>Ga0207433_10016989_pt1 | contig 10129 bp, 9 predicted proteins | sample YelNatPaOPGAMG01_FD_187559 | JGI IMG/M metagenome (GOLD analysis project Ga0207433, IMG submission 187559) | Hot spring thermophilic microbial communities from Obsidian Pool, Yellowstone National Park, USA - OP-RAMG-01 (SPAdes) (version 3) | ecosystem: Environmental > Aquatic > Thermal springs >... | reverse complement strand
TGTCTGCGCCTTTTCGCCACTAAAAATAAAACTTAAATCATACACTTCAATATTATTTATTTTTGCTATATCCTTAATTATTTTCCTTTCTATAAGGCCGCCTATGCCAAAAGACCAATACTGAATTTTAAAAAAGTTATCGCTCCAACCAAATTTTTTTATACGCGTATAGTCATTTTGTTTAGAATAAACCAGCGAGGGTAAAATCACTAATCTAACATCTATATTTTGCTTCTTAAAGATGGCTATAAGTTCAGAGAGATTTTTAGAAAAATCTCTGCTTATAGATTCAACGATAGTTGCATCTGTTTTAAAAAGGCTGGGATAATCCAAATTTAACATATCAGGATTATTCATCATTGATATTAATTCTTCTATATTTATATAATTCGGTTTGGGCACCATTAAAGACATTATCCTGTATATACCCCTGTATACAAAAAAGCCTGGGGTTGTTTTACATAATCTCTTACGCAGAACGCTTTCTATTTCATAAAAACTCTTTCCTAATAAAAATGGCTTTTTGAGATGAAGATTAACTAATGCGTATGTAAAATCATTCCAGGAAACACACAAAAGAACGATATCTGGTTTTAAATCTTTGTATCCGAATGTATATTTTTTTACTGTCTTTACAAAATCGGGATTTGCTTCATATTCATTTTTTTCAAGGCGCTGCCAAAGGATATTATCGTAACTCTCAATAAAATCTCTTATACCCCCTCCCCATGTGCCTAAATTTATTACTTCAAACCTATCAGGATAAAGATATTCAAGTTTCTGCTGCAGGATAGATGGCCAGGCGCAATTATTCGCAGAGCCAGTGCCATAGGTAGTAGAACCGCCAATAGCCATTATTCTTGTTTTTACGCCTTTCTGAAAATTAAATTCCTCGCGGAAATTTCTGTTAATTAGATTGGGGTAGAAAGGAGTAAATATGATTTTTGGGGATTTAAATATTGCAGGGGTTGATGTATTGTTGACTAACTTAATGCTAATTTTATCTGTCTTTAACCTATTTTGAGGTACGACTACCGTAAGAATGCCCCTTGGATAAAGATTCATTGGAGAATTAAACTCTTTATTATTCAATATGATATTTACATACGTGGTTTTGGCTGTATTAGATTCGCAGAATACCGAAAAAGACAAAGAATAATTCAGGCTATTTATTAAACTCATCTGCTTTTTATCCAACAGGATATCTGCCTGCGTATAAGACTGTTTGTTTGCATTGCGGCGGATTAATTTTAATCCGTCTTGAGAGATTACCACATCGGCATTTTTTGTCTTATTAAAAGATTCAAGGGGGATGCTAATAGCAAGTGATTTCTTTTCCCGAAAGGACTGCAGAGATATCTCTTCCAGTATAAGCCGAGGGTCGATATTTCTTTTAATTGCGAATATCCCTTTATCTCTATAATATTCATTATATTTAATCCTAAAGTATAACTCTGGGAATAAGAACCATCCGCTTGCTGCAATACTAAAAATGCCGAAAGAAACAATAAATTGTAGAAAAAAGCGTTTTTTGTTTTGCATCTGCTATCTTATTTATGGTTTTTATTTACCGCTTGAAATTTGAAGGGCTATCCACTCATAAGTCCTTCTCAGGCCCTCTTCCAGACTTACTTTGGGCTCCCAGTTAAGCACCTGGTGCAAGCGGGTATTGTCGCTATTCCTGCCCCTTACGCCTTGTGGGGCGTTTAGGTTATGTTTTTTTGCAATCTTTTTTCCAGATATCCTTATTATTATATCCGCCAACTCATCAATAGTAACTAATCTATCTGAACCGATGTTTAGAGGTCTATTATAGTCAGATTCCATAAGTAATATTGTGCCCTCTACGCAATCGTCAATGTAGCAGTAAGAACGTGTCTGTCTGCCGTCTCCCCAGATTTCAATTTCCCCAGGGTCTTTGGCTTCAGCTATTTTTCTACAAAGGGCGGCAGGAGATTTTTCTCTCCCTCCTTTATATGTCCCTTCTGGTCCGTAGATATTGTGATATCTGGCAATTCTTATATCTAAACCATAATCCCTTTTAAATGCCTCCAGGATTTTTTCAGTAAACAACTTCTCCCAACCATAAAAATTATCCGGGTCTGCGGGATAGGCGTCTTCCTCTTTTAGCGGTCTTACCTCAGGAATTTCTTGTTTATAAGTAGGATATATGCAGGCAGAGGAAGAAAAAAATAACCTTTTTACTTTATTTTCAACGCAGGCCTTAGCGATAAAGGTATTTATAAGCACATTATCATACATTACATCTGCGCCTACTTCTGTAATAAAACCAATTCCTCCCATATTGGCAGCCAGATTAAAAACATAATCTATATCTTTTGTAACTTTAAGGCAATTGTCTTTATCCCTTAAATCAAGGGTTATTTTTTCTGAATAATAAGGTTCTTTTATATAACCATCCCATTTAATATCTGCTGCGCGGACAAAATTTCCCTCTTCAAAAAGTCTTCTTGCCAAATGACTGCCAATGAAACCACCTGCTCCAGTAACTAAAATTTTTTTATTTTTTATCATTCCCCTGCTCCCAAGTATTTAATTTTTATTTTATTATTTTTTACGATATGCCAGCAGTCCAGTAAAACAAAGTCCTTTTTTAAATTTTTAAAATCAATGTCTTTAAATTCATTCCAAGGAACCAAAATTATGCCTAAATCTGTATTTTTTAAACAATCATTTATATTTTTGGCATATTTAACCCGATTTCCTAATACAACAGAGGCATTTCTCATTGCTTGAGGGTCATAAACATTTATATGATAACCTTCATTAACAAGTAATTGGACAATATTTATGGCTTGGGAGTCTTCAATTATAGGAGTATTGGGTTTATAAGAAAGTCCCAGTATACCTATAGACGCAGTTTGTTTCTTTCTTAAAATTTCTTTTACCTTATCCACCACTCTTATAATTTGGTCTTTATTTACCTCATCTACCATTTCGGCAAGTTTAGCCTTTGTTTCTAAACTTCGCGCAAAAGCAGAAAATGCCACATTATCGCGTGGAAAACAAGGACCGCCGTAGCCTAAGCCAGGTTTTATGTATTTAACGCCAATACGGCTATCCATTCCCAGCGCCTCTAAAACTACATTGGCATCAGCGCCTTTTACATTTTCACAAATTGAGGCAACGGAATTGGCAAAGGTGATTTTAGTAGTAATGTAGCAATTTAGCGATATCTTTGTTATTTCCGCGTTAAGCGGACTCATTCTTGCAAAACGCGGTGAATTATTGCAGGTTTTTTTATATATAACTTCCAGGATATCTCCGTCTCTTTTATTCATTTCGCCAATAAGGATAAAATCTGGATTTAAAAAATCATGGATGACGCTGCCTAAGGCGATAAACTCAGGATTATAGGCAATGCCAAAGTCCCTGCCGCATTTTTTATCCGATATTTTCTCCAGGGTAAATCTAACAACAGTATCCATGGTTTTAGGCATAACCGTAGAGGTTACAGCAACAAGATGGTAAGCCTTTTTTTTCTTAAGAACCTCACCTATTTTATAAAGGGATTTTTCCAGGTATTCATTGGAAAAACTGCCATCTGCAAGACTTGGTGTAGCAACCACTATAAAAGTAACATCGCTATTTAATACCGCCTCATCGTAATCTGCCGTGGCTTTTAAATTGCCCTTTACTTTTTTTAACAGTTCTGCCAGCCCTGTCTCTTCTATAGGGGATATGCCTTTGTTGATTTTTTCTATTTTGTCAATATCGATATCAACACCTATCACCTTAAAACCTTTTAAGGCAAAACACACTGCAGCACATAAACCAAGTTTTCCTAAACCAATGACGGAAATTCTATACATAGATTCTATGGCTCCTTATTTTAAAAATTGTTTGCGAATCATTGCCCTGCCTGAAGCAGTGCCTAAAGAAAGAAAGGCGTAAGTGGACATTTGCAAAAAACTCGCTAATGGGTGATATATCCAATAAATATTCCTGTCACGTAACACGAGATACACGCTGTGTATGATAACAAAAGGGAAAATAATAACATAAAGTATCCACACCGTCAATTTCCTTTTAAAGTCGGCGTCAAAAGCCCATCCCATATTACGACTCGTATAATATTTAAGAAAATGGATGCCAAAATCCCTCTGCCATTTTTTTATCCACTGCCTTAATGTTTTAACGTGATGATGCAGGACGATTAAATCTGGGACATAGGCAGCCTTATTATAACCATTTTCAATAAGCGTCTGAAAGACATCGTTATCTGCGATAAAACCTTCTTGAATAACAATCTCTCTGACAAGTGCAGTTTTATATACAAGACCATTCGCTCCCCACACAAGAGGCCTACGACTATCTACAGAAAAGAAATAACATTTTTTCCCATTTATATATCTGACATCACCTTTCGTTTGATAATACTGCATATTTTTATTCATAAAAAATGAAAGGGGGTCATTTTGAATTAGGGCGTAATATTTGTTGATACCTGGGTCTTCAGAAGAAGCCCCTAATCTGCACCAGGCAGTGCAGAGCCCATTATCAGCGATAAAAAGCTTGGCTATTGTTAACAACCAATCAGGGGATGACAACTCATTGTCAGCGGCAAAAATAACAAATAAATCACCTGTTGCATTTGCTATAGAAATCTTCGCTCCAAAATCTGCTAATTTTTTTGGATTATCAAAAACCCTGACGCATTCAAATTGAGACGCAATTTCCTTGGTCTTATCTGTTGAGCCGCCATCTACAACCAAAATCTCAATTTTTTCTTTAGGATAGTCCTGTTTTAATATGCTTCCAATGCATCTTGCAATACGGTTTTCTTCGTTGTATACGGGTATAAAAAAAGAAAATTTTGGCAATTCCTCTATCATTTATTAAACCTAAACCATTCAATCTCGGAAAGCAAACCGTCTTTAAACGCCGTCTTGGGCATAAACCCGATTTTTTGCCTTGCTTTAGCGATGTCAAAAATTATATCGTAAGCCGGTTTATTTATTTTTAAAAAAGATATTTTTGACTTCGAGCCGCTTAATTTTAATACCATCTGCGCAACTTCTTTTATCGTATAGCTCCTTCCGAAGGCTATATTCATTAAACCTTCCGAATCGCTGTTTTTTGATGAGGCAATAATTGCATCGCAAACATCGTCTATATATACGTAGTCGCGCCTATCTAAGCCATTTCCGTATATACGTATTTTACGGTTATAGATTGCGGCACGGATAAAATTAGGTATTGCCCTGAAGTAATTTTCTCCTGGACCGTAAACACTTGAGAGCCGCAAAATAGAAAAAGGAATATTATTCTTCTGACAGAATAGCCGCACCAGGTGTTCCGCGCAAAGTTTGGTTAAGCCGTAAATGCTTCTTGGATACGTAGGATGTTTTTCATTTAAAGGAAGGTATTGCGGAACACCATAAACCTCCAGTGTACTTACATAACATACCTTAACCAGCCGGCGCTTCAGGGTCTCCAATAGATTTATTGTTCCGTTTACGTTCACCTCAAACATCCGATTAATAAGTTCATTCTCTTTTGATGGCATATGCGGCACACAGGCAGCCAGATGAAACAAAATAATATTTGTCCTTATTTTTTTTAATTTATCCAGATCTGGCTTTCTGGTAATGTCGCATTGGATGTAATTTATATTTTTATTAAAATTACAATCTTTATCTGGATTTATATCCAAAGCAAATATTCTATATCCTTCTTTAGAAAGCGCTATAAGAAGCCGCCTGCCCAGAAAACCGCCTGCCCCCGTAACTAACAAAATGTTATCTTTTTTTACACCCAATCCTCTTCTTCCTCTCTTTAAGTTCATCTACAAAAAACTTAATCTTTCGAATATCTGTAAGTATAGGAAGAAAATCCATTCCCCTTATCCAGGCAAGGCCTTCGGGCAAAGGATTTATCCTCTTTTTTATTTTAGGCAATACTTCGTTGAAAGCAAGTTTAACAAATATATATGGCATATTCAGTCCTGCCTGGGTAAAAAATAAGTGGGTGGTAAAAAACCTTCCAATATTAATCTCTGTGGGATTAGGGATTCCTTTTTTGTCATATGTCAAATCCACTCCAAAAATTCCATTTGGCTTAGAGTCTATGCTTAAGATGGCATCCTGCGCTATTTTGTCAACCAAATTATCAGAGACTGTAACGCCTGTGCCTGTTAAACCGGTTACCCCTGAAGGGGCGCGATTACTAAACTCCCAATAAAGCCGTTTTCTACCCTGGGCAACTATCAACTTGCCATCCTTCCAAATTGAAAGCCAGGTTACCGTGCGAGATGTAAGATATTCGCTCGCTGTAAATCTACCCCAACCATTACAATGCTTAATCCAAGCCTTTGCCATTTCTAAATCAGAGGTGCAAAAACTATCCTTTCCACCGCCGTGGCTGATAATGGCGCGTAACCAGACTGGCTTGCTTAACTTAAGAAAAGCATGCTTTAAATCAAGAATGTTATTGATAAAAAAAGTTCTTGGAACCTTTATCCCGGCCGCCTGCCATATTTGATAAGACCTTAACTTATTCTGGCAAACTTTTATGGTTTTATGCTCCGGTAAAAAAGTTTTTATCCCAAGTGTATCGCGATGTGCAGAAATTTTTAATATCTCAGGATCAGGCTGGGAATAAATAAGTTCGGCGTGCGTATCTTGAATAATTTGCTTAAGAACTGGGATATACGCCTTGTCGTGGGCTAAAGGAACCAAAAATTTTAGGTCTGTCTCCGCCCTTTGCAAATAGTATTCATTGCAATCCACCCCTATCAGGAAAAATTTCTCCCCTGCCATTCTTAGGGACCTTACGAAATTTGTAGATGGGCTTCCCCCTGCCCCAGTAACAATAATCCTTTTCATCTAATCTTTATAAAATTGCCTTTGCGGCTTATAGAACTTTTAATGGCTGTAAGAATATTTAATACCCCTAAACTGTTTTCTCCGTCGCTTAAGGGCCTCCTACCATTTAAGACGCAATCAAGGAAATGCTGACATTCAGCCTTAAGCGGCTCTTGTATTTCTATCCGCGGGGTGGTTATCGCACCATTGCGGATAATCAGTTGAAACTCTCTAAAACTACGGTATTGTTTATCATATTTTGTCTTCATAACACCTTTATCGTATATGCGGATTGGCTCCGCAAGATTGGCATCGTCATAAATAAGCATCTTTTCGCTTCCAATAATGGTAAACTCGCGGATTTTTTTAGGGTCTAACCAACTGACATGGATATGGGCAAGGATATTCTTAGGATACCTTAAAATTATAAAGCCCACGTCTTCTAATTTATGCGCAAGGAATCTCTGGGCGTAGGCAGAAACAACCTCAGGGTTTTCCTCAAGGAGGTAATTGATGATAGATATGTCATGCGGGGCTAAATCCCAGATGGCGTTAACATCTTTTCTTATAGGCCCTAAATTTGTGCGCCGGCAATGGATATAATATATCTTGCCTAACTCATTTCTTTCTATGATTTCTTTTATTTTTCTTACTGCGGGATTATAGAGAAAGGTATGGCCTACCATAAGAATCTTTTTATGTCTCTTTGACAATGAAATAAGTTCCTTTGCATCTTCTATCTTTAAGGCAAGGGGCTTTTCAACCAGGATGTGTTTATTTCTTTCTAACGCCTCTTTTGCGATTTTATAATGGGTTGAGGCAGGGGTTGAAATCACCACGGCATCCAATTCATTGTCGTCTAATATCCCTCTAAAGTCTGCTGAGGTCTTAAGTTTATTGTACTTGTAGGTATCTTTTATCTGCCTGAGTTTATTTTCGTCAATATCGCAGATACCCTTAAGATTTACCTCTGGCATCTGGCTAAATATCCTGACGAAATTCGGGCCCCAGTGCCCCAAGCCAATAATCGCAAGATTAACTTTTCTCATTGGTTATCCTTATTTATTATCTTCACACTATCTCCTTTGTCTTATCACTTGAATAGGTTTGCGTATTTATGGATTTAAGGCAATTTTCTATATTCTTTTCTTCATTCTTTGTAGTGATGATTATGGAGACTAAAAAGTCGTTGTTCATATCATCACAGGGCTATTAAAGGCATACAGGGCATTCAGGGCTATTAAGGCAACAAGATAACAAGGCTATAAAGTCTATATAGGGCTATTTTATTAGCCCTTTTGCCTTTTTCGCTTGATAGCCTTGTTGCCTTTATGTCTTCGTAGCCCTGTTTGCCTTATATGCCTTGGTAGCCCTGTCATTTTCACTCCGTTTCTTATTCAGTGAATCAATTAATCTACTAAATAGATACATAGTCTTACCTGCTATTTCGTCAATCTCTTCATATTCGCTATTTGTCACGTAACCCTTTCTTAAAATGCGCCTCATTCTTTGTTGAATTTCACCTATAGACCTCTTACTATATCCACAGAATTTGATATATTCTGCCAATGAATTAGAATAATACCCTTCTACGAAATTTGAGCCAATAGAATCGGAGGCAGAATCAAGCTGCTCTCGCAGTTTAAATTCGGTACGAGGAATCTTTTCAAGAACTTTCTGAATCATTGTATCAAGTTTATCCGCCATCTGCCAGACAATCATCTTTTTATGTCCATAAAGTTTATCTTCCATCTTTTATAGTTCCTTTAGCCCTTTTTGCCTTTTTAGCCCTTTTGCCATTTTCACCTTTTAGACCTGTTTGCCTTGTATGCCTTGTGGTTTCCTTTAGCGGTTGCGTTGGGCGTTCTTGCCTATGCCAAAGATAAATTGTAGATTTGTGTTTATAGTTAAAACTGCTTAAGTTTATTGTAAATGGTCTGTATTGCTTGAAATACGTTATCGCTTTTTATAAATTCGTATACCGCTAAAGCACGCTTAGAATCGTATATATGCACTATCTGATTTCTTTTTTCAATCATATCAATAAATATTTCCTGCTGATTATCTTCAATAATTCCTGCCTTAAAGGCTTCCTTAAAACACTTTAATGGGGTAGAACAATCTATGCCTTCGGTTCTAAAATACTCTTTTAAAGTCTGCCACATACTTTCAAAGGTATACTCAAAACGCTTAATAAGGACCTCAACAATCAAGTCTTGGCTTAAAAAACTAAATAATTCTTGAGATGTAATTATTTCTTTGTATTTATTAAACGCCTTCTCAAATTTTTCAAAAGTTCTTTTGAATTTTTCGCTCTGTGCCATATAAGGCCTCCTTCTAAAATGTTTTTTAACAACCCTGGATCTAAATTCTCGTCACCCAGATTAATCAGGTCTATTTCTCTTAAGGTATGAACTTCTGTATCTAATTCTTCTTTTATCTCCAAAATTTTTTGCGTGGATAATCCCCCTTCTTTATATAAAGCCAAATCCAAATCGGAACTTCTTTTTATTTGGTTTTTAGCTAATGAGCCAAAGGCAATAAGTAAAAAATTATTACCAATGTGCTTATTAATTATCTTAATAATCTCCTTTTTTATTTGTGAATTAATCCTACTCATTATACTATCGTGCGAGAATAACCGATTAATCTATCAATTTAATTTTATTTTACCTGCTTATCGTCCATCGTGATTTTTCCAAGGCTACTTAGGGCATACAGGGCATTCAAGGCTATTATGGCAACAAGAGAATAAGGCTATGAAGTCAATATGGCCATCAGGGCTTTCTATACATTAGCCTTTGTAGCCCTGTTGCCTTTTTAGCCTTTTTGCCTTTTTCACTTTATAGCCCTGTTTGCCTTGTATGCCTTGTGGTTTCCTTTAGAGGTTGCGTTGGGCTAATAGGCTATAGAAACTGAATTTAAAACTTCTGCCACAAAACTCTCTTTTTCTTCCGACTCAATCTCTTCCTTGGTATAACCCAATGCCTCTATAGGTTCAAAAACTCTACCCGCTGCTAAACCCAAAATCTCCAACCTTTCTCTCAAATCCAGATTTTTAAAATCATCTGAGATAACAATTAGGTCTATATCACTATCTGGCCGAGGCTTTCCTTTTGCGTATGAGCCATAAAGAACGATTTTCTCTACTTTAATGCCAAGATTCTTTAATTCTTGTTTATATCTTTCTATTATTCTCTCAATCTTCTGTCTCCTTTTAAACACTGGATGACCTCCTTTGTTTTTGCAAGATAACTTTCAGCTATATCTTTTGGATAAGCCTCTAAAAGCGTGGAAAAATC
>Ga0207433_10016988_pt1 | contig 10133 bp, 9 predicted proteins | sample YelNatPaOPGAMG01_FD_187559 | JGI IMG/M metagenome (GOLD analysis project Ga0207433, IMG submission 187559) | Hot spring thermophilic microbial communities from Obsidian Pool, Yellowstone National Park, USA - OP-RAMG-01 (SPAdes) (version 3) | ecosystem: Environmental > Aquatic > Thermal springs >... | reverse complement strand
AGCAATGCACCTCTTACAGCTTCTCCAATTGTACCTTTTTCAATAATATATCCTTCCTGAACCTCAAATACAAATTCTCCTGTAACAGTGTTTACCTGTCCACCACCCATTTTTTTTACAAAAAGTCCTTTATCAACAGAACGAATTATATCCTCAGGAGTATGATTCCCAGGTGCGATAAAAGTATTACTCATTCTTGGGATTGGATAATATTCATAAGATTGTCTTCTTCCATTTCCTGTTGAAGTTTTACTTTCTTTCATGGCTGTATATTTATCTGAAAGATAGTTTATAAGTATTCCTCTTTCAACCAGGACTGTTCTCTGAGAAGGTGTCCCTTCATCATCAAAAATATATGACCCTCGCATATTTGGAAGGGTAGGGTCATCAATCACAGTAATAAATTCAGAGGCTATTCTTTCACCAAGCTTATCACTGTATACTGACAATCCTTCCTGAACAAGGTCTGCTTCAAGCCCATGTCCAACTGCCTCATGAATCATTGTTCCACCAGCTTCTGATGAAATTACAACAGGCATTCTTCCGCCTTTAATCCGTCTGGCATTAAGCATCATGAGTGCTCTTTTTGTTGCTTTTAAAGCAACCTCTTCAGGAGGTGTTTCTTCAAAAAGTTCAAGACCCTTTAAGCCACCTATAGCCTCATAACCTGTTTGTACAATTCCATTTTCTGAAGCTACTGTATGAACTAAAAATAGTGTTTGAATTCTTTCCTCTTCAGTAAAAAATCCTTCTGAATTAGCTGTTTTTATATTTTGAAATGAATCAGCATATAGGACTTTCACCTGCCTGACTTTTTCACCCAGTGACCACGATATTTTATTAGCTCTTTTTACAAAATTAACTTTTTCAGTAATATCAATATTCTTAGGTGGCATTTTTATTAAAAAATTAATTGACGGAGAAAGTTTTTTTAGATTGACAAAATTCCCGGAATATTTATAATTTTTTAATGATGATATTAAATTGTTAACTCCTGTTTTTGTTAAATCATTGGTATATGCATAAAAAATTTTCCCATCAATAATTACTCTAACACCCAATCCCTTATCAAAGTTTGTAGAACATTTTTGAAGTTTGTTTTCTTCCATCTGAATCTGATTTGTAGTCTTTTCTTCAAAGAAAACATCTACATAATCTCCCTTTATTTTACTTAGTATTTCTGTAAAAAGTTCCATCTTTAATCCCCTTTTTATTTCAATTTACCTAAAAAATAAGTATAACTATGTATATTAAAACTTTTCAATTTAAAATAAAGGAGGAGACAGAAAAAAGTTAATCTTATTATTGATGAAAATGAACATGTAAGTTTTATAATGCTTAGGATTAATTTTGGGGCGGATGACGGGACTCGAACCCGCAGCACCTGGAGCCACAGTCCAGTGCTCTAACCGTTGAGCTACATCCGCCTACGCGCCTGAAGGGATTCGAACCCCTGACCCACTGCTTAGAAGGCAGTTGCTCTATCCGACTGAGCTACAGGCGCAGGATATATATATTTTAAATTTTTACATGCATTTTAGGCAATACTCCAACATAATTTAAAAAAAGAATCTTTTTCATGGCTATGGCAAGTTTTTTCCTGAATATCAATTATTACAAGCAAAGAATCTTCAGCTCTTATAAAAAATTTTCCAGGATTCATTAGCCCTCCTTTTCAAGCTCTCTTAAAAGTTTTATTATATCATCTATTTTAAATGGTTTGGTAACATACCATTTTATTCCTAACTCTTTAGCAGTTTGTTTATCTATTTCTTGCCCTTTTGCTGTTAGCATAACAACCTTCATATTCCATGAAGGAGGTTCTTTTTGTAAAATTCTGCAGATTTCAAATCCACTCATTTTGGGCATCATAATATCTAAAAGAACAATGTCAGGTTTTTCTTTTTTTATTAATTCAAGACCTTCAACACCATCACATGCTTCAATTGCTTGAATTTCAATATCTTCTATTTCATCAATTATTTGCAAAATTAGTTCTCTTATAAGAGGCTCATCATCAACTATTAATATTTTCACTACCTTCCTCCTTTCTTTTTAAAGGGATTGTAAAATAAAAGATACTGCCTTGTCCCAATTTACTCTCAACCCAGATTTTCCCTCCATGAGCTTCAACAATTTGTTTTGAAATTGGAAGTCCTAATCCTGTACCTTTAGGTTTACCTCTTATTAAATCTCCTACCTGTTTAAATTTCTCAAAAATCCTTTCTTTTTCCTCTTCTGGAATGCCTATGCCAGTGTCTTCAATGCTTACAAGGATTTCATCTCCATTCCTTTCTGCTCTACATTTTATATATCCTTTCTCAGTAAATTTCAATGCATTTGACAGTAAATTAATAACCACCTGAATTAGCCTTTCCTTATCAGCGTAAACTGCTGGAAGATCTGGCTGGACTTCAATATAACATGGAAGCTTTTTTTGTTCAAAAAGGGATGAAAGAGCTTTGCATGCATCTGTTATAACTTCCTTTAATGAAATTTCTCCGAAATTCCAGATAGCCTTACCTGATTCAAGTTTTGAAATATCAAGAACATCATTTATCAGGGAGGTTATTCTTTCGCCTTCAGATAGGATGATTTTAAAATTTTTATTAATTTTGCTTACTGCTTTAGATAACTTTGAATCATTCATGTCGAGGTGAGGGAGAACATTTTCAACAAACTTTTTATTTATCATTTCAACAAATCCCAGTATTGAAGTAAGCGGAGTTCTTAATTCATGGCTTACAACTGTGATAAACTCAGTTTTAAGTCTGTCAACTTCTTTTTCCTGAGTAATGTCTCTTATTAAAATAACAGAACCAAGAATTCCTTTTGCTTCAGATTCTTCTGAAAAATATTCCTTTTTAATGCTTTTTGCAACTGCTTTTCCAACTTTCTGATTAACAAGATTTATTTCTGTAGACACTACTTCTTCGGTACTAAGTGATTTTTCTACTAATTTATTGAGCTTTTCTCCAAGAATTTCAATATTTTTCCCTATCATCTCAAATTCTGCTTTACCAAACATTTCTGAGGCAGCAGGATTAATGTGATTTATTACTCCAACCTTATCAACAACAATAAGGCCATCTGCCATATTATCAATTATTGTGGTTAAATAGGCAAGTGTATCCTGAAGTTCAACAACAGCATCTTTAAGTGCAAATTCGTATCTGTCAAATACTTCCATTATATTGTTTGCCATTGATTGCATTGTATTTGCCAGAAGTCCAATCTCATCTTTTGATTTAATGTCTACCTTAGCATCAAAATCATGGGCAAGAAGTTTTTTAGCATACTCAGAAAGCTGATTAAGCGGCTGAGATATTTTGTTAACCATGAAATAGGCAAGTAATACACTGAAAATAAAAATTAATGAAAGAAGAGTAAGCTGTCTACCAAGAACTGCCCACATTTTTTGATTAATGTTGTTTTTATTCATGCCCACATGAACATATCCTACTGTTCCTTCTGTAATCGGAGATACTATGTCTAAAAAATCTCCAGCGCCTTCTATACTCACATCTCTTATGCCACTTTTATGTTCTTGAGCAATTTGTTTGATTTCTTTTGGAATTGCTGGAATAAATGTATGTGAAATTATTTCACCTGTTGAATCAACAACAAAAACATAGGAAACTCCTTCAATTTCAAGAAACTGGTCTATCATTGCCTGAACAGTTGCAGAATCAAGATTAAGAATTGTTTCAGCAGAAGAGGAGGCAATACTGCTTGCAATGGCAGTTCCTTTGGATTTATATTCCTTTGTCAGATTATTATAAAGATGCCAGCCAGAAAATACACTTATTGTTACAAATATAATAGCAAAAAGGAATATTATTCCGAGGAGAGTTTTCTGAAAAAGCTTTGACATTCTCATTTTTTCCATTCACTCCAATCTTTTATTGGAACGAACTTACCATTTTTATAAGTTGTATAATATACCTTATCTAATGCCTGATGTTTTGATGGAGAAAAGCTAATTTTTTCATCAATTCCTATATCAAGGTTTTTGATATGTTCTACAATTCGTTTAATATTTTCTCTTTTTGGTTCTTTACCAAGTCTTTTTAAAACTTCAACAATAACTTTTGCATTGAGAAAACCTTCAAAACTTACAAAGCTGTATTTAAGAGGTCTGTAGTCTGGTTCTATTAATTCCGGAGGTGGTATTGGATTATACTTGTCCATAAAAGCTCTATACTGTCTTACAGCAGGCAAGCTTATATCTTCATAGCTTGGTACTACTTGAGAATTTATCAAATTGTATGTATATTTTCTACCTGTTTTCTTTTCTTCATCCAGGAGAAGATTTATCATAAATTCACTTCCCACAAAGGATACATTTGCAATAGGAACATCCCATCCCATGTTTCTTGCATCTCTTATGAATCCTGCACAGGCTGCATAGGCACCTACAGAGATTACAGCTTCTGCTCCTGCATTTTTAAGAATTTCAACCTGTTTTTCAAAACTCTCTGAATACTTTGCTCCTCTTTTGTATGTTGCCTCTGCAACTATTTTAGAACCATATCTGGCAAGTGTTTTTCTTACTCCATCCCATCCACTTCTTCCATAAGCATCAGCTTGATAAAAAATTCCTATTTTGCGCCTGCCAATTTTTATGAAGTTTTCAACAAGCCCACCTGTTTCCTGCTCGTAAGAAGCTCTTAAATTGAATACATATTCATTATAAGGAGGCTTTCTGTGAGGAAGAGCTCCTGTAAATGGGAAAAATAAGTAAATATTTCTGTTACTGTAACTTTTCAATATTGGTAGTATTCTTGTTACAGTTGGTGTTCCAACATAGTTGAAAAGTGTAAATACTTTGTCTTCTTCAATTAGTTTAATAGTGTTTTTAATTGTAGGGATTGGATTATATCCATCATCATAGGCTTGAATAACAATCTTTTTCCCATGAATACCACCATTTCTATTGACATGCTCAAAATATGCCATTGCTCCTCTGTAAAGCTCTATTCCAAGACCTCTTGAAGGACCTTTAAATGCTGCTGACATACCCAGAACTATAGTATCATCCTGTTGTGTTGCATATATTGATAAAGGACATAATATTACAAGGATAATTAAAAAAAATTTTAAAACTGAACCTGACATCTTTTTACTCCATTTCCTTCATCTCTTATCCACAAAAGAGTTTTATTGTTTCTTCTGCACCAGTTTTTAAGATCATTTTCAAAAGTTGGGCAATCTGCAATGACCTCAAGAATATCTCCTTTTTTCATTTTTAATGCTTTAATTGTCATCTGAATTGTAGGTTGTGGACATTTTAAACCACGAGCATCAAACAAAATTACTGCCATAATTCTACCTCCTTAATGGCACTAACTATCACATCACATTAGTTTCAGATAAAATTCCCTCAGAGGTTTAACTGTAAATCTTAACTTTACATAGGTATTAGGTAAACATATTCTACAATTACCGAATTTATTGCACTCTATTTTTGCTATAAATGGCGCTTTTAAGAAATAAAAAATAGCCCCAATTTTCAACACTATCCTCTTGCTGAAATAAATTTTGAAACTATTTTACCATAAAACTGAATAAATCCTCTATAAACAGTGTGTTATAATTTATGATGGAAAGTAAAAAAGTTTTCTATGTTGAAGAACAAAAATGTTCAATTAAGCAAAAATTTGGGAAATGTTTTATACCTTTTAGATTAGCTCGTTTCTGTATGGATTGTTTTACAATTCATATGGAAGATAGATGTCCAAACTGTCTTTCAAATAACTCAGTAAGATTAATAGAACTATTTTTATCTGAACCAGACCCTTCTGATGAAAAAATCAAAGAGGTCCTCCGCAAGAAATTCCTTGAAATTTGTTAGGTTTTGTGTTTTTAAACAAAATTTGTTAAAAACTTTGTTAATCTTCAAAGAAACTTCCGACAAAAACAAAAAAATTTCTTTTTGCCTAAAATTAATGCATAAGTTAAAAATTATTGTCAGAATTTAATCGGCAAACTGCAGATTATCTTATTTTTCAACCACCTGCGTAATTAAAGGAATTGCAACTCACAGTGTTTGTTATGAATGAAGAAATTGCTCTCTCTGTTTGATTGCTTCCGCAATTTGGACATTTCTCAGGTTCATCTCTTTTGTTCACTGATTTGAAAACCTGAAAATTTATATTGCACTGTTTACACTTATATTCATACAATGGCATATTTCAACCCCCTTACATTGAAGATGTATATGTCTTTAAAACCTTTTCAATTTCTTTTTCAAGATTGTCAACAGAATCTACTTTATGCATTAAGCAGTCATTTATATAACACATCACAATTAAAAATCCTGCTCCCTTTAAGGCTCCGTTAATTGAAGCAAACTGAGTAATAATTTCTTCACAGTCTCTTTCATTTTCAATCATTCTTTGCAATCCTCTAATTTGTCCTTCAATTCTTCTTAATCTTTGAATAAGTTTAGTTTTATCTTTCTCCATTTATACCTAACCCCCCTATAAATTTATTTTATAATAATATAAGTAATATCATGCTTGTCAAGTAACAAGGTATATTTTATCTTGCTTATTAAAAATTTTTATGGTAAAATAAATTTGCTCATGGAAGATCACAAGTTAAAAGTTTTCTGTACAGTAGCTGAGACAAAAAGCTTTTCTAAAACATCTGAGATTATTCATCTTACACAGCCTGCAGTCAGTCTTCAGATTCAGGCTCTTGAAGAGCTTTATGAAACTAAACTTTTTGACAGGTCTTCGGGAAGTATAACATTAACACCCGCAGGAGAAATTCTTTATAATTATGCAAAGCAAATTTTGTCCCTTTATGCTGAAGCAGCGAAAGAAATAGGAAAAATCACAGGCTTAATAAAGGGATGTGTAAAAATAGGAGCAGGAACAACTGTAGGCAATTATATACTTCCTGCTGTTGCTGTTGAATTCAAAAAGAAACACCCAAAAATAAGAGTAAGTGTATCAATAGGAAACGCCAAAAAAGTATTAGAAATGCTTTCTTCAAACATAATAGATTTTGGGATAATTTCAGAAATGCGAGGAAAAAGCAAATTTAATGTTGAATCCATTATCTCTGATGAACTCTGTGTTATTTCCTCTGCAGACCATCCACTATGTAATCAAAAATCTGTCTCTATATATGATGTTATAAAAGAACCTTTTGTAATAAGGGAAGAAGGCTCAAGTACAAGAGCTATTATAGAAAGTTTTCTTTCTAATTATGGAGTCAGCATTTCAGATTTACACATAGCGCTTATACTTGGAAGCACAGGTTCAATAAAAGAAGCTGTTGAAAGAGGTATGGGGCTGTCTATAGTATCAAAATGGGCAATTCGCAAAGAAGTTGCCTGCGGTAATCTTAGAATTTTAAAACTAAAGGAAGGGAAAATAGAAAGACAGTTTTATATAGTTTTGCCTAAAAATACAATCCTTTCTCCCGCAGTTGAAGAATTCATTAATTATCTAAAAAATTATTCTTACTCAGATATATATGTATAATCAATATAGTGGGTCTCCGATTTTATGAAGTCTTATAACATTCTTATTACCCATAAAAGGAGAACTTGCAACAAAAACTATCGCATCACCATCCTGTGCAAGATTTAATTTTTTTATTTCTATCTCTGTCTCTCTGAGAAAATTATTATCAACGATGCCAATTTCTTTGTTTATAATCTTGGGAACAACAGCCCATAAAAGAGAAAGCCTTCTATAAACTGCTTCTTCAGGAGTAAATGCGATTATAGGCATAGAAGGTCTTAACTTAGAAATAAGCTTGGCTGACAAACCTGAATGAGTAAATACAACAATTGCTTTTGCTCCTATATCCTGTGCTACCTGCACTGCACCTGATGCTATGGCTTCAGAAAAATACTTTCTAACTTTAAAAAATGATACTATTTTTTCTGATAGATGCTTTTCTGTAAAACTAATTATTGAATCCATTGTTTTAATTGATTCTAAAGGATACTTTCCAGTTGCAGTTTCAGCAGAAAGCATAAGAGCATCAGTTCCATCAAGAACTGCATTTGCAACATCTGTTGCCTCTGCTCTTGTTGGTCTTGTATGTTCTCTCATTGATTCAAGCATCTGGGTCGCTGTAATAACGATTTTTATTTTTTGATTTGCTAATTCTATAAGCTTCTTCTGATAAACAGGAACTTCTTCAATTGGTAATTCAACTCCTAAATCACCTCTTGCCACCATGATACCATCTGTAACATCTAAAATTGAATGGATGTCCTCAAGTGCTTCCATTTTTTCTATCTTTGCAATTAATGGAGGAAGATTAAATTTTTTCTCTTCAGCCCATTTTTTAATAATTAAAATATCATCCTTATTTCTCACAAACGAGATTGCAACATAATCTACACCAAATTTAATTCCGAAGATAAGGTCATTCTTGTCTTTTTCAGTAAATGATTTTATCGTTGTTTTTGTAAAAGGTAGATTTACACCTTTTTTTGACCTTAAAATGCCTCCTTCTAATATTTTGCCTATAAGTCTGTCAGGAAGTTTATCAATAACTCTGATTTTTAAAAGTCCATCATCTATTAAAATATCCTCTCCTATGTTCATATCTTCTATTAAAGAAGGATAAGAAATAAATAATTTTTCTGAATTAGAAGGTTGGGTTCCTGAGAAAATCTCTATATTGTCTCCTTCCTTTAGAAAAACCTGATTGTTTTCAACCTCACCTATTCTTATCTTTATTCCTTGCAGGTCTTGAAGAATCGCCACAGGCTTACCTATCTTTTGTGATTCTTCACGAATTATTTTAATAATACTCTCATATGATTCATAGTCACCATGAGAAAAATTAAGTCTTGCAACATCCATTCCTGCTGTAATCATTTGACTGATTATGCTTCTTTCTGAAGAAGAAGGACCTATTGTACAGACAATTTTGGCTTTTCTCATTTTATCTCCCTATAACATTGATACAAGGAGTTCTGAATTCATTCCTTTTTTTATTTTTGTATGTTTCTCCCATCCGGGTGTTTTTTCTTTGAAATCTGTCCTGTAATGAGAACCAACACTATTTTTCCTTGCAAGTCCAGCTTCAGTTATAAGTAACCCTACAGTAACCATATTTTTTACCTCTATAGCAAGGGGGTTGTTAAAAAAAGAATTACTCAGTCTTTCATAAAAATTCCCTATTTTCTCTTTTGCAATGCTTAATGATTTACCGCATCTAATAACTCCGACCTTTTCCCACATTGTTGTCCTTAAACTTGCTCTTATTTTTCTTACTTCTGTAACATCAATGTAGTCAAATTTTTCTTTAATATGGATTTTAGGTAACTTTAAATCCATAAGACTTTCAATATAAATTTTTGCACTTTCTGCAGCTCTATAACCAAAAACCAATCCTTCAAGTAAGCTATTACTTGCAAGTCTGTTTGCTCCATGCACACCTGTACAGGCTACTTCCCCCGCAGCAAATAAACCACTGATGCTTGTCTGCCCTCCTATATCTGTCTCCACTCCGCCCATTATGTAATGAGCTGCGGGAGATACAGGCACCATCTGAGATGTTATATCAATATCAAATCTGAGACATGTTGAATATATATTCGGGAATCTTTTCTTTAAAAAATCAGGGTCAAGATGAGTTAAATCAAGATATACATGGTGAGATTTGGTTCTTACCATCTCAGATATTATTGCTCTTGATACAATATCTCTTGGAGCAAGTTCTCCAAGAGGATGATAATTTTTCATAAACTCTTCACCATAAATATTCCTGAGAATCGCTCCTTCACCTCTCATCGCTTCACTCAAAAGAAATTGAGGAGCATTCGGTGCATAAAGAACTGTGGGATGAAACTGAACAAATTCCATGTCCTTCAATAATGCACCCGCTCTGAATGCCATTGCCATACCATCACCAGTAATAACTCTTGGATTTGTGGTTCTTGAGTATACCTGCCCAGCACCACCTGTTGCTAAAATTGTTGCTTTAGAGTAACACTTAACAATAACTCCTTCTTTTAAAAGAACAGCACCTGCGCATCTTCCTTCATCAATTATAAGGTCCAGTGCCATTGTAAAGGAAGCTTTACTGACATTATTAATTTTAGATACTTTATTAATCAAAACTCTTTCAATCTCTCTGCCAGTTGAATCACCATG
>Ga0207433_10016987_pt1 | contig 10133 bp, 7 predicted proteins | sample YelNatPaOPGAMG01_FD_187559 | JGI IMG/M metagenome (GOLD analysis project Ga0207433, IMG submission 187559) | Hot spring thermophilic microbial communities from Obsidian Pool, Yellowstone National Park, USA - OP-RAMG-01 (SPAdes) (version 3) | ecosystem: Environmental > Aquatic > Thermal springs >... | reverse complement strand
GCCCGGAGATCCAACCTCAAGCCGGAAGCCAGGAAAGCCCTCTCGGAGCTTCTTCTTGTCAGCCCCAAGCTTCTCAAGGCTCATGTGCTAAAGGAGAGCTTCGATCACCTCTGGGACTTCAAGTCCGAATTTTCGACCTTTCCGGTATGGGAGATTTTTAAGAATTCCAATACAGTCCTTGATTTTGTATCATTCTGTTTAAATTGGTTTTAACTTGTTTTAACACCTGAGTGTCGGAGAAGTGTCGGAGAAAGTCGGAGGGAGAAAATGGCTTGTATGCTTGATTTCCTAGTTTTGCGACCGTCTCTCTTTTAACCTGGTTTAACCTGCTTTGACCGTCTTGATTTTATGCATTCTTCGAGCCGCTTGTTAAAGTGAGGGACGCTTCAGAAGGGGCCGATTTCCACAGTCAATGTTTTGAATCCTTTATAGGCCTCTTCCCAGCCGTATCCTGACTGATTGGAAAGGACCCGTGTTCTCCCGACGATATAATCGCAATTGTCATGGGTGTGACCGTGGATCCAGAGGGTTGGCTGGTGTTTCAGGATCATGTCCTCAAGATCCGTCACGAAGGCTCCTCCCAAGTGCGAGCCGTGAAACACCGACGAGCTTTGCGGAGAGGGTGCATAGTGGGTCACGACAACAGTGGGTCCGGAAAACGGACCCGAGAGTTCCAAGTCGATCCATTCTCGTTCTTTGTAAAACAGCTCCAGGATTTTGGCAACCGAAATCCCTTCGACCTGACGGAAATCGCTGACCTTGTCCTGGCATTCTTCCATGACGAGAGGGTTTTCTCCGTCGAAATCCGACCACAGGGTGGCCCCGACAAAACGGACCCCATTCAAAACGACGCTTTCCCCGTTCAGAAAATGGACGAGGGGGAGGTCGGCCAACATATGTCTGAATGCCCGCTCCGTCCGTTCAAGGCTCTTCCCATAGTATTCGTGATTGCCCAAGATATAAACGACGGGAACGGGGGATAGGGAGAGCCATTCAGCCAGCATTCGGGGGTTACCCACGATATCACCCGCCAGAACAAGAAGGTCGCAGGAGAAGAGACCAGAAAACATGTGAGAGGCTTTCCGGGGAGAAAACCTTGGAATCCAGTCGTAGGTCTCCAGGTGAAGATCCGAAGCAATGTTGATTTTCATGGGTCTTTTCCTCGATTTCCAAAATTTCCCGCAAATATGCAATAATTATCGCAAATATCAGGACCATTTTGAACCCGACCGGAAGTTTCATTCAAATCTTCTGGCACTTTCAAGGGAGGACAGGGTCCAATGGCAAGGAACGGCACCTCGAAAACCTCTAACGATTCGCCACTTGGCTTCGAAGCAAAGCTCTGGCAAGCGGCCGACAAGCTCCGAAACAACATGGACGCAGCAGAGTACAAGCATGTCGTCCTTGGGCTGATCTTCCTTAAATATGTTTCCGACGCTTTCGAGGAATTCCACGCTCGTCTTATCAGTACCGAAATCGCCGCCGAAGCGGATCCCGAAGATCCGGACGAGTACCGTGCCGAAAATATCTTCTGGGTTCCCCAGGAAGCCCGGTGGTCTACTCTTCAGGCGAACGCCAAACGGCCTGAAATCGGAAAGATTATCGACGACGCCATGGTTGCCATTGAACGGGAAAACAAATCTCTGAAAGGGATTCTCCCGAAAGATTATGCCCGGACCAGTCTGGACAAGCAGCGTCTGGGAGAACTCGTCGATCTGGTAGGAACTATTGGGTTGGGTCAGAAGGAGCACCGTTCCAAAGATATTCTGGGGCGGGTGTATGAATACTTCCTTTCCCAGTTTGCCAGTGCAGAAGGGAAAAGAGGCGGCCAGTTCTATACGCCCCGTTCCGTGGTCAGTGTTCTCGTCGAAATGCTGGCTCCATATAAAGGCCGTGTTTTCGATCCCTGCTGTGGGTCCGGCGGAATGTTCGTTCAATCCGAGAAGTTTATTGAAGCCCACGGTGGCCGGATCGGTGATATCAGTATATACGGTCAGGAGTCCAACAACACGACCTGGAAACTGGCCGCCATGAACCTGGCTCTTCGAGGAATAGAAGCCAATCTGGGCAAGGAAAACGCCGACAGCTTTCACCGGGATCTCCACCCCGACTTAAAGGCCGACTATATCCTGGCCAATCCCCCGTTCAACAGTTCCGATTGGGGCGGAGAACGGCTCCGGGAAGACAAACGCTGGGGCTATGGGGTTCCTCCCACGGGAAACGCCAACTATGCCTGGGTCCAGAACTTCCTTTACCACCTGGCACCAAACGGGGTAGCCGGGTTCGTCCTTGCGAACGGATCCCTCTCGTCCAACCAGAGCGGGGAAGGCGAGATCCGAAAGAACATGGTCGAGGCGGACGTGGTGGACTGTATCGTGGCTCTGCCCGGACAGCTTTTTTATTCGACCCAGATTCCTGTTTCCCTGTGGTTTGTTTCCCGAAACAGGCGAAACGGGAAAGGTCTGGAAGGAAAACTTCTTCGGGACAGGAGCGGGGAGATCCTTTTTATCGACGCACGAAAGCTTGGATTCATGTCCGACCGCACTCACCGGGATCTTTCAGACGAAGACATTGCCCGGATTGCGAACACCTACCATAACTGGAGAGGGGACGGGACTGGAAAATACGAAGACGTCCAGGGGTTTTGTAAAAGCGCCAGCGTGGAAGAGGTTCGGACCCACGGTCATGTTTTGACGCCAGGCCGATATGTCGGAGCAGAAGAAGTTGAAGACGACGGGGAGCCGTTCGAGGAAAAAATGAAACGGCTGACGACACAGTTGAACGAGCAGTTCAAGGAGAGTGCTCGGCTGGAATTGGAGATCAGAGACAATCTGTCGAAGCTGGGCTATGGACTGTAAAAACCTTCGGTTTAGTGAGCATGCTAATGAACGTATGCTTTAAAGAGGAATTGCCTCGGAAGACGTGTTAGCGGTTGTCGGCAATGGTGAAACGATTGAGGACTATCCTGGCGACAGACCCTATCCCAGTCGACTTTTATTGGCATTTGTCGGTGGTATGCCGCTTCACGTTGTCGTCTCCAAGGACGAGAGTACGGGTACCTGTTTTATTATAACGGCCTATGTGCCAGAGCCGGATCTTTGGGATCAAAACTTTCGAAAAAGGAGAAAACCATGAAATGCGTCATTTGTCGGGAAGGCGACCTCGCTCCTGGATTTGCCACAGTGAAAGCGCAACGAGAAGAGTGCTTGGTCATTATCAAGGGGGTTCCTGCTGATATTTGCCAAAATTGCGGAGAATACTACCTTGACGAAACTGTTACCAAAAAGGTTTCCGAGCAATTCGAGGACGCCGTGAAGCGTCATGCCGAAGTCGAGATCTTGCGATATGCGGCTTAAATCATGAAGTGCCCCGGGTCTGTGCTGAAACACTGGAGTTCCAGGTCAAGGATATGCCCTTCAATCTCTCGGCCAAACCCATTGTCGTTTTGAAGGATCTTCCTGTGTTCCGGTGCGAGAACTGCGGAAAGTATGCGATCGAGGACCCAGTCATGGAAAATTTGGATTTCTTATAGGCGAATAGGGCTCAGACGATTGCGTAGAAATTTTCCAATTTGAGGTATGAATGTTTTTGAAATATTATCAACTGGTGATATGATTGTTGCCGCGAGATCCCGGAATCGACACCCTCCTTGATCTGCACGATCAAATCATAGCCCAAAGCAATGGGTACTGGATCAAGATTGAGGCATGGCAGGTAACTCCGACTTCCGAGATTCCTCACGGGATTCGTTATTCGTTGACATTGCATGACCTCTACGGAAAGCGGATTATGGGGTACGACAATGCCCATGCGGTCAAGCTGCCGAAGAAGTTTAAATATGCTGGACGGATTGTGACCTATGATCACATGCACCGTCACAGGGCCGACAAGGGAATTCTCTATGAGTTTCAGAATGCCCACCAATTGCTGACGGATTTTTTTGAAAGTGTTGACCGGATCTTGCAGGAGGTTTAAAAGACATGAAAGTTCTTCGCATTGGGATTTTGCCTCAGGAGAAGATTAGGGAAAGAATGCTGTCAATCGCCAAAGGAGAATATCGACCAGGTCCTGGAGAGCCGAAAATATGGTTTTCCTCTATCAAGTCTCTTGCCGAAGTGCTGAGTGACGAGAATCGGGCCCTTCTCAAGGTTATTGCCGAAACCAAGCCACAATCGATCTCCGATCTGGCCTTGATCACGGGACGCAAGCCGAGCAATCTCTCTCGCACCCTCAAAACCATGTCAAATTATGGCATTGTCGAGTTGCGGCGCGAGAACCGGCATGTAAGACCGATTGTCCAGACAACCAGGTTTCAGATACTGACGGCATAAGGAAACCTTCAGAACAGGCTTGATTTCTTCAGGAGCAAGTATGGATTGGACACTATGAAGCTCGGAATGAAACCTCCCATACCTATGATTCCGATACCGCCCAAAGGGTTTTTGACCGGGTGAAACTTTTCCTTCTGGACGCGAACCGTCTTCTGGAGTCTTTGAAGCATGTCACTTGACGTTCGTCCCGATTACCTCAAAATCGTCCAGGATATCCTGAGCGCTCACGTTCCTGACAGGGAGGTGTGGGCATTCGGCTCCCGCGTGACGGGAAAGGCTACTGAGACGTCTGACCTCGATCTGGCAATCATTGGGGAGACTCCTCTGGAATTCGAGACGTTAGCGGCTCTGAGGGACGCGTTTAGTGAATCTCGGATTCCCTATAAGGTGGACGTGGTGGATTGGGCGACAATAAGTGAGACGTTTAGGGAGATTATTCGGAAAGATAAGGTAGTGATTCAGAAATGTATTATGAGTGGGATAGGAGATAAAGATCCGCATGAGGGAGGACAGTGGCGAAAGGTCATGCTTGGTAATTTAGTGGAGATCAAGCATGGGTACGCCTTTAAGGGTGAATTCATACACGACAAACCTACCGGAGATATTCTTCTTACACCCGGCAATTTCAACATTGGGGGTGGGTTCAATGGCAACAAATTCAAGTATTACAACGGATCCATTCCCAATGACTACATTCTGAGGGAAAATGATCTGATTGTGACAATGACCGACCTCAGCAAAGAATCTGACACACTGGGTCTTCCTGCATTTATCCCTTCTTCGAAAACTGGTCGCAGTTTTCTGCACAATCAGCGGCTAGGGAAGATTATTGTTCGTGATAAGCAGGCTATTGTTGATCGATACCTTTACTATCTTATGTGTTCTAAGGAGTATCGACATGAGATTGTTTCCAGCGCAACAGGAACAACTGTAAAACATAGCTCCCCGGAGAGGATAAAGAAATTCCACTTTTTACTTCCTGCAATAGACGAACAACTCGCCATAGCCCACATTCTCGGCACACTCGACGACAAGATCGAACTCAACCGCCGCATGAACGAAACCCTGGAAGCCATGGCCCAGGCAATCTTCAAGTCTTGGTTCGTGGACTTCGACCCCGTGCGAGCCAAAATGGAAGGACGGGAGACGGGACTGCCCAAGGAAATTGAAGATCTCTTCCCGGATAGCTTTGAGGATTCTGAGTTGGGGGAGATTCCGAGGGGGTGGGGGGGGGGAACATTAGGGGATTTAATTGGTCAAAGAATCGAACGAATAAGCCCGAATCCTGAAACTCGCAATTTTCCATATGTCCCCATTGAGTGTATTACCTCAAAAAGTATTTTTTTGAGGCAATTATTGCCTGGATCAGAAGCAAACAGTAGTCTCTCTAAATTCTACAAAGGAGACATTCTCTTTGGGGCCATGCGCCCTTATTTTCATAAAGTATGTTTGGCTCCTTTTGACGGAATAACGAGAACCACAGCTTTCATATTGTTCCCCAAAGAAAAAGAGGACCAATCCTTTTCTTTGTATTCATTGTTTCAAGAAGAAACCATTGAATTTGCCACAAATCATTCAGAGGGCTCAACAATCCCTTATGCCAAATGGACCGGATCTCTCAAATCTAAAGAAATTGTGATTCCCCCCAAGACGCTCAGAAGCATGTTCCAGAAAACAGTTTCCAGCTTCATAGAAAAAGGTATGAGTCAAATAAAAGAGACGATTTCCCTTTCACAAATCAAAGAAGTTCTTCTTCCAAAACTTCTTTCAGGAGAAATTCGAGTTCATAACTCCTAAGACATTTTTGAGGCTGAGTCTATGAAGAAAGAGTCTAAGTTACTTCTTGAAAAATCCTACGATTCACTCCTATTAAGTATTGAGTTATTCAATCGGCCGCAAGATCGTGGGAGGGTATGTGGAACATTGATTCAACTTGACCATTCATTTGAAATGTTTCTAAAAGCAGCAATAGTCCACCGAGGCGGAAAAATTAGGGATACTGGAGCTAGGGAAACTATAGGTTTTGATAAATGTGTGAGGCGGGGATTAAGCGATAGTCTAGTCAAGTTTCTTAATGAAGAGCAAGCCCTCACTCTCCAAATGATAAATGGATTCCGGGACGCAGCTCAACACCACCTATTGGATATTTCTGAAAGTCTTTTTTATTTACATGTACAATCGGGCGTGACCCTGTTTCGAGATCTCTTGAAGAGTGTCTTTGATAAAGATCTAGCGAATTTTTTACCCAATCGTGTTTTGCCTGTATCTACTTCGCCATTTATGGATCTTTCTACTTTGTTTGAGTTTGAATGCGATAATATCAAAAGTCTTCTTGGCCCCAGACGAAGAAAACAAATTGAAGTTGAAGCTAGGCTAAGACCACTGGCAATTTTAGATTCTACAATTAGGGGAGAAAAAGGTCAGCCAAGCTCCACTGAATTAAGAAATACCCGTCGAGAATTGCTTAGTGGAAAGAAATGGCCTGAAATTTTCTCTGGAGTGGCGGCTGTCGAAATGACTTCTAGCGGATCTGGCCCTACAATTTCTTTAAGAATATCAAAAAAAGAGGGTATTCCTATACAACTTGTCCCTGAAGGGACCCATGGAGCTGGTGTAGTGGCTGCTAAACGTGTCAATGATTTTGATTTCTATAATCTAGGAGCAAAACAACTTGCAAAGAAACTTGAAATAACTGTGAGTAAAACAGTAGCTGTAGTCGATTATTTCAAACTTCGTTCGGAGCCGGAGTGTTATAAAGAATTCAAATCGGGAAGTACGGTCCTTAAAAAATATTCACCCAAATCTATAGAAAAAATCAAGGAATACTTGAAACATGAAAGTGCGGACGCAATATGGGCTAAAAAATATCCAAGAAAGGTAAAACCATGACACCTAATCTCACTGAATCCGCCCTCGAACAGATCGTCCTTGGCTGGTTCGGTGAGCTTGGATATTCAGTCCTGCATGGCCCTGCCATTGCCTCCGGAGAGCCAGGAGCCGAACGCTATGGCTACTCAGACCCTCCCCTGCCCGACCGTCTAAAATCTGCCCTTTCTCGTCTGAACCCGTCTCTCCCTCTCGAAACACTGGAAGAAGCCTTTCGTAAACTTTCCCGACTTGATTCTCCTTCCCTAATCCAGCAGAACCGGCTGTTTCACAAAATGCTGATAGAGGGAGTTCCAGTCGAATACCGCATGGGGGATCGGATCGTCCACGATTCGGCAAAGCTCGTGGACTGGGACAACACAGAGAACAACGACTGGGTTATCGTCAACCAGTTTACCGTCGTCGAAAACCACCACAACCGGCGTCCAGATATCGTCGTCTTCCTGAACGGGCTCCCGGTGGCGGTAATCGAGATCAAGGACCCCTCGGAAGAAACCGCCACAATCTGGTCGGCCTTCAATCAGCTTCAGACCTACAAAGCCCAGATCCCTTCACTTTTTGCGACAAACGAAGTTCTGGTGATCTCGGACGGGATTCAGGCCAAGATTGGGTCCCTCACCGCCGAAAAAGAACGCTTCATGCCCTGGCGGACCATTGAAGGGGAAGCCTTGGCCCCGGCAACCCTATCGCCATTGGAAGTTCTTGTCAGAGGGGTGTTCGAGCGAAGCCGGTTCCTGAGCTATATCCGCCACTTTGTTGTCTTTGAAGAAGAACCCGGTGGGCTGCCTGTCAAAAAGATCGCCGGGTATCACCAGTTTCATGCCGTGAACAAGGCGGTCCTTGAAACGCTCACCGCAACGCGACCTTTAGGTGACCGTAGGGTGGGCGTCGTGTGGCATACCCAGGGCTCGGGCAAAAGTTTGACTATGGTGTTCTATGCCGGGAAGATTGTTCTTCACCCTGCTATGGAGAACCCAACCCTTGTGGTTCTGACCGACCGCAACGACCTCGATAGTCAGCTTTTCGGGACGTTTTCCCGCTGCAATGAACTTCTCCGTCAGACACCGGTTCAGGCCGATACTCGGGCCAAATTAAGGGAGTTGCTGAACGTGGCGTCTGGGGGCATTGTCTTTACCACAATCCAGAAATTTCTCCCCGAACAAAAAGGAGACACCTTTCCGACCCTGTCCGACCGAAGAAATATTGTGGTTATTGCGGACGAGGCTCACCGGAGTCAGTATGATTTTGTTGACGGATACGCCCACCATATGCGGAAGGCTCTTCCGAATGCCTCCTTTATCGGCTTTACCGGAACGCCGATTGAACTGGAAGATAAAAGCACAAAAAGAATCTTTGGAGACTACATAAGTGTCTATGACATTCAACGGGCCGTCGACGACGGAGCCACCGTTCCAATCTACTATGAGTCTCGCTTGGCCCGCCTCGAACTTCCCGAAGAGGAAAAGCCCCACTTGGACATTGCTTTTGAAGAGCTGACAGAAGAAGAGGAAGAATCCCACAAAGAAAAGCTCAAGTCGAAATGGGCGGCACTGGAAGCGGTAGTCGGATCGGAAAAGAGGACCCACCTGATCGCCCAGGATATCGTCGACCATTTTGAAAAGCGCCAGGAGGGCATGCGCCAGGAGGCCATGGACGGAAAAGGCATGATCGTCTGCATGAGCCGGAGAATCTGTGTCGATCTCTACAAGGCCCTGATCGCCCTTCGCCCCCAATGGGAAGACAAGGACGATACCCGGGGAATCATGAAGGTCGTCATGACAGGAGGTCCGGTGGACCCACTCGACTGGCAAGATCATATAAGGAACAAGGCACGACGGGAAGTTTTGGCCAACAGGTTTCGGGATCCGAGTGATTCTTTCAAGATTGTGATCGTCCGGGACATGTGGCTGACCGGATTTGACGCCCCCTCCCTCCACACCATGTACCTCGACAAGCCCATGCGGGGACACGGACTCATGCAGGCAATTGCTCGGGTGAATCGGGTTTTTCGAGACAAGCCCGGAGGATTGATTGTCGACTACCTGGGTTTGGCGGATCAGCTCAGAACGGCCATGGCCACTTATACCGATAGTGGAGGCAAAGGAAAGCCAACGCTGAATCAGGACGACGCGGTGGCCGCTCTCATGAAACACTATGAAATCTGCAAGGGACTTTTCCATGGATTCGACTGGAGTGCATGGAAGTCAGGATCTCCAGAAAAACGGTATGCGCTTCTTCCCCAGGCCCAGGAACATATCCTTGCACAGGAAGACGGAAAGAGTCGTCTGGCTAAGGCGGTGAACGACCTGTCCAAGGCTTTTGCCCTGGCAACCCCCCACCCCAAGGCTCTGTTTATTCGAGACGACGTGGGGTTCTTCCAGACCGTCAAATCCGCCCTGATAAAACGGACCGACTCGGAACGTCCGGACCAGGACGGAATGGAACAGGCCATTCGGCAAGTGGTGTCGGGGGCGATTGTTTCGGAAGGAGTGATCGACCTGTTTTCGGCGGCGGGAATCAAGAAGCCAGACGTGTCAATCCTTTCCGACGAGTTCCTGGCCGAAGTCCGGGGAATGCCCCAGAAGAACCTGGCGATCGAGCTTCTCAGGAAGCTTCTGGCCAACGAGATCAAGAGCCGATCTAAGAAGAACACGGTCCAGGCGAGGACATTCTCGGAGTTGCTGGAGAAGTCCCTGAGGGCTTACCACAATCGGGCCATTGAGACCGTCGAGGTGATCGAGGAGCTGATCAAGCTGGCGAAAGAGATCCGGACAGCGGAAAGACGGGGGCAAGACCTTGGGTTGACGGAGGACGAAGTGGCCTTTTATGACGCTCTGGAAACCAACGATTCGGCAGTGAAGGTACTTGGGGACGAGACGCTGAAACAGATTGCCCGGGAACTGGTCAAAATAATTC
>Ga0207433_10016985_pt1 | contig 10134 bp, 11 predicted proteins | sample YelNatPaOPGAMG01_FD_187559 | JGI IMG/M metagenome (GOLD analysis project Ga0207433, IMG submission 187559) | Hot spring thermophilic microbial communities from Obsidian Pool, Yellowstone National Park, USA - OP-RAMG-01 (SPAdes) (version 3) | ecosystem: Environmental > Aquatic > Thermal springs... | reverse complement strand
GGGGGGAGCCGGTCGCGGATTTTGCCGTGGGCGACACGCCGGCGGTGCTGCCGTGGTTGTCGGCGGGCAAACCGGTCGCGGCGGTGGCCGTCGCGTTGTTGCGGGAACGCGGGCGGCTTGATTTTGATGACCCGGTGGCGCGGTTTCTTCCGGAATTCGGCAAGCCGGCGGTGACGGTGCGGCATTTGCTCACGCATACCGGCGGCTTCCGGTTCATCCGCCGGCACTGGACAACGGAGTCGTGGGACGAAATCATCGCGGAAATTTGCGCAGCGCCGCTGGATGCCGGGTGGGTGCCCGGCCAGAAGGCCGGCTACCATCTGGAATCGAGTTGGTACATTCTCGGCGAGGTGGTGCGGCGGGTGAGCGGCCGGTCGTTCGCGGAGTTTGCGCGGGCGGAGATTTTCGAGCCGGCGGGGATGCGGAACTCCGCGATCCCGGGTTCGCCGGGGCGGAGCGCGCTCGGGCCGGTGCGGGAGTTGGGCTGGTTTTACGAGAAGCTGGGCCGGGGAATCTTGACGGCGGAATCGGTCCGGCAACTGACGGCGCGCCATCGCGCCGGGATGTTGGACGTGACGTTTGGGATGGTGATGGATTGGGGGTTGGGGTTCATGCTGAACACGGGGCCGCACACGCCGTACAGTTACGGGCCGCATGCGTCGGCAAACACATTTGGGCACGGCGGCCGGCAGAGTGTGCTGGCGTTTTGCGATCCCGACCGGCAACTGGTGGTGGCGTGGGCGTGCGCGGGCCAGCCGGGCGAGGCGGCGCATCAACGCCGGGCGTTGGCGCTCAATACCGCCATTTACGAAGACCTCGGCCTTGTGGCATGATGCCGGCGATGACCGTTCGGCCGTATGAACCGCGCGACCGTGCCGCCATCCGCCGGATTTGTGGCGACACGGCGGACGCGGGGCGGCCAGTGGAAAATTTCTTCCCGGACCGGGAATTCATTGCGGACCTGGTGACGCGGTATTATACGGATTTCGAGCCGGAATCGTGTTGGGTGGCCGAAGCGGACGGGCATGTGATTGGGTACGTCACCGGCTCGGTGCGGGGGCGGCGGGCGGCGCGGCTGACGGCGTGGCGGATTGCGCCGGTGGCAATGCTCGCGGCGATGGGCCGGGGCGTGTTGTGTTGCCGGCAGACGTGGCGGATGGTGCGGGCGGTGTGGCAGACGTGGCGGCGGCGGCGGGGCCGGGTGGCGACGGGGTGCCGGGCGCATGTGCATGTGAACGTGGCCGATGGCTGGCGCGGTCAGCAGGCGGGCCGGCAGTTATTGGAACGGTTCGAGGAACACGCGCGCGCGGCGGCGACCGGGGGGATCGAGGCGTCGGTGCGCGGCGACAATGCCGGGGGGCGGCGGTTTTTCGAGCGGATGGGATTTGTGGCGGTGGGCCGGCAGCCGTTGGTGTTGCCGGGAATCGTGACGGAAACAGTTGTGTATGCGAAAAAGTTTTAGTCTTTTCATTTTCGTGATGGCGTTGGGCGGCGCAGTGGGGGCGCAGACGAACGGATTGCCGGTGCTCGAATTGTCGCCGAATGACCGGGTTCTGGTGTTGGCGCCGCATCCGGACGACGAGGTGATCGGCTGCGGCGGGGTGATCCAACAGGCGTTGGCGCGGAAGCTGCCGGTGCGCGTGGTGTTTCTGACCTACGGCGACAACAACGAGTGGTCGTTTCTGGTGTACCGGAAACATTTTGTGTTGTTCCCGAGCGCGGTGCGCCGCATGGGGGAGATGCGGCACGACGAAGCGGTCGCGGCAGCCCGGGTGTTGGGGGTGCAGCCGAGGCAACTGTTTTTCCTCGGCTATCCGGACTTCGGCACGCTCAAGATTTGGCAGCAGCACTGGGACGAACGGCCATCGTTTCGGAGCATGCTGACGCGGGTCCGGCAGGTGCCGTACCCGACGGCGTTTCGCCCCGGCGCGCCCTACAAAGCCGAGGAAATCCTCCGCGACCTGACGCGCGTCCTGCAAACATTCCGGCCCACAAAGGTGTTCGTCTCGCACCCGGCGGACACCAACCCGGATCACCGGGCGCTGTATTTGTTCACCCAGGTGGCGTTGTGGAATTTGGAGAAGAAGTTGCAGCCCGAGGTCTATCCGTATCTGGTGCATTACCCCCGATGGCCGCTGCCCCGGGGGAACAAGCCGACCCTGCCGCTGCTTCCCCCCAATGCCCTGACGAACTCGATTGCCTGGCGCGTGGCGCCGTTGACGCCGGAACAACTGCAGCGCAAGAAAGTGGCCCTGAAAGCCCACGCCACACAACTCCAATCCGCGCGGACCTATCTCGAAACATTTCTGCGGGCCAACGAGCTGTTTGGGAACTTCCCCGTGGTGCACATGACCGGCACCGAGCGGTACGCTCTCCGAACCATGGACCAGACCCGCGCCCAGGAACCGCCCTTCCTGCCGGAAGAGCTGACCGAGTGGGAACGCGCCCGGTTTGTGGACATCGAATGGCGCTACGCCCGGGTGGAGAATCAAGACCTGGTCCTGGCGATCCACCTCTCCCGGCCCCTGGCCCGGGAAGTCGAGGTGTCCCTTTATGTTTTTGGCTACCGGACGGATTATCCTTTTGCTCAGATGCCGAAACTGCATCTCCAAATCGGCGCGACCGGCAGCGCGCTCTACGACCAAGCCCGCAAACTCCCCCGCAACACCGCCCGGGTCGAACGCGACGCCGACGACATCATCATCCGCATTCCGCTGCAAACGCTGGGCCAACCGCACCGGCTGCTGATGTCGGCGCGCACCCACATCGCCGAAATCCCCCTCGACTGGGCGGCCTGGCGCGTGTTGGAGCTGCCCTAAAGTTTCCGGTATTGCGTCGGCCGCAGGTACAACGGCTCGAGTTTCAGATCGCTCGTGCGCGCGAGCCGACCCACTGCCACTGCCCACCGGCATGGCGCCGATTCCGGGCTGACACGCCAGGCATTGTCGGGAAGATCCGCGACCACCCCGATCCGGCACGCCACCACCGGCCGGCCGGCCCGGTCATAGAGCGCGTGGTAGATTTCCCCGCGCCGGGCGTCGCTCCACACACACAACCGGTCGAACGCGGCCGGCATCTGCGGCGCGACCGTCACCGCCAACGCATCGAAACTGTTCGCCGCCCGCACCGGAATTCCGGTCGGCAACGCCAGGCCTTTCGCCGCCGCGAGACCGACGCGGATGCCGGTAAACGAACCGGGGCCGACTCCCACCGCGATCAAGTCCGGCCGGCGGTGGCCGAGCACGCGTCGAATCGCCGGGAACAGTTCGCCCCGCTGAAACGTCGCCTCCGCGACGGGCCGGTCCTCATCGAGCAGCGCGACGCTGCCGACGGCGGTCGAGGTGTCCAGCGCCAGCGTGATCATGCGACCTCGATCCGCCGGGAGTTTTCGCCGGTCACCGTGAGCCGGATCCGAATGGTGTTGGCCGGCAACAACGATTCGCATTTCTCGGCCCATTCAATCACCGTGATCCACGGCGGCCGGAGATACTCCTCCAGGCCCAGTCCCTCCGCCGCGTCCAGCCGGTACAAATCCACGTGCGCCAGCGGCGGCTGCTCGTGAATCACCGTGAACGTCGGGCTGGTGATTTCCTGTTTCACGCCGAGTCCGGCCGCGATGCCTTTGACGAGACAGGTCTTGCCGGCGCCGAGGTCGCCCGTCAACGCCACCACGGCGCCGGGCTTGAGTCGCGCCGCCAGTTGCCGGCCAAACGCGATCGTGTCAGCGGCGCTGTGCGAAATGATCATAACCTTTCGCCGCGAGGGGCCGGCCGTCGAGGAGCACGACCGGCTGTTGGATGACACGCCCGATTTCGTGGAACTTCCGACGCAACGGCCCGGCCTCGCGCGGGGCGACGGTGAACAGCAGCTCGAAATCCTCGCCATCGGTCAACGCGCCCGGCAGCCGGCCCGGTATCTTCGCAGAGGCAATGTCGAAACCGACCCGGCTGGCTTCGACCAGCCGGTGGAGATCGCTGGCGAGGCCGTCGCTGACATCAATCATCGCGTGGGCGTACCGGGCGAGATACCGGCCCTCGCGAATGCGCGGGGTGAACGTGAGATGTTTGCCGGACGAAAACGACCCGCCCAGCGGGCCGGTGACAAACACGATGTCGCCGGGTTTCGCGCCCGACCGGCGCACGGGCCGGTCAGCGTGGCCAAGCAGCGTGACGACGACAAACTGTTCGTGCCGGACATGCGCCGTGTCGCCGCCGACGATTTCACAGCCGAACTGACCGGCCACGGCGCGCATCCCGGCATAAAGCTCGCGCACCCACCGCACCGGGGTTGACGGACGCAGGCCGAGACTGACGACGGCGTAGCGGGGTTCGCCGCCCATCGCCGCGATGTCGCTGAGGTTGCGGGCCATCGCTTTCCAGCCGACCCGCCGCGCCGGGGTGTCTGGCAGAAAATGAATCCCTTCGATCACCGGGTCGCACGTCAACAACCCGCCGCCCGGCAACACGGCGCAATCGTCGCCGGCCAGCGGGATGTGTTTCGCCAGTTGCCGGATCAGGCCGAACTCGCCGATGTCGCGGACGGTTTTCATGGATGCCACCGGGCGTATAATAGCATGGCGACGTTGGCCGCGTTAAACAAGATGTGCATTGTCACCGGCGCGACCAGCGAGCCGGTGACCTCGTAGGCCAGCGTGAACCCGATGGCCAGCACGAACAACGGCAGCGCCGACTCCGCGTGGAAATGGATCGCCGCGAACACTGCCGAGACCGTCAGCATGGCCGGCAGCGCGCCCCACCGCTGTTTCAAGGCCGGGTAGGCAAACCCGCGAAAGAAAATCTCCTCGAACACCGGGGCGACCGCGAGCGCGAGCCAGACCAGCAGCGCGACTTCGGTGGACGACTTGGTTTCCACAAACAACAGCGTGACCGGCTGCGGCGTCGGCGTGATCTTCAGCCAGTGAAACACCTGCGTGACCGCCAGACTGGCCGCCGCCAACGGCGGCAACACCGCGAAAAACCCGATCACGCCGCGCGGCGTCCAGTGCCAGTCCAGCGTCGCGCCGCGCCGCCGGACATAGGCCAGCAACCCGGCCAGAAACGCGAGGCGCAGCGCGCAGTCACCGGCCAGAAACCAAATGCTGTCGGCCTTGCGCATCACCAGGGCCAACAGTCCGAGCCCGGTGAACATGGTGAGGAGCAACAGCCCGGTCACCGCCAGCAGGTCGTGAACGCCCCACGCTTTCGCCGGCACCCGCAACGGCAGCCGGCCGCGCGCGCGGGCCAGTGAGACCAACAACCAGACATCCGCCGCCACGCCGAGCAGGAGCAACTCGGCAAACGCGACCCACAACACCGGGTGTTGCCGGAGCAATTCCATTTCCGACAACGTCCGGGCCGCGCGCGGGGCGGCGGCCATGATGGGAAACAACTCGTTCATCCGCGCCATAGTTACCGGATTCAGGCGCGTCGGCCAACTTCTTTCCGGGCGCGGACCGGTGGCGGCTGGGGCCGGCTATTTCTGTGCGGCCGGGGCTTTGACGGCTTCGACTTGGAGATCAATTTCGACTTCGTCGCCGACGACGAGGCCGCCGGTCTCCAGCGTCTTGCTCCACGTCAGGCCGTAGTCTTTCCGGCTGATCGTGCCGGTGGCGTGGAGACCGATGCGGGTGCTGCCCCACGGGTCTTTGACGGGACCTTTGACGGTGAACGGCGCGGTGACTTCCCGGCTGACACCGTGGATGGTGAGCGTGCCGGTGATGTAATGCTTGCCGTCTTTGGCGGCGACTTTCTGGCTGACGAAGGTCAGTTCGGGGAACCGAGCGGCATCGAAGAAATCGGGACCGCGAAGGTGTTCGTCGCGTTTCTCGATGCCGGTATCAATGCTCGCGGCTTTGACCGTGGCCGCGGCGGCGCGCACGACCGGCGTCGCGGACGGGTCCACTTCGAGGGTGCCGCGGAACTCTTTGAACCGGCCCGACACTTTGCTGATGACCATGTGTTCGACGGAAAAGCCGATGGTCGTGTGGGCGGGGTCGATTTGGTAGGTGTCGGCCGCCCAGGCGGACACGGTGCCGGCGAGGAGGGCGGTGAGAACGAGGCGGATGTTCATGGTTTGTTTTCCTTTCGTTGGGTTGGGTATCGGTAACACCGGTTTTGTGCGTGCGCAAGCGGTTCAGGCTTGTCAGGCGGCAGGTTTTCGGTGAAAGTGAGCGTTACGATGTCACAGCGACGAGAACTCAATCCCGGTGATGCGACCCGTGTGTCGCCGAAAGGCAATTTTCTGGCGTTGCGCGGCGAACTCGCCACGGCCGGCCGCGCCCAGGCGTGGGTGTTGCCCATTCCGTATGAGGGCACCGTTTGTTACGGGAAGGGCGCAAGTCAGGGGCCGGCGGCGATTCTCGCGGCGTCGTCCCAAGTGGAGTTGTACGATTACGAGTTTCAGTGCGAACCGTACCGGCAGTACGGCGTGCACACGCTGCCGGCCTTGCGGCCCGGCCGGAAATCGCCGGGCGCGGTCATGCGCGCCATCGAGGAACGGGTGGCCGGGATCCTGACCGGGCGGCCGGCGCCCAGGATTTTGGCGATCCTCGGCGGCGAACATTCGATTTCCGGCGCGGTGGCGCACGGGATGGTCCGGGCCGGGTTGCGCAACTTCGTGACGGTGCAGGTGGACGCGCATTGCGATTTGCGCGACGAGTATGACGGCACGCCGTTCAGCCACGCCTGCGCGGCGCGGCGCATCGCGGAGGTGTCGCCGGTGTTTCAGATCGGCATCCGCAACATGGGCGCGAGCGAGGCGGAGTATTACCGGCAGAGCGGCCGGGTGCAGATTGTGTGCGCCGGGGAAGCGTTGGCCGGCAAGGAGTACCTGAAGAAATTGGCCCGGTATGTCCGGGGCAGGCAGGTGTATCTGACGATGGACCTCGACGGGCTGGACCCGGCGGAGATGCCGGCGGTCGGCACGCCGGAGCCGGGCGGGTTGCATTGGCAGCAGTTGATGGACATCGTGCATACCGTGTTCCACGAGGCGAAACGGGTGCCGGTGTTTGACGTGGTGGAGTTGGCGCCGATCCCGTGTCTGACGGGGCCGGATTTTCTGGCGGCGAAGTTGGTCTATAAGACGCTGTCGCTGGCGCTGTGCAAATAGGGAGGATGGAGAATCGTGATTGAGTTCAACAAGAAAGTCGTGTTTGTCGGGTACGGGGCGGTGGCGCAATGCACGCTGCCGATTTTGCTGAAGTATGTGAAGGTGCCGTGCCGCAACATCACCGTGCTGGATTTCGAGAACCGCCGGGAGGCGCTGCGGCCGTGGACGGCGCGCGGGGTGAAGTTCGTGCAGAAGCGCGTCACCCGCGACAATCTGGGCAGCTTGCTCGGCAAATATCTCGGCGCCGGGGATGTGTTGATTGATTTGGCCTGGAACATTGACGCCTGCGAAATCCTCCAGTGGTGCCACGACCACGGCGTGCTTTACGTCAACACGTCGGTCGAGTTGTGGGACCCGTACGAGAACGCCCGCAACGCCCCGCCGCAGAAGATGACGTTGTACTGGCGGCACATGAACATCCGCCGGATGACGGCGCAGTGGAGCGAGCCGGGGCCGACAGCGGTGCTCGAGCACGGCGCGAATCCCGGCCTCATCTCTCATTTTACGAAGCAGGGGTTGATTGACATCGGCAGACGGCTGATCCGCGAGAAAAAGGTCAACGGGTTGGATCGGGAAGAGATCGAGCAGTTCATCAAGGACGGCGCGTTCAACCGGTTGGCGATGAAACTCGGCGTGAAAGTCATCCATTGCAGCGAACGCGACACGCAGATCACCAACAAACCAAAACAGGTGAACGAGTTCGTCAACACGTGGAGCGTCGAAGGTTTTCGCGAGGAAGGAACGACGACCGCCGAGATGGGCTGGGGGACGCACGAAAAGGAGTTGCCGGCGTTGGCCTTCGAGCACGCGGAAGGCCCGCGCAACCAAATCTGCCTCGCGCGGATGGGCATCAACACGTGGGTGGTGTCGTGGGTGCCGGACTACTGCATTCGCGGCATGGTGGTGCGCCACGGCGAAGCGTTTACCATTTCCGACCGGCTCACCGTCTGGGAAAACGGGAAAGCCATCTACCGGCCGACGGTGCATTACGCTTATTGTCCGTCGGACTCGGCGATTGCCTCGCTCAACGAATTGCGCGGCTACGATTACAAGTTGCAGGAGAACCAACGCATCTTGAATGACGAAATCATCAGTGGTTCCGACATCCTCGGCGCGTTGATCATGGGGCACCGCTACAATTCGTGGTGGACCGGCAGCGACCTGAGCATCGAGGAATCCCGCCGGCTCGTGCCGCACCAGAACGCCACGACGATGCAGGTGGCCATCTCGGTCGTGGCAGCGGTGCATTGGATGATCGAGAACCCGGCCAAAGGCGTGTGTGTGCCGGATGATTTGCCGCACGACTACATCCTGAAACTGGCGAAACCGTATCTGGGCAGATGGATTTCCAAGCCGGTCGACTGGACGCCGCTGAAGCATTACACCAACGCATTCCAGGGCCACAACAATCCGGCGGTGGACCGGGACGACCCGTGGCAGTTCAAGAATTTCCTGATCACGGATGGAGACTAGAATGGTTGCTTCTCGAAAGTTGAAGAGGCTAGCCGAGGACGACCGGCGGCTCGTCCGCGGTACGAGTTGGCTGAGAGCGTAGAGCACCATGCCCTCGAAGAAACAGCTCACAGGGATGCGCGGCGTTTACCTTGTCGCAGCCGAGTTGTCGAAACAGGGTTTCATCGCCTCGCCGACTTCGCGTAGTGCGCGTGGCGCAGACATCCTAGCTACCGATGCAGAGTGCAGGCGTGCTTTTTCGATCCAAGTCAAGACCAGCGCACCCGTGTCGTCTTACTGGCTACTGAGCGAGCACGCCAAAGAGATGCGTTCAGACACGCACATTTACGTGTTTGTCAACATCAAGAAGGAAGGGATACCGCCAGAGTTTTATGTAGTTCCAAGCGCAGTCGTGGCAGAAAGGATGTGGGTGGAGAAGCAAAGAGGCGGCAGTGTCTGGTATAGCTTCACCCTCGATGATGCGAAGCCTTTCCAAGACAGGTGGGACATTTTACGTGGTGGCAAGTAAAGACCCGAGACGACAGAAAGCATCCAAAGCAATGACGAAAGGAATCAAGAGAGCCTATGACGCGATGACCGACCTACAGAAGTTGCAGGTCAAGCAGTTGATGGGAAAGTGGAGCATTAAACGAAGCGACGCCATTAGACTTGTGCTTGGTCGAGAGAGTATTGATGTCATTCTGCTCAGGTATGACCGGAGGACGGACGGTAGAGTGATTTACCGCACGGTAGGGAGTCGGAGAGGTTCGCACGATGCTCTCAGCCGTCGTTTGCCCGGTTCGTTTGAGAGTGCCAGCAAATGAAGACTAAATCCCAAAAGAAGAAAGCAGCGCGAAACAAAGCTGTTCGTCTTAAGATCGAAATGGAGCAACTCATCAAGGAGGTCCGAACGAAATCTTTTGAGACTGTACGCCTCCGCAGAGTGAAGTACGCAGGGAACGATTATAACTTCATCGACATCCGGTTCTTTCAACGAGGATCGGACGAAAGCGGTAATGATTTGTATTTCCCAACCCGGAAGGGCGTTCAGATACGAGAGGACCTATTCTTCAAGCTGGTTGACGAGCATTTCATGGAGATGCTGGACAGGCAAATTAAGCAGTCGAGCGCATGATTAAAGGGTGGCAACGATGGTTTCATTGAACACGCTCAAGAAGCTCGCGCGAGAACACGGCACGCCGTTGTTCGTGATCGACCACGACGAGTTGCGCCGCAATTACGCGACGTTCAAGAAATACCTGCCGCGCGTCCAAGCTTACTACGCGGTCAAGGCCAACCCGGACCCAGAAATCGTCCGCACGCTGTTCAAGGCCGGGGCGAGCTTCGATGTGGCGTCGCTACCGGAGTTGCGGGTGGTCTGCGAGAACATCAAGGATCTGCCGGCCAAGAAACGCCAGCAGTGGATTTGGGACAAAATCATTTACGCCAATCCCATCAAGGCCAACGAAACCCTCGCCGAGCTCGACCACTACAATCCGCTCGTGACCTACGACAACTCCGAGGAGATTCGGAAGATCAAAAAATATGCTCCGAATGCCGGCCTCGCCTTGCGGC
>Ga0207433_10016981_pt1 | contig 10136 bp, 9 predicted proteins | sample YelNatPaOPGAMG01_FD_187559 | JGI IMG/M metagenome (GOLD analysis project Ga0207433, IMG submission 187559) | Hot spring thermophilic microbial communities from Obsidian Pool, Yellowstone National Park, USA - OP-RAMG-01 (SPAdes) (version 3) | ecosystem: Environmental > Aquatic > Thermal springs >... | reverse complement strand
ACATTAATTTCTTTTTTTTAAATCTTTTAATTTTTTTAAAAAAAGATGATGATGTTTAGCTGTTAGCTTGGTTAGTAAATTTTTTCAAAAGAGAGTTGCAAAAATGGTTATTAAAAGGAAGAAAACAAATTATTAACAAGACAAATTTTGTAACACATTGAAATACAATCGACGTTAAGACTTATTAACACCTGTTACTAACCTTTTGAACTGATAAACGTTTAATCCATTAAGATGTTAATTTAAGTTGAAAATGATTTGATAAGTTGATTAAACAAATTTATTGTTTTAACTCAATATTTCTAAAAAGTTATTATATGCAACCATAAACCCAATAGTCAAGTAAAAAGTTCAAATACTTATCAACAACAATTTAACTAAATACCCACAACAAGCTAAACAGTATAATGGGCTTTTGTTTATATTTGAAGAGTGAATTTTAATAAGCGGTATTCCATGAAAACACATCGATTAGGATTGTTTACACTGATGATGTTAGGTTTACTACAGGAACGCTCTGGTTTGTGTAGCAATACCGATACTCTTTGTGTTGATGGTAAAGATAAGAACTATTTTGTAGTTGTTCCGGTGGCATTTTATGGAGAGGAAACCAAATGGGGCGGCGGACTTTCGGGGGGATACTATTTCAGGTGTAAGGATAATAAGATATCAAGTTTACAAGGATCGGCTGTTTATACCCTGAAGAATCAAGCAAGTTTGTGGATATCGCCTAAAATTTATACAACCGATAGGGAGCATTACTATTCAGGCCATATCAAGGTAAACCATTTTCCCAATAAATTTTTTGGAATTGGCCGTAATACGCCTGACTCATTCGAAGAAAAATACGTTTCGGAAGATTTTTCGGTACTTCTTCAACATCAAAGAGTTTTATTTGGTGTAATTATGGCTGGTGTTCAAGGGCAAGTAAATTACTTTAAAACAGAAGATTACAGCGATAACAAGTTGCTTGCTACAGGAGGAATAACAGGGGTAAAAGAAAAATTAACATCAGGCTTAGGAGCCCTTCTAACCTGGGAAAATCGTGAGAATCTGTATTATCCCTCGTTTGGTGAGTTTTACAAGGCTTCACTGATGGTTTACAGCAAAATATTTGGCAGTGAGTTAAACTTTACAAGGTTAACCATTGATTTAAGAAACTACTACAATATTGTAGATGACCATGTATTTGCCCTACAATTTTTAGCCGACATGACTTGGGGAAATGTTCCTTTCCAGTTGATGCCAATGATGGGGGGTGCTGATGTTATGCGAGGTTATTACCAGGGGCGTTATCGCGATAAATCGATGGCATGTTTACAGGGCGAATACAGATTTCCAATATACAAATGGCTTAAAGGTACCATTTTTGGTGGTTTTGGTGATGTTGCACCATACTTTGATAAACTCGATATAACGAAAAGCAAATTGGCTTACGGAGGAGGAATAAGAATCAGGGTAAATCCAATTAAGGTGAATTTACGCTTTGATGCGGCGTATAGCGATAGAAAAGAAATGGCTTACTACTTTACGGTAACAGAAGCCTTTTAATAACAAAGCCCATCTGTTTTAACAGATGGGCTTAATGGAATACAATAGATTATTAGTGGTTCATTATAGCCTCAATTTCATCAACGGTAACAGGAATCCTCTTACCTAATATTCGCGATCCGCTTGCTGTAATAAGAATATCATCCTCAATTCTGATACCTCCAAAACCAATGTATTCCTCTACCTTAGCGTAGTTAATAAACGACTCATTGATTTTTTCCGACTTCCATTTCTGAATCAAAGCAGGAATGAAGTAGATGCCTGGCTCAACAGTTAATACAAAACCCTGCTGCAGGCGGCGTCCTAGGCGCAAGTATGCTATACCAAACTGATCGGCACGGGTAATTTCGTCATCGTAACCCACATAGTTTTCGCCAAGATCTTCCATATCGTGAACATCGAGGCCCATCATATGGCCAAGGCCGTGTGGAAAGAAAAGTGCGTGAGCGCCGTTTGCAACGGCTTCATCGGGGTTGCCTTTCATTAAGCCCAGCTTGGTTAAGCCCTCGGCAACAACCCGAGCAGAGGCTTTGTGAACATCCATGTATGGGATGCCCGGTTTGGCTATTTCAATAGCCTTGTTGTTTGCGGCTAAAACAATATTGTAGATTTCTCTTTGTTTTTGGGTAAATTTGCCATCAACGGGAATGGTTCGGGTAAAGTCCGATGCGTAGTGGCTGTTTATTTCGGCACCGCTATCAACCAAGAGCAATCGACCCGAAGTGAGAATTTGGGAATGGTCGTGGTTGTGAAGGGTTTCGCCATTTTGCGAGAGGATGATAGGGAACGATGGCATGTAACCATGAGCTATAGCAACGCCCTCAATTGCACCAACAATGTCTTGTTCACTTATACCCGGTTTTGCCATTCGCATAGCAGTGGTATGCATTTGGTAACCAACCTCGCAGGCTTTCTCAATCTCGGCAATTTCAACATCTTCCTTAATTGAACGGAGACTAACAATTGCTTTAATCAATTCGACAGAAGCATAGTTCTTTACCATTGAAGCACTTATACCTAAGAGCTGTTCAATAAGCAGAACATTATCAGCGCGATATGGCGGAAGGAAGTGGATACGACGTCCCTGTTTAATTGCACGGTTTAGGGTTGAGGAAAGTTCTTTAAGCGGGTGAGTAGATAGAACGCCCACTTTTTCGCCTAATTCCTTAAGCGTAGGCTGTGGTCCCATCCAAATAATGTCGTCTATGTCAAAATCATTGCCGTAAAGGCAATCTTTACCATCCTCAATATCAATAATGCCCACTAATTCCGGTATATCGAGACCGAAAAAGTAAAGGAAATTACTATCCTGACGGAATCGATAGGTGTTTGATTTATAATTCATGGGGCTTTCGCTATTCCCAAATAAAACCACTAACCCCGATTTAATCTTTTTGCGGAGTTTTAACCGGCGATCGATGTAAACTTGTTTTTCGAACATGGTAAACATTTTTTTATTTTGCGTAAATGTAAACAGCAAAAAGATATTTAACAAGAAGAAAAATGAATATAGTGTTAAAACAATACGCTTCGGTTGGCATGGTTTTAGATTTCAAAATTTTTATCTTCGGTGTAATTTGGTTTTAATTATGATAATATCCCATAAACATAGGTTCATTTTTATAAAATCGGCAAAAACTGCCAGTACAAGTGTTGAGTTAATGCTAAGCAAAATTTGTGGCCCCAGTGATGTTTTAACTCCCATAGCCCCTTTTGATGAACGATTCGACACCGATTACTACGAATACCAACCCAGAAATTATGAGGGATTTGAAAATCATATGTTAGCAAGTGCAATTAAAAAGAAGGTAGGCGAAGAGTTATGGAACCAATACCTTAAGATTACCATTGTCCGAAATCCTTGGGATATGGTTGTTTCACGATATCACTGGGAAAAGGCGCGCTTATGGCCCAGTATCATAAAGAATATAGTTAATATTATAAGAGAACCCTTGGCTATAGCAAGGTATAAAAGGTTATTACATAGGATAAAAATGATTTTTGTGCTATCATCATTCAGTAATTTCATAAGACACTTCGATAAAACCTGGACCAACTCCAGATTTTACTTTGAAGGAGAAGGGAAACCTGTTTGCGATGTTTACCTAAGGTTTGAAAACCTTAGCAAAGGGTTAAATGACCTTGAAAGAATGCTAGGTGTTCAGTTGGGTGAACTGCCACACCTAAAAACCAAGTCCCGAAAGGAAAAAAAACACTATAGCCAATACTTTACCCAACAACAAAAGGAAAGAATTGAGAGACTCTTTAAGCACGAAATTGAAGTTTTTGGTTATACCTTTGATTGCCCTTAAAGGTGAAGTATATGATTAAGAAAACTATACAATTCGTTATTGCCCACAAGAATTCCATAATGTGGGCACTGATTATTCTCATACTATGCGGAATGCCGCCAAGTGGCTTGCCTAAGATAAAGATACCCGGAATTGATAAGGTAGTGCATTTTGGTTTGTTTGCGATTTTTACAATCCTGCTAATAACCGAGATGAACGATTTAAGAAGACAGTTTCAGGTAAAAAATTCTTACAGGTGGATAAGTTTTGCCATAACAGCGGGGTATGGTGGGCTAATTGAGCTCATGCAGCTATACCTTTTTACCTCACGAGGGGCCGAGTGGTTTGATTTTTTTGCTGATACTTTAGGCGCCGGGGTGGCGGTATTGATTTATCCGATGGTTAATAGATTGCTAAAAGGATACTTGTAGTTACAATAAAAAAAAGCGCCCAATACAGGCGCTTTTTAAGGATTTATGGTAACCAATTACTTTAAAACCAGTTCGGTGTAGCCAATCATGTAGCCATCCATGTAGAGGGTAATCTTATAGGTTCCCTTAGCCAATTCACCATTACTATCGAAGAAAATACACATATCAACATCCTTATTCTGGTAATCAACTTCACGGTTGGCAGAGAAAACAATTTTTTCGCCCTCAAAGTCGAAGAGATCGGTTTCGGATTTTGCAAGTACAAAATCATCGGGACCCACAACACGCATGTAAACATAACGGGGACCGGGTTTGGCAATGGCGTTTTCGTTAAGGGTAAAGCAGGTTTTAATTTTGGTGGTACGACTTGCGCGGGTGGTTTCACTACCGCGGCGGTTAAGCGCTGTAGCCGCAATGTCGCGAGCTTTGATAACCGAACCCTTAGCAACCTGAGTGTTAAGTTCCTCGGTACGCTGCTCTAACTCCTTAACGGTTTTTTTAGCAGTGGCGGCCTCTTCCTTTACCTTAACATTTTCTGCAATAAGCTGTTGATTTAGAGTGTTTAGCGAATCGATTTCGTGTACCATATTTTTCATGATAGCCCTAAGGGTGCCAAGTTCTTTTTGGTATTCCTTAATTTTTGCATAGCTTACACGCTTAAGGTTTTGGAGTTCGGAATAGAGTTTTTGTGCCCTCTCCTGCTCCATTTGAAGTTTACGGTTTAACGAATCGTTATCGGTTTCTAAATCCTTGTAGTCGTTCATCAGGTTGAGCAGGTTATTGCTAAGCGAATCCTTTTCGGCAAGTAGCATGGTTTCGGTTTCCTTAGCTTCCTTTTTCTGCTGGTAGTAAACATACGAAAGGCCTGCAATTACAACCAATAGAATGACAATAAGTATCGATAAGAACGATACTGCTTTTGACGATTTTGTACTTTCCATATCTAACAAATTGGTTTTACTTAAGTTAACGAGTATTTGAGTTGGTTAGTGTAAGCGCCTGAAAAACTTCTTCCAAATTTAACGATTTTCGGTGAAGGGTGAGTATGGTAAGATTATTGTTTTTAGCAAAGTTAAAGATAAGCGGCCGAATATCGGTAGATGAACCCGATGATAATAAAAATGTGTTTCCTTCCAGGTGTTGGGCCGCTGAAACATGATCAATTTTAAGGAGATAATCAATACTTGGTTGTTTGTCAAACTCTACCAAAACGTTTTGGGTTGAAGAAGCGGTAAGCGCTTTAATTTCGGCAGTAGATCCATCGGCTACAATATCACCCCTGTTTATTATGATAATTCTGCCGCATATTGCTTCAACTTCCTGCATGATGTGGGTAGAAAGGATTACGGTTTTATTTTGACCCACCGTTGCAATCAGATTACGAATTTCAACAATCTGGTTGGGGTCAAGGCCGCTGGTGGGCTCATCGAGTATTAAAACCGATGGGTTGTGAATAAGGGCCTGGGCCAAACCCACTCTCTGACGGTAACCTTTTGAAAGACTACCAATTTTTTTATCCTGTTCGTGGCCAATGCCGGTAATATCAATTACCTCAAGAACGCGCTTACGCGAGTTTTTCCCTAAGCGGTATATGCCAGCAACCCACATCAGGAACTCCTTTACATACATATCGGTGTAAAGCGGGTTTTGCTCGGGCAGGTAACCAATATCGCGGCGGTAATCGTAAGTAGGCGAAAGGATATCAACACCATTTACTAAAGCACTACCCTCGTCGGGGGTAAGGTAGCCGGTAATAATTTTCATTAGGGTTGATTTTCCGGCACCGTTGGGGCCTAAAAGGCCAACAACCTGACCTTGTTCAATTTGAAACGAAACATTATTAAGTGCAACCTGCTTGCCGAATCGCTTGGTGATGTTATTTACTATAACCGACATCGTTGTAATTGAAAATGAATACAAACATAACAAAATTGTAGGAAAAGAAAGTTGTGAAAAATGTTTAAATTTATGAACTTAGCATGGTATTTGCGTTATGAAATAAATGTTGTCACAAACCATTAATAGTATCGACATGAAAAAATTATCATCATTAGTACTGGCGTTGCTAACAGGTGCAGCAGCCAATGGGCAAAATGCTTCCAGTGCGATTAACTCCTTTGCTTTTGATTTGTATAAGGGACTGAAAGTAAGTGAAAGCGATAACTTGGTTTACTCACCGTTTAGCATTACACCTGCATTTGGTATGGTAACGCTTGGGGCAAAGGGTGAAACGCTGAAGCAGTTGAACGCAACCTTTCATTTGGGCAATGAACCAAGGTTTCACCAATCGATAGGAATGCTTCAACGCGACATACTCTCATCGACATCGGATGATATTACCATTACAGTTGCCAATAAGGCATGGATACAGAACGATTATAGTATTTTACGCACTTACCGGAAGAACTTGAAAAAGTATTACAAGGCTGCGATGTATAGGGTTGATTTTATAAATGAACCTGAACTGTCGCGCCAAACCATAAATCTGGCCGTTGAGTCGGACACAAGGCGGTACATCAAAAACTTGTTGCCCCAAGGGAGTATAAATGAGCTAACGCGTTTGGTATTAACCAACGCCATTTACTTTAAAGGGAAATGGAATGAACCATTTGAACCAGAAAAAACCAAGGAACGCGACTTTACCCTTGCCGATGGCTCAAAGGTAAAGCATCAGTTTATGAGTGCCGATAAAACTTTTGGGTATTTTAAGGGAGATAATTTTGCAGCATTGGAAATGGACTATAAGGGCGAGAATCTTTCAATGATTATTATTCTTCCTGCCGAAGGAACACCGCTAAAAAAAATAGAAGAGAGTTTTACGGAAGCCAAGTTTAACGATATGGTCAAGTCCATTGAGCCACAAAAAACCTTGGTTTTCATTCCCAAGTTTACCGTTGAGAGCCGTTTTTCAATGAAAAAGGTTTTAGGCGAGATGGGTTTAACCGTTCCCTTTAGCGATGATGCCGATTTTTCTGGAATATCGGGAAACAAGGATTTAAAGGTAAGCGATGCTTACCACAAGGCATACATTGAGGTAGCAGAAGAGGGAACAACCGCAGCCGCGGCAACCGCTGTTGTGGTGGCCATGAAATCGATGCCCAACTTTAACGTTTTTGATGCTAACAGGCCGTTTATGTTCATTTTAAGGCATAAGGCAACCAATACCATTCTATTTATTGGTAGGGTGGCAAAACTATAGCATAGCTTGTTTAGGTTTTGGTAGGCGCAAGCGTTAGAGGAAGAGTTTTGTGATTTTTTTACAATTGCAGCTAACGGTTTGTGTAGCATTAGTAAGGGAGTTCGAAGCCAGTTTAGCTGTATTGTTATTGCTGAGTTTGAAACAAGCACACAGCCTCGCAAACCACTTTTACCCTTATTAATGCTACATAGTGTTGTGTGCCGTTCTTTTATAATCTTATCGTCATTTTATTCCTCTGAATAATTCAATTGTTCTATTCTTAGTTAATCGAAGAGAAAAACCGGCTATTAACACTCTATCTAATGTTCCCCAATTTGACAAATCCTCATCTCCAACTGTTTCATAAGAGTAATAGTCGATTTCTCTATCTCTAAAGGTAATCCATGCTCTTTGTGTTTCGATTAATGACTGTTTACTAATTGAATTCGCTAACAATTGCTTGTAGTATTTATTCAAAAGGACATCATATTTCTCAAGTGCTTCATAAATCAATCTCATTGTACTTATATCTGAATAAGCAACTGCTTTTTTTGCTGCATCAAGATACAATTCTATTTCTAATGTGTCCTTTAGAAACTCAAGTTCACGTTCTTTCATTTTCTTATGCTTAGTTACTACCTTATTAACTTGAATTCTGATAGCATTATTTATTGAATCCGCTAAAGTTTTATTCAACCAATCAGAACCATTTACTTTCATTTGAGAGAAGCATAGATTCGATAATGTCATTAATATTGCAAGAACAAAGAATGATCTCATTTTTTAAATATTAACTAAAGTCAAATTATATCTATATAAAATATCAGTTTATCTTTTGTAAGACCATAGGAGAACTCGCATAAATCACAAGTTAGCTTGAGAATTTAACGGAGCGATCCCGTATCGGGAATTCTGGATGACGTCAAAATTGGTTGCCAATATCTATTATTTACCATTTGACCAAATTTATCATCTAGATCGCAATTTTCAATATCTTGACGTTAACTTAAAAATTAATCGGTTGCTCTTATGAGGCGAATGGCACACAACGGCTGGGGGTGTGACCAGTTTGGGGGCGCGGGGCTTGGGATTTATCCCCCGTTAAGAAGCTCCCTGCGTGCCGACCCGCCTGCCTAACCCATTCAGCCCAAATTGGTTACACCCCTTGTTACCGCCAGTTTTTTATTCTCTTATTGATTTCGTGTCAAAGATATTAAAATAATTAGTTTACTGACTCAATGTATCTTTTGCTAACCTTTATGCGAGAATTTCTAAATTATGCTTTTGTTAATGCCATTGTAAATGATTACTCAATTATGTTTGTTAGAATACCGTTTATAAAAATCAATCTTCCTTTCCCTACGTATTTCCAAATTTCTTTCTCCTCCCCACTATCGGTGTACCTTTTTTTATCAAAAGTAGTTCCCCAAGCATCTTCACACATCTGTTTTGACATTCCAATTTTTATCTGATTTTTTGCAATTAGTTTTCCATATACAGCTCCGTACTTTTTTACATAGCTTTCAACTCTTGCTTTCTCTTCTGCAATCTTTTTGCTTTCCTGTTTCTGTAATTCATTTTTAAACGTTATTACATCACTAAAAACAGGACGACCCCTTTGGTTATCGTTGAAAAGCAAAAATGCATTTTCGTTATTTCGTAGTATATAAACGAGAATTATACTTTCGTCAGAATCAGGGTTGTTGGATTTTCCGAGAACTTCGCTACGGATTAATGTGAATTCTCCTGATAACTCTGTCTTTTCATAAACTCTTATGAATTCATCAACACTTGGAAACTTGCGAGCACTAATGTAATCCGTTGCTACAAGGGTATTGTTTTTAAGTAATTGCTGTTTTTTTACAAAATATGGAACTAAAATAAACCTATTGCTATAATCTGATTCAACCGAATGTATTGTTTGCCCTGTGGTTTCGTCTTTTAGTTCCAAAAGCAATGCGCCACTTAAACCAAGCCCAATGTTTTTTTCCTGTTTTATTTGGTTGTAGTACTGGGTTTTATCCAAAGATGGGTGAATTTTGAGAATGGTATAGTATTTATCTCCAACTTCTTCCCACGTTAAATATTTTATTGGCGTTGAATCCGTAAAGAAAATAGAACTGGTTTTATTAAAATTGTTACTGTAAGAAGGGTAATAAATTTGTAGACCAACGTACCTTTTGTAAAATTCTTCTACAGTACATTTTTCATCTTTTGGTATTTGCCAATGTGTTCTATAGTAAGAATCGTAACTTACAAAAGCCTCTAAACTATCGTATGCAGGGGCTAGAATTACTTTTTTCTCAGGCTCTTTTTTCTCGACTGTAGTTACTGAAATTTGAGCATTGCAATGTATGCAAAATGAGGTGATTGCAATTAATATGCTGATATATAGTTTCATAATATTCTTGTGATTTTAATGCGACTAATTAGAAAAATGTTTGCTCTCAAAATTTGACCAGTCCATTGTTTTGATAAGAGTTTTATCGGATTGATTTTTAAGACTATAAATGTCAAATCGGTTTTTTAGAGGAACACCTTGTTCGTCTTCCATATAACCGTGATAGTGTGGTCGATAAATGGCTAGTACCTGACGACATTTATTGGGTATGAGCCTTGACGAATTAAAATCTCTAAGCATTGGATACTTTCTGGAATAATCTGCTTTTTGCCCAATGTTTATAG
>Ga0207433_10016975_pt1 | contig 10138 bp, 10 predicted proteins | sample YelNatPaOPGAMG01_FD_187559 | JGI IMG/M metagenome (GOLD analysis project Ga0207433, IMG submission 187559) | Hot spring thermophilic microbial communities from Obsidian Pool, Yellowstone National Park, USA - OP-RAMG-01 (SPAdes) (version 3) | ecosystem: Environmental > Aquatic > Thermal springs... | reverse complement strand
ACTGCTGCCTCCCGTAGGAGTCTGGACCGTGTCTCAGTTCCAGTGTGGCTGGCCATCCTCTCAGACCAGCTAACCATCGTAGCCTTGGTAGGCCATTACCCTACCAACTAGCTAATGGTACGCGGGCTCATCCTAAAGCGACAGCTTGCGAGCAGAGGCCATCTTTGATCCCCAAGACCGGAGTCCCAGGGATATTATCCGGTATTAGCACCCCTTTCGAGGTGTTATCCCCGACTTTAGGGTAGATTACCCACGCGTTACTCACCCGTTCGCCACTTTACTCATCCACCGAAGTGGACTTTCTCGTTCGACTTGCATGTGTTAGGCACGCCGCTAGCGTTCGTTCTGAGCCAGGATCAAACTCTCCAGTTAAAAGTTAACTCCGGCATTTTTAGCCAGAGAATCTTTTTAACGAAGAGAAGACCCAACCGCCAGGTTTGCTTATTTAGTTTTCAAAGAACAATTTTAAGGCAGATTTTTATTATAAAAAACTTCTCAGAAGATTGTCAAGGAAAAATTTTGATCTGCGTTAAATTTTTGAAGAGAAAAATCTTAATCCTAAAAATAATTATAATTAAATTTTTTACCATGTCAACTCAAAAATTAATTTCCTTGAAAAATTTTTATTCAATTATAACCTACTGTAATTATTTGTATTTTTATTTAGCATAATCCACTACCCGCGTTTCTCTAATCACGGTTACCTTGATCTGCCCTGGATAGGTCAATTCGTTTTCTATTTTCCGTGCAATATCTCTGCTCAACATCACCGCGTCAGCATCTGATATCTCTTCGTTCTCTACCATCACTCTAATTTCTCTTCCCGCTTGCAGAGCATAAGCTTTACTAACTCCCGGAAAAGAATAAGCAATTCTCTCTAAGTCCTCCAGTCTTTTTACATAGGTCTCTAACATCTCCCGCCTTGCTCCAGGACGGGCAGCAGATAGAGCATCGGCGGCCTGAATCAAAATGGCCAATACACTTTGAGGTTTTTCATCATCATGATGCGCCGCAATGGCATGGACAATTTTGGGGTTCTCTCCATACTTACGGGCTAACTCCGCGCCAATAAGGGCATGAGCTCCTTCGACTTCATGATCAATAGCTTTACCTATATCATGAAGCAAACCTGCTCGCTTGGCCTGCTTTATGTTCAAACCAAGCTCAGCGGCCATAGCTCCGGCGAGAAAAGCTACTTCTAAGGAATGCTGAAAAACATTTTGCGCAAAGCTCGTGCGGAACTTTAATTTGCCAATCATTCTAATCAGCTCCGGATGAATCCCATGTACACCCACATCAAAAGTTGCTCGTTCCCCAGTTTCCCGGATGATCTGTTCCACTTCTTGTTCTGCCTTGGCCACAATCTCTTCGATGCGGCTCGGATGAATACGGCCATCAGTAATTAATCTTTCTAAAGCAATGCGGGCAATCTCCCGCCGGATAGGGTTGAAGCCTGAAATAACCACGGCTTCGGGAGTATCATCGATGATTAAGTCTACTCCACAAGCTGCTTCCAGAGTACGAATATTTCTTCCTTCACGGCCAATGATTCTCCCTTTCATCTCTTCATTTGGTAGATTAACCACCGAAACCGTTTCTTCCGCCACATAATCAGCCGCGTAGCGCTGGATAGCGGAGGCAATAATTTCTTTGGCTTTACGATCAGCAACGCTCTGGGTTTCTTCCTCGATGCGTTTGATCAGTTTGGCGCATTCATGGCGCATTTCACTTTCCACCATCTTCATCAGCCGCTCTTTAGCTTCTTCGGCAGAAATACCGGCCATCTGCTCTAAAAGTTGCCTTTGCTCTTCTACCAAAGTTTGATATTGTTTTTCCTTTTCATTGATGATTTTCTCTTGCTGCTGTAAGGCCTTCTCGCGCTTGGTTAGACTGGCTTCTTTTTGATCCAGAAGGTCTAAGCGCTTATCTATATTTTCTTCTTTCTGTAACAGGCGCCGTTCCATATTTTGGAGCTCTAAGCGCCGTTCTTTGGCCTCGGCTTCGAATTCTACCCGGGCGCGATAGAAATAATCTTTAGCTTGAATTTCTGCTTCTTTTTTTAAGGCTTCCGCTTCTCTCTTAGCCGTTTCTAAGAGTTCGCGCGCTTTTTGTTCAGCCAGTCGCCAGCGATTAGCGGCGATTCTTTTATTAATTAAAAATCCAGCCCCCAAGCCTACTAAAAATAGACCAAGGGCCAGACCTATTGTCCAATATAGATCCACTTGGCTAACTCCCAGAAAATACAGTTATTTTTTAGGAAAAGGACATTCTTCTTTGGGGAAGAAGACTGGCCAAAAGGTGAAAAAAGGAAGAAAGGCTTTAGCTTAAAAATAAAGATAAAAATAAAAAATCTTCCGCGCCGCTGTAATTGCCCATCGCCTTCTCTTTTTGGCTAATAATGTAGATCATTGACCTAAATTTTATTGATTTTATTTTTTGGCTTAAAGCCCAATTTCTTCCTGCAAATCACCTTATTGTGATTATGCCCCCGCTGATGCCGTGTGATGCTTCTTGTTTGAACCTATGTGTATAGGTGGGCGCCATATTATTGCTTTTGGCGTTCTCGTTTTCCGCAGAATCGAGACTGGCCAGCCACAATAAGGGACGGCTCCCTTTTTTTTGCTGTTGGCTCAAAGAATATGGCATCATCACCAACATCGCAGGGGACCACCTTTTTAACTTTCTTCAATAACCGAATGAATTAACTCCGCCAAACGGCCAGTCTTGGCCCCCAGTTCTCTTTTTAATTCCTCTTTCTCTTCTAAAATGTCAAAATAATCATTGGCTATATTAAGCGCGGTAAGGATCACTACATTCAAAGTAGAAATATTGGGGGTTGCCTGCGTAATTTCTCTAACTTTCTTGTTAATATATTCACCCACTTTTTTAACCCGTTCTTCTTCCTCATCACTTTTGATATTATACTCCCGCCCCAATATTTCGATCTTTACCGCACTTTTCATTCTGCCTGACCATGAGCTAAAATGTGGTCTAAGCGCTTAAGTAAACCTTCAATCTTCTGTTTGGCCAACTCGCGTTCTTTGGCTAAGATAGCCATTTTCTCTTTTAAACTCCGTAATTCGGATTCCTTTTGTTGCAGTTGTTCATCCAAAGTCGTTCTTTCTTTTTTTAAGAGGGTATAGGCATCTAATAGCTTAGTCACTTTTTCTTCTAAAATACGGAAGCTATCCAGCTCTTCAGCCATTTTTTACCTTTCTTTAAGCGCGTTCTTTCTGATAATAATAATCGTCAATTTTGAAAAAAATGTCAATCTTTTTATTATCTGACCGTCTAACAGTTTTAATATTTCTCGCCAGCAGGAAACAGGCGGGAGGGGGAGAGGCGCAATTATAGGCTGGAATTTGAAAACTGATCGACGGTCAGTTTTTTTTATTTGGCCGTTGAGCAAGCTTTTTTCTAAGCTGCGGCGGGAGAAAAAAGGGCAGCAAAAATCCCCCGTCAAAGTTTAGCTTGGCCTTTTGATTTTTCTTAAAATGGTAATTAGAATTGGCTTTATCTCTTCATTTCTTAAAAAATAGATGATTAGTCCATAAATCGCCGTACCCGCAACAATGGCCCCGACCAATAAAAAGACCTTAGAAGTGGTGAGGCCACTCGTTTCCCATGAACAACCTGCGGAAATAAAATATATCGCTAATCCCATGACCAAGGAAGCTGCTAAACTTTGGCCAAATGAGCGGATAATTTGGGTAGAGCCAATGCTCCCGATTTTTCTTCTTAAGCATATAATTAAAAATGCAAAATTTACTCCGGCCGCCAAAGAAGTGGCTAAAGCCAAACCACCGTGTTTAAAAGGAACCATTAGCCACGCTCCCAATGCCGCATTGGCTATCAAGGCCAAGGACGCTGCTTTCACTGGGGTCTTCGTATCCTGCAGAGAATAAAAAGCCGGGACAATTATGCGCACGCCGGCAAAAAAAATTAAACCCAAGGCATAAAAGAGTAAGGCTTGCGCCGTCATCTCCGTGGCTTGGGCATCAAAAGCCCCCCTTTGAAATAAGACATTAATTAATGGCTGGCGCAGAGCAATTAGGCCTACCATAGCCGGCATGATCACCAAAAAAGTCAACCGGAGAGAAAAACCTAGCGTCTCTTTCATCCCTAAAATATCGTTTTTTGCTCTCTGATCAGACATGGTGGGCAAAACGGCGGTGGCAATGGCTATGGCAAAAATTCCCATGGGAAATTCCAAAAGCCGGTCCGCATAATACAGATAAGAAACGCTTCCTTCGGGAAGGTAAGAAGCTAAAAAAGTGCTCACTAAAACATTTAATTGCGTTACTCCTAATCCCAAAACAGAAGGGGCCATAAGCGTGGCGATACGTCTTACCCCCGGATGAGAAAAATTAATAAGAAAACGCAACCTAATTCCTTGCCGAAGAATAAAAGGAATCTGAAAACCAAGCTGAGCCACTCCCCCCATAATAACGCCCAGAGCTAAAGAAATTATGGGTTCACCAAGAAATTTATGGAAGAATACCGCAGAAATAATGATGCAAACATTAAGGAGTACAGGGGCCAAGGCTGGCGCTGTGAAATGTTTCCAGGAATTTAAAACGCCCATGGCTAAGGCGACTAAACCTATAAAAAATATGTAGGGAAACATTATCCTGGTAAGAAAAACTGTTAGCTGAAATTTGGTTACATCTTTAGTAAAGCCATAAGCCATGATTTTTATGATTAAAGGAGAAAAAACTATCCCTAATCCGGTAATGATAATTAAGCTCACTGTTAAAATAGAAAAAGAGGCGTTCACTAATTCATCGCTTTCTTCTTTTGATCTCTGGTTAAGGTATTCGGAATAAACCGGAATAAAAGAAGCCGTAAGCGCTCCTTCCCCCACTAATCTGCGTAAAAGATTGGGAATGCGAAAAGCCACAAAAAAAGCATCCGTTGCCGAACCAGCTCCAAAGAGAAGAGCCACCACCATGTCGCGGACATAGCCAAAGATGCGCGAGAGAAGTGTGGCCGCCCCCACTATGCTGGCAGCTTTAGCTATCTTTATTTGTTCGCCCACTTGGTCTGGCATTTTTTTCTGCCAATTTCCTCCTACCCCTTTTTCTTCATCCCCCTTAAGGGGGCAGGGGAGTTTATCTCCCCATTGAAAAAACTTGACTTATGCCTATCAATATTGTTTAATAATATCAGTAAATGTTGCTTATTTGGTATCTATTCTTTTTCAGGAGGTAACTTGGCCACACATATTTCAGCCTTAAAAAGGGCGCGCCAGAGCAAAAGAAGGCATCTGCGTAATACCCGAATAAAATCCATTATTAAAACTTTTGCCAAAAAAGTCGTCAAAGCTGTGGAAGAAAAGAACTTAGAAGAGGCCCAAAAGGCGCTTACTGCTGCCAGGCCTATTATTCAAAAAGCAGCTTCCCAAAAGGTTATTCATAAAAAAACGGCGGCCCGGAAAATTTCCCGTTTAGCCCGCAAAGTTAACGCCTTGGCGGCGCAGGCTTGAAAAAATCCCAAAGGCATCTCTCCAAAATTAATCCTTTAGGAAGGCGGCTTGTTTTCATTTCTAAGTCGGCTTGCTCCCAAAGGAACCAGGATTCCTTAAGCTTCGGCAAAGGGATTTTATCCACTTGCCGCCAAAAATCTTTCGCTAAAGAAGGTATGATCTTTAACTGTGCTTCAATTTCTTTGTTGGATAAACCTTGCGCCCTCATTTCTTTTGCTTTCCAAATTAAACGTAACTGCCGGCCGATTAAAGAAAGTAATAAAAAAGGCGGTTCCCCCTGCTGGAGATTCTTGTGCAGAAGATTCATGCCCCTGGAAAAATTTAATTCCGCTACTGCCTCAGCTAAAGCAAAAGGATTCCCTTGGCGTAGGTCTTCGCCCAGGGCTAATACCTCACTTTCATCTATCTTTGACCCTCCATCTCCGCCTAAAATTAGCTTCTGAATCTCTTGGGCTAATTTCATCAAATCCGGCCCGATCAGCTCGATGAATATGGTTAAGGCTTCCTCAGTTATCTGCCGCCCCGCCTCGGCCAATTGCTGCCGCACCCATTTCTTCAATTCTTGGTCTGTTAGAGGATAAAAGGCAACTACGGCCCCCGCTTTTTCCAGAATTTGAAAAAATTTCTCGCGGCGGTCTGCTTTTTCCCCGATAAAAATTGCGCAAGTTTGCGGGTTAGGGTTGGTGAAGTAATTCAAATAAACATTCGGCCGGGATTTCCAAATATTATCGGCGGAACGGATAATGGTCAATCGCCGGGATGAATTAATGGGATAGGTTAATAAATTGTTTAAGATCAGCTCGTCGGCGTCACGGTTAGCATCAAAAACAGCCCAATTAAAATCGGCACTCTCTAAAGATAAGACTTTTTCTTTTATTTTATTAATCGCTTTTTCTATCAGGTAAATTTCTGGGCCATAAAAATAATAAAAAGGCGCAATAAATCCTTGGTTAATTTTTTCAAAAAGTTCTGGCGGTCTCATTTCCTTAATTTTTGCGGGAAGGTCCCTCTTTTAAAATCCTCCTAAGACCGTTTCGTGCACGCGTTCGGCTAAAAGTAGGGCAATCTGCCGCAGGGCTTCTTTTTTATTACGGTCAGTCTGCATTAAATCTGCGCCCACTGGATAATTCCAAACTTCACTTATCTCATCTTTCCATAAAACTTGCCCATCTGGGTGCCTTTTCAAAACTATCTCAACGGTGACCATGGCCCGATAGCCTGCGGTCACTAATAAGCCTTTAGTTACCGCCACGGAAGTAGTGCTAAAAGATCTGACCTTCCCCTTTAATATGAGGTCAGCCGATTTTTCTTCCCGGATAACCAATCGCTTACTAGAAATAAACCTTTCTCTTAAAGCCTGGGTAATCTCGCTTTCCAGGCCCAACTGATCAGTTTCGTTAGTAAATAGAGGGATGGCTAATGTTTTTATATCGCCAGGAAGGTTTGTTTCTTGGCCGACAAAACGATATCCACAGGCAGCTTCCCCGAGGGCTAAAATTAGGATGATAAGCAATCTCCTTATCATCTTTAGTTTCTCTTCTCTAAGCACCTTATTTTTTTTCATACCACCAGATTGACCAACTTCTTTGGCACCACGATAAATCTTTTCACGGCCTTCCCTTTTAGTAATTCCTGAATTCGTGGGTTAGCGAAGATAGTTTCTTTCAACTCTTCATCTGAGCTATCAGCTCCCACGGAGATCCGCCCGCGCAACTTTCCATTTATTTGGACAACCAGCATAATTTCCTCTTCTTTTAATACCTCTTCATCATAATTAGGCCAGGGGGCTAAAATAACACTCTTTTTTTGACCTAATCTTTCCCAAAGCTCTTCACATATATGGGGCACCATAGGCGAAAGAAGAATAACTATTGATTCAAGGGCTTCTCTAAACACGGCTAAAGCGGCCTGACCTTCTGGCGGCTTTTCTTTTATTTGGTAAAGCAAATTTACCAATTCCATTATCGAGCTTATGGCCGTATTGAAATGAAACCTGTCTTCGATATCTTCGGTAACTTTCTTGATCGTCCAATGGGTTTTGCGCCTGACTTTTTTTAGATCTGCGGGAATATCCCAGGCCGAGGAAGGCCACTCCACCTTTTGGGATATGCCGGCAAAATCTTCAACTAAGCGCCATACCCGCTGCAAAAACCTATAAGCACCTTCCACACCCTGCTCGCTCCACTCTAAGTCTTTTTCTGGAGGAGCAGCAAATAAACAGAATAGACGTACTGTATCTGCCCCATATTTTTCCACCAGATAATCAGGGTCAACCACATTTTTCTTCGATTTGCTCATCTTCTCAGTCCGGCCTACTTCTACCTTCTGGCCACATTTGCTGCAGGTCAACCCCTCGCCTACTTCTTCCGGGAATAAAAAGCCATGGCGAGGACAGCGATGAGTTTCTTTAACGACCATTCCTTGGGTGAGTAGATTGGTAAAAGGCTCCGCAAAATTCACCAGGCCGAAGTCGCGTAAAACGCGCGTATAAAAGCGGGAATACAAGAGATGCAAAATAGCGTGTTCTATTCCCCCAATATATTGGTCCACAGGCATCCAATATTTAACCTTCTCCTGGTCAAACATTCCTTTATCTTCCCGGGGGCTACAAAAACGTTCAAAGTACCAAGAAGATTCCACAAAAGTGTCCATCGTATCCGTTTCCCGCTTGGCTGGCCTTCGGCAGCGCGGACATTTTGTATTAACAAACTCGGGCACGTAGGCTAACGGGGAAGTTCCCATGCCAGTCAACTTGACCTCTTGAGGAAGTACCACCGGCAACTCCTCTTCTGGTACAGGGACGATGCCGCATTCTGGGCAATAAATAATGGGGATCGGGGCGCCCCAATAGCGCTGGCGAGATATTCCCCAATCGCGCAACCGATAAGTTACGGCTTTTTTGCCCAAATTCTTTTCTTCTAAATAAGACGCTATAGCTTCGCGCGCTTGCGGACTAGGGAGGCCGTTAAACGGACCAGAGTTGACCAAAATCCCTTCGCCCGTATAGGCCTCGGTCATTTCCTCTGCTTTTAAATCAGGTTTGTCCGGCGGTTGAATTACTAAGATCAAAGGTAAGTTAAATTTCTTAGCGAAATAAAAATCGCGCTGATCATGGGTGGGTACACCCATTACCGCCCCAGTTCCATATTCCATCAAAACAAAATTCCCGGCGAGGATAGGCATCTTTTGCCCCGTGAAAGGATTGCGACAATAAGCGCCAATAAAGAGCCCTTCTTTTTCATAATCTTCGGCCGTCCGTTTAGCCTTATCCTGTTTTTTTATTCTTTCTACAAAATCAAGCACTTCTCCTTCGTATGGGGTTCCTTGAGCTAATTGCTTAGTTAGTGGATGTTCCGGAGCTAAGGTCATAAAGGTAGCGCCGAATACCGTATCTTGGCGGGTGGTAAATACGGGGATAAACCCTTCCCTATCCCATAAAGGAAAATTAATGATCGCTCCCTCTGATCGGCCAATCCAATTTTTCTGCATCGTAATTACTTTTTCTGGCCATCCGGGAAGTTTATCGCAGTAGGCCAGTAATTCTTCGGTATAGGCAGTGATGCGGAAAAACCAACCTTCCATCTCCTTCTGGATCACTTCTTCTCCGCATCGCCAACACCTTCCTGCTTCTACTTGTTCATTGGCCAAAACAGTTTGGCATTTCGCACACCAGTTAACTGGCGACGTTTTCTTATAAGCCAACCCTTTCTCAAACATTTTTATAAAAAGCCACTGTTCCCAACGATAATATTCAGGATTGCTGGTATCTACTTCCCTTTCCCAGTCGTAGCTAAATCCTAAACGCTTAAGCTGTCTCTTCATAGCCGCAATATTTTCGGCTGTCCATTTTGCCGGATGCACTCCATGCTGAATAGCCGCGTTCTCGGCCGGCATCCCAAAAGCATCCCATCCCATAGGGTGCAAGACATTAAAACCCCGCATTCTCTTATAACGAGCCACCACATCTCCAATAGAATAATTCCGCACATGCCCCATATGAATCTTTCCTGATGGATAAGGAAACATTTCTAATACGTAATATTTCTTTTTGCTTGGATCTTCATGCACGCGAAAAAGTTTTTGCTCTTCCCAGATTTTCTGCCATTTTTCCTCGATTATCTGGGGTTCGTATTTTCTATCCATTAAACCTCCTCAGCCCATCATTTAAAAAGATAATTCAATAAATTAAATAACATATTCCTTCCCTTTACTGCAAGAATATTTTCCCCCATTCCTTTCCCCAAAGGGATGAAAGAAAGGAAGAATATAGGAAAAATTTTTTAAGGCACCTGCAGAATTTCATCTGACGTTAAAAACATGATTTATTACTCGGAGCAATTAAATATTTACGCTTATCTTCCTCACCCCTCCCTCTCCCCATGCATGAGACTGTGCCGCAATGGCGAGAAAAGGCCAGAGGCAGGCCCGAGGCAGGCCAGAGGCAGGCCGGAGGCAGGCATGAATGAAGAAGCATCGGCGGGAGAAGAAGGTGTTCAAAATTGACCAACGATTTTCCGCAAAGGGCCGGCGGATCGGTAAAATAAGCTATTTGATTAAGCTTATAAATCCGCCCGCACCGATGGAAGAGCCACTGCCTCATGATTCTGAATGAATGCCTGCCTCGGGCCTGCCTCGGGCCTGCCTCGGGCCTGC
>Ga0207433_10016974_pt1 | contig 10138 bp, 9 predicted proteins | sample YelNatPaOPGAMG01_FD_187559 | JGI IMG/M metagenome (GOLD analysis project Ga0207433, IMG submission 187559) | Hot spring thermophilic microbial communities from Obsidian Pool, Yellowstone National Park, USA - OP-RAMG-01 (SPAdes) (version 3) | ecosystem: Environmental > Aquatic > Thermal springs >... | reverse complement strand
TCCCTCCTTCTTTTTCATTTTGGTTACCGCGCCATTTTTCTAATTGGCTTTTGAGTTTTTCAATGAGCCAGGATGCCTGAGTTTTTGTGACCTCTTTTACATCGAGTATTGGTCTTTGCTCTTTGGTCGAGATTTGTTCCTTGATGGTATCTCTTGCCCTCTCTCCTTCGATTCCCATTTCAGAAAGAAGACGGAAGAGGTAGCGTCTCTGGGCATCGGTCATCTTTTCTTCAGGTTCTTCTTCTGGCTGGCTTGGTGGGTTTAGTTCAATCTCTTGCATGCCTAAAACTTTGTTTTCTTCTAAAACTGTGATTTGAAGTTTTAACATGGGCTTTCCTCCTTTTGTTTTTTTGGTTAATAAAAAGAACTACGCTTTCAGCGTAGCCTATGGGTAGGAGGAGAAAAGGGGGAAAAGATGCGATTTTGAAAAGTGAAGACGTCCACTTTTAAATTGCCCTTGATTTCTTTTTTGTGTTAAGTATTTTTGTTTTAAATCTTGCAAACGATGAGAACTGGGACTTTTATTTTTATAAATCTTTACCTCCTTCTGGCTGGCTGTGTAAAAAATCTCCCGCCACCGCCTCTGCCAGAAAAAATCGTTCCCAAACTTCCGGACATGCCTCCAGAGGAGCCTGGTAAAGGTCGAGTGATTTTTGATGCAGTAGATGGACCTGCCCGTGTTGAACTTGTCACCGGCTTTCGGAGAACCACAGCCACCGCAGACACAGTTACAGCCTATGGCATAAGCGTTTTCACAGAGGTGCTTTGTAACACTCCCTGCTTTGCAGACTTGCCTTATGGAACTCGGGATATTAAGTTTGTTCAGCAGAGCACAGGACGAGAAGAACTCTGGCTTGTCGAGTTTCGAAAAAAGCCTTCAGTGTATCGGCTGGATTTTGGATATTACAAAGATTCCTTTGTGCCAGTTGTTTCATGGGCAATTGGCGCTGGTTTAGGCTTGGCCATGATGATAACGGGTATTCTAATTGCTGCTACGGGCGATGATATTATCAATCCAGACATTGGCTTTGGTCTTTTAGGTGGTGGTGCAGGGATTTTCCTTCTGGGTGGAGTCATAGGATATGCTTATCGCTCAGAATCCCAGCCAGGATCAGCCGTTCAGTTTGATCTTTCAGAGTAAACGGATGTGCCCTTTGCGGCAAACCTTTAAAGGTCATTTATTTTCCTGTCAAAATAGAAAGATTTCAAAATTGAAGAGGCATCTGGCAAGATTTTAAGGCTTGATTTGATTCATTTTGTGTGGTAGCGGATGAAAGCGAAAGTATCAAAGGAGGTAAAGATGGGAACTACAAAAGAAAAACTACCTAATTTTTCACTGTATTTGGGGACTTTCCAAATTGATAATGCTTATCGAACGTTTGTTGTTTATGGAAAAGAAAGCACACGAGGAAAGGAGCTGATCAAAGTAGAGAGTGATGGGGAAAATTCTTTACTAACAATTGCACCCCAGGATGAGAATGGTTCCATCATGTTTTCTATTTCGAGAAATTCTGTTGTATATATCAACGATAAATATGAAGCTTCAGGAAGCCTCGTTGGGACGGGTTTTCCCCGAGGAGTGAAAATACTAAGAAAAGATACCCACGAAGAAGTGTTTGAAGCTGTCTTAATGAGGGGGCATGGAATCTGCTTGTATGGAAAATGGTATTGGAGTGGAATACCTTTTGAAGCCAATAATGATTACTTTAAAATGGGTAACATTATACTATCAGCTATAAAGGCGGATGCCGGTGGGAATGATGCTATGAATCTTTACATAGAGGGGGATAACCTCCGATGGTCATTTTTTTCTCAAAATAAAAGGTAGTTTCCCCCTTTATTTTTGGTGTTGTAAAATATAACATTAAAGAGTGAAGACGTCTTCACTCTTCGGGTTTATTTACTTCCGATTATTGCGGTTTTATGTATTAAACGAAGTTCCTTGACTGTTTTCGGTTCAACGTTGTAATCCGCACCGATAAGGAGAATATCCTTCCCAGGATTGTGTTTACAGACTTCTCTAACAAGTTCCTCAAGATTATCGAAGCTCTTGATGCCACAGTCCTCGCCGAAGTAAGCTACGAGCATGCGCCAGCGTGATTCAACAATAAGTAATTTCCATGCAGCATATTGGACTAGTTTTGGATCAGGATTATTCTCATGTTCAGCAATGAAAAGTGGCGGCTTCAAATCGGTCTCGGGGTTATACAGCAATACATCAAGAGTTAGATATTCTGACTGGCCGTAACGATCGGGGTGCCCTTTGGCCGCCGCTTCAGCTGTTGAGAGTGCAACTCTTCCAGCAGCGATAAGTGCAAGGGTAGCTCGGTGAGTCCATGCCTTTGGATAGTGGTAGTCAGCACAAGCTTGCTCTCCGCCTTGACATAGAGAGTTGAGGTAAGCTTCAAAAATTTCTTTGGCAACTGTGAGCATGAATACCTTCCTCTAATTTAGCTCTTATTACTTTTATTTATTACTTCAGGTATGAAGCCAAGTATTTTTTTTGGCTCCTTGCAGCTATCCTCTACCACACCGTCTACAATTTCTCTCCATTCTTTATTAACTTGTTTAGGATATTTTTCACTTTCAGTAGGACTGAAAATTGAAAATTGTTGAGAAAATTCGATAAATGAAATAACTATTCTGTAAACTTCATCAGCGGTGATGTCTTTTGGAGTCTTGAATATTTTGCCTATCCACACTCTCTTTGTTTCTTTGGTTTTCTTTTGATCTGGAATCTCAGGTAACTTACTCTGGAATGGATATAAAAGGGTTAATACGCGCCCATCTTCACCAAGAGAGAAAACCAAAGCCGCTCCTTCCTCTACGCCTGTCGAACAATATAATCGCCCATCAGCTGTCTGTTCTTTGTATGATAGTCCTGTAGTCGTTTGGCCAAACCAGAACTGGACTGTCTCAAAATTTCCGCATACTTCGTGTTTCTGAACATATATTCCTCTTCTACCCATCGTGAGTTTCATTAGGGATGCGATTTTTTCTAGCGTTGGAATAAGTATGCTCGACACAGCTTCTTCCCATTGCATCCGCCTTTCTTGACAGTCTTGGTAACCCTGTTCGATAAGTTTATCTAACTCTATAATTTTTTCTTCATATTCTTTGTATCTTGAGCTGTTCATTAGTTCCTCCTACTAAATTGTTTACGTAATTTAACTCACAAACGTAGGTTGTCAAGTAGCGTTCTGGGAAATAAAATGGAAAAAGAAACTTCACTTGAGTCAAGAGCTTTATAAAATCTCTGCAGTGTTGCAGATGTCGTAATTAAAATTTGCCAATCGCAATGTTGGTTTAAAGTATGTTCTCTTATATTGATATGATCACTTGAAGTTTACAACAAATGGTATAATATCATAGTAGAAAATGCTACCAAGAAGAGGTAAATCTTTCAAACTTCAAAACACGCATGGCTTTAACTTTACTAACCCTTTAAATATAACTTTTTATATGTTCCCAAAAATAGTTATTCTTCTCATCGCCCTTGGATTATCTGTCTTTTTATCTGGATGTAAACTCAAAGAACCGTATAAGTCTTCATCCATACCTTTGGGACCTGATCCACGCACGTTTGACCGAGATAATCCTCATGATCTCGATAATTATATTGCTTGGCGACATGCTATTTTAGATGAAGAAGCTCGGAGAAATCTTGGGGCTATAAAGAGAGCGAAAATATCATTTAAGAGAGAACTTTCTGAAGATGAATTTGTAACGCTAATGGAGCAGCCAGAAATTTTTATAGTGACAGTTTATATTGGGCATGGGTGTTTCGGAGGCGCTGCTCCCTATGGCCACTCTCAAACACTTCAACAATTTCTCGTAGAAATCCGTGAGCAAGACATAGAAAAGTTTAGATTTTTTTTAGAAGAAACTTCATCGACAGATAATACTATTATAAATTATCTCAATTTTTTGGAATCGAAGTTTTTACCTTTGCAAGGAGCTGACATAGAAGCATCTGCATTAAAGCTTAAAGAGTTTCGTGACCAAAATGCAGATAAGATATGGCTTGTAGATTTGCTTGAGCAAGGCAGTTTTTTCCTTTTGCCGTATAGTAGGCCACTTTTACCGGGGTGTTAACTTGCGATTAACCGCTATTATATTATTACTTTCATTTATTGGAAATATAAAGCCATCTTTTGCAACGGAATCCGCACGAGGTTTTTTCCCAGCAAGAGGAACTATATTTTTCCGTAACGGCCTCCTTATTACAACATTTTATTTTACTGAAAATTCTTACAAATTTGATGGCGCTTATGAGCATGAAGTAATTTTTTATAATGAAAATAAAAATTATTTTCTTCCCCATAGGTGGTTTTCTACTTTTGAATGCGAATATTTAGATACCACATTGGGTGATAAATTTTCGAATATAACGATTGGTACATATTGTGCTAAAAAAGACATAGAGAAAAGTAGAGAGCATAGAATAATAGTGATTTTACCTGATAATGATAAATGTTCTCCCATTCGGATCCAAGGTCAGCGCAGTTTTCTGGCATCTTATTATCTTCCGCCTCCTTTGGAGGTCTTTTTTAGCAATAAAACTTTATTTGGTTTACTTATTACCGCATGTTTTTTTGGAACGCAGTATTGTATCTTCTGTGAACCAAGCGACCTTTATCGCTGTTTAACTGGAGAAGGTCCTTGTTCATTGACTCAATTGGATGATTGTGATCCTGAATCACGAATCGGCCTCTTTGACACATGGTCACCGACAATTGGAACTGAAACATGGGTTCAGCCGTATTGCACTAGTGAAGGTAGGTGCGAGGATGAAAATAGAGTTTGTGTCACGGACGAAGGAGTTTGCCGAGAGCGGTGTTTCGCAGATGCTGAGTGTCAAATAGGGTATCACTGTGACAATGCCTTAGGCTATTGTAAAAAGGAATGCGGACCTCAGAGTACTTTTCTGGATCTAGGAAGTCCTCTTAGTTGTGGTACGGGTCTTTCTTGTTATGGCGATCCTGGTGATTGTAATATTATAGATTATTTCTGTGATGTTACTCGTGGGAGATGTTTGCCTAAAACGGAAATTGAGGCTACCTACTCAGTCAATGCAGAGGATATCTGGAGGCCCTGCATTACAGCGTGCGGTGATATTGCAGCTCAAGTGTGTTGGAATGGAGAATGGGGTGTTTGTCTCGAAAGAAATCCACTTCCAGAACAGTGCAATGATAGAATTGACAATGATTGTGATGGATTAACTGATTGTGATGACAATGATTGTGCTGCAAATTCGGCGTGTATTGAAGATCACCTATTCCCTCTGCCTGAGCCACCGTTTTTTAGAGAAATTCCAAGTGACGTGACTTATCTACGCCAGTGGACATATCAAGAAGTAGAAAACGGGGAAGATCCATGCGTTGAGAAAGTGCTTTGGGATGAAAGCAATTCGGCAGATGGTTCAATCAATGTTCTTGATGCTCTACCTTGTACTTATCTTGGTAATGGACTCATGCAATACACTGTTCCAGATGGTCTTAACGGTGCTATTTACTTTCCGGAACGGCCAAAGTTGGATATCGGCACTCCTACTTGGACCTGCGCGCTTGTTTATATTCCACCAAATTCTACAGCGACCATCCGTGCTGGACGGGATTGCAGCCGGGTGCAGAATGCGCTTGCTCCTCCAGAAGAACTCGATGTACTGAGTCTTTTTCATGAAAGACCAATAACCACGAAGGGGGAATGGATTGAAGTATGTCTCGGGCCGGATAGCGAGGTTGCCAGCGGAGAAGCAGCCAGCGAATGGCCTGGTGGAATCATTACTCCCCTTGTGCCTTCTGAACATCCGTTTTGCACTGGGTGGTTACAGGCTCTTAATGTTGGTACTTCACCGGAATTTGGCGGTGGTGGATTGGGCACATTTATTATCGGTGCATTTGCAGTAGCAGGCTACCTCGGACCAGAACAAATACTAAAATTAGAGGTGGTCAATTGCCTGAACTGTCTTCTCAGCCATAACATCAATTCAACCTGGACATGGCAACAAAATATTGCTCCTACTTGGATTGAACTAAATGGGACAGCCGTTTGGGAGTTTCCGGAACATGTGTGGATTCCTCTTGCCACAACAACGCATCAATTTAATGTGCATGGTGCAAGCATAAACAGTCCAGACGGCTGGCTGATTACAAGTACTGCAAGTGACTGGACAATTCCGGGCATTTATGGTGAGGCTTATTGGAAACTTTACGAAGGTGAGATTGTGTTGTTTCGGCAAGCTGTGGATTGCAGCTTTGTTCAGCAAAATCCAGGTCCTGGATTTCATGGAAACATGACTATTACTGCTTCAGGTAGAGTGGTTGGTGCTGGGACATGGACGGGGGTGTGCGAGGAGTGAAATGATAGGAAAACCACCGCGGCTTTATAAATATTTGAGTAATTCATTGAGAATTATTAATGGAAGGATCTTTGCTATAATAGGGTTAAGTGTTCTTCATTTGATTTCGGCATTAAATCTCCTGAGCTTTTTCAATCATCGCAATACTATTTGTAATTCTCTCATAAATAATTTCTTCTAATTCGTGAAGGTCATTTTCATCATAGAAGGTATACCTTAAAGTAATTGTATCGAAGGCAATTTTTGATTTTTTAGTCTCAGAATCCTCACACTCGCTCTTTCTTAATGTGAGGATTATTCTTTTATTTAGTGCCATTGCATAACCCAGTTCAATGTAGCAATTAGGTTTGTGACCAGATAGGTCTGCAATTATTAATGGCACATTACTTATGTAATCGAAAATGTCTGCGTGTATTGACTTTTGAGGTTCTTGGTGCTCCTGAAAAATTGGTTCCCAGCCCACTTTTCTGACAACCCTCTTATATACTTCTAAGGCATCCTTATATTTCTCATCACAAGCGGCAATAATAAATACCTTATTTTGATACAAGGAAGACTTTTCTTCATAAAGCCGTTGTCCTTTCAAAGTTAAAACTAAGTCGCCGAGATTTATTTTTTCTACAATGCCATCTGACATTAAAGCATGGGTCGCATTTTCAATAGCAAATGGAGAAAAATGTGCTTCCTTATGTAAAACTTCATCGGTCACTGTTTTTCCTTCCGAATTTAATTTATATAGCAAATATAGCACAAGTCTTCTCGCCAGTTTATTTTCATAAATTTCGATATCAATATCAGTACTGGCAAGGAAAACCTTTTTGTTTTGTATCCTTATTTGAAATTGGTTTTTAGAAGTTGTGCTTGGTTTGAGAGATAAATTAAATTGATTTAGGTCTTCGTTTTGATATTTTCCTGTTAAAATCAAGTACTTAGCTATTTGAGTAATCGCATTTGTAAAATCCAATGCGTCTAAATCTTCTATTTGATGTGCTGCCTTTTGAAGAGACGAAATGTCTAATATTAATGAAACTTCTTTTTTATCATTGAAGTTTAAGGTAATTAATTTTCTCGTAGAAGTAGGGTCTTGAGAATTTATCCCGCTTTCGTATTCCTTAATTTTTACTTCGACTTTATTTAACTGATTGTCACGATAAAGAAAGGTGTTTCCCTGTATCATTTGTTTTCCTCATGTTGTTAAGTCGTAAGATAAACTTTAATATTTTAACAAATACAACAGTTTATTAAAGGTTAATAAAAAAGTTGAGGAACTTGCAAGATTGCCTGGGAGGAATATTAAAAAAAACTGCGGAGAAGTGTTCTTCTCCGAAATTTTTAAAGTAATTTTTTATTTACTTTTTCCAGAGTTGTCAATATTTTTTTGAAAATTTTTTGTTACCAATTTTTCAAGGGCTTTTCTTCTCCTGTCCTCCGCAAGGTGTCGGTATATTTTTGTAGTGTTTAAAGAGCGGTGATGAAGAATTTCACTTATGACCTGAATATCTTCTCCTCTTGCTGTTAGCTCAGTTGCCATTGAGTGGCGAAGGACATGGGGAGTGACATTTTTCTTTCCCCATTTACGAGAATAGAAAGAAAAGATGCTTTCAATCTGGCGGATACTTAGCCTTTTTCCTTTCTGGCTTATAAAAAGAGCATTTTCTGACTGGTCTATCTTCATTTTCTTTCGCTTTTTCAGCCATTCATTGAGTTTTTTAGGGACTTCAGAATTAAAGGGAATATTAACAACCTCCCCGCCCTTCACCTTTACTCCCTGAAATTCATGGGTGTGCCAGTTAATCATTTCAATATTTAGTGAGGCTACCTCACTTACCCTCATTCCAGTGTTATATAGGACAAAAACAAGGGCAAGGTTTCGTTCAAGGAGAGGAGACCTTGTCATTCGACGAATGACCTCTATAAATTCCTGATACTCACTGTGGCTGAGATACACAGGAAGTCGCCTGGGCTCTCTGGCAAATTCAATTTTCGAAATGGGATTTTCTGAAATGATTCCTTCGTCAAGCAAATAGCCAAAGAAGGTGCGAAGGGCAGCAAGCTCAAGATTGCGGGTTTCGACAGAGTGCTTCTTTCCCTGCGGCTCTCTTTGAAGAAAGAGGGAAATATTCGAATGAGTTAAAGCATTTTCACCTCTACTTGTTTGTCGCAGAAAATCATGCAGTTTAGCTAAAACTCGACCATATCTTAGCACTGTTAAAGGTGAGTAATTCAGGTCCTCGAGATGTTTAAGGAACGATTTTATAAGGCTTTCCATACTTTTGCCTCCCTCAAATAAAATAGCGGAGAAGAACACTTCTACGAAATTTTGTTTGAAAGGAATTAATATCAAAATGCCAGGGGAACCCCCTGAAAATAGAAAAAGGAGGATGCTATGAAAAAGAAAAAATGGGCTCTGTGCATCTTTGCGGTAATCCTTGTAAGCTGCGCAACAAAAACTCTGTATGTCCCCGTAATGCAACCAGCCGAGATTAACCTGAGAGGTTACAGTAATGTAGCCATCCTGGGGATTCGGGGAAGCTCCATGGGAGACAGAGTAACAACCTCTGTCAAGGAAGCCATTATCTCTTCAAAACATTTGCAGGTAGTCGAAAGAGAAAAAATAGATAATGTCCTTTTCGAACGAGGTTTTGACCCTTCATCTGCTTCCCAACTTTCTAATCTTGTTGCCGCGGACCTACTGTTGACCGGAAAAGTTCTTCAAGAAGACTATGATGAAAATATGGATAGTAAAAAGAAGACTTGCACAAAATACGATCAGGCAGGCAAACCCTATAATTACGAGTGCACTGAATACACAAGGAAGGGTAGCTATCGATTCGAGGCAACTATGGACCTGGTGGATGTGAAAAATGGAAGCGTGATTTTCACGAAGCGCCATTTCTGCAAACGGACAAAGGAAACAACTGCGACAAAAGAAACATATTCAGACCCGGATCCTCCGGAGATTGATAAGAACGCGCTGGCTGATTCCTGTGTCACGGAAGTTTCTGAAGTTTTCGTTAAAGCAATTTTACCTCATATGGAAACCATGTCTGCGGATTTCAAAAAGGATAAGAACCTACCCCAGTTAGAAATGGGTATTAAGTATGCTCAGGCTGGGCAATGGGAAGACGCCCTGGCTCAGTTCGAAGCCGCAGTAGCTCAAGCATCATCAACAAGTGGATTGAAAGGTGAAACAAAAGCCCGCGCTCACTGGGATTATGGTCTTGCTTTAATGTTTAATTATCGATTTGAGGAAGCAAGAAAGCAGTTCAAACTGGCTTTTGATGCCAGCGGTGGAAATCAATCATATCTTGCAGAGATGGGAAGGTGCAATAAGTTAGAGGCTGATTATAAGAAGCTTCAGGAGCAAGGGGTTGTTTCATCAGGAGAAGCACCTGCTACAGCTCCAGTGCAATAACACTGAGTAAGGATTTGCGAGCAGTGTTTCTTAAGATGAAAGTAACAATTTATTTGGAGATTATTTTTCTCCTAAATTGTGGGGGCTCATATGTTCCAACTGGGCCAGTCTTGATTGCGGCAAGTGATCGAGATTTTGATGGAGTTCCAGACAAGAGAGATAAATGCCCCAGTGACCCAGAAGACAAAGACGGTTTTGCAGATTATGACGGCTGCCCTGAAATTGATATGGACAAAGACACTATACCAGATGAAAAGGATCGCTGTCCTACATTGGCAGAAGTAGTAAATGGGCTTAAAGATGAAGATGGTTGTCCTGATGCATTGGAATCGGATGAAAGGTGTAAGAATGGCTGTCCGGAT
>Ga0207433_10016973_pt1 | contig 10138 bp, 9 predicted proteins | sample YelNatPaOPGAMG01_FD_187559 | JGI IMG/M metagenome (GOLD analysis project Ga0207433, IMG submission 187559) | Hot spring thermophilic microbial communities from Obsidian Pool, Yellowstone National Park, USA - OP-RAMG-01 (SPAdes) (version 3) | ecosystem: Environmental > Aquatic > Thermal springs >... | reverse complement strand
AACGGATAGGGCCAGCGATCGGTGACAAAATCCTCCTGCTGGTCGAGATAGGCGCTTTGCCAGACCTGATTGGCGCGGCCGTTGTTGATGAGGAACGCATATTTCTTCGATTCCTCCTCCTTGCCCAGCGCCTCCAGGCCGCGCCACGGGGCATCCATGAAGCGCGCCTTGCCGTCCTCCGTCGAAAACACCCCGTCGGCGTAGAGACGCTGCGTTCCGACGAGCTTGCCATCTTGAAACGCCGTCGCGGGTTCTTGGACGCCATTCGCGCCCATGTCGCGAAGGCGCTGGTATGTAACAAATTCGCCGCCCTTGGCGTGGTGGTGATATCCGTCGATGAACGCGTCTTCCTCGGTCTTCCAGTCGAAGCCTTTAAACTTTTCGGCTTCATCGGTCTTGCCGATTTCCCGGAAGACGCGCTCCAAATGGTTGGCGATGCGCGCGGCGATCAGGCAGTCGGGCATGGCCTGGCCCGGCGGGTCCATGTAGCGTTCGGTCAGCCGCAGCCGTCGCTCGCCGTTCATCGAGGTCAGATTCATCTCGCCCGCCGTCGCGGCCGGCAGCCAGACATGGCTGGCCTGCCCGATCCTGCTGGGAACGATATCGACATCGACCGAGAATAGCCCGCCCTTGCCAATAGCGGCGATGATCGCGGCGACCATGGCTTTTCGATCCCCATAGGGGACCGCCGACATGGCGTCTTTTACAAGGTCGGTGCGCTTCTTGTAGGCCTGTTTGAACTGATCGGCGTTCAGCGTCGTCTTGTAGTGATCGCAAGCCCAGACGTGATGCACGCCACCTTTGCCCTCTATTAGCAGCTTGTCGATGTAAGGCGCCGGACGCGGGCCGGGATAATCGGGACGCACATAGCCTTCCTGGTGGCCGCCGAGGCGAACGACGCCTCCGCCCATCTGACCGATGTTGCCAGTGGCGAGCGCGAGGTTCACATAGGCGCCGTTGGTGCGGTAGTTGTCGTTGCCCCAGATGAGGCCCTTCTCGTAGCCGAACATCACGCGGCGCCGTTTGCCGCCCTCCTTCGGCATCGCGATCCATTCGGCCGCCTTGACGATGTCGGCCGGATTGAGGCCGGTGATCTTGGCGGCTTCGTCAATCGACATCCGGCACCCTTCGCGCGCCGCTTCGAAGCTGGTCAAATGCCCCGGCATCGCCGGAGAGTCGCCGCGCGCCGGGTAGAGGGGTGGGCGCGTCGCGGCCGTGCGCAATGTGCTCTTGTCGATGAACTCCTTCTGCGCCCAGCCTTTGTCGGCGATGTAGGTGAACAACGCATTGAACAGCGCCAGATCCGTGCCGGAATTGATCGCCAAGTGTAGCACATTGTCCTTCCCGGCCTCCACTTCGCAGGCGTTCAGCGTCACCGTGCGGCGAGGATCGACGAAGATGATGCGGGCGGCGGAATGCGGCTCATCGGGCATGAGCTTCTTCTTCTTGTCGAGCGTCGTCCCGCGAAGATTCGGGATCCAGTGGTTCAGGAAATAGTTGGTCTGGGTCTCAAGCGAGTTGGTTCCGACGGCCACGATGGTGTCGGCGAGTTCCGCGTCCTCATAGCAGTTGTTGAGTTCGCCCACCCCCATGTCGCGAGTCGCGTGAACCTCGGAATTGTAGGCGGGGCGATTGTGGATGCGGACGTTCTTGATCTTCATCGCGCCGAAATACAGCTTGCCCGTGCCCCAGGTGTTCTCATAACCGCCGCCGGCGCCGCCATGATCGAACATGGAGACGAACAGGCCGTCTTCGCCCTGCTGCGCGATGACGCCCGCCGTCACCCGAGCGACCAGGTCAAGCGCGTCGTCCCAGCCCGTCGGCTGCATCTGGCCGTAGCGCCACACCATCGGCTCGGTCAGCCGCTGTTGCTGGGTCGTGCGGGCTTGAGAAAACGATTCCTCCGCCATCCGCGCGCCACGAATCGAGGCGAGGCCGGAATTCACAACACATTCCGAATCCGGCAGGATGACGAGGTGCACATCGTTCCCGTCCTGTTTGACGATATTATACATGGAAGGCGCATACCAATTGGGCGTCATCGCCTCCTGCTGTTTGGAAAGGTCGACGCCAAATACGTTGGCCTTCGCCGTCGTCCCGCCTTGTTCGTTGACGCCCCACGTGTAGGCCTTGTAGCCGCAGCCGACGATGCAGAACTGGCAGGTGACGTTGTGCTCCTTGGCCCCTGCCGGAATGATCGGGAGGCGGTCTATGTGACGCTTGAATGTCATATTGTCAGCCCTCCAGAACGTTCGACAGACGGCCGTACAGAAGCTCGTCTATGCCCTCGGCGTAGATGTCGCCCTTGCCGTCGACGCGCAGCAGATATTGAGGCAGATTCGAGGTCGCCTGTCCCCAGATCTCCTGGCCGCCGTTCTCGCAATCGAAGCGCGAGTAGTGACCGGGGCAGTTCAACGTCTTGTCGGATGCATTGAAGGAGAGCGGAAAGCCCTTGTGCGGGCAAACGGTCGTGAAGCCGACGATATCGCCGTCCGTCCCGACCCCGCCGGGAACCTTACGGCCGAGCTTGAGCAAGACGCCTGGCGCATCGGCGTCGGGATAAGCGACCTGGAGCGGCGTATTCGCTTTCAGATCCTTGACGTTGGCAAGACGGTTCGCCGGATAGGACACTCGGGCTAGCGCCGGGGCGGCTTCGGCCCTTTGCGGCGCGACGGTCGCCGCCGCGACGCCAGCCGCCGCGACGCCGGCGCCCGACAAGAACCAGCGACGACCCATATCGACTTTTCGATCGCACCGCTCCATGCGGTCCTCCCACGTTCGTTGTTTCGACGGGGGAGCGGAAGCAGGAAGCGCGCCAAAGGCGGAACGTCGAAAAACTCTATAAAATCAACGGGCGTTCGTCGCGAGTCCATGCTCGCATGTTCGGATTTCCGAACGTCTGGCCTCGGGCCATCCGGAAAGGCGAACGGGCGCGCAACAATCTTTCAGGTGAGCGAAGCCGATTGAATGCCGAAGCGCCGCATCTTTTCCCATAGCGTCGTTCTCGATATCTCGAGGCGACGCGCCGCCTCCGAAAGCTGCCCCGCCGTTTCCGTCAAGACGCGCTCTATCTGCCGCTTTTCGGCCGCGTCCCGAACCGCGGACAGCGAGACCGTCTCGTCAGCCTGAGGGGCGAATGCGGTCCGCATCTCCGGAAACAGGTCTGCGGGAGTGAGCCAGGATCCGACGGCCAGTGCGACGGCTCGCTCGACGCGATTGCGGAGTTCGCGCGCGTTGCCTCGCCACGGATGCGCCAACGCGGCCTGCTCAGTGAGCGGGCTCACGCCCCTCAGCGATCCCCCGGTCTCATCCATATAGGCGACGAAATAGCGGGCCAGCAGCCAGAGAATATCCTCCGGCCGTTCTCGCAACGGCGGTATCTCCACTGTCACGGCGTTGATCCGATAAAACAAATCCTCGCGGAAGCGCCCATGCCGAATCAGCTCGCCCAGATTCGCGCTGGTGGCGCACATGACCCGTGCATTGAGCGGAACGCTGCTTTCTCCGCCCACGCGGTGAAAGGCGCGTTCCTCAAGAACTCGCAGCAGCTTTATCTGCAAGGCGACCGGCATGTCGCCGATCTCGTCGAGGAACAGCACGCCCTCGCGCGCCCGCTCGGCATATCCCAGATGGCGCTGATGCGCGCCTGAGAAGGCCCCCTTCTCGTGGCCAAACACTTCGCTTTCCAGGAGATCGGCCGGAATCGCCGCGCAATTGACGGCAATGAAAGGCTTCTTCGCCGCGGCCGAGAGTCCGTGGAGAAATCGCGCGCAAACCTCCTTGCCGGATCCCGTCTCTCCCGTGAAAAGAATGGGCAGGGCGCGGGGCGCCATCCGGTGCAGCAAGTCCTCGATCCGCCGCATCTGCGGCGATACGCCGAGCACGCCGTCGGCGGCGCCGCGCGGCCGGTTGGCGACGATCGCATCGAGTTTTTCGAGCAACGAAGCGACTGCGAAGGGTTTCGTCAGATAATCGAGCGCGCCCGCCCGCACCAGAGACACCGCCTGATCGATCTGACCATAAGCCGTCATGAATATGAAAGGCGGCCTCGCATTCCGTCCGTCGACGCGCTGAAACACCTCCTCCCCGCTCATATCGCCAAGTCGCATATCGCAAACGACCGCGTTCGGGGCCAGGCGTTCGATGGATCGCAAGGCTTCCCCTCCCGAGCGCCACCACGTGACCCGCCATCCCTCCAACTCCAGCGCGCGCTGCAACGACTCGCCCATGATCGGATCGTCCTCGACGACGGCGATCGACCCCCGGCTACTCGACATGCGCAAGCTCCTTCCGCGCGGCGGGCGCATAGCCGCCGAGACGCTCGGTTCTGAACGGCCATGCGACCCGTATCGAAGTGCCGATGGGGCCGCAGGAGACCGCGATCACCCCGCCTTGATCAACCACGAGACGGCGAACGATCCAGAGTCCCAGCCCGTCGGCGGGAACAACCCCGGCGTCCGCACCCTGCGTCAAATAATCGGCAAGAGCCGGCGCCAGTCCCGGGCCCGTGTCGGCGACCACGACGACCACCGAGTCGCCCTCAATGCGCGAAGCGAACGATATCTTGCCGCCGGAAGGAGTCGCGGCGCAGGCGTTGAGCAGAAGATTCAGGGTCGCCTGTCTCACGCTTCCCGCCGCGACAGGCGTGGAGACATCGAGATTGTTTCGCCATTCGAGGTGGACGGCCTTGCGGGCGACCTCCGGCTCGACGAGCACGCGCAGATCGTCGAGATCAGAGGGCGCCAAACCAAGGACCGACCCTTCCGACCTGTAGATCACCAAAGTTGAGCGGACGACATTGCGGATATGGCCGAAGCCGCGCCGCAACAAGTTCACCGTCGATTCGCGCACCTCCGGGTTTGCCCCGTGTCGCTGCAATGTGTCGAGCGCGTTGAACATGCCGCCCAGAGGATTGTTGACCTCATGCGCCATGCCTGACGCGAGCTTCCCGAGCACGGCCAGCTTTTCCCGCGTCGCCAAATGAGCCGCCAACTCCTCTCGTTCGTTGAGGGCGCGCGCCATGGCGTTGAAGCGATCGAAAAGGCGACGGAATTCCGCCGAAAGCTTGTAGCGATCGTCCTCGGGAATCGGTTCCGCGCGCCCTTCTCGGACGCGCTCGACATAGCTCGTAAGCGTTCCGAGCGGTCGCAGCATGCGCTTCAGGGCGAAATATGCGATGGCGGAAAACGCCAGCGTGATGACGCCGTTCACCGTAAGCAGCGTCCAGAATACATGCCGCCGCACCTTGAGCAAAGCGGCGATGTCGATTTCCGCCAGAACTCTTCCTATCGGATGCCCTTCAATCTTGAGGGTCCGGGACAACCAGGCCTTGCCCTTGTCGGCGTTGAGAGCCATTCCGTCATGGGTTGGAAACTGGCGTTCTACGGTGGATAGAACCCGCGTGCGAATGGGAAACCGCCTTGGCTCGGAGGCCGCGAGAACCCGCCGGTCCGCTGTCTCGACGATCACGTAGCGCGCCGCGACCCCCGCGTAGTGAACTCTGGCGCGATCGAGGGCGTCGAACGTCTCCCAGACGTCTCCGCGAACCACCGGCTGAACGACGGCCGCGGAGACTCCGTCCAGATAAGCGTCTGTCAGACTGTGAAGATTGGCTTCCTGATCCGTCGCCAGACGGCTGAGGACGAATTGCGAGATCGTGGCGGAGATGGCGACCAACAGTCCCGCTGCAAGCAGCGGCGCCTTCCAGGAGACCGGCCAACTGCGAAAATCCGAGATCATGGACATCATGTCTGCGCTTTGACGACGAGCCATTTCTCCAGCGTCCCGAGATAAAGATCGGGCGTCGAAGCGACGAATCCGTCGAGCTGCAGGCTGGCCAGGAGCTTCCGGCCCAGCTTATCGTGGGGCATGTCGAGAAAGGCGCGCGCGATAGCCCGGGCGGTTTCTGTTTGGCTGACCGCCTTGGGACAAACGACGGGCGGAAAGCCCAAAGGCTCGGAGCGATAGACCACGCGGGTCCTGTCGATCAGATCCGGTTCACGCTTCCGCATCACGTCCCACACGTAGCCGTCGATGCTGCCGCTTCCCGCCAGCTCGGACGCAACGGCGCGCACAACGTTGCGATGGCCGTAGGTGAAGAAGAATTCGTGAAAGAACGTCGCGGGCGTCTGATGGCGCAAAGCGAGCAAATACCGGGTCACGAGATAGCCGGAGGTGCTGTCGGGATCGGAGAACGCGTGGATCGTGCCGGCGAGGTCGTCGAACGTCCTGGCCGGCGAATTCTCGTTGACGATGACATAGGTCTGATAGAGAGGCATCCCGTTGTAAACAGGGGTCGCCAGCAGAGCGAGCTGATCTTCGTGCTGCACATAGGGATCGTCGCAGACCCAGGCGGCATCGAGTTGTCCGGAGAGCAGCAGGGCCGTGATTTCTTGATATGTCCTTCGCCGGACAAGCTGGACAGGCCGGTTCAGTTGGGCGGTCAGGTAGCCGGAAATCATCGACAGCAGTTCGATTTCGGAGTCGAGGAACAGCGGGTTAAGGCCGACCCGGATCGGCGCGGCGTCCGAAGCGGCGGCGCGTCGGGGTGCGACAAACAGGCAGGCGGAGGCGAGTAGCGCCAGCGCCGTGCGGCGCGAAGCGGACAAAGGCGTTCCGCGCGACGCTTGCGCCTGCGCTCCGGCCATAGCCGCATCCCGCTCCCAGGACGAGCGGCCGAGTAGAGCGGACATAATTCCCTCCACGTCAATTTTGAGCGCCGTTCTTGTGCGGCGCGGCTTATTGCGATGCTCCCGGCACATAATGCCTTGAGGGGCGCGCATCGTGCTTAATGCTAATCCTGAACCGGGCGCCCCGCAACGGGCGCGACGGCTGACTTTAAATTTCGGCGAGCTTGACCTCGGCCTCCCGCTTGTGAGCCGCCTCGCGACGCTCGCTATAGCGGTCGGTCAGGTAAACCGCGCGATCGCGGGTCAGGAGCGTGAATTTCATCAGCTCTTCCATGACGTCGACGACGCGCTCGTAATAGGCCGATGGCTTCATCCGGCCCGCGTCGTCGAATTGTTCGTAGGCTTTGGCGACGGAAGACTGGTTCGGGATCGTCAGCATGCGCATCCAGCGGCCCAGCACGCGCAGCTGGTTCACGGCGTTGAAGGATTGCGATCCGCCGCTCACTTGCATGACGGCCAGCGTCTTGCCCTGCGTCGGACGCACCGCGCCGAGCGACAGGGGGATCCAGTCGATTTGCGTTTTCATGATGCCGGTCATAGCCCCGTGGCGCTCCGGGCTTGTCCACACCTGCCCTTCCGACCAGGCGGAGAGTTCGCGCAGTTCCGCGACCTTCGGATGCGCGGCCGGGGCGCCGTCGGCAAGCGGAAGACCGCTGGGATCGAAGACGCGGGTTTCGGCGCCGAGATAGCGCAGGAGCCGTTCGGCCTCGAACGTCAGAAACCTGCTAAAGGAACGCTCGCGCAGCGAGCCGTAGAGAAGAAGAATGCGAGGGGGATGCGTCGCCCGCTCGCGCGGTTCGAGGCGGTTCATATCGGGCGGCGCCAACAAGGCGCCGGTCAGGTTCGGCAGATCGTTCATGGGGCGCCGCGCACTATCGTGGCGGCGGGAGGATCGACCTTGGCGCCGCGCTCGTACCAGCCTTGCGACCGGTTGACGATCCAGACCACGGATAACATCACCGGCACTTCGATCAACACCCCGACGACCGTCGCCAGCGCCGCGCCGGAATTGAAGCCGAACAGGCTGATGGCGGCGGCGACCGCCAGCTCGAAAAAGTTGCTGGCGCCGATCAGCGCCGAGGGGCCTGCGACGCAATGCGCTTCACCCGTCAGGCGATTGAGCAGATAGGCGAGGCCGGCGTTGAAATAGACCTGAATCAGGATCGGTACGGCCAGCAGGCCGATGATGAGCGGCTGCGCTATGATTTGTTGCCCCTGAAACCCGAACAGCAGCACGAGCGTCGCCAGCAACGCCATCAGCGAAAGCGGTTGCAGGGCCTTGAGCAGCCGATCGAGCGCCGCCTGTCCGCCGGACGCGATCAGCGTGCGACGCAACAGTTGAGCCGCTATCACCGGCAGCACGATATAGAGCACGACCGACAGAACGAGCGTCGCCCACGGGACGGTGATCGAGGACAGGCCAAGCAGAAGACCCACGATCGGCGCGAAGGCGAACACCATGATGGTGTCGTTAAGCGCCACCTGGCTCAGCGTGAAATGCGGCTCGCCCTTGGTCAGGTTCGACCACACGAACACCATCGCCGTGCAAGGCGCCGCCGCCAGAATGATCAGGCCCGCGATGTACGAATTGATTTGGTCGGCCGGCAGATAAGGCCGGAAAATGTGACCGATGAACAGCGCCGCGAGCGCCGCCATCGAGAACGGCTTGACCGCCCAGTTGATCAAAAGCGTGACGCCGATGCCGCGCCAATGCCTGCCGACGCCGCCGAGCGCGGCGAAGTCGATCTTTATCAGCATCGGGATGATCATCAGCCAGATCAGCATCGCCACGGGGATGTTGACCTTGGCGATCTCCGCCGCGCCAATGACGTGAAAGACGCCCGGCGCCGCCTGGCCGGCGGCGATTCCGGCGACGATGCAAAGGGCGACCCAAAGCGTGAGATAGCGCTCAAAGGCAGACATGCGGTTTCCTATGCGGTCGCGATGCGGCGGCCGTGATCGTCGACGACGCGCTCGCCGTCTTCCTTGATGAACTGCCCCTGCTGCGGCGGCAGCAGATCGAGCACCGCTTCCGACGGGCGGCACAGGCGAACGCCTTTCGGCGTCACGACGAGCGGCCTATTCATCAGGACCGGATGCGCGCCGATCGCATCGAGCAGCGCGTCGTCGGAGAGTGAGGGATCGCCAAGACCGAGATCGTGGAAGGGCGTGCCTTTCTCGCGCAGAATCTGGCGCACCGTCAGGCCGGCGCGTTGGAGGAGTTGTATGAGAAGGCGCCGCGTCGGCGGGGTTTTCAAATACTCGACGACATGCGGCTCAACGCCAGCATTGCGGATCATCGCCAGCGTGTTGCGCGAGGTTGCGCAGGCGGGATTGTGATAGATGACAACGTCCATCAGGCCGACTCCGCGCGGGGCTTGGACGCGCCTTCGAGTGCGCCGATTTCCGTGAGCTTCCTGTTGAGCGAGAGGTGATCAATGCTCTTGAGCGGCAAATTCGCGAAGGCGGAAATGCGGTTCTTGAGATAGCGCGCCGCCTGGACGAAGGCGGCGTCTTTTTCGATGTCCGTTCCCTCGACGGCGGCGGGGTCTTCGATGCCCCAATGCGCGGTCATCGGTTGTCCCGGCCAGACCGGGCAGACCTCGCCAGCGGCGCTGTCGCAGACCGTGAACACGAAATCCATCGCCGGCGAGCCGGGCGCCGCATATTCGTCCCACGCTTTCGAACGCAATCCCTCGGTTGGGTAGTCCAGGCGTTCCAATACCTTGATCGCGAAGGGATTGACGACGCCCTTGGGATGGCTGCCCGCCGAGTAGGCGCGGAAACGGCCCGCGCCGTCCTTGCGTAAGATGGATTCAGCGAGGATCGAGCGGGCGCTGTTCCCCGTGCAGAGAAACAGGACATTGAACAGGCGATCAGCCATGAGCGGACTCCGCGGATAGGCAGCAGGGCGTCAGATCCGCGATCACAGCCGCGCACAGTTCGGCGCGGCCGCCGCAGCAATCCTTGACGAGGAAAAGCATCAATTCGCGCAGCCGGTCGAGGCGGGCGCGGTAGATTATCGAGCGGCTGTGGCGCTCGCCTGCGATGAGCCCCGCTCGCGACAGGATCGAAAGGTGCGCGGACATGGTGTTTTGCGGCACGTCGATCAAGCGGGCCAACTCACCGGCGGGGACGCCCGTGGGTTCGCGCGTCACCAATAGCCGAAACGTATCGAGCCGGGTTTGCTGCGCGAGGGCGGACAAAGCCAAAATCACATCGCTTGATTCCATAGCTCTAGATTAAAGGATATAATCAGCGCGCGCAAGGCGGACCGCAGAACGCCTTTCTGACCTCCGCGTCGCCGGTCGGCGTCGTGGCGATCGTGACGCCGGAGCTTCGCGAAGGCCGGCGCCGCTCTGCGAAGGCGTTGCGACAAGCAGGATTTCCGAATAGTTGCGGTAAGTCGCCGCTACGCGAACTGTTGGGTCAGCCGCGCATCGGCCAGC
>Ga0207433_10016972_pt1 | contig 10138 bp, 3 predicted proteins | sample YelNatPaOPGAMG01_FD_187559 | JGI IMG/M metagenome (GOLD analysis project Ga0207433, IMG submission 187559) | Hot spring thermophilic microbial communities from Obsidian Pool, Yellowstone National Park, USA - OP-RAMG-01 (SPAdes) (version 3) | ecosystem: Environmental > Aquatic > Thermal springs >... | reverse complement strand
CTTCCAGTTGGGGTGAGCATCATTCCACATCTTGACTTCCGCTTCTGTGATCTCCGGGCCCGGGTTCATCATGAACGTGACCTTGCCGGTAGCGGTAGAAGCCTGAGAGGGCTGAGTCGGAGCCGGGGCTGCCTCGGTCGGTGCAGCCGCTGCGGCCTGCGTGGGTGCTGCGGCCGGGGCCGAAGTCGGCGCCGCCGCGGGGGCGCCTCCGCCAGACGAGCACGCCTGTAGCAACGGAGCGGCGGCCATCAGGCCAACGCTCAGACCTGCCACCTTAAGGAAATTGCGGCGCGTGACCAGCTTGTCTTTCCGGGAATCCACTGTCTTCCTCCCTTAGCTGCATTGGGCTGCTTCGCTTACTGCCGAACTGGATCTCATCCACACCGAACCGAACTCACTGAACCGGTCGCTTTTCGAACTCCAGTTCGACACCGATTCTTCCGGGATGCACTACTACTGACTACGCTAGTGGATTACGGAGTGCTTTTCGATCCTGGCGCTCACCACCTCCCTCCTGGAAGCCAAGATACTGGCCAGCCCTCGAACTTCTTCGGCCGCCATCATCTATACCAACCGATGGCAAAGACACATCGCTGACAGGCCCGATAGTAGTCCTCCGGCCCGATTACGTCAAGACCAAAGCGGCCATCGGCGGACATCGGTGGCCAAAGTTGACGGCGCTGGCCGCCTCTGCTAAAGATTGGGCATCCGGCTGTGTCGGTGACGCGATCAAGCGCCTGGGGGTGTAGCTATGATGGAAGACGCGTACGAACGTGAGCATCGCCAGCGTCGCTACGAAGAGGCCGGCCTCACCGACCTTCGTCGTGACGCTCTGAATATCCTGACTTTCGTGTTCATAATCCTCGCTGTGCTCCTTCTCCTGGCCGGCGGAGTCAATATGGCCTATGGCGGCGAACGCGTCGCCTATCTTGCTATCGGCCTCGCGGCCTTGGCCGGCAGCGTCAAGCTACTCTCCTCCCGCAGCGTGGTATCCTCTTCGCTCCTCCTGGTTGGTGGCCTGGTGCTCCTTCTCGCTTCCGCATACATCCTCCTCGGTCTGGACGCCCTCTTGGCCGGACTGGTCGTGCCAGTGCTGATCGCCACCGTCTTGATCGGCAATGAAGCCGGCATAGGCACCCTCGCCCTTGGCAGCGCTTTGTTAACCATTTCCTTTCACGCCAACCACGCTAGCCTCTCTCCAGACGCACTTCTGCTCACCGTCGGCCTGGGCATTTCCGTGCTGGTCATCGCCGCGGTCCTCTGGCAATCGTTTTACATCGTGCTTGATTGGTCCTGGCACAGCTACACTCAGGCGCAGAAGCTCACCGCAGAAGCCCGCGAGCGCCAGGCTGAGCTTGGCCTGCTCAACAAGAACCTCAATCTCTCCTACGAACGCCTCGAACAAGTCAGTGGCCAGCTAGCGCGCGCACGCATGGCCGCCGAGGACGCACGAAGGTTGAAGTCGGAGTTCGCCGCCGGGGTCAGTCACGAATTGCGCACGCCCCTGAACCTGATCATCGGGCTGAGCGAGATGATGGTGGTAACGCCACCGAAGGGAGCAGAGAGGCTGCCGGATGTGTACAGGGAAGATATAGAAGCCATCTACCGCAACGCCTGCCACATCTCCAACCTCATCGACGACGTCCTGGACCTCAGTCAGATCGAGGCCCATCGCATGGGATTGGCGAGGGAGTGGGTCTCGTTGGCCGACATAGTGGAGCAGGCCACGAGCACCGTGGCCACCCTCTTCGCCAACACCGGCCTTAAGCTGGAAACGGATGTGCCTGCGACTCTACCCCCGGTCTTCGCCGACCCCGTGCGCGTTCGCCAGATTCTGATCAATCTGCTGAACAACGCCGTACGCTTCACCGAAGAGGGGACTATCAGTGTCAGAGCCTATCTTGCTGGACCGGAGGTTATCGTGGAAGTGGCAGACACTGGCGCTGGCATTTCCCCCGAAGACTTGCCCACCGTGTTTCAGGTCTTTTGGCACTCCGGCAAGCCCGCGCGAGGACGCCGCGGCAGTGGATTGGGCCTGGCCGTCAGCAAGCGGTTTGCCGAGCTGCACGGAGGCCGTATGTGGGTCACCTCAGAGCCTGGCCAGGGAAGCACCTTCTTCCTGGCGTTGCCCCTAGGCCAGCAGGAGGGAACCAACCTCGAGCCCGAGCCCACCCGACCCTTCTTCCCCATCCTGGAGAACAAGACTCCCGCCAACCCCTCGGTGATGCTGGTAGCCCCCGAAGATGAGGCGCTGCGAGTGTTCCGCCGCTACCTGGACGGCTTTCAGGTTCTGGTGGCCTCCGATGCGACTCAGGCCGCCCAGGCCGCCGCCGATCCCTCGGTGCGCGCCCTGATCGTGGACAACCCGAAGCGCACCGAATCCGTTCGGCGCTCCCTCCACACGCAAGAAACGGGGAGCGAGTGCGGTCGTCTGCCTATCATCACCTGCCACCTGCGCACCTCCCGCAACCTGGCGCAAGAGCTAGGGGTACTCGATTACCTGGTCAAGCCCATCAGCCAGCACCAGCTCGAGCGGGCGCTGCGCCGCCTTGGACGCGCGCCCCGAGACCTGCTCTTCGTGGACGACGACCCCGAAATGCTGCACCTTCTCAGCCGAATGGCCCGAGCCATAGCTCCACGCTCCCAGGTGCGGACAGCAACAGACGGGCGACGAGCCCTAGACCTCATGCTGGAAGAAACCCCTCAGGTCGTGCTTCTCGACCTGCTTATGCCTGGGCTAGATGGCCGCAGCGTACTGGCCGCTATGAGGGAGAACGAATGCCTCTCCTCCGTTCCAGTCATCATCATCACGGCCCGCGAGGCGGAGGATGACCGGTTGGTCGCCGATGCGCTTCAGATCACGCAGGCAGGGGGAATGCGGGTCGCCGATCTCACTCGCTGCGTCAAGGCAAGCATTGATTCCCTCTATCCCTTGCCGAAGCCCTGATCCTGGCCAGCGCCTGCAACAGACCCTCTCGCGTGATCGGCTTGTGCAGGAAATCCGCCACGCCCAGCGAAAGGCCCAGGTCACGATCGGGCAGAACGGAACAGATGACCACGGGCAGATGCGACGTGGCCGGGTGATTTCGCAGTGCGGCCAAGATCTCCCACCCGTCCGAGGAAGGCATCAGCACGTCCAGGAAGATCGCCAGAGGCTGCAATTCCTTCGCCAGGCGCAGGGCACGCTCTGCCGACCGTGCCTGCACGGCTTGATAACCCGTGTCGGCCAGGAATCGACGAAACAACAAGCCCACGTCCGGATTGTCATCCACGACCAGCAGCGTGTCCAGACGGGAAGCAGGAAGCCGAATATCGATAGCCGCCCCATCCGCCGTCGACTTCACCGAAAGCTCAGCCGATAGGCTGCTCGCCAACCTATCGGCGATTTCCTTCGCCTCATCGCCCAAGAGGACGGACGCCGCCTCGCGGCCACTCTCAGCCCGTCCGCGACCACCGCCCCGGTCCTTGCTCGCTTCCACGATCAGGCGGATGACAACGCTGCCATTCTCGCTCTCCCCTTTCAGGCCGATAGAGGAGGCGCCCCCGTGACTCACCAGATCGGCCAGCAGGCCAAGGACCAACTGGCGCAGCACAGTGCGGCTCGCACTGACTGGCGGCAGGTTTGGGGAGATATCGGCCGAGACCTTCACCCCACGGCTCTCTGCCAGGCGCGACGCGGTATCAATCGCCCCTTGGATGAGATCGTCCAGCCGCGTCGGGGCCGGCGGCGCCTCTGCCGACAGCTTCAGCAACTCCGCATTGAGGTCGGCGGAGGATGCCTCGACAGCAGGTGCAGGCTCCACCCGCTGCGATTTCGATGGTTCCGCCGCCGGTGAGCGCGAGGTCTGTTCTGGGCGCAGGTAGCGCCGCCACAACAGCCGGGCTATCTCCTCCTGCGCATCGGCATGGTCGCGCCTCGCCTGGCGAGCGCTCACCCTCAGCTCTTGCGCGATCTGCTCTGTGACCGCTCCCTCCAGGTACCGCAGTTGCATATGCCGAAAGCGACGCCACTCCAGCGAATACTGCGCTACTGGTCCCAGGGGACGAAGCCAGTCGATAGCGTTCAACAGCGTCCGGTGCAGTTGCTCCGAGGCCAGAGGCGAACGGCCATATAGCATCAGCGTCAGAGGGTGGTCCTGCAAATAGGCCCGGTCCGGCAAATGCGCATAGGCTTCTCGCACCAACTGCACGAAAGCGGCGAAGTCGACCGCCTCTACTCTTTCGCTTCGCGCCGTCCGGGAGCTACTAAGGCCGCCGTACAACAGTGAGCTTCACCTCACTCCCATCTATCCGCTGCGTCTCCTGGTAGCCGTCGCTCGGCTGCCCTTCGATTAGCTCGCGCGAGAGCGTTTCCTGCTTCACGTAGTCCGCGAAGTCTCGGATGACTTCGCTCACCGCCTCAGGCGCCAGATAATAAGTAACGATGGTGTCGGTAATATCGAAACCAGCGGACTTGCGCATGCCCTGGATGCGGTGAACCAACTCACGCGCCAGCCCCTCCCGCACCAGTTCTGGCGTGAGCTGCCGGCTGACTCCCACCACGTAGCCAGCTTCCTCCGCTACCGCATATCCTTCCCGCTCGATCGTGTTGACTTCGATCTCCTCTGGCAGAAGCGCGACGGTTTCCCCGTCCACCGCCACCGTCACATCCTCATCGGCTCGCTTGCGGCGCGCCACCTCTGCCGGATCCAGCTGCGCCAACGCGCTCCGAATGGCGGGAAGCCGCCGCCCATACTTGGGACCCAGCAAGTTCACCTTCGGGCGCACCTCGTACCGAACCAAATCCGATTCGCTATCCACTATCTCCAGCCGCTTCACGTTAAGCTCGTCAATAATGAGCCCCTGCAAGCGCAGGGCAGCTTCCCGCTCCTGCGGCGAGCGTAGCTTCACCATCAAAGTCTCCAGTGGCTGTCTGACCTTGATGTTGGCGCGGCTGCGCGCCGCCCGGCCCAGGCTAGCAAGACGCATCGCCAGCCGCATATCGGCATTCAGCTCCTCGTCGATGGCAGACACGTCCGCAGCTGGCCAGTCTGTCAGGTGGATGCTTTCCGGCGCGCCAGCCTCAACTGTCCGCACCAGGTTTTGATATAGCTCTTCGCTGATGAACGGCGTGAAAGGCGCCAGAAGCTGTGCCAGCGTGGTCAAGCAAGCATAAAGCGTCTGGTAGGCAGAGAGCTTGTCAGCGTCGCTCTCGCTCTTCCAGAAACGACGGCGACTGCGCCGCACGTACCAGTTGGACAGATCGTCCACGAAGTCCTCGATGCGGCGCGAGGCACTGGTCGGATCGTACTCGTCCAGATCGCGAGTCACCTCGCGAACCAGCGAGTTCAGTTCCGAGCGTATCCAACGGTCGAGCAAAGCATCTTCCGGCGTCGCCTGCGCTGGCCGGCCGCCAGGCTGGAAGTTGTCAATGTTGGCATAGGTGACGAAAAACGAATAGGTGTTCCACAACGTCATCAGGAACTTGCGCACCACTTCTCCTACCAGAGGCAAGCCTGTGGCGAAGTTGCTGCCGCCGGCATCTTCCAGGTAGCGCACCAGTTGACGAAAGCCGGCCAGATTTCCGATAAACATCACCAGCATAACCGCGAGCAAGCTGGCAAGCAGCGGACGTCCCGGCAGATGCCCCTCATTCTGCACGCACAGTTTTGTTTCTCTGCGAATCCTTGCATCTGCCGACAGGGCCAGGTTGTAGGCGAGACAGAAGACATTGCTCGCTGTCAATCCTGCGAGCAAGGGCACAGCCAGATTGAAGGCGACAGTAGGTTGGATGCCGGTCAATTTGACCAGAATGCCCACCAGAAAAAGCCCATAATAGTAATAGTTGATGTATCCTCCCGCGAAGTAGGGATCATAAGGTGGCATATAAGGGCTTTTGACGATGGCGTTGAGGAAACCTATCTCCAACATTTTCTCGCCACCGTTCCATGGTTGCCACAGATCGGGGTTCAGCACCCGCAATCCAACGAAATACAAGAACACCAGGGCAAAAACCCCTTCTCCCAATAGGATGAAGCGCCCCCGGCGTCTGAAGAGATCACGTATTGCTTGCCGATCTCGCCAGAACAACCAGGTTGACACCATCATAAGCACCAAAACCCATACACCGATTGTGAGCAATGCATTGGGCAACACACGTAAACTTGACAGTATCCACACACCATAGCTGACCAACAACCAACCCAAACTTTTTGCCAACAGAAAACCTTGATCGCTTAGAGTTCCCAGCACCTGACGTGCCACCGGCCATGCCAACCACCCCAAAAATTGCACAGCCAGCCACCAGCATACAACAGCCACTATTGTGGAACTGTTCGCCAAAGTGTTCCATCGGAAATCGTTCACGACAGGCAGCGCGTCCACCGGAGTATCCAATAATAGCGACTTACGTTTCTCCGTGGACTGTTCGGCAGGTGATTGTACTACCCATCCCATTTGAAATGTCTTGCGCAGCCAAGCCAGCGCCGGCGGCGGACCGACATAACCGGGCATCGCTTTTTGCCATAAGCCACCCAACAGCTGCTCCCACTCCACGTCACTCAGCTGGCGGGTCTTACGGAAGATGATGGGACGAGGATGATCGTAGACCGTAAAGCTCTCATCAGCCACCTGATCGTCGATGACCAACGGACCCAGACGCGGCGACGCCGACCACGTATAAATCGGTTCAAAACCCAGCTCTCCACTAAAAAGTGCCTCATAGTAGCGCACACTCATCGGATAACGCTGAGGCAGACGGGGGATAGTGCGCCAGAGTCGGTTCGAGGCCAACACAAGATAATCACAATGCTTCAGGGTCTCCTTGATGATCTGGAACTTGTCCGGTGTATCCTCCTCATACATGGGGAGCAAAGGCTGACGATAGCCATGTGCCCCGGGATTCATGCCCGGCTCCGGCAAAGACTGCGGAAACCCCTCCTCCCAGTGTTCGGCAGCGATACATGCTCCATCTGGGATATTCTGATACACCCAACGTGAAGCTGTCACCCAGGGATGTTCCGAGCCATAGACACCGTTCACAAAGGCCAAGGCCCACATCATAGCGCCCAACAACGCAAGACCGCCGGCGATGCTGCGCAACGTGATGAAACGCCTGCTTGAGCTCCCCTCTGTCTCGCCTTCCAAGTTCAAGGGCTTCTGGACGCTCTGATGGGCCACCATCCCTGCTCCGAATAGTACCAACAGAGGAGTTACCGGAGCCATATAACGCATAAACTTGGCTAAGAACAGCCCTGTTGGACCAAAGTACAATATCAACCAAGCGAGAATAACATATTCACCAGCGACTGCCTGGCGCCGCAGTGCACGCCAGATCGCCCAAAGCAGTCCCAAAAGGGCAAGGACGCCCAACGGAGGTCCCATGCCCCACAATACTTGTTGTTCCAAGAAATAGAGATAAGGCAGCGTCCCACGATACTGTCGTGTGAAGGGAAAGTCTGCCACACCGGTGACCATATCCCCTTGTTCCTGTACCACAGATTGCCAGAAATTCTGAAAATCGAGGAACACGAATGGCGAGGTGAGTGCAAAAGTCACCAGCGCGACACACGCTACCAAGATTAACAAACCCCACTTCGGCTGCCCCGCAGGGGAAGACTCATCGTTGTTCGTTTCAGGGCGGCGTATCATCAGGGCGACTACCGGCGCTGCACTGATGGGCAACGCGCTGAACTTACAAGCGACTGCCAGGCCAATGGCCAGCCCGGTCAGAAAGGCTGCACCCACACTGCGTCGCTCTGCCAGATGGATAGAAGCATATAGAGCCAGGAAAACGAACGTCGCCGAAATGGGGTCCACTGCGAAGAAATGTGCCAATTGAATTTGCAACACGGTGAATGCCGAAAAAGCAGCTGCCAACAACCCCGCCCACACTCCATACAGGCGCCGCCCAAGCAGAAAAAGCAGGTAAATACTTGCCATGTCAGCCAATGCCATGAGAAAGCGGCCAATGATGGCAAACCCAACTGGCGAACGCGCTGTCTCCATAAAGGCAACTGCTTCAGCGGGTAAGCTGAGCGCTCGCGCTGTCGGCGCCAAGCTTTGTATTGCGGCGGCTGTCAATGCAAGTGTGTAAAGAGGGAAATGTCCGTAGGTATAACTGCGCCGATGTCCCGCCTCCACATCCCAAAAGGGATTGAGCGGCGAACGCCGTGCATCCAAAGCTTGTTCCAAGCTCTCCGGCCAATGCAGCGAGGGCGCATAGAACGCCACCGTAGAGCGCTCATCCGGGTGTGGCAGCGTGCCGTGATCCCAAGCTAAGTTGTAGAAGCGCAACACTGCCCCGCAGATGAGGATCAGCGCCAATAACCATTTTTGCAGGCGGGACAATCGGGATGCTTTTGTGCCATGTGAATGCATAGAGGACACTGGCTGATCCACCGACAGCCTTACGGCTCATTGCAGTATAGGAGTGCTTCTGCCAGATGCGATTGTAACACCAAGCCGCACCACGAGCAAAGCGAAACAAAAATGGAATGCTCGGAGCGGTGAACTACACGATGCGTCAATCATGAGATTGACCGGAAATTCCAATTATTACCGCCATTCAGCACACTCACTGGGGCGGCCTCTCGATCTCCACTGTAACCAGCAATACAGCATCTCCAAGCTCTTGCCCATGTTCTCCCACAACCGATAAGCGTTCCATAGTGACAGGATCGTATAACCCTAAGTTGAGCGGGTACCGTCCAGATGGCATCTCACGAGGGATTGACAGGCGGAACTGGCCTCTTGTCACCTGTCTTGCACGCCAGAGCAACGTCGGTAGACGACACGCGGGATCGTCATCCTGCTGCGTCCAAACAGGGTTTTCACCTAAGTGAACAAAAGCACGATAGAGATCCTTAAGCGGCTGGATGCTCTGCCAGTACACCCATAACATCAACTCATCACCCGGAGATGCCCTAACTACTCCCGCGACAGGACGTGGCTGCACGCGGTAACCGAGCAATTTAGCTACCGTTGCAAAACGATAATTTGTCTGGATCATATCACTATCGAGCGCACTGAAGCGCTTTATTGTAGCTATCTCGTCAAAACGAGAAGACAGCTCCTCCAGCTTATATATTGCAGGAGATCTCATCCCTACCACACCTTTCTGCCACAATGATAAGCGTGGACGTCCTTCAACGTAAATCGTAGCAATGTGCCCATAGTCTGACTTGGATGGAAGAACTTTCGGTATGTAGCCCGCTTCAGCATCTGGAGGGAGTACCACTAAGTAGAGCGCTGCATCACTGTAACACGAGCGCGGTGTATCGAACATGTACCAAACAGGCACGCTAAATTCCACCCCAATGCTGCGAAAATCATCCGGGATAATTCCTCTATCCATTAGATAGCCTGCCCCTTTCCACCCGACGCGCCGCGGGTAGCCAAAATATGAAGCGGGCTTGGGCAATGCCCCATAGATCCAGCCTGCCCAGTTGTCTTTCCACTGGAGACATACATCGCTCCAGAGCGCCTCACGCAGCAAGAAAATTACCGACTGATATCCGAGAATCAACGCCAAACATGTGGAACCTGCCGAGACCAATAGTATTCGCATTTGCCGGGTCATCCTGCTCCACACAGACAGAGCACCCAAACCCGCCAATGCCGCCAACCCCGGATACATCACATACACATGGGTACCGGGGGCCCGCACCAGGAATGTGTATGCCAACGCCGGAACCGCCCACCACAGAGCTAATACCTCGAAGCCCACCGACGCATTTGAACCGGGCTCATCTCTAACGACATCCCCGGGACAGGATGATATCTTACGTAACGCCCAGAACACACCGCCCGTCAGGCAAAGACCAGGCAAAATGGCTAGATTGATCCCATCGAACTTATAGAGCTCCGGCCACCGTGAAGCAACAGATGTGGCCACCACTCCCACCAAAAGCGGAAGCATTGTCAAGCCTTTGAACCGTGTGCTCTTTACGGCATAGGTAACGAACAAACCGGCCACTAAAGCTACCACGACCGGAAGATAATAACGCGATGAATACACGCGATCCAGCTCCAATAACCCGGGCAAGTTATTATAAAGCCACTGTGTACCCACCCGATCCTCGGACAGATAGCTGAGCGTATGTTGAAACTGGGGATCAAATCCATAAGGCACATAGAAAGAAAGGCACAGCCCAAGCAC
>Ga0207433_10016963_pt1 | contig 10142 bp, 7 predicted proteins | sample YelNatPaOPGAMG01_FD_187559 | JGI IMG/M metagenome (GOLD analysis project Ga0207433, IMG submission 187559) | Hot spring thermophilic microbial communities from Obsidian Pool, Yellowstone National Park, USA - OP-RAMG-01 (SPAdes) (version 3) | ecosystem: Environmental > Aquatic > Thermal springs >... | reverse complement strand
ACCGCAGTATTCTTTTTTTCCTTCTTTGTCCTGATAAAGACAATCCCGGAAAATCCATTGCCATATTCAGTTGAAAATCCCGATTTCTGGATTGAAATTTTATCTACCATAGAAAGGTTAATCTGATAAGGCTTCTCCATTGGAATTCCATCAAGATAATAGGCAACCTCACCCATACTTGCACTTCCGCGAAAATGGAGCATTTTATAATCTTTATTTATCCCTGGCATAAGCATCAGAAGTTCATCAAGATTAGTTACAGGAAGGTTTTTAATATCCTCACTGTTCAGTATATATGAATCTACAAACAAATCAAAATCCTGACTTTGTCCAGAATTAATAGAAAAGATTATTGTATAAACAGAAAAAACGTATCCCATTTTGCCCCCTTTCAATTTTTCTATATTATACAAATAAATTATTCATTGTCAATGTTTGATTGAACTGACCAAGACCCGCTTTTTCATCTCTTTCGGCTTTGAAAGAATCTTTGCCATCCGAACAGGACTTTGATGATTGGCCTTATGAACATAATCCTTAGACCTATGCATAAATCTTCACTCAAACCCTGCATTTGATTACTACAACTTTTCTAAATATAAGAAAATAATTCCTGTGTGAATTAACACCAACTTCCAATAATGAGACCCTACATTACCACCTGAAAAGCCTCTGGAATTTTTAGTTTCAATTTCAGTAAAATATGCCAAAAAGGTGAATAAAAAGTAGTGATTGGTCAGCCAGGTTTTATTGTTGACATTTAATCTTCCCTGTTTATAATTATTTATGATTATATTTTTTACCTTTATTGAGATATTTAACCCTTACTTTTCCGCGAACTTTCTTGCCCCGGATGAGTATACTGATGATTATTTCAGCCACATTTATCAATTTTCATTTGGAAATGATTTCTATAGCAAAGATATAGGCTGGGGAATTTATTTTGACTATTTTTATAAAAGAGATTATCCGTACAGCGATCAATTTTTTATAAAATCAGGGCTACCTTTTGGAATAAATGCCAGGGGTGGTGGTTTCCAATTAAAATATCTGGGTTTCGGAGATATTGAAGTCGGAGTCAAACTTGGTTATTATGCAGGAGAAATCACATATCCAGTCCCTGGTGATAGCGGACGGATAATTGAAGAAATTGATTCGCGCAATTCCATTGGTCTTTGTATGGGGGTAAACTTATTACATAATTTTAGTTTTATATATGGTGGGCTAAGATTTTGGGTAAATCTTATCTCTTTTGATGCAGAGCGGCCACCTTATTTCTGGTATCATCCTCGTTCTCCAGACTATATTTCACTCAATACAGCTGGCTTTGGCATTATTTTGGGATTGGGTAAAAGGCAGAAGAAGTGAAAAAGTTATCATTTTTAATAATAATCATCACACTCATCTGGGCTGATGGCAGTATGATCCCGCCACCGTATCACGAAATATATAGTGCTGACCAGGTTGCATTAATAAAAATTCTTCCTGATTCTGAAGAATTATCTATCCTGGTAAAGTTCAGTTACAAAGTTGATTATGATGGATTTGCTTGGGTAATACCCTTCCCTTCTTTACCATCAATTGGTGAGATAGATGATAGCATATTTTTGAACCTTTCAATGCTAAGTGCAACTTATAAAACCTATGATGGATGCGGTTCATATTTTGATGGTGGTTACCACTACGGTAACGATTATTTCAAAGTTATATCATATCAAACCATTGGTTTTTTGCAAACTGTCCTTATACAGACAAATAGTCCTGATACACTTGTTAACCTCCTTTTAAATAATGGATATCAACTGCCTGCTGGAATGCGGGATATGTTCCAGGATTACATCAGTCGTGAGTGGCAGTATTTCTTTATTGCAAAGGTAGATACTAATACGTATAATCCTGAAAATAATGTTGGCATTCGCTTCAAGTTTTTCACATCAGAAATTGTCTATCCAATGAAGATATCCTCTCTCACATCATCTGATGGTATTTCTCTCTATCTCTATATCATAGGCCAACACAAGATGTTCTTTGATGGTGCTGAATTATTGTATGCCAACCAGATTTCAAAGGATGAACTTAAAGCAATTTATGAAGATTTACCAGCACTCTTTAATTATATAAAAGAAGGTGATTATATCACAAAACTACACAGGTATTATGAACGTCATCAGGATATGTCTTCTGATATAATAATCTACCAATCACCAGATGATACTGAATATCGAAAAGAGGAAGAGCCAGAATGGTATATTGGGTTAGCAATAGTATATTATTCCCCTTCATTCTATTTTGTCTTTTAACAATAGTGATGAGAATAAAAAGGAAGATGATTATTTTAAAGTTGTAGTGACAAACCCAAAAGGAATTTTTCAACTGCCTGGAATAGTAACTCCACCCCGGGCTGCGAAACCATATAACGAAAGACGACTTTTAAAGTAACCGCGATAGAAACCTGATGTGATGGCATAAACCCATAATAAAAAATTATAGTGGATGACCTTGCTCTGCAAAAAACTCAATTATGTCAAGCGAGTATAAACCATTACAAATAAGAACATTTGTGGATAAATCGAGGTAGTAAAAACCATTCTACAGAGGATTAAAATGATTGAAGTTCTTTATTGAAGAACCCGCTATCCATCTAAAAAGAACTGGAATAGGATATCACAAACTCACGGATCGTTTTATAATACGGTATTATACTCGGAATGTAATGACGTTCATTTGGGCCATGCGGGTCAATTCCTGATTGACCAAAAACCACAACCGGAGATTTGATAAATCGTGCCTGGGTAGCATGTAATTTCCCATTACCAAGATAATCATTAATACCTCCACCATTTAACATTACCAGAGTTTTAAGGAGTCTTTGAACATAAGGGTTTTCTATTCCAGTTATTATTCCAGGCTCTTTATTGACATAGGAAATTTCAAGAGAAAAATTTTTTGCCAGTTTATCAATTGTATCAATTAGGTATGAAAAATCATCCTCAGGGATTGGCCTTATTTCAAGACCAGCGATTCCACTTTGTGGAGCGGTATTAAAGTTTTCTAACTCGCCCGCCTTAAAAAATGGAACAGTAAATGTAGTTTTCCAGTAAGCATTTCTGGACCCTGCAAGAAGTCTGGAAATTTCATTTCTGAAATCTATTATTCGCTCAATAACCGTTTTTTGTGATAATTGAGCAGTATGCCCTGGAATTCCTGTAGCTCTGATTATTATACGTATGAGACCCCGCCCCCTGTACTCCACCTTACCAATATTGACTGGGCCATCTCCAGTCCTCTCACCAACAATGACAAATTCGGGTTGATAACCATAACGCTCTTTTAGTTTATGGAGAATGTGGGGAGTTCCCCATTCCTCAATCTCACCCGGTTCTTCGTTGCCAACAAGTAATAACCCGCAATTCGCCGAAACCCGCTCAATTTTTAAATCCTTCAACAAGACCATAAATGTTGCAAGAGTGCAAATCATATCTGTAGCACCTCTTGCCCAGAGCCATTTATCTTCAATCTTAGGAACCATCTGGTCATCCGAGATAGGTGATACCCTATCATAATGACCCACAAATAGAATTTTCCCAGTTAGCATTTCATCATTTCCACTCAGGTCACAGTAAATGCCTGGGGTTCCTTTTTTATCTGTAAATCCAAGCACCTTAAGCCCTGCTCTTTCTAAATATGAAACTATGAAATTGTAGCATTGGATTATCCCAAGATCATTCTTTTTATCTCCAATACTTATCGCAGGTATTTTTAACAACTCATTCGCCAATTCCAGAATTTCACTCTGTTTTGATAATAAGTCAAAACTGCTCATAATAACTCCTTCAAGCTCTGGTCAAGCCTTGTTATTGCCCCATCGGTATAATCAGGGGTATTTGCGTATGAAAATCGGATGAAATGTGGCTGTTTAAATACCAGACCATCAATTACTGCCAATCCACATTGGGATGTAAGATAAGATTTTAAAACCTCAACATTTTCAATTGCCTTAATCAATAAACCGGAACTGGATTTTACTTCTTTACCATGAGGAATCTCCTTTCCAAGCCAGGGATAGACATTTATGAATGCATAATAACCCTGCCCGCAGATAAATTTATAGCCCAATTCCTTTAAACGCCTTTTCACAATTGTCCGACTTTGTGCAGTTGGTTCAATCACCCTTCTTACCCATGGATGGGCAAGTGGATTTTCTTGTTTGTAGATCTCATATGCCGCAGCCTCTCCTGCTACATTGGGTAGGATAGTATGTGTGGCAATCCCTTTTAATTTCTTTACTATTGATAGAGACCCACACACAAGATGGGCATTCCTTAAGTTTGACGCACCTGCCTTTTTCGTCAACCCATCCATAAAACAAACCCTTTCTCGTGCTTCAGGAGTCAGTCTTTTGTAAATCCTGTTCACATCATAGCACCCAATATCTGGGTCTGTGACAGCCTGGTAGATCAGATCAACAAATATAAACTTAATATTTTTTAATGTAGCATATTCAATAAGATTTATTAATTCTTCGGCATTCAAGTAGTTGCCGGTGGGGTTGTCCGGGCTCGTGATAATTATGCCGATTACCTTATGGCCACATTTTTGAACGGAATCAATACACTGGTCTATACCTTCAGGTGTTATCTGAAATCCGTCATCTGGATTACCGGGTGCACATAACATATTTAACCCATTTATGTAACTACCCTCAGGATAAGAGCCCCATGGTGCAGCAGAGACAATAATAAAGTCTCCATTACCACCAATTGATTGAACAATCACCTGATACCACTTCTGGAGCAAATCCCTTCCTCCATCCCCAACTACTATATTCTCAGGACTCAAGCCGGTCTCTGAATCAAATTTATAATAATTTTCAAAGATTGCCTTTCTTAATACAAAGCTTCCAACCGGATCTCCATATTTTGTAGTTCGTTCTTCAGGCAGGTAGTTCAATAATGCCTGGGCAATCTCTTGTTTTGGTATTCCTCCGAGGCTCATACCACCATCACCTTGTGAGGCATCGTAGACCGGCATATCCGGATGATTGCGCATAAACTCATCAAGTTCAAGTTTTATAGTAAACATCTTTGAAGGCCAGACTTCTCTTTTGTCAAATCTTGACAGAGGTATTCTATGCTCTGCATTATCAAGAAATTTAGGGACAAGATTTTGTGAAAAATCCTGTCCTGGGTAAGACACATCATATTTTCCCATATTTACCTCCTAAAAACTGTTTTTTGTTAGGTTATAAATTTCCAGGTATTTATCCCCTGCCAATTCCTCATCCAGTCTCCAATTCATCCTGCTGGATAATTCTCCAAGTAAGTATTTCTTCCTATGAATCAACAAATTTTTTATCAATTCCTCAGGGACGATAATATAGCCACTCTTGGTCTTCTTCGGATTTTTACCAAGGTATTTTAAAACATAATCTATTTTTTTCTCTGCCTCATTCTTCTCACCTTGAGCAAGTTCATAGAGCGGATGTAAATCATTAAATGTTCCAATCTCGCGAGCAAATCCTTCAAGTTTGTTAAGGAGTTCCTTGAGGAAGATGCGCATTGATATTTCTTTCCCTCTGAATGGATGTAGAATGCTACAATTTAAACCTGATTTCATTGCCATTTCCTCATTGTATTCAGCAAGTTTGAGTACTCTTTTACTATAATCAAATTCTTCACCAAACTCGGGATTGCTAAAAAGGTATAGAGATAAGGTCATAATAAAGGCGCACTTAGCCAGTTCAAATTCATACACCCCTCCGGATTCCTCACAACGAATCTCAATCCTGTTTAAAGGAACAGCAAGGAGTCTTCGCACATTCTCTTTTTGCCATAATTTTATCAATCCATCCAATGTATAACCTTTCTTTTTTAGCCATCCTGATTTTTCGGCAATTTCCAATTTTTCAATAAATTCAAGATTCTCCGCATTTCGTAAATGTAAAAGGAGGGGGTCAACTTCAATCTCATATTTATCCAGCATCACATCATTTAACCAGCAAGCCCTCTCAAACGAAAGCGGCATTTCACCAAGCCTACGTTCACCTTTGGGCCTTAAGGGCATATAATTATTCGCCCCAATTATAACGCCTTTGTCAATAAGCATGCGAGAAATCAATTGAAAACAGCGGTAATTCTTGAGCATAAGGGGATGGCTTGTGCTTTCAATGCGAGGCAATCTTGCCCAGCGATTTGAATGAAAACCGGTGATTACGGTATAAAATTTCTCACCATCCTTGACATAATCAAACGGTGAATTTGCTTCAATTGCGATTATCAGACTTGCGAATGCCCTTAATCTGCAGGCTAACCAAACATAGACTTCATTCTTAAACTCAACATAACCAATACTACCACGCTCTTTCTTTTTATCTGAATGATGATACTGGTATTCAATTAAAGGTTCTGGAATTGATATATTGCCGTGCATTCCCTGAGGGGTAAGTTTTTCTCCATAACGCCTCACCATCTCTTGTAAATAAGCTTTTTTATCTCTGCCCCAGACCTCGGGAATATTATCACTTTCAATCATCGCTGGTTTGTAAAGTGTCCCACTACTCAACAAAATCTCATCCATATTTGGAAATTCATTTTGAATATGAGAAAGAGCACACCAGAGATTCGCCTCCATCCTCATAATTTCATCTACTGCACGGTGATAGAAAAACTCTGGTTCAGTAATAACCTCAATCATATAATCAAAGACCTCTGGCATCATTCTGGTTCTTAACTCATAGGGAATATTACCATAGGTAGTTATAAATTTGTAAGCCGACTGCTTTCCAATTCTTTGAACCGGATACAGGTCGCATCCCCTTACGAAGGCAAATTCTTTTTCTATACCATAAAGATTTGTTTCGCCCTCTTTTTGCGCAAGTTCTAAAGATTTTAAAATCTGGCGAGGGTTTACCTTTTTTAATCTCAAGCATATTTCACTCATTAGTTCTAACCTCCTTTGTTAATCATATACCAAATTTACCCGGCAATTTGGGAAATAAAGTTGCGTCGGCGATTTCGGTTAATCCACAAATATAACGTGTTAATCTTTCAAGGCCTATGCCAAAGCCTGCGGATGGTAATATTAATCCGTGCTTTGAAAACTCGAGATACCAGTGAAACTCTTCCGGATTAACCTGTGATATACCCATCCTTTGTATTATCCTCTCATATTTGAATTCACGTTCGCCACCCGAAAGTGCTTCTCCATAACCTTCAGGATAAATCAAATCCATATCGCATAAGATCCCAGGGTTTTCATCGTATTCACGGTCATAAAACTCTCTTACATTTATAGGAAAGTCAATTATCCAAAACGGCTCATTTGATTCCGCGGAAAGAATCTTTTCAAAATCTTTACCATAAACATTAAAGGCATCAAGGTATTTATATCGTTTAAATGGCATTTCTGGTACTTTCACATTTCTTTTTAGAACAGCCAATTCTTGTGCACAATGCTCTTTAAGATAAGAAATAATCTCTATCAAGAGTCGTTCAGTAAGTTCCATTACAAATTCCCGCCTTGCATTTCTTACTTCAACATCAATTTGTGTAAATTCAATCAGATGTTGTTTTGTAACAGAATATTCTTGAGGCTCAAGTCTCACATTAGGTGAAAAGATAAAAATTTTTTCCTGGCAGAGAAGAGAAATCTGCTTATGAAAAATCATACTCTTTGTAAGGCGATACCTCTTCCCCAGGTATTCTATTGAGGCATCATAAACCTGATGGCGTAATGGGTCAGTGATTGGTGATATAATCACGGGGTTTAGTTCTACAAAACCATTATCTCTTAAAAATCTCCCTGCGCAGTATCTTATTTCGCTTGCTATTTTTGTAATAGCACGCATTTCATCCGATGCAAATTTTTCCTTTAATCGGGCAATATCAAGCATTTCTGTCATTATGCCTCCTTTTTATTTTATAAATAAAAAAGCCCACCAGATTTGGTGGGCTTTCTGCGGTTCATTAATTCTAAAGAAGCAGAAAGCCCGAATCATAATTCTTATTATCTCTCATTGTCTGGTGGGAAGAATAACGGTTAACTAAGCCGGATATTACACATATTTCAAGCAAGGTTAATTTCTTCATTTTAAAAATCATAACCTATTATAATCATTTTTTAAACATTGTCAATACATTCTTTTAATCGCCCATAGAATGAACTTTTAATCTTTTTTGGCAAACAGGTTAAAAACGGACATCAATCTTACGTCAGGAATCGTGTTTTAAAACAGACATTAAAAGGCTGACGCCTTAACTCCCAACCTGTAAGACTATCAGACAATTAGACTATCCGGCCATAAGACTATCGGACAATCCGACAATCCGACAAATTCCTGATTTCTTCTGAATCCGGGATTATTTTTAAAACCTTTTCTAAAACTTTTTTCGAATTATGCCTATCATTATGCTCAAGACAGGCTTTGGCAAAGTTTATTGCCTCAGTCTCAAGTTCGGTCAAAATTCTAAATCTCATATTTACTGACCATTCATCAAAATTCTTCTTAAATGGCTCGCCCCGGAATAACTTAAATGCCTGTAAGAATTCTTTTTTAGCAAACTCCCATTCACCAGCCCTTTGCAATGCCTTTGCCCATGCAATGGTCTGCTCAAATTCACTATAATCAGTAGAAATATAAAATCCATTATTTAATAAAACCTTAAAACCAGAAGATGATTGAATGACCAATAGATTTCTCGGCAACATTAACTGGCTTTTTATCTTGACCAAAAGATGGGCAAGCCGTGATTGTGCATCTCTAACCCTTGGGAAAAAATTTTTATAAATCTCATCCACCGAAATAGAACGGCCAGGTTCAGATGCACGCAGACCAAGATGGATAAAGAATGCAATCTCCTGTGGTTTGAGTCTGAATTTTAGATATTTTTGATCTTTATAAATCACAGGTCTACCCAGAATCTTTAATTGATATACTGGTGTTTCAGGATTAAATAAAGGCAGTTTCAAAAATACCTTTGGTAGTTTTGGATTCTTACCACGATTTAAAAGATTGATAACTGGTTCAGGTATGAAGATAAGACACCGATGTAGATAACCATTGAGCCCGTATCTCTTGGCAAATCTCAAGACCTTTTCATAATCACCTATTCTCAGACTCTTTCGGGCAATCTTCAAAAGGTATATTAACTGGATAGAAAGGTGTTTACAAACAGGCTTTAATACTTCAGGGTTGAGCAGATTCTCCATAATCTCTGTCTCTCTCTTTAACTTATATCTTTTAATGAGCGGAAGATAGTGCATAAGTAATTTTTGAGATTCAGATTTATTACCCATTGCCTTTGCAATTGCAGAAAAACAACAGACCGCAGTGAATATCGTATTACGAAATTGCTCTTTCTCTGATTTCTCAATGGTCTTTTTTAACCATTCCAAAGCCTTCTCAATCCTGCCCAGACCAAGATTGGCAAGGGCACTGGTAAGGGCATAGGATTCGTAATATTTATCCCTGTAATCAATGGTAGTGCTTCTTAGATATCTTAATCCCTCCTGATGCTTTCCTGAGATTGTTAAATCCAGTCCAATCTTGAACTTGAGTCTATTTTCTGCATCAGGGTCCTTTACAGTTTCAAGTGCCATTTTATGGTATTTTAATGCCTTATTGTAATCACCCAGAAATGTCATCATATCACCAAATGATTCATAGAATGGAGAATAGGGCAATTTCTTTAATAAACGGCTTGCTTTGTATGCAAGGATTCTTGCCTCTTTTATCTGGAGGAGTTCAATTCGGGCAGTGACCTCAAGAAATGTCAATTGATAATTCATTGTCGGGTCACGAAGATTTCCCATCCTCTTTCTGAGCAATGCATTCAATTCAATCTCTTCTTCTGGAGTATGCATCCATTGCAACGCAAGGATTTCTAAGAGTCCAGCAACGATTGAAGAATAATACAATCCATTCTTTTCCATTGTCAATCTCAACCTGTGTATCTTTCTATAAAAAATTGGTGTAGGAATTCTCAAAAATTGGATATAAAGTTTATCAAGTCTGCGCCTCAAGGATAAAAACCTTTCTGGAATTTCTTTAAGGACCTCATCATAACCAATCGGATATGATGGCAATCTATTAATTATTTTAGCAATCATTTTCAATCGTGGAGTGCTATTATCTCGTTTCAACC
>Ga0207433_10016962_pt1 | contig 10142 bp, 10 predicted proteins | sample YelNatPaOPGAMG01_FD_187559 | JGI IMG/M metagenome (GOLD analysis project Ga0207433, IMG submission 187559) | Hot spring thermophilic microbial communities from Obsidian Pool, Yellowstone National Park, USA - OP-RAMG-01 (SPAdes) (version 3) | ecosystem: Environmental > Aquatic > Thermal springs... | reverse complement strand
AAAATGCTTCTCGACAACAGCGCTAAAGAAATTGAAAAGCGAAACATGAAAACCTATGGCAGAGCACGCGCCTTAAACAAGCTTGCACACATGTTCATCGACAGACTTAAACAAGTCAAAGTCCCAGACAAGGTTACTTATGACAGCCTTCAAGAATTTTTTCAAGAAACCCAAAAGGCGTTTGCAGTAACTGAAGTTGATATTAGAAACTGGTTTCCACGAATTTCGCCATTCTTCATTCTTGACAGAAGAAAATTCCAACTGGTTTTTGAAAGATCAAAAGAACTGCTTAAAATGCTTGGCGATTTTCTAGCACGCGAATACGTTAAAACGAAAACTTTAGAAGAGACCTTCATGCTGATAGACAAACTTCACACTCTCGAAAATCAACTTGTAAACCTAAACGAACGCAGACTAAAAGTTGAAAATGAAAAGGCTTTGGTTGAAAAGGAAATTGCTGGTATGCAACAGAAAATTGCCGAATTGAAAAGTAAGGGTGGCATAGGTCAACTAAGCCAAATAGACGCGGAAATAGAAGCTTTAAGCATGGAAGTAAAACATAGCCTGCGGCACTTACAGAAGCCTTTCATAAAACTTCAATCACTAACTCTTCACGGCAGCGGAAGCGGACTAACTCCTGAAGAGGTTAAAAAACTTAATCAGTATTTGGAGAATCCTTTTGAAGCTCTTGCAACCGAAGAAAATGGCTATCCATTACTAAGGCAGATTCTGCAAAAACTCGACCGTGGAATGTCAGAAGAAAAACTTAAGCTGAAGCCAGAGAAGACACGAAAAGCCAAACAAGCAATAGAAAACATCCTCAACAAGAATCCCTTAGATAGTCTACATCAAAAATGCGTTGATGCAATGACGCAGAAAAGCCAGCTTTCAACATCGTCAGAAGTGTCTGAAACAAAAAACAGCTTATTCAAGCTTCAAGAGCAACTTGAAAATCTAGAACGAAGAAACAAAAGCATTGAGTCTGAAGAAAACGCTGTAGAACGAGCACATAACGAAACGTTAGAAAAAATTCGCGCTCATAAAAATCTAATAGAAAAGAACATTTTCAGTTTTATGGGAAGAAAAGTTCACGTTGAATAGTCTGAAGGATTGACATTTGCAACTTGACCTTACGCAAATTGTTAAAGAAGCGTTAGAAAGCAAGTCTGACGCTTTCGTAAATTTGGTTGAAGACGCTATGCGTCTGCTTTGCAAAGAGACTGGAAAGGTTGGCAATCTCGACATTTTAGGAAGACTAGTCAAACTCAAACCTCAAGGCGAAGCACTGGTAATCGGCGACTTACATGGAGACTTAGAAAGCTTAATCGACATACTTAAAATGAGCAATTTCCTCCAAAAAATGAGCAAGAACACCGATGCGATTCTAATTTTTCTTGGCGACTATGGAGACCGAGGTGAATACTCAAAAGAAATCTACTATATTGTTTTAAAACTGAAACTGCTTTTTCCAACGCAGGTTATTCTGATGCGCGGAAATCATGAAGGACCAGAAGACCTCATGGCTTCTCCGCATGATTTGCCAGTCGAGTTTGAGGTTAAATTTGGCGAAAAATGGACAAACGTTTACGCGAAAATTCGGGAATTGTTTGCTTGTCTTTACAATGCTGTTTTGGTTGAAGAGCGTTATTTGATAATTCACGGGGGCTTACCGCCTCGAACCAGAGGTATCGAAGATTTAGCGTTCGCCCATGTCACGCATCCGAAACAGCGGACACTTGAAGACATGTTGTGGAGCGACCCAAATGATACAGTTAAAGAAGTGTGCGCGTCACAAAGAGGTGCGGGAAAATTATTCGGTGAAAAGATAACCAGCGAAGCCTTGGAGAAATTCAACGTTAAAATTCTGATAAGAGGACATGAACCCAGTAAAGAAGGTTTCAAAATCGACCACAATGGCAAAATTTTAACTTTATTCTCGCGGAAGGGACCACCCTACTTCAACACTTTTGGCGCCTATTTGAATGTAGAGCTTTCTCGAAAATTCGAAAATGCAGAACAGCTAATCCCTTTCATTCACAAATTTTAAACTACTATTTGGCTCAGCAATCATTTAGTAACGATAAACACCAATTCTGATTTAAATTCTAATCGTTGAATGTTCCAGTTCTTCTCTTCTGTTAACTTGTCAAATGTCATCTCATAGTGTTTTCGCATGTCCTTCTCTCGTCCTCCCAAAGTTTTAACAGGAAAGGAAACGACAAGAAATTTCGAGTTAAGTACTTCCAAGGTTTTTAATCCAGCAGCTTTTTGGATTTGTTCGAGGCATGGTAAGGTGTTGAGCAGTAAAGCTAAATCCGTTTTAATCTTTGGTGGATGTTGCAGGATGTCTCTGACTTCTGCAAATCCTTGAATATTGCTAATGTGCATGAACCTGTTCAGAAAGTCAATCATGTCCTTGTAAATGTCATATGCATAGTATTTCGTATTTTCTGGCAAAGGCATCCAAGGAATTGACAGTGGATGAAATCCACATGCAACGTCCATTATTGAATGGATTGGAGAGAGATTTGAGAAAATTCTCGAATAAAATTCATCTAATCCTTTGAGGCGTTCTCTTGTTGAATAGTGGTGACTCATTATTTCGGCGCATGTTCGGCGGAACAAATCTTCGTTGCCCGATTTTTTAATTTCTTGAAGCTTTTCCAGCCACATCTCATATTGTGGTTTCTTTAGGAAATATGCTCCGCCTATTTGATGCAATTTATTTTTTGTTGTTTTTATGGCTGTTTTTAGGTTTCGCCGTTTTAGAAGCTCATGCGTTCCGATGTTTCTGATTAAGTCTTCGCAAACGTTTCTGTATTTTGAGCTTTTTAAAACAGCTTCAACCAGCTGGTCAATTTGTTTGTTCTCCATTGGAAACTTCTCTCTATATCTTCCATTGTGAGCAGTGACAAGTTTAACTATGCAAAACTGCAAATTTAAGCAAATAGCTCTAATTACGCGTGCTCAGTGTTTTTTTACGCGGAAACTTTAAGAACGCAATCTCGTAGCATCTTTCAGAGGTTCAAAGTAAGAAGGTTCGTTTTTGAAAATTGGAGTTGTAACGCGAAACAGAAACTCGTGGAGTTCAACGCAACTTCGAGACGCACTAGCCAGACATAACATTCCTCACCTGTGCTTTAGTTTTCCGCGGCTAGCCGCACGCGTCGGATACAAACCATACGTAAACATCAGCAACGTCAGCCTTTTAGAAGAGCTGAACGCCTTAATAATTCGCCCAATTGGACGAGGCTCACTAGAAGAATTGGTTTTCAGAATGGACATGCTTTACAAGCTTCAACGCTTAGGCATGTATGTGGTAAATCCGCCAGAAGCAATCGAACACTGCGTTGACAAATACGATATTCTCGCGATTTTAGAAGAAAACGGCATACCTGTGCCACGCACAGCCGTTACTGAAAGCGTTGACGAAGCTTTGAAGGCTTTCAACGAGCTTGGCGGAGACGTTGTTGTTAAACCCCTTTTCGGTTCAAGAGGCATAGGCTCCACGCGGGTCACAGACGCGGAAATCGCCCACACGGTTTTCAGAAACATAACGTTTTATCACGGCGTAGTATATCTTCAAGAGTTTGTGCATCATGGATTTTCGGATATTCGCGTTTTCGTTGTTGGCGACCGTGTTGTTGCATCCATGCGTCGCGTTGCGAACAGTTGGAAAACCAATTACAGTCAAGGCGCTCAGCCGTTGTCAGTAGAGCTTGAAAAAACGCTTGAGGACATTGCTGTTAAATCTGCGAAACTCATCGAATGTAAAATTGCCGGCGTGGACATTTTGGAAAGTCCGAGAGGACCTTTAGTTGTGGAAGTTAATAGCCAGCCTGGATGGAGAGGGTTGCAGTCGGTTACAAATGTTAACATTGCAGATGAAATCGTCAACTTTGTCGTGTCAGAATTGAAAAAATAGGAGAAGGCTATTTGAAATGCGTGAAGTAGTAATTGTTAAAGTTGATGTGTCAGCAAAAACGGCTCAAAAAGTTAAGGATTATGTTGCGGAAGAAAAGCCGCTGTCCATATTCATAGACAAAACCCAATATGCAATCATTTACTGTTCTCCGACAAACCTCAAGGAATTGGCGGTTGGTCATCTGCTAACTGAAGGCATCATAAAATCTATTGAAGAAGTCGAAAGCATAGATTTCAAAGAGAAAAACATCTGTCATGTTAAATTAAAACCAAACATCAACTTTGAAAAGAGACTGAAACTTTCTCAACATTTTTCGCGCATAATCCTCTCAGCATGTGGCGGTCCATACCAGCCTTCGAAGAGACTTCCAAAAATAAAGTCAAATCTGAAGGTTAAAGCTGAAACAATCCTTGACTGCGTAAGAAACCTAAACTTTGTGGCGGAGACTTTTAGGAAGACCGGCGGAACACACGCGGCAGCAATTTATAGAAGTGATGGTAACCTTGTGGTATTTGCTGAGGATGTTGGTCGTCACAACGCAGTTGATAAAGTGATAGGCTCCGGAGCCCTAAAAAAGATTGATTTTGGCGATTGTTTTCTTGCTTTGAGTGGAAGGTTAACAGGCGACATAGTCTTTAAAGCTGTGAAGATGGGCTTGCCAATTATCGCTTCGCTGGCTGCCGCAATAGACTCTGGAATTGAAATTGCTAAGGAGGCAGACTTAACATTAATTGGATTTGTTCGAGGAAAACGAATGAACATTTACAATAGCGAGGAAAGAGTTACTGTATAACCATTTATAATTCATTAGCTCCCAAAAAAATGGAGAATGGAGAGTTGTTGTTGCAGGGTCTAGAGATAGATGTACAATACGTTTCTTTTGAGCAAAATGAAGATAACGATGGCGCTGATTATCAATTCTGGGACAAGATACGTTGCGTTGTAGGCGGCTGAATACGCAAAGACGTTCCATCCTTCCCAAGCGTACTCACCGAAGAATACGACGCCAGAGATGAAGTGAAAGACAAATCTTCCAAAGATTGCCACTCCAACTCCGGTCATGGGATGTTTCTGGAAAGCACCTGCAAGCCCTAATGCTCCAAACGCTAATGGGTAATCAAGCAATATTTGTGTGGGATAATATACCTCGCCAAAAAGAGCTATGTGAACCAATCCATAGATTACTCCAGCTTCTAATCCCCATCGTAATCCTCTCCTCAAAGCGAACCATATCAGTGGCACCATGCTGCCTATGGTTATGCTGCCTCCTTGTGGCAAATGCAAAAAAGGCAAGTAAAGCTTGCTGATAATATACAGCGCCTCTGCGAGAGCTATGAAAACTACCATTTCTGCGAATATCTTCGTTTCTGATGCTTTTGAAATAGTCTTAATCTGTTCCATGTTTTCTCCCTCCGCCAGTATTACCTGGATCAGGTTCTATGGGTCGACAGCTTTCAGCCGTCCTCTCAGCCGGGTCACATTCCCAGCTCCCCTAAACCTTGCGGGGGATAATGTTATTTAGTTGTATATTTATTTTTCCTTAGTAACTTTAGGGAATTTTTTATCAATTTCCAGATTTAAGTGCTAGTTCAGCTCTTTTTAATTTTCTCCGTAAAAAATAAATTCAAAGAAGAACATGTACTTGTATTGGAGAATTGAGAATATTGCCTATCGAAAAGCAAGCTGCTTCTCTAATAATTTTTACAATGCTAATATTAAGCATCTCGTCATTGGCATTTAACATTAAACCAGCTAAAGGTGAATGGACTGGAACAGTTTATATACGGGCTGATGGAAGCATAGACCCGCCTGACGCTCCAATAATAACATACGACAATGTAACATACACTTTAATTGGCAACATCACAAGTTTTGGTGATGGAATTGTTGTGGAAAGGTGTGATATAATTATTGATGGATCTGGATACGCTCTTGAGGGACCATGGCATTTTACGCCTAGATTAAATCAAGAACTTTATAGTGGAGTTTATATTCAGGCGTGCCGTGTGACTGTAAAAAACATGAAGATTAAAAATTTTTTTTATGGCGTTTTTTCTTATTTGGAAGACAATAATATTACTGAGAATGACTTAGTAAACAATGCGAGGGGGATTTGCTTAAATGGCGGTTTTAATGGCATTTTTAACAATGTTGTAGCTAAAAACAACATAACAAATAACTATGATGCTGGCATTATGCTTTTTGGAATCTTAAACAATAACATGATAACAAATAATAGAATAATAAACAATAGTAGACATGGGATATGGAGTGTTTCTGATGAGTTCCATGACAATGTTATTTCGGCAAACATTTTTATTAACGACGGCTGGTATTTGGGGGAGTTATCGAGCAATTTTTACGATAATATAGTTGTAAATAACACGGTGAATGGCAAACCATTAGTGTATCTTGAGAATATTTCGAATGCAACAGTTGGAGATTCAGGTCAAGTTATCCTTGTCAACTGCAGCGAGATACTTGTTAACGCTCTTAACCTGTCAAATACAGATGCAGGCATACAGTTATGGAAAACAACTAATACTATTGTAACGGGGTGCAATATATCAGACTGTTCCTTTGTTGGCATTAGCCTCAAGTCTTCTTATAATAACACCATCTCTGCGAACAATTTCAATAGATCTGACAACAATACTAGTTATCAACATGGCTTATGGTTGAGCCGATCCGACAACAATACTATTTATCAAAATGTCTTCATTAACACTGGCCTACATGTCTCAGACTCTTATGACAATATTGTTGCAAATAACCTAGTTAATGGCAAACCTTTAATATATTTGCAAAATGTTTCAAATATTACAATTGAAGATGCGGGACAAATAATACTTGTTCACTGTGAGGATATAAAAATAGAAAAACTCAAACTGTCCAATACAGCAGTAGGTATTGAGTTGCTTGGCACAAATGACACAGCCATTTCTGAAAACGATTTATCAAACAGTGCCATTGGGATCTTTCTGGGAACAGATTCATATGGTAATGTTATCGCCAAAAATAATTTAGTAGCCAACTTTATAGGTGTTCGTATCTTTTCTGCTTATAGCAATATTTTTTCAAGGAACAGAGTTATAGGTTGTGCATACGGTGTTTCTCTATCTTTAGATTCCAGTGGGAATATTCTATATGAAAATGATATACTAAGCAATTTCTATAGTGGCCTTCAATTTTATCGTTCTTCAGTCAATGAGGTTTATCACAACAATATTATTAATAATACAATACAAGTTGATTTTAAAGATTCTTGGAACATTTTTGATGATGGCTACCCTTCTGGCGGTAACTACTGGAGTGATTATAATGGTGCTGATTCTAATGGTGATGGAATAGGTGATACACCCTACATTATTGATGAGTATAATGTTGACCACTATCCTTTAATGGGTCCATGGACAAGTGAAGGCGCAAATGTTTCTGTTACTCCCTCAAGTGAGCTTACAATCACTTTTAAAAATGTCACTTCTGCTGGAATAACAACAGCATCTAAACTGGATACTGGACCTGAACCTCCATCAGGCTTTAAGTTAGCTGAAAACTACTACGACATTGAAACCACAGCAAACTATGCTGAAACCATAGAACTTAGAATTACCTATGATGATTGTAATATGACTGTCGAAGAAGAAACAAGCCTAAGCCTAATGCATTGGGATGAAACATTACAACAATGGATCAACATAACAACTCTTCTAGACACTGAAAATAACATTATCTATGGAGAAACAAACCACCTTTCAACATTTGCCATTACAGTCCCATACATTCCAGGCGATGTGGATGGCGACCTTAAAGTAAAGATGGATGACATAATAGCCATATGCGACGCTTTTGGCTCAAAGGTTGGACAGCCAAAATATGACCCAAACCTTGACATAAACAACGACAACAAAATAAGCATGGATGACATAATGACCGCTGTAGAACACTTTGGACAACACTACCCATAACAACAAATTTACATTCACTATTTTTTAAAATCTCTTTTTATCTAACTCTATTTTGCTAAATCTACTTATTAACAGTCTATAGCATGGTACTTACATGCTAATCCTCCTTATTTAATATTAGATTTTGCTTGAAAAGCAGATTATCTATTTTGATGATTTCAATCAATTCTTTGGTTCTGCTATAACTTTTCTCTCCAATATTCAACCTTTCCTTGTATAATTTTAATGAAAACTTTAGGTTCTGCTATAATCTTACCACATTTCTCACACTTAACAACTTCTAACGGTTCATACATTGGGATATAGGCTTTAACCTTAGGCTCTGATGTTTCTTGTTCAATGAAAATTTTGTTTACTGGAAATCTATTCCAATGACCACAAGCCTTACACTTCATTCTAAGGAAGCGTTTCATGTTTTCCCTCTTCTCTTTCTCTTTTGTATCTGTCAATTATAAACTGTAAAACATGCGTTTGAAATCTTTTAGATTTTCCCAAAATTTTGACTGCTCTCTCTGATTCAAAGGCATGAGTTCCGATGAGCAGAGTCATAAACTCGATTGTTCTTAATATGTCATCTCTTGAACCTTTTATTTCTTTACTGGCAATCAGTTTGAACAGTATTTCATCCATACGCCATATTTCGATTCCTAGCTGCTTTGCTCTTTCAATGACTTTTTCATTTTGAACATCCCATACAACCAACACTTTTGAATACATACTTCCTTTGAAGAATTGCCATACCTTCTCAATTACAGTAGGATGGTCGAATTTTTCACTAAGGAAGTAATCAAGTCCTCTTTTGTGAGGTCTGCCTTTAGAATTGTATGTATCTTTCTCTCTGATTCTGAAACTAGGTGAAGTTCCTACTCTAGCCTCAACGTGATATTTTTCTCCAGTTTCTGGATTAATTGCTAACAAATCAATTTCTTTTCCACCTTTACATCTAATGTTCGTCATAGTAAAGCAACGCAATATTTCTTGAAAATACTTCTCAATTATGTGAACTTCTGGTTCTATTCTGAACCCCTCATATGCTAATGTTTTCGGCTTTTAATTAATTTTCTCTGTATGGTATTAAGTAAGAGTTATACAAGTGACGAACAGTTTTTATTCTCTTTTCTCGAATTTAAGCCACAGGATGACCTGACCATGCCTAAGAAGTCGAAATGGTACACAAGCTTATGGAAAGTTATTGTTGTACTATCTGTCATATTTGGTTTACTAGCATCTGCACTTCAAGTATTTGGAGCGGTAGATTTTTGGAATCTACTGATTGTTCCAATGTGCACTTTACTTACGTCTTCTGTTTCCATTTATTACGTTGTGTTGTTTGTGGTAGTTGCTCTTATTTCGTCTTATTTGGTGGTTAGATTTAGAGAACGTAAGAGCAATATTCTTGACCTTGACTATGGAAGGTGGCTAGCGGAATTGTGTCAAACACCTAGAACAACAGAATACCTTAGAGAAAAATATGAAGAGTGGGAAAGTCGAAGCAGAGTGATAGCCATTGGTGGATATGATTTCAATGACTACATGAAACGACTAGAGAAACAAGGTTATCTTAAATATCGCAATGGAAAATGGGAAGTTACTAACAAGGCTCTAGACTACATAGAAAAATATCATGGTGGATAGAGTTTTGTATGCATGTTTCAGTATATCGACATTGCTAGAGGCTTATTTTCCTGTATAAAGCTAAAGAGATTCTAATACAAGGCTTTGTCCAACTCGTTCAAAATTCTTGCAATCTCTTTCCCTTTCTCCGTTAAGCTATACTCAACTCTTGGCGGGCGCCCTTCAATGACTTTCCTATTTACTATTCCCTTATTCTCCAATTCTTTAAGCAAATTAGCGAATGTTTGCCTACTAACAACAAAATTCTGTTGGTAAATTTCATAATAGCCTGCCTTTCCTAATTTATCAAGGTAAAGTATGACCTCTATTACGCCTTTCCTGAATAAGAACCGACTTTTAGTTCGCAATTATACCACAAAATTTAGAAGAATGAGCATTTTGAAAAGGAGAATACACTATAATAAGTACATTGTACGATAAAAATTAATTAATGACTTTAATACATTTAACTTTATGCCAAAAACAAGCGCATGTGAAAATGTTCTACGTTTATTGAAGGACTTAAACGTCAACTTAGATGATTATAACGATGAAAACTGGTGTGAAAATTACACGCTTGATGAGTATTTTCTCTATGTTCTCTGCTGGGCAGCTTGGCGTCCTCAGCGTCAACA
>Ga0207433_10016958_pt1 | contig 10143 bp, 11 predicted proteins | sample YelNatPaOPGAMG01_FD_187559 | JGI IMG/M metagenome (GOLD analysis project Ga0207433, IMG submission 187559) | Hot spring thermophilic microbial communities from Obsidian Pool, Yellowstone National Park, USA - OP-RAMG-01 (SPAdes) (version 3) | ecosystem: Environmental > Aquatic > Thermal springs... | reverse complement strand
TCTAGAACCGCACGGCAATTAGGCACATGGCTGGCCGAGTTAGTTCCGTGCCTCGATACCAGGGAAAGGCAGAACCGGGTTCGCTCGCGACATGAAAAAGCCCCGGTACGGGGCTTTGATTTGAATATAGACTTCGCCCAGCTCGTTAAGATTTACGGCACGGAAGGGCATACCAAAAGCGATGCGCGCCGCTACAGCCCAAGCGAATTCACAGGCGCAGAAAAAACCGTCAAGATGGGCAATCCAGATATGGCGCACGTTTCCACAAGCCATGTAGAGCGCCAGAACCTAACGATGCGTATGTCCATGCGACGCTTTACTCGCCTGACAAATGGATTCAGCAAGAAGGTAGAGAATCTGGAACACATGGTTGCGCTACACTTCATGCATTACAACTTTGTGCGTATTCATAAATCGCTGCATACAACCCCTGCAATGGAGGCTGGCGTAAGTGATAAACTCTGGAGCATTACTGATATTGCCGCGCTGGTTGCTGATCCTGTTCCGGCAAAGCGCGGCAGTTACAATAAGAAAACCACGAATTAACGTGGATTTTTACGTGTTTTTCTTATTGACATGAGGATATAGGTAACTTAGGATTCAGTCAGCCAGCGCGCCATATGATGGCGTTGCGGGCAGCAAGCCGATAGAAGTAGAGACCGGCTCTGTTCGTCCATGATAAAGCTGCCTAGGCAGCACGAGCGGAGTTCGGTCCATTTTTTTGCGTGGGGATTATGAAACCAAAATATGCAATTCTTCTTGATGGCGGGTTCATAACCAAAGTATTACACAAAAAACTTAACAAATTCCCAGATGCAGACGATGTAGAAACGGAATGTAAACGAATCTCCGCATTGCCTGTTCTTGCAGACCATCAATTGCTACGCATATATTTTTATGATGCGCCTCCATCAACTGGCACACTTAAAAATCCAATTGACAAAAGCACCGTAGATTTATCAAAAACTTCCATTTATTCGCAGCATGAAAGTCTATTGGATACGCTTGAATTGCGCCCTAATTTTGCGCTGAGACAGGGAACAACTCTTTCCCGTGGATGGAAGTTAGGTCGAAATGCAATGCGGGACATGGCAAAAAATCCAAGGACTCCTACCGCACAAGATTTTGTCCCAGAAATTTTGCAAAAAGGCGTAGATTTGAGAATTGGTCTTGATATAGCCCTTTTGTCACTTCGTGGATTGGTAAGCGTTATCGTGATTGCAACGGGAGACAGTGATTTAGTTCCAGCATTTAAATTCGCTAGGCGTGAAGGCGTTAGGATGTATTTAGATCATATGGGGTTAAATGTTCGGCGTGAATTAAAAGCACACTCCGATTTAGTGCTCTAAAAACAACCCGCCGAGGCGGGTTTTTCATTTCGTATTTCAAACTGAGACACTACCCCAGATGCATTCAAGCCCGCCTTACCGCATAATTGCGGATATAATTTCAAAGTTCTAACTAGTCAATTCAAAATAAGATTTTTGCGCTGCACATGATGGCGCACCCTCTAAAAATATATGAAAACCAATAGGTTGCTATCACGCATTCCCGACCAATATTGGAGCAACGGCAGCCTTCTGCTCTGGGCCGCAATCGGCCTCCTGCTTATGCGCCATGACTCATATGGCCTAACCGAAGGAGCCGCCAAGGCAATTTTATTGACTTGGTCAATTGCCGACCAAGTCGCCAGTTCGGTAGTTACGTTTGGGACACCGGATATGCGCGCCCTGCTTTTCCTGCCCACCGGCTTTCTCTGGACCGGCAACGCATTTGTCGCAAAAGTGCTGACTCTCATATTGCTGGCAATTGCTGCTCGCGCCCTGTACCTGCTGGGAAAGGAAATGTTCACCGCCGAGAGCGCCTTGCTTGCCACAGGCCTGCTGCTGATCGCCCCCATCACCCTATCCCAAATCGACTCCCTCGCGACTGGCCCTTATCTGCTTATTGCCTTTGCCTTGGGAGTTCAAGCCGACAAAGCTTACCGCGCCGCGCCCAGGTCCTTCAATGGCTGGTATTTTGCTCAGCTTCTTATCTGCGCCTTCAGCGTCAGCCTACATCCTGCGGGCCTGGCCTATCCTATCGCCCTGTTATGGTCATGGCGCACTGAGCCACTGGATTCCAAGCAACAGAAATATTTCCTCATCGGTATCAGCTTTACCGTCTTGCTCATGCTAATCATCCGCATGGGCTGGGCCGGCCAGTCATGGCTGCACAACCCCCTCTACAGCCTGGGATCCATACTAATTCCGGACACCGCACTCTCTGACAACAAGTCGACCTCAACCTTGCTGGCCGGCATCCTTGTCCTGATCACTCTTGTCATTACGGTGATCAAACAATTCTCCGCACTCAGAACGCACATGATCGGCCGCATCATGCTGACAGCACTTGTGCTGGGCATTCTGGTCGGCGACAACACCTGGAGTTTGCTTGCGCTGACGGTCATTCTGTATTTCGGCTTTCCTGTGTTGTTGCGCTCTAAACTGCCACGGCCCAGCGGCGGCTTCATGACGCAGCGTGGCTGGACACTATTTTCAGTGCTCATTCTTTCGACCCTGTTCATGCAGGCCGACAAGCTGCTTTATTCCATAAACCACAATAGGATGCTGTCGACAGAAGACCAATTGATCAGGACGCTCGTCGATGAAGCCGAGAAATATCGTCAGGCCAGTGAACTTGCCGAAAACAAGGGCGAGAAAATTGGACACTTTCGCGTGGCGAGCCAATGGCCCGCTCGCACCATGATTGCCTGCAAGTGCGATACGCTCCCTCTGCCGCCAGCCGCAACAGACCCAGCGGCCCAGCTCAAGATGCTACACGGGATTTCTTATTTGTTGCTCGACCCGAAAGAGACCGAGAATCTGGCCCTAGCCAGAAATCTGTCATTGCTGGGCAATTTGGCGGAAACAGTATCGCTGCAGCCTGGAGGGGTGCTCTTGCATCTCAGCAGCGAGGACTCCATCGCACAATCCAATACACAGAAGAACTAGAGGAAAATCCGCCCGCTGGCCAGATCATCAATCCCTGAAAACCTTGAGGATCGCCTGGAAATCCTGCTCGCCCGGGAACTGCCCTTTATGAAACACAAATTGGGAGCGCCGTCCCGATTTATCCATTCCGGTAAGGCCAAACGAACGCCCCGCATAATCCGGGTAGAACTTCAATTCGCCCACCAGCTCCAGTTCCTTGCCATTGCGCAAGACCAGGCTCACCGAATCTCGCCCCTTCACTTTCAGGACGACAGGCGCCGAGGGCAACATCATCAGGCGCGTTTTCAATATTCGATTGGCCCCGGCAAGCAAGAAAAAGCTTCCCAAGAACAGCAGCAAATATGCCAAGTTGGCATCTCCGCCAAACCAGAATTTGGCCGCCATCGACAAGAGTGCAGTCACGGTGGGGACGTATAACAGCAAATCCCAGTACATGCCCCTGATATCCCGGACCAAGTTAAAGCTTTTCTCAGCCATAGAACTTAGCTGGACGCAGCTTCTGATGAGATCAAAACTTTTTTGATCTGGGCATCGAGCTCGTTGTACAGCATGCTCCCCGCGATCTGGTAACGCACGACGCCCTTATTGTCTATGACGAAGGTCCAAGGGTCACCCTCGACTTGGTATGCCCGGTACGCCTGCGGATTTTCGTATTGATCCATATGCAGGAAGATCACCTGCGACTGGTACTTGTCCAGCAGAGCCTTGATGATCTGCAATTGTCCGTCGCACTGCGTGCAATGGCCAGGGGTGGCAAATTCCAGAACTATCGGCTTGCCCATCGCCAGCGCCTTGTCGAGCGAGTACTGATACATACGCGCATCCGGCTGACGGTAGGTAGTAATTTTACTCATGTCTCCGCCGACATCCGCCAGTGTCTTAGTGGGCAATCGCGGGGCCGCCTCTCCGACCTTCAGGCCGCCGACCAGCCTGTCGTCGCAGCCGTATATGCTCAAGACTGCGCAACCAACCAACAACAATCGCAAAAGTCCTTTGTAGCTCACAAGCGCTTCTCCCAGCCGGCACAGGTGCGAAACAGGTTATACCCCCAGATGATGTTTGCGGACAAGACCAAGGTTCCAAAGATCCCCACCGCCGCCATTAAGTGATTTACCACGGCAGCCACTTCATCGCTGATGTCATAACCGCCTATGGCTCCTGCCAGGCAGAAAAACGACACCATTCCCAGCAACCCGAAATTATGCGTCCAGAAATGCACCTTGACCAAGCGCATGCTGTAAATGGGTCGCCGCACCAATCTCGGAATGACAAAGTAAAGAGCCCCGAATATGGCCATCTCAACCCACCCCAACAAATTGATATGCCCATGGGCCAATAGGATCAGGCGCCCGTGGGGTGCGGTGTCCACAAAATGGCGAAAAGCTGGAATCCCGCCCATCAGCGCCCCCCAAGAGAAACCGATGATGCTGTAAACAATACACATATAAACGAACCACAACGTGTATTTCGTGTATTCCTTGTCTACGGTCCAGGGTTCATTTTGTGCCTGCATTAGCTTGCCTCTCTTTGCTATTAGCCTTGTCTTCCTTGCGAACATCCGTGAATTCCGATTTCCAGCTGCCCGGAGCCCACACCTTTATCATTTCATCAATAAATCCAGATTTACCCTGCGGAGGAAGAGGCGCATCCGCCGATCCACGATCAGCTTTCAGTTCTGACAGGAAGACGGCAAGCGCATGCAGATCGGCCTCCGGCAAGCGCGCCACGTAAGCCGCCTCTTTCGGCGACGGGCCATGATCTATGGTGGCCGCATCATAGGTCGCCTCAGGATTCTTCAGGAAATTATATAAATACTGGAAACTTCTTTTGGAGCCGATCCCGTCCAGGTCCAAGCCCATGTTGGTGCCATTGCGCACAGCCTTATGGCATGAAGTGCACTGCTGCTTGCGAAATATTACTGACCCCTTCAGGCCCTCTGCGGAAAAATCGAAATGGTCATTGATTTGATACAGCGGCTTGTCTGAATGTGCCCGTAATATTTCCAGCATCACATAACTGCCCGCCGCAAACAAGAATATCAGCGCCACCACCCCGAACAATATTTTTTCGCCCAGCTTAATACCGCCTTTTGCCATGCAAAATACCCTCCAGCACTTGCTGTTTTCTACCGCCCACAAACCACGAGCCCCGCGCCGATTGTGGCGCGGGGCTCGTCACATCAAAACACTGCGCTGTTACTGTCCCGCCGGCAGCTTATTTTTGTTCCGGCACTTGGGGCGCACCCATAGAAGTCGGAGCCGCAGTAGCCAAGAAAGTTGCAACATTCACGATGTCGTCATCCGTCAGATTCTTGGCAACGGCACGCATCATGCCATCCGGATCGTTGGTCCGGGCATAGGCGCCACCCGCGATATCCTGCGCATTGGCACGCCAGTTATGCAACTGGTTCACCAGGTAAACATATTTCTGCTGACCTATCATCGGGAATACCGGGAATGCGCCGCGGCCATTGTATTGATGGCAAGACTGGCATGCAGGAACTGCGCCGGCCGGATGATCCTTGGCCATTACGCCATAGGTGACCAGCACTTCACCTTTATATGCTTCGCCAACCTTCTGCCCGCCATCTTTCAGCGCCTTCAAGTCGGACAATTCGGGCTTCGCCGCGATCGAGCTCACATAGGCAGCCACATCACGACGATCCTGCTCGGACAGCGACTTGGCAAATCCATTCATCGCGGCGCCCAAGCCGGTCGGAATGCGCTTATCGCTGGCAAAATCGGCCAGCTGCTTGATGATGTATGCCTGGCCTTGGTTCGCCAGCCGGGGGGTGCCCATCCCGTCGTTGCCCTGCCCATTATCTCCATGACAAGACATACACGGCGCTGCCGCGCCCTTGCCTTGAGTAAAAATTGTCTTGCCGGCAGCAGCATTTCCCCCTTCACCCGCAAAACTTGCGGTCGCCACCACTACGGCTGCGGCACCAAGAAGCCATGACAACAACATGCTTGTAGACTTGCGCATTTCCCTCACCCCCATTGTTCTTAAATTAAGCCCCTTAACAACCATCTCTTAAAACAGCTGGCCAGCCTTCACGGTGCAAGCAAGCCGCCCGAACTCTCAGGCAGCCCAGAAGCCGGCTGCGCGCTTTTTAAGAATTCTTCTTGACCAACGCAACAGCCAAACCAAAAAAGAACACAAAAGCGATCGCATACATCACAACAACTTGAGTCGTAGTCGTATCTGCTTCAAACATGATTACACTCCTCCACGTCTAACTCTTTGATTAAAAAAGAAAAAAACTGCCCGCTTTTTACATCTGGCAAATTCTATCACCACTAATCTTTGACGTGCAATATTTTTTTACCGTTCTGATTTGGTCAACTTTTGCCAGCACCAAGTCTTGCCACAACATCCAAAGGCAAGCCGCGGCAAACCTGTTAAATAACCCACCCCCAATCGCCCGTGGGCCAGCAGATTATTTTCATCTTTGAAATCAGAAACAAATTTGGTCGGGGTGAGAGGATTCGAACCTCCGACTCCTGCGTCCCGAACGCAGTACTCTACCAGGCTGAGCTACACCCCGAATTAAAATTGCCGCATCGCGGCAAATTTTGCTAATTGTAACAGAGAATCCTTGAAATTCGTATGCGGCATATCCGACAACGCCGCACAAGCGGCTTCCGCCTCATGCCGGGCCTGTTGCCGCGTATAGTCGAGCGCCCCGGTTTCCCTGACCACGCGCAGCACCTCGGCAAAACGACCGACATCCCCCTGTTCAATAGCCTGCCGCACAATAGCCGCCTGCTCTGCCGTACCGTGCTGCATGGCGAAAATCAGTGGCAGCGTCGGCTTCCCCTCCGCCAGATCATCTCCCAGATTCTTGCCAGTCTCCTGTTCGTCCCCCGAGTAGTCGAGCACATCGTCAACCAACTGGAAGGCAGTCCCCAGGCGCATGCCGTATTCCGCCGCTGCAATCTCCATCGCTTCGTCCGCACCGGACAAAATCGCCCCGAGGCGCATCGCAGCCTCGAACAACTTGGCAGTCTTGCAATGGATCACATGCAGATAGTTAGTCACATCCACACTCGCATCGTGGCAATTCAACAGCTGTAGCACTTCCCCTTCGGCAATGACATTGGTGGCATCGGCCAGCGTCTGCATCACGCGCATCTCTCCCACCTCGACCATCATCTGGAAAGCGCGCGAATACAGGAAATCGCCGACCAGTACACTGGCCGCGTTGCCGAACAACGCGCTGGCCGTTGCCCGACCGCGGCGCAACTCGGATTCATCGACCACATCATCGTGCAACAGTGTCGCGGTATGAATAAATTCGACTACGGCAGCAAGGCTGTAGTGATGACTGCCGGCATAGCCGAAGGCCTTGGCCGACAGCACCACCAGCGCCGGGCGCAGGCGCTTGCCGCCGCTATTGATGATGTACTCAGCCACCTGGTTGACCAGCGCCACTTCGGAATGCAGGCGGGCGCGGATCACTCCGTCCACAACGGCCATGTCCGGCGCGAGCAATTGCTTGATGGATTCAAACGACACGATGGATTCCCGAAAGGCGGCGATTCTATAGATAACGCGCGAATCAAACAAATTTTGGTAGCATTGTCGCACAAATCAATTTCCTGTCGTCGCCCATGAATAACAAAATCGCTTCCGGAGTTATCTGGATCTCCATCGCCGTGCTTGGCGCCAGCGCGCTCGGCGGCATTGCACTGCACCGCGGCGAATCCATCAATGCCCTGTGGTTTGTCGCCGCCGCACTATGCACTCATGCGCTGGCCTACCGCTTCTATGCCGCATGGATCACCGCCAAGGTACTGTGCGTGGATGAGACGCGCGCCACGCCGGCCGAACGCCTCAACAACGGACACGATTTCCTGCCGACCAACAAGTGGATCGTATTCGGTCACCACTTCGCCGCCATCGCCGGACCGGGCCCGCTGGTCGGCCCGACGCTGGCAGCACAGTTCGGCTACCTGCCGGGCACGCTATGGATACTCGCAGGCGCTGTGCTCGGCGGCTGCGTACAGGACATGGTCACCCTGTTCTTCTCCACCCGCCGCAATGGACGCAGCCTGGGCCAGATGGCACGCGACGAACTCGGTGCCATCGGCGGCATCGCCGCGCTGGTCGCCACCATGCTGATCATGGTCATTCTGATTGCGGTGCTGGGGCTGGTGGTGGTCAACGCGATGAAACACAGTCCGTGGGCCACCTCCACCATCGCCGCCACCATCCCGGTTGCCATGTTCATCGGCCTGTATATGCGCAGCATCCGCCCCGGCCGCGTACTCGAGGGCTCGCTGCTGGGCGTGGCCCTGCTGCTGCTGGCCGTGGCTGGTGGCGGCTGGATCGACCACCAGCCCGGCTTGCGCGAACTGTTCGATCATCCCGCCTTGCCGCTCGCCTGGGCGGTGATCGCCTATGGCTTCGCCGCGGCCATCCTGCCGGTGTGGCTGCTGCTGGCGCCACGCGACTACCTGTCCACCTACATGAAGCTCGGCACCGTGGTCCTGCTCGCGCTTGCCATCGTGTGGCTGCAACCGCATGTACAGATGCCCGCACTGACCCAGTTCACCGATGGCTCGGGGCCGATCTTCGGCGGCAAAGTGTTCCCGTTCGCCTTCATCGTGATCGCCTGTGGCGCGATTTCCGGCTTCCATGCGCTGATCTCCTCCGGCACCACGCCTAAACTGCTGTCCAGTGAACGCGACATCCGCATGATCGGTTATGGCGGCATGGCGCTCGAGTCTTTCGTGGCCATCATGGCGATGGTGGCCGCCACCGTGCTTGACCCCGGCGTATATTTCGCGATCAACTCCCCCGCCGGCGTGGTCGGTGCGGAAGCAACCGCCGCCGCAGCCAAGATCTCCTCCTGGGGCTTTCCCGTCAGCGCCGAACAGATGCATACGCTGGCGCAACAGATGGGGGAAGCGACGCTATTCGCGCGCACCGGCGGCGCGCCCTCGCTGGCAGTGGGCATGGCCAGCATTTTTGGCAGCGCTTTCGGCTCCGGGCTGATCGCGCTGTGGTACCACTTCGCCATCATGTTTGAAGCGGTGTTTATCCTCACCACGCTGGATGCCGGCACGCGCGTCGGTCGCTTCATGCTGCAGGACATCCTCGGCAATGCCTGGCCGAAACTCGGCGAAACCTCCTGGTACCCGTCGGTGCTGCTGACCAGCGGCGCCGTGGTGGTGGCCTGGGGCTATTTCCTGTACATCGGCGTGATCGACCCCAACGGCGGCATCAACATCCTGTGGCCGCTGTTCGGCATTTCCAACCAGATTCTTGCGGCAATTGCGCTGAGCGTGGCCACCGGCATCCTGGTCAAATCAGGCAAGCTCCGACAGGCCTGGATCACCGGATTGCCGCTCGCCTGGCTCGCGCTTATCACCACCAGCGCCGTATGGGAGAAGTTGACCAGCAGCGACGTACGCGTCGGTTTCTTCGCCGCGGCTCACAGCCTTTCCGACAAGCTTGCCGCCGGCACGCTGCCGCCGGCCAAGGCCGCCGTTGCGCCGACGCTGATTTTCAACCTGCAACTCGATGCCGCACTGACGCTGTTTTTCGCCGCGCTGCTGTGGCTGATCATCATCGACATGCTGCGCATCTGCCTGCGCCATCTCAACGGCAAGCCGGTGCCACCGCTGTCCGAGGCACCGCACCAGGCGACGCAACTGGAGGAGGCCGCATGGGCACGCGACTGAGCAGCTGGCTCTCCCGCTGCTGGCGGGGCATCCGCCGGCTTTCCGGCGACGATGCCTACGAACGCTATCTCGCCCACCATGCGGCCTGCCATGCCGCCAATGCGCCACTGTCACGCCAGGAATATTTCCGCCGCAGCGAGGAGCAGAAATGGGGCGGTATCCGGCGCTGCTGCTAACTGCTTGCGCAGGAAATGCATTTCGTGGATAATGCGCCCCCTTGCGCGTACCACGCCGCGCACCATATTTTGAGGAACAAAGACATGAAAGCCGATATTCATCCGACGTACGAAGAAATCACCGTGACCTGCAGTTGCGGCAACAAGTTCAAGACCAAGTCCACCATGACCAAGCCGCTGCACGTGGAAGTCTGCTCGGAGTGCCATCCGTTCTATACCGGCACCCAGAAGATCGTGGATACCGCAGGTCGCATCGAAAAGTTCAACCAGAAATACGGCAAGGCA
>Ga0207433_10016942_pt1 | contig 10151 bp, 7 predicted proteins | sample YelNatPaOPGAMG01_FD_187559 | JGI IMG/M metagenome (GOLD analysis project Ga0207433, IMG submission 187559) | Hot spring thermophilic microbial communities from Obsidian Pool, Yellowstone National Park, USA - OP-RAMG-01 (SPAdes) (version 3) | ecosystem: Environmental > Aquatic > Thermal springs >... | reverse complement strand
CGCAAGAACGGCTTCCCGCTGCTCATACACCTGGGCGACGGCGAGAGCGGGGATTTCCGTAGGTTGCCGGAGAGATACCCGGGGATCAAGATAATCTATGCCCACGCCGGGATACCGTACTTCCGCTCCCTCTGGGGATATATAAAGGACAAGGCCAACCTCTTCGTGGACCTTTCCAGCCCTTACCTGGACCGCAGGCTGATCAGGATGACCGTGGATTACCTGGGCGCGGACAAGTGCCTTTACGGGACCGACGGTCCCTACGGGAAACAGGCCCCCGGCGAGGACTACGACTACGGGTGGATCAAGGGGTGGATAGAATCGCTGCCCCTTTCCGACCGTGAGAAGGAGAGGATCTTCCACGCCAACTTCGAGGCTATCCTCTCCTGAATTTCCGCCGCCCCCACGGACGGTTCGAACCCCCCGCGATGGGATGATCTCGCATCTGACGCCGCGGAGGAATCACGCGACCTCACCCGGTCCCGCGGGGCGCAGGCCCCCGGTTGACGCCTGAGTTCCCGGTCGTGCGTTCGTCCCGCCGTACGGCCCCTTCCGGGCCGCGCCTTCCGCTCCCAACGAGCGGGATGCCGCCGGGACGTGGGTTATAATAGGATCCGGTCAAATCCTGTCGCAGCCGGTTCGAAGGAGGATTAAGATGACCGGGCGCTCAACCCCCCTTCCTTTCCTGCGTAGGAGAAAGGACCGCCAGACCGCCCCCCTTACCCCGGCATGTTTCCAGAAGTCGAGGACCCGTAGATGGAGGATAGGCACGAGCCTGGCCGTCATCCTCCTTCTCGGCATGGTGGCCGGGTGCGGTCTTTATTCCTGGAGGTTTACCAGGGCAGGTAGCGAGTTGACTTTCGGTGCCCTTTCCGTCGACGAGGTGCCGGACGGGGATTACCGTGGATATTACCGGCTCTTCCACGTCGCCGCGCAGGTCCTGGTCTCCGTCCGCGGGGGGAGGATAACCGGCATTCAGTTGCTCAATTACGAGAAGATGCAGAGGGCGGACGCCGACAAGACCTTGAGGACCCTGGAGCGCGTGGTGGAGTCCCAGAGCCTGGAGGTGGACCTGGAGAGCGGGGCGTCCGTCACCCAGAAAGTAGCCCTGAAAGCGGTCGAGAACGCCCTGGCCGGTGCCGCGGAGAACCCGTGATCCTCATCCGGAAGCTTCTTCCAGGCCATGTCGCGACAGGAAATGGAGCGCGCGCTCCATGGCCAGCCTGGCCCCCCTGGTGAACCAGAAGTTCAGGAAGCCGTGATAGGTGAGGGGGAAGTCCTTCTTGCGCAGGACGAGGAGCTCGTGCTCCACGCCGCTCTTCTCCAACGCGCCCGCGAAGTCCAGGGTCTGGTAATGGAGCTGGTCGATCTCGCTGGTGGCCAGAAAACAGGGCGGGAATCCGGGTTTGACGTGGAAGAGCGGAGAGGCGAGCTCGGCGCCTTCCTTGAAGAGTCGGGGATCGCGGCCGAGGAACCCCGTGATGAGCATCTTGGAGAAGGGGAACCCGGAATCGCCCACTGTGACCAGGTCGTATACGCCGTAAAAGAGCAGGAGGCCCCTCAGGGATTCCAGGGGCATGGAGGGCTCTATATCCAGGGCGCGTGAGAGCCCCGGGTTCAGTCTCTCGGCGGCGTACATGGCGGCGTGGTATGCCCCCGCAGAGTCCCCGGCCAGGAAGACCCTGCCCAGGTCGCCACCGTAGCGGTCGGCGTTCCGGTGTACCCAGTTGACGGCCGCCGCCGTGTCCTGCAGCTGCTCTCGGTACCCGGCGCGGGGCGAGAGACGGTAATTGGCGTTGAAGACAAGGCATCCCGCGGAGGCGAAGGTCATGCATATGCGGTCATAGGTCCTCTTGTCTCCCACGTGGTTGCCGCCCCCGTGGATGTACACCATTACCGGGTGCGGTGGCTTTCCGGGCGGCCTGAAGACGTCGAGCTTACGGAGGCGTCCGCCCTTCTGGACGTAGGGCAGGTCACGCTCGATGCCGGCGACCACGGGAGCGCGGCGGTTGAGCAGGAGGAACCGCAGCACCCTTTCCCCTGCAGCCCAGTTCAACTTGAAAAGGTAGGCCGCCGCCTTGTTGTAGGGTAGCTCTTCCATGCCCCTACCATAAGCAAAGCGGCCATTTATTTCAATACCTGGCCCGGGATCCCGCTTCCGCCGCCGCTCGTATGCCGGCTTCCGGCAGCGAAGGACGCCCTCTCGTTTATAATGTAGGGGAGCGAGGGGGAGTGACGGCCGTGGGGTTTGCGAAGGCGGGGAGATGCGCCGGCCGATGACAGGAAGGTTCCGTTCCAGGCGACAAGGGGAGATGCCGGTAAAGCCCCTGCTGGCGTTTTTTCTGGCTCTCAGCCTGGCGGCGGCCTTCTCGGGCCTGCCCGCGCAAGGCGGCACCTGCTCCTCGGCGGGGTGGCGGGGGACGGCGGGCAGCCACCATGCTGTCCTTCGGGATTCCTCTTCCCCGGATCCCCGGGGTTCGCTCCCGGAGGTCGCCAAGCGTATAAACCAGCTGATATACCCCACCTTCGGCTATCCATCCCTGACCCCTCGAGGCTCGGAACTGGTCATCGAGTGGGACTGGCGGAAGGGAGACCCCGGCGCCTCTCGACCCGACATCTCCCAGGTGGACCGCCCGTCGGACTGGGAGGTTTGGATGACCACCTCCGTGGCCGCCAACGTCAGCAACTACGACGGCTCCGTGCCGGGCGTGCCGGAGGACCCTCCCCTGGAGTGGTACAGGCTGAACGGTCCTTCCTACGGGAACTACTCCCGCCCGGTGCACAGGGTGGTCAACAAGCGCCTCCTGGAGGTGAAGGGGGTGAGCCGGGGGCCGAGCTCCAGGTGGCCGGAGGTGTTCGGCCGGCCGGGGTTCGAGGTGGACCACATAAGGGTCCTCGTCCCAGCGGACGCTCCCCTCGACCTCTACGACCTCCACCTGCGCTGCCTTTCCGAGAGGGTGGCCCCGGAGTTCCGGGTCGCCGATTCCCAGCCCCATGCCCTGCAGGTCATCGAGGGGTACGACTCCGACCTGAAGATCGTGCACATAACGGACACCCACGTCTACGGTCCCGAGATAAGGAACGGCTTCAACCTGGACTACAACTCCTTCGAGCTGCGGGAGCCGCGCCCGGGAACGCCCGACAGGTTAGACCTCTCCTTCGTCGGCTATCCCGGTTTCCCCATGGACGTCGACGGGGACGGGAAGGGCAACGAGGGAGCCATATACCTGCAGGAGGAGATCCAGGCCATCAACCTCATCGACCCCGACTTCGTGGTCTTTACCGGGGATTGCGTCTTCGGCCAGAAGGACTTCAACACCTATCCCAAGGACACCTGCCTGTGGGGACCGGTCACCGGGGATCCGGGGACGGAGTACCGTTTCGAGTTCACCTGGTGGTACGACGAGCTGCTGGCCCTCAACGTGCCCGTCTTCTGCGTCCCCGGAAACCACGACAGCTACTGCTGGGACGGTCACGCCGTCGCCCGCGACGACGGACAGGAGATATGGCAGGACCTCTTCGGGCCCCTGTACTATTCCTGGGACTACGGCGACATGACCTTCCTCGCCCTCAACACCATGGACTGGGATAAGGCGGACCCTGACGGCCCCGAGACCTTCACCCCCTCCGAGGCCGACCCGCTCGCCTGGTCGCTGGTCACCTCCCTTTACCCGGAGGCGGCCCTCGATTTCGACGACCGTAACGGGTTCCTGGTGGACCTCACGAGGATATTCCTCCCCATCAAGGTCATATTCCCCCACAAGTGGCACGGCCAGCTGAGGGGTGGCGGAGACGTCTGGGGCTGGCAGGAATGGCCCTGGGGTCCCGATCCCGGCGGCGACGGCTTCACGGGGCAGCTGGCCTGGGCGGAGGAGGAACTCTCTAGGGCGCTCTCCGAGGGCAAGGTTCTCAAAGGCGTCTTCATGCACCACGATCCCCTGCGGACCTCGCAGGGGCCTCCCGAGGCATGGGCCAACCCCAGGCAGCTGGGGCTCTTCGAGGTGCCGGGAGGGGAGGGGGAGGGATCTCAGGCCCTGGTATACCTCCTTCGCAAGTACGAAGTGGACTTCGTGGCCTCTGGCCACAACCACAGCGACGCCATCAACCGGATCGACTGGTTGCCTTACGGGAGCAGGCCGGGACAGGTGGTGTGCATGAACACTACCGGCGCGGAGATACCGGTGGACGGGGAGGCCCTGCTCATGGACAAGACCTCCGCGAGTTACGCGGGGTACCGCCTGATAACCGTGCGCGGCGGACGCCTGGTGGACTGGGGCTTCGCCGGGGCGGATCAAGACCCCGACCACGGCTGGTCCATCCCCGGCTGGGAGGGGCTGCAGGTAGGAGCTGGCGAGGTCAACGATTTTTCCAGGTACCGGAACAACAGGCCCGTCCTGCAGTGGATGGAGCAGGAGGACTCCGACCGGCCCGCCTACACACGTCCCCACCTGGAAGGCGGAGAGGGTTCCTTCGACAGGCCGCTCCCCCTGGACGGCGAGGGACCCTTTGACAGCGTGACCTGCAGGATAAAGAACACGCTGCGCCAGCCGGGTGCGGTGCTCGATCTGCAGGGGTGCCGGCTGGAGCTACCCATGCGCTACCTCGGGGGAGGGAGGTATTACCGCGTGAGCAACGGAAGGGTGCTCGAGCAGTACGACACGGATTCCGGGTTACGCATGGTGGTGGTGCTGGCGGACGTGCCCGGTGGGGGCGTGCTCCCGGTTAGGGTTTACCCTGGGGGCAGGGACAGGACCGGGCCGCGCATCGACGAAGCCAGGATCGGCGACGGGAGCGGCGTGACCGGGAGCCTGGAGGTGGAGCTCACGCTGCAGGCTCACGACGGGGAGGCCGGGCTCATGGATCTCCGGGTTTCCAACCGCGCGGATTTCGCCGGCGCGCGGTGGATCCCGGCCCGGGACGGCCGGAAGGTCGTTCTGCCCTGGCGACTTGCGCCAGGCCGCGGCGGCGTCTGCCGGGTCTACGTCCAGTTCCGGGACGCCGCCATGCCCGGGAACGTGAGCACCCAGACCGTGAGGGTGCTTTACCGGCCCCGGGTCAGACCGGAGGGGCGGTAGGGGAACGCTGCGCCCCGCCGTCTTTCGTCAGAGTCCATGGAGGGCGTTGTGGGACCCTTGGATGAGTTGATGAGACCCTCTTCCATAGCCTTCTACGGCGCTTCCAACAATCCCCTGAAGATGGGCACCATGCAGCTGGCCAACATCCTGGAGGGCGGCTACGCGGGGCGGGTGTTCCCCATCCATCCCAGCGAGGAAAGGGTCATGGGCTTGCCCGCCTACAGGAGCATTGCCGAGGTGGGGGAGCCCGTGGACCTGGTGCAGATGGTGCTGCCCCCCGACCTGGTGCCGGGCATCATGGAGGAATGCGGCAGGTGCGGGGTCAGGCGGGCCATCGTCATCTCGGGTGGCTTCAAGGAGACGCTGCGCAGGGAGGGCGTTGACCGCGAGCGCCAGCTCAGGGAGGTGGCCCGCAGGTATGGCATCCGTTTCCTGGGCCCCAACTGTGTGGGCATCATGAACGGCCTTATCAGCCTGAACACCACCACCATACCCGAGCCTCCTTTCGGAGGCGGCATCGCCCTGGTCTCGCAGTCGGGCGCCTACACCTCGATGCTCAATCCCTACCTGCGTGAGCAGGGTGTCAGGATCTGCCAGACCATAAGCGTGGGCAACGAAGCGGACATAGACATCGTGGACTGCCTGGAATACCTCCTGGAAGAGGATGCGGTGAAGGCGGTGGGACTTTACGTGGAGACCGTAAGGAGGCCCAGGGAGTTCATCGCCGCCGCGCGCCGCTTGGCGGCGGCGAAGCCCGTGGCGGCGGTTTACGTCGGCGGCAACGAGGCGGGCGCGCGGTCCTCGCTTTCCCATACCGGCGCCCTTGCCGGCCCGGACGGGATATACGACGGCATCTTCCGGCAGGCGGGCGTGATGCGGGTAGCGGACATGGACCTGATGATCGACGCCTTGTGGGTCCTCTCCACCCAGCCGTTGCTGCGGGGCGAACGCGTGGCGGTGATCACCAATTCCGGGGGACCCGGCACCTCCCTGGCCTACCACCTGGAGAAGGCCGGCCTCAAGGTGCCCGTGTTCTCGGATGCCCTGCAGTCCAGGCTGAGGAGCATCACCACCCCCACGGCCTCGCTTTCCAACCCCCTGGACATCACCTTCGACCCCAATCCCGGCGTTTACAAGGACATCCTGGAGGCGGTCTTCTCCTCGGGAGAGGTGGACGGGGCGTTGCTCTACGGAGTGTTCGGGCCTTCGGACATGGCGGTGAACCTGAGAAAGCGCTTCCCGGAACTCATACCTTTCGAACGGAAGATGGAGGAGTCCTTCCGCGGTTTTCTCGCCGAGTTTGCCGACATCCCCCGCCGCTACGGCATGCCGCTGGTGGTCATGTCCCTCCTGGAGGGCTCGGCGGCCACCAAGAGGATACTGGTGGAGGCCGGCGTGCCCGTCTACCAGGCGGCGGCACGGGCTGCCGGGGCCATCCGGGCCTCGCTGGAGTACCACCGCCTCCGGGAGAGGTTGAGAGGGGAGGAGGCCGGCGGTCCGCGGGAGGAGGCCGGCTGAGGCCGCCGTTCCCTGCGGGGTTTGGGGAGGAAGTCGGGAGCCGGCGGCGCGACGCATAAGGGGTCCGGACGTCGCCCCGTCAGGTCCCGGAGGTGTATTTCTGGATGAATAGGCGGTAAGCCCTTTCCATTTCCGAAGCCGTCTCGGGAAGGGAGATTTTCCAGGCGTCCCCTTCCTTTTCCACGACCACCTCGAAAGAAAGGTATTCCTGGAAGGACTTCACTTCCAGGTCCACGGGCACCCTGGCCTTGTTTCCTGAGATCTGGGCGACTCCCACGGAGAAGGACGAGAAAGTCTCCGCGAATCCCGAGACCAGCTCGTTCTTATCCCGGATCCCCTTCTTGCTCTCCTCCGTGATCAGGTTGTAGGCGGCTTCCGCGTTCTCCTCCATGGATGTCTGCAGGAACAGCTGCACCGCCTTTTCCGGCTCCTCCTCGCGGACTGGCTCCACCCCGCATCCCGCGGCGGAGAAGAATGCCGCCGTGCCCAGGAGCCACAAGGCGACGGCGAAGGCCGCGGCAAGCGCTCTCCCTCTCATACTCCCTCCTCCGGGATCCAGGCGGAGCCGGCTACTCGTGGTCGGTGACCGCCCCGGTCACCCCATTCCCGGACCGTGGCCAGACGGCCCGGCTTAGATGGCTGGGAGCCGCCTGTTCCGTTCGCGGCTCGCTCCGCGGGATGGGGCAGTCACCCCGTTTGCTTAGATTATGGCAGAAGACGCGCGAGGAAAGGGAGTGAAAGGCGGAGAATCCGTTTCCGGCGTAGGGGGAGAAGGCCTGCGGGGCATATAGCCGGATTTTGACACAAAGGACATGTTGCAGGTTTTTTGATTGATTGAAACATTGCTGTTATAATGCTTCCCATGGCCGAGGAGAAGAGAGCGGAAGACCTGGGACGTCGAGAGCGCAAGAAGAGGGAGCTTCGCGAGGCGCTGGAATCTAACGCGCTGCGCCTGTTCCAACGCAAGGGCTACGACGCCACCACCATCCAGGACATAACGGACGCGGTGGACGTTTCCGTGCGCACCTTCTTCCGCTACTTCGACTCCAAGGAAGCGGTGCTTTTCGGTGACTGGCGGAAGTACACCGAGAGCAGCTACCACCTCATCATGTCCAGGCCTCCCGAGGAGCCTCCGCTGGTCGCCCTCTTTGAGGCGGCGAAGGAACTGGTCAAGTTGGACCGGGAGAACGAGGACAGGCTGAAGCTCATCCAGAAGCTGGTGAGCAAGTCCCGCAAGATAGGGGATTACGAGAGGAACGTCATCTACCCCGAGTTCGAGCGGTCGGTGGCCAGGGCGCTGGCCGAACGCATGGGGGTGGACGTCCGGAAAGACCCCAGGCCGGTTCTGGCGGCCGCCATGGCCGCGGCGGCATGGACCACGGCGCGCAAGCTGTGGATGGCCAGCGGGGGCAAGCTCTCCATGACCGAACTGCTGGAGATGGCTTTCGATTTCGCCTCCCAGGCTGCGGGGCAGCAGCCGGAGACGCAGAGGAAGCGGGGAAGGCGCCATTAGCTATGCGGGCGGGTATGACCTTGCCGTTGTTACACAAACCCGCAGGCCTTCCGCGGGATGGTGGGCGACGGTCACCGACGCCCCGCGGGGGGACAGGGAGATGATCCCGGCGGACGTTGCTTAACTAACGCTGACGGCATAATCTATATTGTTGGATTCCTTGCCCTGATCTGGGCTGTAGATGATCCAAGGGAGTGCGCGGGTTCTCGGTGCGAGGAGGGGGTCTTGTCGATGCTCAAGGATGGTTGGCCGCGTGACGGCGTGATCGATGAATGGTTCGACGGGGCGTTGGAGACGGCTTACGCTCGCCGGTATCCTAACCTCATGGCCATATTCAAGGAGGGTCTCTCCAGGTTCGGCGACCAGGAGGTCTTCATCTTTCCCACCCTCGGCCAGAGGTTCACGCGCCGTCGCCTGGACGAAGCGGTGAGAAAAGCCGCCGCCTCTCTCAGGGATGACTACGACATCCGCAAGGGCGACCGGGTGGCCATGATCTTGCTGAACAACCCGGAGTTCTGCATAAGCTACCTGGCCATCGCCGCCCTGGGCGCCATCTCGGTGGTGATAAACGCCAGGCTGGAGACGGAGGAGATAGCCTTCCAGCTGCGGGATTCGGGAGCCAAGGCGGCGATAGTGGAGGCGGAGCTGTTCGACAGGGTAAAACCCCTGCAAGGCAAACTGGAGAGCCTAAAAACCGTCATCACCACCGGCGATGAGGGGCTCGAGGGCACCATCCCCTTCTCCAGCCTGATGGCCAGGGAGGCACCGGCACACATAGACGTGGAGGTGACGGAGAAGGACATATGCAGCATATGCTACACATCGGGCACCACGGGAAGGCCGAAAGGGAGCATCATCACCCATCGCAACGTGGCCACCAATGCGCAGGCCATCCAGAGCTGCATGCCTTACCTCCTGCCCGAGGGGTACACCGTCGACGACATCCACCTCATCAAGCAGATGATCTCCGTTCCGCTTTTCCACGTCACCGCCCTGCACACCCTATTCAACCTGTGCCTCCTCGGAGCCAGCGCGGTGGTCATGCCCGTTTTCCAGGCCGACCAGGTCATCGAAGCCATGATCCAGGAAGAGGTGAACTTCTTCGTGGGAGTGACGGCCATGTTCTGGCTGCTGCGCATGCAGCCTAATTACCAGAAACTGGTGGAGGCTGGGAAGATCGAGGTCATGTTCCAGGGCGGCTCACCCATGCCGCCGGAGCTGGGGGCCCTGATGCTCAAGGACTTCCCCAATGCCAAGATCGGCAACGGCTTCGGGATGACCGAGACCACCTCCATCGGCGCGGGATCCATACTGCCCCCGGAGGAGGTGCTGGAGAGAGGGTCTTCCATAGGTTGGCCCACGCCGCCCACCCTGTTCAAGGTGGTGGACGAGGAGCTCAGGGAAGTGCCCGTGGGGGAGCCCGGCGAGCTTCTCATCAGCGGCGCCGGGGTGTGCCGGGGATACTGGAACCTTCCTGACAAGACCAGCGAGAGCTTCGTCATCGACGCCGAGGGGCGCAGGTGGCATCGCTCCGGCGACGTGGTGGTCAAGGACGAGAACGGCTTTTTCACCATCGTGGACCGCAAGAAGGACATGATCCTGCGGGGCGGGGAGAACGTCTACAGCGTGGAGGTGGAGAACCTGATCCTGATGAATCCCAAGGTCCTGCAGGTGGCGGTGATAGGGGTACCGGACCGGGTGCTGGGAGAGAAGATCAAGGCGGTGGTCTTCCCCATGCCGGGGCACATGGTGACCCCCGAGGAGATCATCGAGCACTGCCGGGGCAGGATCGCGGATTACAAGGTCCCCGATTACGTGGTGATATCGGAAGCCCCCCTGCCCATGAACCCCGGCGGCAAGATAATCAAGGAACGCCTGCGCGACCTCTGAGGTCCGGGAGACGACCCCGCCGCCGTACGCGGCGGTGACGAGAGGGCGGCCGGAAGCTCCGGCCGCCCGATGCGTCTTTCCGCGCCTTTATGTGCCACTTGGTGCTTTCCCGCCGCCCGTCAGGGCATGAGATTGGCCAGGGAGAGGGCGAAGGA
>Ga0207433_10016935_pt1 | contig 10156 bp, 11 predicted proteins | sample YelNatPaOPGAMG01_FD_187559 | JGI IMG/M metagenome (GOLD analysis project Ga0207433, IMG submission 187559) | Hot spring thermophilic microbial communities from Obsidian Pool, Yellowstone National Park, USA - OP-RAMG-01 (SPAdes) (version 3) | ecosystem: Environmental > Aquatic > Thermal springs... | reverse complement strand
ATGCGGGGGGTGGGATTTGAACCCACGGAGGCCTACGCCAGAGGATCTTAAGTCCTCCCCCTTATCTTAGGCTTGTCTGACGCCCCTTAAAGGCTTCAGCCTATTTAGACCTGGCTCGGGTACCCCCGCCACTGGCAAGTATTCTCAGAATCGCTTTCCATAGTTTAAGTTTTCCGTGTAAGATACATTTAAGTTAAGTCTTCTGCATTTATTTGTTGGGCGGGTAGCCTAGCAAGGATAGGGCGCAAGCCTCCTAAATAAGCGAAGAAAGCTTGTGGTCGTGGGTTCAAATCCCACCCCGCCCGTTTCGGAATGAACCCTACCCGCGTTACTTGCGTTTTCTAAACAGCATGACGCCGTCTGTTGCTGTGCAAACATATTCAAAGCCTAGCTCAATGAGTTGTTTTGCTTCTTCTGATTTGGTTGCTGCTTTGCAGATGAACTCGTCATCTTTAAAGTCGATAAGCTGCGTGTATATCAGTGTGTTTTTGATGTTTTTATGACCAAGCAGCTTCATCACGTGTAGTATGTCTCTTGTCCTTGCGTATTCCATTGTTGCTTTCCAGTGGCGGAACGTGTGAAAGGTTATTTGTAAAAGTCTTGGATTTTGAAGTTTTCTGGCCAATTTGGTTCTTTGTCTTACGAAGCTTTTCCGCATTATTGTTACGTTTGGGAATACTGTAGCTGAGTCTTTTGGCAAAGCGTTTAACATTGCCATTAGCTTGTTTGAAATTTTGAGGATTCTTGGGCTGCTGCCTTTTTCTGGTGTAATCCTTACCGCTCCATTTTCAAAGTCTATGTCAGTCCACTTGAGTTTGCTTGCTTCGCCACTTCTCATTCCTGTTTCCTTTAACAATTGTAGGTATGTGGCCAGTCTTTTCGTGTTTAAGCATCCTGCTATGAAATCGTCAATTTCTCTTTCCGTTGGTATGAATGGTATCTTTTCAACTCTTCTGTATCTTGGGGGTTCCCATTTACCTCCAAGAAATATTAGAAAACTGGTGTAGGCTTCAACCATTAACTCTTTTCTGGCTTCGCTGCAGTTGTTTTTTGCGATGGCCTCTTTAACGGATTCTGGGTTGTATAGGTCTGCGCCTAAATGCTGAAGTCTTTTCAGGATTTTAATACGTCCCTCAATTGTTGTTTCTGCGTATCCTTGCTTTTTTAGAGTCCAAGCGTATTCAAGGATTTTTGTATTTTCAGTTTGGCTTGTGGCGAGGTGTTCTTGTTGCTTTGTGGCCCCCGCCAGCCCGCTTTTAGACGGGATTTCCACCGTGTCCAATGTTTTCGCCGCCTTGCTGGCGGTGGACGCTCTACATGGGGTTTCATCGCTCCATTGGCAATATTTATCTAAGATTTCAGGAGAATTTAAAATCAACGTATGAATTTTCTGAGCATGTTGCAACATGTTTCGACTGTTAATGTTTTGTTTCGCTTTTCGGTTAGTAGGGTCTGAGAATCTGTAGTAGCAGTTTTTGCATAAATAGCGTTGAACGATGGTTTGGTTTTTGTATCTTTTTCCGCTGCATATTACATTGGTTGAGCCGCATTGTGGGCATGTTATGGCTTGAGGCTGTGTTGGAGGCTGGATGCTAGAATTTGTTTGGTTATGTTTGTCTGAATTTGTGTTTTTACTGCCAGCCTCCATTTCAGCCTCAAACATGTTAATACACCATTTTAGCATGGAAAACAAAAAGTGGGGGAGTTTAGGATGGGCGGCAGAAAAGCTGCCATGCACATTCGAAGCATATGAGGGCTGAAGGCGCTAGCCAGTTGCCGAAGCATCCGCGCCAGCCTCTTTTAAAGCTTCAAGCAAAGCTCGTTTCTGTTCTATTGGCAAAGCCTTGACCTTTGAGAGCAATTCGTTTTCTTCAGTGGTTGTAGGGTTTACGTGTGCTGTTAGGGATTGTTGGGGCTCGCGGTAAGGCACGCCGAAAATAATCTGCTTCTGCTCACCTCGAACCGTTTGATTTTCCAGCTTAACTTTGACTTTTTTACCCTTCCATTGTGCGCTGTCCTCGCCGAAAGCATCGATTAGCCTGTCCCAAGTGGTAGTATTGAAGCCCCAAGTGTAGAGTTCGCCTGTGCGGACCAGCCTAACAACCGCATAGCCCCTTGGCTTTTCGAAACGGCTTTCTTCAGCGCTGCGCACATAAGGTTCTTCCACGATTTCCACCAAGTCGTCTTGCTTAACGTGGTGGGGCTTTAGAAATGGCGGCCTACCCATTCTAGGCAGTTTCACCATCCGGCTTTTTCACCTCCTTTAAGCTTATTTTTGCCACGTGCACGTGACCGTGAAGGGCGTAAATCAGGCTTAAGGCGGAAAGGCTTAACATCCCGCAAAAGCTGCTCCTGAACTTCAGCTATTTCACGGGCTATCTGCTCCCTACGAGCTACAATTTTGCGGAAAACCCTTTCTTCTCTTGGATTTAGGGCCTTCAACGGACGCTGTGGATCAGGCAAGTGCGAAAGGCTGCGTCCAGGCTCACGCAAAACACGCTGCACATAACCAGGCAAATAGCTACCACTACGCAACATAGCGTTAGAAACACGCCTAAGCTCAGCCTCTTCACGTAACAGCTTATCGAGTTTGGCTTGAAGCGCAAGCCTTTCAACATTACATGTGCCCAAAAAACTTTGAACGGCCAAGTTAACAACACGATTAAAAGGAATATTATGCTCTCTGCAAAAACGCTTTACTAAGGGTGCCAAATCCTTCCAAAAATAAACCCTCATAATCATGTATGAACATCCCCTTCGGCTTCTATTTGAATATACGTATGTTTGGAAAAGTGTGAACAAGGCTTATTGGTGGGCGATTTCGGCGAAAAGGCGTTGCAGGAGGCTTCTTTTGAGACATACGTATTTGGTGATAGGTGCATGGGCAGTTGTCTCCTACCAGTTTAGGTGTTGTGTTCTGTTTTGGATTAGTTGGCGTATTCTTGCAAGTTCATCGGCGATTAAGCATACGATGCAGTGCAATTTTTTGTCAGTGTTTGCTTTGCAGTATTCTTGATCTTGGCAGTTTTGGCAGAATAAGGTTTGATAGAGGTTAATTGGAGGTAATGGTTTCTTTATTGGCTTTGCCTGATTTAGTGTTCGATCTTTCGGCGTGTCCATTTTAAAAATCCTCCTTAATGATTGGGGCTACTTTTAGGACGTTGTCGATTTCTATTTCGACAGCTTCCACTGGTCTTCCATATTTTTCTTCTATGAGTTTAACCCATGACTTAGGTAGAAAGATGGCTAAGCCGTTTCCGATTTTGCAAATTTTTCTTTTTATCGGCATTTCTTTTTCCCTTTTTCGTTTATACAATGTTTAAATAGGAGTGAACAAGCAGAACAAAAATTAGGTGTAACAAAGTTTTGGAAAAACGCGAATTTCTGTCCAAAAGATTTGGAAAACGCAGGAAAGATGTGGATTTAAGGATTTTAAAGCGTCTGATTGATGGTCCAGCCTATCCCAGAACACTTATTGCGGAGTTGGAAGTTACGCGGAACGCAGTGTATTATCATCTCAATCGTTTTGCTAAGTATGGAATTGTAAAGCAACTTAAGGACGGCAGGTATGCTTTTGTAGGTTACTTTAATGAAGAGGAAGCTGTTGTGCAAGCCATTAATAATTGGCGTAGTGTTGCCTTTAGGTATCCTACAGTTGCGGAAATCGCTAATGAGACTGGTTTAAAACTTGAAGATGCTGAACGCACTGCCAACAAAACAAAAGATAAAACTGGCTGGTTCGCCCCCAACGAGGCAATCATTGAAAGGGCTACAGAAAAGCTAGGGGAAGTGCTTGTTTGCGCTGCCCGCATGAGAGATGGGAAGGTTGGTGAGGATGGGAAATCGGAGGATTTTGATTATAAGAATGATGGGGAAATAGTTGAAGAGGCGAAACGTTTTCTTAAGGATTATCCTGAAATGCTGCCCAAAATTGTGGACGACGAAGTTTATTGGCCGGAAAAAGCTCTCAAATACCTTGTAAGAAATTACAAACCAAAAGATCGAGGAATACCATATGTTGCGGTGGTTCCCAGAGGCTAGGAATGTAACATCTGAACAAGGTGCTTGGCATATATGAAAAATATCAGACTATGCCTATCCTCTATATATTTTGTCTACCCTCCCCCTAGGATTTTTGTGTTGTTGTTTAACGGAAAATTGCCAACAACAACATTTGAGTTAAAAAATTACCAACTTCTCAAAGGATTTGCAAAAATTTGGGTTTTCCAAATGTCGTCATCTTTTAAAATTTTGCGCCGACGACATTTAAGCTGAATAAGTTTGCCAGGTATCATCCAACTTCCGTTAAGAGACAGATAGTTGGGGAGAACCTTAAGACCCCAAAATTTTTGATAACAGAAGAAGACGTTAACAATGTTATTCGAGACCTATGAGCAAAATTGGAAAGTTTAGTATGTCTTTAAAGATTGTTAAGTCTCTTTTTACGTTATGGAATTTTGGTTCGCGTGAGGTTGAAGTTATGTAGACTAACGCGTCAAGGTGTCCCATTTTATGTGCAAGAATTGCCCTTAGAAGATCTCTGTGAAGGGCATCAATGAGGCTTAGCTCTATTGAAACAGCCACTTTATCCTTAAACGCATCCCAAGCCCAAGTTACTTCAGGAAGTATCCTCTTCTCAAGTTTCCAGCCATTGTTATGAAATTCTTCTCGAATTTCCTTATGATCAACTCTTTTGACCCTTCGCAAAATGCCATCAATTTCCCGAAACAGGTTTTTACTCTCTAAGATTTCGCGGGCATTATTATAACTGAAAAGTTGATATTCCATTAGGAACACTGTTTCTATAACCGTTATTTTTAAAGCTGTTAATTTAGGTCGATTGCGAATTGCTTAATTCTCTTATGCTTTTATGTAGCCCTTTCCTCTCTCCAATTTTAGTTTGAAGCTATGTTTTCCATTTTTGTCGAAGTATTCTCTGAATTGTGTTTGGCAGTTTTTGCAGGTATAGGCTTTTACCGTGAAAAAGCCATATTTCGATGTTTTGTCTGGCTTTTCTGCTTCACTTTTACAGTTAGGACACGTTGTCATATAAGCCCACTTTTTGATTATCACTTTCGATAATTTTGCGACTTGGATTTGCCACGCAGAACTTGTAATATGTTGTTATTTACTTCATCAGGTGTTGAAACGCGAATCACTTTCTCAGCATTCTTTAGAAAATTCTGATCATTGGAAACTAAGAGGTCACAACCAGCCATAAGGGCAGTTGCGAGATGAATGGCGTCTCTTGCTGTTAAGTTTAAGGTCTGCATTAGTTCTATGGCTTTGTCCCATCCCTCGTTATCAAGGTAATATAGGTCTATGTGCTTTTTGTATTGAACTGTAAAGACTCTGTCAACTTTATCGAATGCTTCTAAAAGTTCTTTTTCGCTTAGATTTCTGTCGCTGCGTTTTCTCAAAATTTCGTCAAAAGAGTATCCATCTCTAAGCATGTGCCAAACAAGAGTATACTCCTGTTCCTTATCAATTAGTTCTAAAAGCGAAAAAGCTGAAGTACACGCTTTCAACTCGCTGCGTTTTACCTTTTCTATTAGGCTAATGGACGCCCTTTTTCTTCCCCGGATAACATCTAATATTACATTTGTATCGAGGTATAAATAAGGCGTAGTTTCTGAATCCATTGAAAGAAGTTATCGCCTCCTCTTCTTTCGTTTATATTTTGGCTTATACTTCCTTACTCCACGTTTTTTCTTGGGCATTCATTATCCCTTCTACTTGAGTTTTATCATATTTAGCATTTAACATCTTCCTTTAACACTTGCAAAGTGTCTGTTTTCATACGAGATCTATATACGCTTTTTCTCTAAAACGAAAATCATAATCCACAATTAAACACTCGATCGGGCTTAGGGCAAAAGGTTTACCTACCTTGCGCTTGCAGCGAACGCAAGTGTTAAAAATTAATTCTTTTGAATATTGGTTACCATGAATGTTCAAGATGATTTCTGGGATAGACTTTCAACTTACGAAACTTTGCAGGAAAAAATAACTGAATTTTGTTCCGAAGCTGATTTACGCATCGAAAAAGCCCAAGAGTGCATTTTAAAATGCCAAGAAACTTTGAGAGATTTAGATAATTACTTAAAACGTGCTGAAGTTTTGCCTCGGGAGCCAGAAACAATGCAAGCACGGGAAATTATGCTTTTTACTTTGGAACGTGCAAAAGACTACCTTTCATATTGGAGGCGAAATCTCTTAGCTGGATCGGCGGAACTAGACCTTATGAAAAAATTGTTAGACGTTGGTATAGATTCGCGTTATTCCGGGCGGACCACCGCTATAGATGTTTTTGCTAAGTTTAACGATAAAATAGTTCTAATTCAAGTGAAATCAACAAATTCTGAAAAGCGGTCAATTACGGCACAAGAAATAAGAGATTTGCTACAGGACTCTTTGTTCTTCGAGAAATACCCGGTTATAGATATAGCATTTTATTATGATCAAAAATTCGACCATTTTTTTGTTCCAATCGAGGAAATAATGGCTAATCTTATGCGAAAATCAATCTCGCTATCTAGGAACCGAGTTGAAAAAATTATGAGCTTGGATTTTCCGAGTTTTGAGAAGCGCCTTAAGGAATGCGATTTTCCAATAATGAAATTTGACAAAACGCAGTTTGAATCATGGATAAATAAGCTCGAATAACGTATATTCCAATTCTTTATCCAACGCGTTCTTTCTAATAATGAAAGTGCTTATATGAGGTTTTGGTTTTTATTAGTTTTTGGTGGTTGCTTGGTTCAGAGGGCTTTGTTTCCTAGTAGGGTTACTCGTGAGGAATTGGCGAATCTTGTTGATAGGGCTGCTGATTTGATTAGGACGGCTGTTGATTATAAGTTTATTTTGGTTTTGTTGTTTTTGAAGCGTGTTAATGATTTGCGTAAGTATGAGAGGCGTAGGGCTGTTGAGCGTTTGGTGCGGGAGGCTGGTTTAAGTGAGCAGGAAGCTGAAGAGGTGGCGGATAGGGCTTCTGAGTTTTACACTTTTAATATTACGAGGGAGTTTTTGTGGGATGAGATTACTAAGAGTGTTAGGGATTTGCCTGAGCGTTTGGCAACAGCCATCAGCGAGATTGCGAAGTTGAATCGGGAGCTTGATGGGGTTATTAATCGTGTTGATTTTTTGGAGTTTGCTCGTAATCAGGAGAATCGTGAGCTTTTGAGGCAGCTTGTTGAGCTTTTTAACCGTTATGATTTGGGCGGCGAGGAGGTTTCGCCTGATGTTTTGGGCGACGCCTACGAGCATATTTTGATGCGTTTTGCTCCTGACAAGGCTAAGGAGGGCGAGATTTACACCCCTCGTGAGGTTATTCGGCTTTTGGTCCGGATTCTTGACCCTAAGCCTGGTGAAAGCGTTTATGATCCTTGTTGTGGTTCGGGTGGTATGCTTATTTTGAGTTATTTGCATGTTGTTGAGCGTTATGGCGAGGCTGAGGCTGAGAGGCTTTTTCTTTATGGGCAGGAGCGGAATCCGACGATTTACGCTATTTGCCATATGAACATGCTTTTGCATGGGGTTAAGAGTTTTCATTTGGCGAATGGGGACACGCTTGATTTTCCAAGGTTTAAGGATGAAGCTGGAAGATTGATGCGTTTCGATGTTGTTTTGGCTAATCCTCCTTGGAACCAGGATGGTTATGATGCTGATAGGCTTAAGAAAGCTGAATTTGCCACAGAACGGTTTGGTTTTGGCTATTGTCCGAGGCAGAGCGCCGACTGGGCTTGGATTCAGCACATGCTGGCTGCGGCTAAAGAAAATGGCAGAGTAGGCATAGTAATAGACAATGGCTGCATGTTTCGTGGCGGAAGCGAGAAGGCTATCAGAAGCAAAATTATTGAGCGGGATTGGGTTGAATGCGTCATTCTATTGCCAGAAAAACTGTTCTATAATACTGGAGCACCCGGAGCCATAATAATATTTAACAAGAACAAGCCAGCTGAGCGAAAAAACAAAATCTTGTTTATTAACGCTTCTAACGAGTTTATTCCACATCCATCTGTTAGGCGGTTAAATTCGCTTTCGAAAGAAAACATCGAGAAAATTGCAGGCGTTTATGAAAGGTTTGTTGAGGAAGCTGGTTTCTCCAAAGTTGTGGACAAGAAAGAGGTTGTGGAGAACGATTATAATTTGAATGTTACGCTTTACGTCATGCCCATAGAGGAAGGCGAACAGATAGACATAATAAAAGAATGGAGAGAACTCAAAGAACTGGAAAGGGAAAGGCAAGAGATTGCAAGCAAGTTAGAACAATACATTTCTGAAATAGCTGTGGCGACTGGTGAAAAAGTATGATATTTTATAAGGAGACTGAGTTCAAGGAAGTAGAAATAGGAAAAATACCGACTGACTGGAAAATTAGCGAAGTAGGTGAACTATTTGAGGTAGTTACCGGAACCACACCCTCAACTAAAGATACAGATTATTGGAATGGGGGAAACATTAATTGGTTTACTCCCTTGGATTTAAGCAAGTTAAATGGGAGAATATCGATTAAGGAAAGTGAAAGAAAGATCACGGCTAAAGCATTAAAGGAATATAACTTGACTCTTATGCCTCCTGGCTCGATTATACTTTCAACACGGGCTCCAGTTGGATATGTAGCGGTATTGGAACGTGAGGGGACATTTAACCAAGGTTGTAAAGGTTTGATTCCAAAAGATAAAGAAAACGTTCACTCGCTGTTTTATTCTTATTATCTTTTGTCCCAAAAACAGGAGTTAGAGAATCTGAGTAGTGGTAGCACATTTAAAGAACTATCAAAAACTATGCTCGAGAATTTCAAAATTCCCCTCCCGCACATTGAGGAGCAGAGGGCTGTTGCTGGGGTTTTGGGTGTTGTTGATTCTGTTATTGCTAAGACTGATGAGGTTATTGCTAAGACTGAGCGTTTGAAGAAGGGTTTAATGCAGACACTCCTAACAAGAGGAATAGGCCATAAAGAGTTCAAAGAAACAGAAATAGGAAAAATACCAAAAACATGGCAAATTGCAAAAATTGAAGATGTTGCGAAAAGAGTCAGCGATATTATTTCAGCAGAAGAACTATCAAAAACTCAAAGGGAGTATGTTTTATACAGCATTCCGGCATATCATGAAATTGGAAAGCCTGAATTAACATATTCTGGGAAAATCAGAAGCGCAAAATTTCGAGTGATTAAAGGAGATATATTATTTGGAAAAATAAATCCGAAAATTCCTAAAGTCTGGATGGTTGAACATTCTGATGCTTTAGCAAGCACAGAATTTATAGTTCTCAGGGCTGATGAAAATAAAGTCACGAGCAGATTTTTGTATTACCTGCTCCAATTGGACCGAATACTCAAATTATCAATATTATCGGCAAAAGGTGCTGTTACCAGTCGACTTAGAACCGATGTAGAAAGCTTTATGCACATACTTATTCAACTTCCACATCTTTTTGAACAACAAAAAATCGCTGATATTCTTTCAACTATTGATAAAAAGCTTGAATTTGAAAGGAATGCTAAAGCAAGATTGGAGCGTATTAAGCGTGGTTTGATGGATCTGCTTCTTACTGGAAAAGTCAGAGTTAAGGTGGAGTAAAAATATGATGATTGAGGAGTTAATAAATAAGGGAAAAGAATTTGAGCGAAATGCTAAAGTGATAAGCGAAATTGAAGAAGGTAAAAGGCAATTAAAAATCTTCTTAGAAAAATATCCCTTTAAAGAAAAGCCTGAACTAATAGATTCATTAACACCCGAAAAAATATATTCCCTAGGATCTGAAGACTATTTATTTCTATGGATTGAACATAAAACTCGAAGCTTAGGCGCCATCTCAGTATATGCAAAATTCTACACAAGTGCAATGGAGAAAATAAATCAATTTAAACAACTGCTCAAAGTCATCGTTGACGAAAACATTCCTCTTAAAGACAAGGTAGACTATGATTGTGGCATAGCTGGTTTTAGAGGAGAAGATAGGCTAATAATAAAAAAGATCATTTACTGTTATTTCAGTGATAAAATCATCCCAATTTTCTCGACCATAGATTTAGAACGTTTCTGCCAAAAACTAAATCTCAACTACGAGAAAGAATCAGTATCCAAATATCATAAACCGTATGAGGATTTGACCGTTGGAGAAAAATTCGAGCTCCTTAATGGCATGCTTC
>Ga0207433_10016933_pt1 | contig 10159 bp, 9 predicted proteins | sample YelNatPaOPGAMG01_FD_187559 | JGI IMG/M metagenome (GOLD analysis project Ga0207433, IMG submission 187559) | Hot spring thermophilic microbial communities from Obsidian Pool, Yellowstone National Park, USA - OP-RAMG-01 (SPAdes) (version 3) | ecosystem: Environmental > Aquatic > Thermal springs >... | reverse complement strand
GGTGATCCAGAATTAATAAAAATAGGATACGAAGCAGGATATGGAGAAAAAAATTCTATGGGATTCGGAATGGTAGAAGCAGTGAGTAATTAGTAATTAAGAATTAGGAATTAGGAATTAGGAATTAAGAATGGGAATTAAAAATTAGAAATTGATAAAAACATTTCGGAAATGTTTTGGAGATTGAAAACAGAGAATTAAGAGAATAATTTTGAAATAAAATTAAGGGAAAAAAATATGAATAAAATCGTTTTTCACTGTGAAACTATAACTCCCATGTTTTTAGCGGGAGCAGATGGAAAAACACCAGAACTAAGACCTCCAAGCATTAAGGGAGCTTTAAGATTCTGGTGGCGTGCGTTAAATGGACATTTAACTTTAGAACAACTTAAAAACCAAGAAGCACTAATTTTTGGTGGTAGCGGTAATGATGAAGGAAGAAGTAGGTTTGTTATTAGAACTAATATACTGCAACAACAAATAAAAGCTTCATATAAAGATATAATTTGGGATTACTCAAATAATCAACTTAAACCAAACTATGAAGGTCAAGGATACTTGTTTTATTCAACCATAATGCAAAGAGATAATCAAAAACCATATTTTGATAAAGGAATGCGATTTAATGTAGAAATTTCATCTAATGATAAAGATGTACTCAAAGAAATTGCAAATTTATTTGTTTTATTTTCAATTTTTGGAGCTTTAGGTACAAGATCAAGAAGAGGAGCAGGAAATTTTTTTATTAAAAAACTTAATGATGTAAATAACATTTTAGATAATAACTTAGTCCTTCCTATAAACGCAAGTGACAAAAACAGTTTAAAAGAATATTTACAAAATATACTTTTAATAAATAAAACAAATTCCATTTCTAACCGAAACTATTCGAATTTTACTTCAGTTAGAATTTTTATTTTAGATTCACAAAACACACCTGAAAAATGTTTGGAAATGTTAGGCAAAAATTATAAAAACTTTAGATCGAGACGCGAACCAGATTATACAAGTGTAAAGGACTATTTAAAATATGGCCAATCACCTAATACAATTGAAAAAGCTGCGATGGGATTACCAATTAATTATAGATATAGATCGCTTAATGGTAAATCAGCACTAATTGAAGGTGCTAATAAGGAAAGACAACGAAGTGCTTCGCCTATTATATTTACCATAATTACAGCTTATAATGATGATAATCTTATCTATTTTCCAACTGTTATTGTATTTGATAGAATGTTGTTAGAAAAAAATGATAATATAAGAATAAAAGATTTAGATAGAAATGGACAAAGACCTATATTAGCACAAAAACCATCTAATCAAATTCTTGATTATTTTATAAATCAATTACCAAATAAACTTGAGATATTGCTATGAGTAAATATCTATTTCTTTTTACAATTATGCCAGTTCAAACTTTTATTGCACAAGCTCGGAAAACCCGAGATTTATACAATGGAAGCAGATTGTTAACAGATTTAATTAAATATGCATTAAAGGAAATCGAACCATTTGAACCAATTTTCCCTGCTAAAGGATTAGATTCTTATCCAAATAGGTTCGTAGCTATTATTGAAGCAGAAAATGATGATGAGATGAGAAAATATGGTAACAATTTAAAATCAAAAGTTCAAAGTAAATTCGAAGAATTATCTCTTTGTGCAGCGAAAGAAACAAATGTTAATGTCCAAAACCTCCCTAAAAGTTTTTATGAACAAATAAAGAAACACTTGTCAATTCAATGGGTTGCAATTCCTTACTCAGAAGAAAACTATAATCAACAATATATTGAAATAGAATCTCTATTAGGTGCAACAAAGAATGTTCGTAATTTCGAACAATTGGAGGAAACGGGTAGAAAGTGCTCCATTTGTGGAGAACGAAATACAATATTTTACCAAAATGGGAACAATTCTAAATTTGAATTAAAACCAAATTGGGATCTATTAACTGAGGAGGAGAAAAAAATAATTACAGAGTATAATCAATCTTTAATCGGGATTCATCAACCGCTTGAATCATCAGAAGGTCTTTGCGCAGTTTGTTTTACGAAAAGGTTTTACCAAAATAAAGAATTTCCCTCAACTGCAGAAATTGCTTTGAAAGATTCGATAAACAAATTATTAAAAGATAATGTATTTTCAGAAAAAATTAAAAAATACAAAGATATTTTTGGTGGTGATTTTGATTACCAACTGTTTTTCGATCATAATTTATCTGAAAAATATTTCAAAAAACAAAATATCTCACCTTCATTAGTTAAAAAAGCAAAAGAAAATCTTTATAAAATAATAGAACACAAACCATCAAATATAAAATTAACAACATATTATGCATTGATAATGTTTGACGGCGATAGCATGGGAAAATGGCTTTCCGGAACTAACCTGAAAGAAGGAACGAACTTATACGAATTCCATAAAAATTTAACTGAAGCACTTGGAAATTTTGCGGAGGAAACAAAAAAAATTGTAACTGATGAAAAAGGGAAAATAGTTTATGCTGGCGGTGAAGATTTTTTAGCTTTTATTAACCTTAACTATCTATTTGATGTCTTGATTACGCTAAGAGAAAAGTTTGATGAATTGGTTAATCAAAAAATTACTTGTAAAAAAGAGAATGCAAATCTTAGTTTTTCTGCAGGAATAATAATTGCTTACTATAAAACTCCTTTATCAGAAGTTATTCATTGGGCTCGCAAATTAGAAAAAGATGCCAAGGATATTGACGATGATAAAAACGGATTAGCAATTGCTGTTTTAAAACATTCAGGTGAAATTAATAAGACTATAATTAAATGGAGTTACGATAATTCTATTGCAAAAAGTATTCAAACTATTAAAGAAATAACAAACTATTTAGCAGCTGATTTTATTAATAACAAGTTTATTAAAAATATAATAGAAGAGTTTAGAAGGTTTCCTCCCAAGAAACAACAAGATGACCTAATTAATGATATGATGAAAATAGAATTAAAACGTTTAATAAAAAATTCTATTAGCAATAAATCTTTGAATGAAGAAGAAAAATTAAAAATTTCTAATAACTTAACTAATAAATTGATGTTGTTTTATGAAAATATTAAAGAAATCGATAGTTTCTTTTCGTTATTAAATATTTCAGACTTTATTGCCCGTCAATTAAATGGAGGTAAATAATGAGAATAAAAATTGATGCAATAGATACATTATTTTTCAAAGATGGCAAACCATTCTCAATGGGTGAAGAAACTTGGGCTGATGGTATCTTCCCACCTTCTCCATCAGTAATTTATGGGGCATTATGTAGTTATATATTGAGTGAAAATAACTCATACACAAAAATAAAACAAGAAGAATTATTTAATGAGTTAAAAATAACTAACATCTTTTATCGAATTAAAAATGACAATTATTTCCCACTACCTCTCGATTTTGTCTATAAAAAGAATAAATCTGCTGCAGAAAAAAATAGAGAAAAAAATACCAAGCTGTATAAAGTTTCACTTTTAACAGGTAAGCAAATGAATGTAGTTTCTTCAATACCAAATCCTATTAGTGTTATTAGGGCCGATGATGAAGTCGAAGGACTATCAAATGCTTTTATTAATGATACAACTCTATTAAACTATTTGCAAGGATACATAGATTCCGAAATTGATTGTATTGACATTAACGATCATTTGATTATAGAAAGCAAAATTGGCATAGGAAGAGATAATAAAACACATACTACAGAAGAATCAAAACTATATAGGGTTGGAATGAGAAGGCCAAAGAACTTTAGTATAATAGTTGACTTAAAAGGTATTGAACAAATAAATAAAAAAACCAATTTTATAAAATTAGGTGCGGAAGGAAAAATTGCTAAAATTTCTCAAGCTAAAATTTCATATAGTTTTCAAAATGATATTTCCATAACAAGTAACTACTTTAAGATATATTTACAAACCCCATCTTTCTTTAAAAAAGGTTGGTTACCTTCTTGGATAGATGAAAATACATTTATAGGCCAATACAACGATCTCAAACTTAAATTGATAACTGCTTTTATCGGTAAACCTCTAAATTTAGGCGGTTTTGATATGTTAAAAAAAATGCCGAAACCCATGAGAAAGGCCGTCCCAGCAGGTTCAGTATACTATTTTGAAATATTAAATGGTGACTTTGAAAAGGTAAAAAATTCATTTAATAATAAATCAATTTCGGAATTCAATACAGATATATTTGGTTATGGTTTAGCTTTAGTAGGAATTTACAATGTACAATAGAAAAATTATAACTACAGTAGGTACATCATTATTCACTAATTATCAGAAAAGTGAAATAAAGAACATATTAGGCCAAAATTATGAATCCATCGATACTGAGTTAGAACGTCTTGAAAAAGTTGATGTGGCAAACTACAACAATCAACGCTATATGGGGGATATTAATAAAATTCAGAGAACAATAACCAATAAATGGTTAAGAAATATTGTTAAGAAAGAAAATAAATGGGAAATTTCTATTAATGATACACCTGAAAATAATACTCTTAATATTGATGCTTCCGCCGAAATTAAAAGTTTATTAAAAATACTGAATCAAGAAAATGTATACAAAGTATTTTTGCTTAGTTCAGATACACTTTTATCAAGACTTGCAGCTGAAATAATTTATGAAAATAAAGATGATATATTCAAGGGATACAAAGTTAATATTGAATTAAAAATAATAAATGATTTACAAGTTAATTCGTTTATTAGATTTAAAAATGGACTAAAAAATTTAATAAAAGAAATCAGAACTATTTTCGAAAATGAATTACCTATAAGTAATACAAATAAGGGTACTTTTTCTAAGCAGAATTTAGAAAAAATTCAAGAAGAGTTTTTATTTAATATATCAGGAGGATATAAATCAACATTACCTTACTTAATTATCTTAGCTCAATTATATCAAATTGAGTGTAAGTATATTTTTGAGGATAGTGATGAAGTAATTACAATACCAACATTAAATATCGGTATTGATGAATTTTTATTAGAAGAAATTTATCTTGACTTATCTTCAAATATATTAACTGATAATCTAATAAAAGCAGATCTTATTAATAAAGGATTAATAGAAAGAATAAATAGACATTTCCAATTAACCGCCTTAGGTGAAATGGTTAAAGATTATGCTGAAAATTATTCAGTAAATGCTAAAAATGTTTTTGGTTTTATAATGGAATATAAAATGTTTGAATATTTTGTTAAAAATCCTTTGAAAATAAATGGGCAAGAATTAAAAAAAGTTGAAAGAAATTTAGTATATAAAAATGAGTTTGACATTATTTTATCAAATGAGGTAAAAAATATTCTTTGTATTTGTGAAATTAAAGCATTAAATGCATTTATAAAAAATAATGAAAAAATAATAATAGAATTCCCTGAGAGAATTCGAAATATAAAAGATTATTACCCCAACGCTCGAGTTGAGTATCATTTTTATATATATAGTTCATTAGAAAATACTGATGATATTGAGTTAAAAAAAATATGTAAAAATATATATGCTAATCGTCATGATGTTCCAGTAAAATTTTATAAAGTACTTGTAAGAAGAGATAATGGCAAATCCGATAATAGATACCAAAATATTGTTAGAAGTAAAATTGCATCAAATGATATTCAAGAATTAATAATTAACTAAGGAGATAAAACCTATGTTCAAAATTGCAAAACCTTTCTACATTAGAACCATTTCTTCATTACACGCTGGTAGTGGAAACGATTTAGGGATCGTAGATTTACCTATTCAAAGAGAAAAACATACTAGTTTCCCAAAAATTGAAAGTTCATCTCTAAAAGGTGCATTAAGAGAGGCTTTTGAAACAAAAAATGAATTAGATAAACAAAAATTTTTAAGTAAACTAAAAAATTCCAATCCATCCTTAATTGATTTTGGACAGCAAATTGACGAAGCACAAAAAATCATTTTCAATTTTGACTACGCAATTCATCTCGCTTTTGGGTATGATGAATCCTATACCAATGAAAATATAAAAGCAAAATTTGGTGACGATACAGAATTTGCTGGTGCATTAGGTTTTTCTGATGCAAGAATTTTATTCTTTCCAATTAAATCAGCTAAGGGTGTTTTCGCTTGGGTAACTTGTCCTATGGTATTGAAAAGATTTAAAGAAGAAATGGAGCTATGTGAAATGTTAATTCCATATGATAATATTGGGGTAAATAGTGGAGAATGTATAGTCGATAAAGATAGCAAGGTTTTAATAAACGAGAAGAGTGTTGTTCTCGAAGAATATTTTTTTGAAGCCAAAAAAGATGATTCGGCTCAAAAGTACAACTTAATACCAGATTTTCGAGAGCTGAAAGATAGAATAGTTATATTAAATGATGATGACTTTAAGGACTTCGTAAACCTATCAACAGAAGTAATAACTAGAACTAAAATTGACAATGCAACCGGTACGGTAGCTCAGGGAGCATTATTTAACGAAGAATACTTGCCACCAGAAACAATAATGTATTACCTTGTTTTTGCTTCTCCGATATTTCAAAAAGATGATTCTAAAAAGGGTATATTCAAAATGAATGGAAAGTCTGAAGAACAACTCGTCTTAGAATTTTTTGAAAACAACTTGCCTGAAGTTATACAAATAGGCGGTAATGCTACTATTGGCAAAGGTATAGTAAAAACTAAGTCAATCATTATTAATAATTCTAAGGGAGGGAATTGATATGCCAAATAACTTAAGAACTTTAGAACAAATAAAAGCTGAATTTGCATTTAATTGTGCCAAGAATGCTTTAAATTTAGGAGTTAGTTATAAGAATTATGTTAAAAAATTACCAATGTTGATAAAAAGTAATGGATTAGGACCAGCTTTTGCTTTTATGTTTTCAAAGAAAGATAAAGATGAAGGTAAATACTGGAAAGAAATTGGTAAGAATATATATGACTGGTTAGTAAATAATAACATAATTAACAGAGATAAAGTACAGAGTTTCGATGATTTAGTTAAATATTTAACCACAATAAATTCAATCGAATATCGAGCTTTAACAAATGAGGTACTTTCATTTCTTATTTGGTTAAAACGTTTTGCAGATGGTTTAATACAAGGAGAATAACATGGGAAAAGGTAAATCAAAAAAACATTCTTTTGAACAAAACCCTGTAAGAAGTCAAAACTCAAGGGAACCCAATAATCAGCAAAATACTCCAAGAAATTTATTGAATTCATTTATACCGGTTGATACTATAACCGTTATCAATACAAATCAAATTGATAACTTTTATTTAAAACTCAATAAATTCCCTCGTTTTGATAATGAAAAATTTTCTTTTTATAAAACTGAAAGAGGTAATACAATTTACAATGATGTTGAAGGTTTTTCATTTAATAACTTAAACTTTGATAAGTTGGTAAATGATATTTTAACATCTGCAAAATTTCTATATCCAAATTTTTATCATGTAGAAAACCTCGTGATAGATTGGAGATTAGCAATTGGTTTAGGAACTGAATCTGTCTATGAAACATCAATAAATCTTCATCCTGTTTATGGATTTCCATACATTCCTGGTCAAGCTGTTAAAGGAATAACCAGAAGCTGGGTTATTCAAGAATATTTCAATTCTGATGAAGACACTGCTTACCAAAATTCAACATTTTGTCATTTATTTGGATGTCCTAAAGAAAGCAAATTAAAAAAAGAATTTCAGGGTTCTTTAGTTTTTTTTGATGCATTTCCTATTGAGAAACCCAACTTAAAAGTTGATGTAATGAATCCACATTATGGTCCCTATTATTCAGATAACACAAATACCAAACCTCCAGCTGATTATTACAATCCTGTTCCAATTTATTTTATAACTGTAGAAAATACAATATATCAATTCATTATTGGCATAAGGTCTCAAGATAATTATTCAGGTCAAATTGGAGATATAGAAGGAAACTTATTTGATCTTGGTAAAAAATTCTTAAAGGATGCATTAACTCAGAAAGGCATTGGGGCTAAGACTGCTGTTGGCTATGGATATTTTAAAAAATAAATACAGAAAAATTTTTATCTGATAAATTAGATATACAATCCAAGCTAAGTCAACATTTTAAGGTAAGTAAACTTAAATAATAAGAAATAACTTTCATTTTAACTTAGTGAACTAAGTGTTCTTAGTGTTTATAAAATATTTTAAATATTAAACCCAAAAAAACATGGAAATTAATAATGAGTAAATCTTTCATTTCTATTTTAGGCACAAATAATTATCTAGAGTGCAGACATAAATTTAATGGTAACGAAAGCGATTCCCCTGTTAAATATGCTCAGGAAGATTTAATTAAATTTTTTTGTTCTGATTTTGGTGAAAATGATGAAATAAGAATATTCCTTACTAATCAGGCAAGAAAAAAAAATTGGAAAAATGATGGCCATGGAGGACCTAATGAAGGATTAGAAAGTAGACTTAAAAAGTTGGAGTTAAAGTGTAGAATAAAGGACATTGATATTCCTGACGGAAATAATGAAATAGAAATCTGGCAAATTTTTGAAATTATTCTAAATACTTTTCAAAAAGATGAAAATGTAATTATTGATATAACCCATTCTTTCCGATTTTTACCGATGCTACTCACCACCTTATTAAATTACGCAAAGTATCAAAAAAATATTTCAATTAATGGGATTTATTATGCAGCATTTGAAGTTTTGGGTCCTATAAATGAAGTAATAAAAATACCTGTGGAACAAAGAGTGGTTCCTATTTTTGACTTAACTTCTTTATCTGAATTACAGGATTGGACAACTGCTGCTTTTGATTTTATAAACAATGCCAATGTTTCAACGCTTAAAAGTATTATTAAAAAGAATCGATTTACTGAACAAGAAAACTTTCTACCCAGAAAAGTAGTTGATGATTTAGATAAGCTAATAACCAAAATTGCTCTATGCCGAGGTCAGGAAATTTTAGAATTTAATTTTGAAGAATTGAAAAAAAATATTTTAACGCTTAAAAAAATCAACAATCTACATCCACCCTTCACTTACTTAATTGATGAACTCTATAATAAAATTCAAAATCTTAATAATAATTTAAATGACTTGACAATCGAGATTGCTGAATGGTGCTTTAAACATAACTATTTCCAACAATTGATTACTCTTCTACAAGAATTTACTATAACTTTAATTCTTAAAGAAGTTGATTATGATATAACTGATCTACAAAATCGAGAAATTGTTTCTCAAGCTTTTAACATACGTGCTAGAAATATTCCCGAAAATAACTGGGAGTTGCTTTCTAAAGAAAAATCTGAAATAACAAATACAATTCTTAAATCAGAAATTCTTAACAAACTCTATAGCGTATATCAAACACTAAAAGACTTAAGAAACGATATTAATCATGGCGGATTTTTACAAAATGCTAGAAATGTTGATCGCCTTAAATCAAAAATTCAAAAGACAATTGATGATTATAAAGCTGTATTAAAATCTAACCTTTGAGAAAAATACTTAGTGCTCTCAGTGTTCTTAGTGGTTAAACAAACATTAACCACTTAGAGCACTAAGTTCACTAAGAATAAAAAAATGATATTAACTAAAAAATATATTAATGATTTGGCCTATAAGGTTGTAGGTGCAGCAATTGAGGTTCATAAAGCTTTAGGTCCAGGTCTGCTTGAATCTGTTTATGAAAAATGTTTATTACATGAACTGAATTTAAGAGGAATTAAAACTTCTAATCAAATAATTATTCCTATTGAATATAAAGGAATATCATTAGAATCAGAAATGAGAGCAGATATTCTTGTTGAAAATGTTCTAATTGTTGAATTAAAAGCAGTTGAAACTATTTTACCAATTCACAAAGCTCAATTACTTACTTATCTTAATTTAATGAAATTACCAAAAGGATTATTAATAAATTTCAATACATTGAATATTGTTGAATCTTTAGTACCATTAGTGAATAAATTTTTCGATGAACTTCCAGATTATTAATATTCTAAGTTATCTTAGTGTTCTAAGTGTCCTTAGTGGTTCACAAAAAGAGCAATTATTATGACTACAAAAAACATCCTAGTTTGCGTCTCTGGGTTAACTCCACAAATTGTTACAGAAACTTTATTCTGTCTTGCTGTAAAAGAAAAAATAACAATTGATGAAATTTATGTA
>Ga0207433_10016932_pt1 | contig 10161 bp, 10 predicted proteins | sample YelNatPaOPGAMG01_FD_187559 | JGI IMG/M metagenome (GOLD analysis project Ga0207433, IMG submission 187559) | Hot spring thermophilic microbial communities from Obsidian Pool, Yellowstone National Park, USA - OP-RAMG-01 (SPAdes) (version 3) | ecosystem: Environmental > Aquatic > Thermal springs... | reverse complement strand
TTTTTACTGTATACAGCCAGGGCCGCTATGCCATAAAGAGGACTTGAACTGTCTATCCAGCCGGCACCATAACAAAGGGTATTTGTCCTCCAGCCATAGACATCTGGAAACCATGGAAATGTCATTATGAGGAAGACCGTGAATTGGAATGCAAATCCAAGTGCTGTACCAACGGCGTATGGCTTTAGTGATCTCTTTGTTGATGCTTGCTCGTAAAGTTCGTAAACAGCCAATGTCTGGGGGAAAGGCACCTGCTCAACCTGGATCCATTGGGTGCTCCAGATCGTGCCCAACGAAACCATGTAGATGCCAAAGAAGCTGAAAAGGAACCACCAGTACATTATGGTGGGCAGCCAAATGCCCCAAGGTATTGGGACGCCTCCGCTGATGAGCTGCGTAGCGATATCTTCAGGAGGGGCCAAAAGTTCAGGTATCAAAGGAGAGATCGTTTCGGGGTTCAACCATCTCTGCGAGATTATGCCCGGGGGTATTCTAAAACCACCGTAGCCGACAGCCATGTAGGAACTGAAGACAGATACCAAGTATAGGTAGGCGAGCGTCTCACCCTTTGCCTTCCTCCCTATGAGCTTGAAGATCGGGATACTCAAAAGCATCACCAGATAGGGAAGGGCGGAGAACTCCTCGCTGCAGTTCACAGCTCCTGGATTGTAGAAAAGCCATATGGAAGATGAGATCAGCGTGTTCCAAGCAACACCTATGCCGACCATCAGGACCAGAGAAACTACGATTAGAAGCCATGGAACCCTTTCTATCTGGGTACGCTTTTCTTCCATACTATGTTATATCAAAATATAATATTTATATTTTTTGTAATATGAGCTTGCGCTATATCGAATCCCCAATTCAGTTTGAAGGTGAACGCTTAGCGTGCCTTCTAATCAGAATGATCATGATTAAGAGAAGGGGTAAAGGGGCCAGAAGGGCTAGGAACTGAAGATCTGTTGGTGCTTCTTTTGTTTCACTGAAAATAAGATTTTTTGAGTATGCTGAAACATATCTTTTTCCTGAAAGAGAGAAGTAAGTTGCGTGTAATTCGATAGTGAAGTTGCCAATTGTACCGAGGGGCATTCTCGTAAAAAAGGATTCATTTGAACGGATCATAGGTACGAAGAGCGAGATGCAGCTTTCATTTACTGGCAAGCAGATGGCGCTTGCGATGCAGTTTATGCTTGTACCAACATTGATCAGAACATTAGCAGCAAATGCATCGCCATTCCCTTCGTTCCGGAGCTCAAGTACTATAGAGCTATTCGATTCCCAGAGGCTTTGGTTCAGAATCGGTTCTGCTTCAGGCAAAATGCCAAATGATGTCCCTTTAAAGAGACTGACCCACGAATTTGTCAGTTGAAGATAATCGAATCCAAACTCTCTGCTCGGTTCCACGTTTGTGCCCTCGTGCCACTCGTTCCAAGTGCAGATGAGAACGAAATCTGGATCGCTATAAATAGAGCCCTTCCAAGTAGAGTTGTAGTACTCTCCATTCCTTCTGTCCACGAAAGTTCCAGGACTTCGAATCTTTCGATCATCGTATCCCGGAGCTACGGTGGCGGCCCAAAACTTTCCCAAGACCCTTGCAACCTTCGCTTCGCTGCAGTACGTATCTTCAAGCCTGCCTTCACTTATCCAGATTGGATTGTAGGTGTGAAAACCGTCGAACGATTCCGCATAGGAAATGTCAAAGGTGTCTGCCAAGAACAGCACATCTTTTCCAGAGAGATTTTCGGCTTTTTCAACAATGCCTTTCCAAAATTCTGGAGTGCGCCCATATGCTGAAACCGCATAGAGAAATATCACAGGCTTTCCATCGATCTTCAAAAAAGATGGCTCATTCGAATAACTACTCAACACGTATGCAAGCTCTTTTACCATTTGCTCTTGGTTCAAATCCCTCACAGATTCATAGTATATAGTGACATTGAACCCTTCTCGGTTTGAGACCTTCAATATTTCTCTTAGGGCTGTGTCCTCGAAGGTATCGATCCCCCACCATGAACAAATGAAGCCATCTAACCCGGCAGCTTTTGCCAACATTAGGTGCGCTTCGATGAGTTCCACATCTCGCGAATCGTATGGACCAAACAAGGGGTAAAAGGTCGAAGATCCTATATTGGAATACCCAACATTCTCCCAATGAAAAAGCTTCCCCTCTGAATTTCCATACCAAGGATAGTAGAAAGCCAAAACCATTGGCTGCCCTAGAGTCCTTGACAGTTCTATTTCTCTTGTTTCTAATCTCCCGCTCGAAATGATGCCAGTTAAATCGAATAGCCTTGCATTTATGGCTTCATCGCCTGGAACGGAACCCATGCTCTTTATCTGAGCCAACTCCTGTCCTTCGCAAAAGATCGTAAAGGTTGTGTTCCCTATTGCACCCTTTTCGGTAAGGAGCACCACCTTTCCTACTCCTAGCTCAACAAGAGCATTGATCATCAACGTAACGTTTGTCTCGTCGTACTGCTTCTTGCTGATCGCTATGGTGTCGAATGTAATTGAGTAGGCAATTTGAGGTGCTTCTTTGCCAGAGGTCAGATTGCAGCTCCAAATCAAGAGAGTCAAGTTGTAGAATGTAAGTTTCGTCCAATCTGACGATGTTGACACTACAATGGTCAGCGGTATCGCTGAGACCTCCCCAGAAATGGTTCTAGGAAGCGCAGCTAGTTGAAACGACAATAGAAGGCATATGCCTGCTACATGCGCCAGTCTTGGCATTCTCACCATGTGAAGCGATAAGATCAGATATGGTTTGCTGTTTACAGCATGCCTTAATTCTCATGAGGCGCAAGCATTATCTGCCCATGGTGAGTGCAGAGGAGATGAAGGTCCTTGGAAAAGATGAAGAGGAAAGTCCGTTACGAGGAAATGCTTCCGCATGAGCTGGATGAGGCTGTAGCCAGATTTCCCGTTGCCTACTGTGCCTTCGGTTCTTTGGAGTGGCATGGGAGACACCTACCCCTGGGCAACGACACACTCAAAGCTTACCACATCCTTTTGATAACTGCGGAAAAATTTGGAGGCGTGGTCGTCCCGCCAACCTATTGGGGCTTTCTTGGAAAGTGGAAAGACTGGACGATGATCGACTTCGGGGAATCGCTAGTGGAGGAGCTTTATGAGAAAATCTTCCAGGGCCTTGTAGATGTTGGATTTCGGGTCATCATTGGCGTAACGGGGCACGATGTCGAACAGCAGAAAGCTGCGATACAGAAGGCCGTCGATGCTATCAAGAAAACTGGGAAAGCTACAGGATTTGCGATGATGGAGGGGGATCTATACGACTTGACTGATGACAGAATGGACCACGCTGCCCACTGGGAGACTTCCCTCATGATGTACTTGAGGCCTGAGCTAGTCGACATTGAAAAGATAAGGGATGAGGACCTTGAGAGCGAGGAAGGTCGTAAGAGAGCTGGAATCTTTGGGAAAGATCCAAGGAAATATGCTTCCCGAGAACTGGGTGAGAAGATCGCGAACAGGATCGCTGAAAGGATTGGAAATAAGGCCGAGGAGCTACTGAATTCTCTAAGGCTCCAGACCTCATAAACTATTTTGGCCCTTGCCTTCGATTTTCAGAAACTTTGCTTGAGCGGAAACCCGACGATGCTCCTAACTATTTTAGAACAGGATGCGCACAGCCGGTCGCTCTTCCTGTCAGTATCTACGATCGAGTTGCTAAAGAACATAACGCAGCTTCTAAAATTGCAATGGCTGAGGCCGAGCACGTGCCCAATCTCGTGGGCTGCCTCTTTTGTTGCTCTCTCGATCAACAAGCGCTGATCAGCTTCAAGTCCGTAAAATTCCTGCCTTAACCTGCAGAGGGAGATAACAGCATTTCCTCCTGGTTCAGCCTGTCCGAATACATAGTTAAGACCTGGGTGGTAAAGGTCAAGCTCTGTTATGCCCAGTAAGATTCTGCCTTCTTCTTTACCGATCGAAGATAGAATTTCCAGAAATCCATCTGATCTGTACTGTCCCCTCGATTTGTTGAGATACTTTCCCGGAATGTTCGAAACCAACTGTCTTACGAGGATCGATTCAAATTCCATCGATTTCGAAATGGAAGAGACTAAGATGGCAATGAGCTCCTCATCTGCCATAGATATCGGCACGATGGAAAGGTTCATTGCCTTCGATCCCTCGAAATCAGACTCAATCTGCCCCGCAACTTTGACCAGCCTTCTGAAGCCCGTCACCATTTCATATTTCGATCGAGCCAAAGGACAGCTGCAAGGGTTGCTTGCGTTGCCATTCGAACATTGGTGATGTCGACACGTTCAGGAACATCTCCCTCTAAGTGGTACTGTGGATCTGAGTATGGGAAAGAGCCAATGTTTGCGACAGAGGAAGGGTATCCAGCCTTCACGAATGAGCCGTCATCGTCATTCGGATATGGGCGCTGGAATGATGTTTGTACCAAGCCTATTTTGTAAAAATCGTTTACTTTGGCCATCAGGTCGGCCAACCTTTTGCCTTCTGGCGTTGTGTAGAGCGTTACGTTCGTTTTCCGATCTGCAGCGATATCCTCCTCCCCCTTCCCACCCAGACCATCGAGATTGAACAGGGCAACCAAATTCAAACCCCTGAGTGCGAAATTCTCAGCCGCCCTGATGCTCGTCCAGGGCGTGTGCTCCTCATTGCAGAAAAGGAAAAGTAGTGTGCACTCATTTTCGTAGCTAGTAAGCGTCCGAGCCATCTCGAGTACAGCTACCGTCCCAACGCAGTTGTCATATGCACCTGGAGAATCGATCCAGCTCTGGGAGTCCTTGTGGGCTAGGAGCAGTATGGCCTTATCTCTACGTTCCTTTCCGACCTTCTTTGCGTAGATATTGTATGCGGTATAGAATGGAGCCCCTGGGGGTGGTGGCGCGTAGGCGGAGTGCTTGGGTTTATTTGGGTCGAAACCGAATGCCTGCACCTGGCAAGCTTCGCGCTCAGTATCGTAGCCAAAACTTCGTAGCTGCTCCTCGATCCAATCATCTGCTTCATGGAGGGTGCTTTTCACATGTCCAGGCACAGAATAGTTGAGCTTTCGGAAAGGTATCGGGTCTTTGCTAAGGTGGAAAAGCCAATGGCGCATTCGTTCCTCTTCTACTTTTTCCAGTAAATCGCGGACAGGGTCCATTTTTATTTACCAGTATTACTTAGCGAATGCCAAATAACGGTTTCGTGGTACTTTTCCAATCTGCAGGCTTAGTATTTGGGCTTGGTGCCATCACCATGATAATAGGTCGAATTTTCCTTCAATTTAACTTGACCATTCATCCAGCTTTATCATCTGAGACAGTTTTAGGAAGATATGGCCTCCCAAATTCCTCTTTGCTTGCAATCTTTTGTATCTCCTTCCTTCTCCTGAAGAAATGCAAAAGATTTGCTGTCAGGTCACTTTTCGCAATTGGATAGCCGATCGCCAGGAGCGCCACGACTGAGAACCTCTCAGGGATATGGAGCATCTTCCTGATCTCCAATTCATTAAAACTGCCAACGATGCAAGTTCCTAGACCCAATCCTGTAGCAGCTAGAACCATGTTCTGCATGGCAAGCGTTGTGTCTACCAAATGCCACTTTGGCGATGCCCTCTTGTCGGAGCAGCAGACCACTATGACAGGAGAATTGGAAAGGAATCTGGCAAAAATTCCGCCTTTGGAGATGCTATTCCTTTTTTGAGGATCGGTCACAACTATGAAGTGCCAAGGCTGGATGTTTGCAGCGGATGGAGCAAGGCTTGCAGCTTCAAGTATTTGCACGATCTTGTCCTCTTCCACTGGAGCTGGGGCATATGCCCTAACGGAATGCCGCCCCCTGATCGCCTCAATTATATCCATCTTGCAAGACTCAGATCCAGTTCGTAGCTAGCTGAAATATAAGGAAAACTTCCAAAAAGGTTTTTCTTAGGTAGCTATTTGAATGTCAAACGTTGATCAATGGAACCTTTATGTTGAACAGATACAAACAAACAGTCCCAACGAGAAGAAGTACTGCGATAAGAGATATTGCCCAATCTGATGGGCGCATAATCAAGGTGTTCAATCTCGTTCTCTTCGGTTTTGCCCCGAAGGCCCTAACTTCCATCGCATCAGCAATCTCGTAAGTCCTTCTTATGGTCTCGATGAAAACAGGAACTATGATCGGGACATACTTCCTGATCCTCTGGATGAAGCTTCCCTTTTCCAGTTCCAAGCCCCTTGACCTCTGCGCGTCATACACCGATTGAAACTCTTGTGATATGACTGGAACGAAGCGAATGGCCATTGTAAAGGCGAAACTAATGTCTGAGGGAAGCCCGACCTGCTCAAGTGAAAGCCCAAGGTCGTCGGGCGAGGTTGTAAGAAGAAACCATGACATCGTAGAGGTTATGACCACAAATCTGAGAGAGTAAGTAGCAGCTGAAACCCACGACCAGCTCACGAGAAGCTGCGCAGCGATTATCAGGATGATGAGTGGGATCAGGCCCTTCAGGGAGCGGAGCCAATCCTTCAAGCACCTTCCATTCGCCAAGATTGCAATCTGTATGGTAAATATCAGGAGTAGAAACTCAAGCTTCACAAAGGCGATTGCCATCATCATGAATGCGAATGAAAGTAGAAATTTTGCACGCGGGTCTGACCTGTGTATGAAGCTCTCCCCCCTTCGGAATCTGAAACCTTCTAGCGCCATCATCTTTTAACAGCCTGCACTATGAGTTTCTCAGCTTCATCGATCCCAAGGAGTCCTTTAGTGAATTCTTTGACTCCAAGTCGCCTCAGGAGGGGCACGATCATTGGCGGGAGCAGCGAGGCACTCTCCATCAGCTCAAGATTTGAGAAGATCTGCTCGATCTTGCCATCTCCGACGACAACCCCCTTTGAAAGCAGAACAGCTCTCTCGCATGTCTCAGCAGCAAAATCGACATCGTGGGTAATTATTACAACAGTTTTGCCACGCGAACTTATGTCCCTTAGGAAGGTGGCAAGGTGAACCTTCTGTGAAAGATCCTGACCTATCGTTGGCTCGTCGATCAGTAAAGCATCCGGCTCCCAAGCCATGACCGTAGCTATTGCAAGCCTTTTCTTTTCCCCTCCGCTCAGCGAAAATGGAGACTTCCCCCTGTACCTCTCCAGCGAGGCGAAGGCCAGGGCCTCATCAACTCTCTTCGAAATGTCCTTAAAGCCGAAGTTCCTAAGCCCAAATGCTATCTCCTCCTCCACAGTCTCTGCGAAGAACTGATTCTCCGGTTTCTGGAAAACCATTCCGACCTTCCTCGAGATCTGAGCAACTGAGATGTTCCTGGTCGAGATTTTGTCTATGAGAACCTCGCCCTTCGTTGGTTTCAGGAGGCCGTTGAAGAGTTTGATCAGGGTCGTCTTGCCTGCACCATTCTCGCCCATTATGGCAACTCTTTCACCACTCTCGATCTTCAGCGACACACCACGAAGAGCATCGATGCCATGCCTGTATGAGTACCACACATCTTTGGCCTCGATCTCAACCAAGGTGCATTCCTCCCAAGATCTTGAGGAGTTCCTCCGCAGCTTCCTCTATATCGATCGGAACCCTCAACTCGAACCCTCTCTCCCTTAAATTCATGCAAAGCCTGGTTACAGCTGGAGCACCTACTCCCGTCTTTTTAAGCGCTTCATCTGACAGAACCTTTCTGGGTTCACCATCAAGGACGATCCTTCCTCGATCCAGAACGATGACCCTCGTAGCTAATGCAGCGACCATGTCAAGTCGGTGCTCCACGAGTATGACGGTGATGCTAAGCTCCTTCTTCAGCGAGCTGATGAGCTCAAAGAGACTTTTCGCTGAAACAGGATCTAAGAAGGCTGTGGGCTCGTCGAAGATCAAAAGAGTTGGCTTCATGGCCAAGATGCTCGCTATGGCCACCCTCTGTTGCTGCCCGCCCGAGAGCTCGAATGGTGCTCTGTGAAGCAGATCCTGTATACGGACGGCGCATGTTGACCAATCGACTCGCTTCCTTATCTCATCCCTTGGAAGTGCAAGGTTCTCGGGACCAAAAGCAACATCGTTCTCCACCGATAATGTGAAGAGCTGGTTCTCAGGATCCTGGAATACAAGTCCTGCCCTAGTGGCGATATCACTTACAGACCTCTCCTTTACGGACAAGCCGAAAACCTCGACATCACCCTCCATCTTTCCAGGATAACTGTGAGGCACCAAACCGACGAAGGATTTGCAAAGAGTTGATTTTCCACATCCTGATGGACCTGTAATCAATACGAACTCCCCCTCTTCCACCTTCATGTTGATGTCCAAGAGCGATGGGAAATCGTTTCCATCGTACGTGAACGTTAGGTTCCTGACGTTTAGGGGGAGCATTTCAGCGGAGCCCGCTGAAGATCCACCTATTTATTCAGCGTTACTTAAAAATGAGTGATTCTTGCTCCTCCAGCTTTCCGATCCACTCACTCGCCAGTATCTTGAAGATTGCTCCTCTCCTCTAAAAAGCTGAGTAGAGCGGACCTAGCGTGAGAGAAGCTGCAGGAAGCTCGAATTCCGCCAACCGTCCTGTGACCGCTTCCTTCTCCACCTAGAAGTTTTCCGAGAGGCAGGCATATATCCCTGCCGACATGCAACCCAGTTCTTGAGATATAGTTCTCGCTTGCCCTAACAGCTATCTTTAGCCCATCCTTGTTTTTCGCCACAGTTGCGGCCAGGTCGGCACCAAGGACGAGAAGGCTTCTTGCAGCTGAAGAGTGGTAAGAACCAACATGCGATATGGCTATCAGTATGTCGCCAACTCTCTTTAACAGGATCCTCTGGGCTGATTTGAGCCTCGCAATTCTCTCGTCTAGTGGCATCTCTTTCTTCAATCCATTCAGGGCGGCCTCGACATCCCCTCCTCTCTGCAGTAGCTCGCAAAGACTGTAAAGACTTGAGTTCCTCAATCTTGATAGGTTGCCAGATTCCGCCACGATACCGAAAACGAAAACCTGGGCGAGTTTTTCCGATATCTGAATCTCTGAGATCTTGAATAGAGAGTAGACAAGCTCGGTAGTTGAAGGAGATTCCTCGTCTAGAAGGCGAAAAGAGGCAATACTCTCCATACTTGGAGATGGGCTGTGATGGTCTATCTGGACGATGGGAACTTTTGAATCAAGGAGAAGTTTGGCTGCCTCTCCCAGCATTGAAAGGGATGAGGTGTCTACAACTATTATCAGGTCGCACCCTTCTAGATTGGGACTTTCAACACTGATGCCGAGCTCCGAAAGGAAACTTCTTGCAGAGGACGAAATGCCATCAGGAGCCATCAAGGTCGCTTCTGCGCCATAAAGCTTCGAAACAAGGTAACTAATTGCGAACCCGGAGCAAACAGCATCCGGATCTGCTCCCTCGTGGAGAAGTACAGATATTTTCTTTGGAGAGATCCCCTTCAAGAAATCCAGGAATCCCTGCTTTTCACCCCGCACCCCTGATAGCACCAGTTCAGGCTTTCATGCACTGACCTGGAACCCGATCTTTTCCCTGAGCTGAGTCTGCAGCTCTGATAGTTTCTCCTTCAAGCGTGCTTCCTGTTTGGTGAGCGACGTTTGCCTTATTGTTAGTATCTCCTTCTTCTCCTTTAGCTCTTTCAGGAGAGCATCCCTGTCTGATTTGATCAGAATTCTACCAACCTGCCTGTATACGACCTCTCCTGGTGCTGATTTCTCAAGCTCTGCAAGTGCGGATTCCGATTCGGAAAGCTCCAGCTCCAGCTGCTGCTTCTGCAATAGAAGCGCATCAAGGCTCTGTTGCATCTGCTGTAGCCTTGCTAACTGCTCCTGGATCTGTGGAGGTATCTCGGCCGTTCCCATTCGGTCTTCGCGCCCTCCATCGACTCAGCCAATATATAAGGTGGTTAGGTTTTCTCAAGCAAAGAGACGGTGCCATCTACCATCTCTATCCAGCGCAAAAGCGTGTTTGTAGCTGCCCTAAGGCGGGATAAGGTGTTCGAATCTAGCTTGACCACAAGCTCGTTTCCTCTGACCTGAACCTTTGCCGTCCACTCTGCCCTCCACCTCATCTCTGGAAGAAGAGCTTGCTCAATAACCCTTGCTGAGGGGGGCCTGAGCTTGAAGCTTATGCGGAGCGAATATCTCAAAACAAACTACTTCTGCGCGATTATCGTCCTTGCAGCTGCTTCGCCAACCTTGGTAGATGGTGCATATG
>Ga0207433_10016930_pt1 | contig 10164 bp, 5 predicted proteins | sample YelNatPaOPGAMG01_FD_187559 | JGI IMG/M metagenome (GOLD analysis project Ga0207433, IMG submission 187559) | Hot spring thermophilic microbial communities from Obsidian Pool, Yellowstone National Park, USA - OP-RAMG-01 (SPAdes) (version 3) | ecosystem: Environmental > Aquatic > Thermal springs >... | reverse complement strand
CAAGCTTGCTGGCAAGCTCGCCGCGGCAGCCCCATCGCACGGTCCTCTCACCGAAAATAATCGCACGCACGTTAGGAGCCAGTGGGCAGCCATGATCGTCGCGGCACTGCAGATGAACGTCGGCGAGCGCAAGGACGACAACCTCGCCCGGGCGGTGCACTTGATTGACGAAGCCGCTCGCCGCGGAGCGCGCTTTGTCATGTTGCCTGAATACGTCGTCTACCGTGGCCCTGAGTCACGGTATGCCGACGTTGCCGAGAGCGTGCCGGGGCCGACCACCACTCTTCTTGCCGGCAAAGCACGCGAGCACAACATTTTCATCCACGGCGGTAGCTTGCTCGAGTTCGCTCCGCAGAAAGGCAAGTTCTTTAACACGAGCGTGCTGATTGACTCGTCCGGGTCGATCAGAGCCGTGTATCGGAAAGTTCACCTGTTCGACGTTGAGGTGACTGGAGAAGTTGCCCGCCAGGAATCTCGCTTGATTGCCCCTGGCGACGAACTGGTTGTCGCCGAACTGCCCGAGTTCACCTTGGGCATGTCCATCTGCTACGACCTGCGCTTTCCCGAACTCTTTCGCGCCCTTGCCGAGGCGGGCGCGACGGTCATGGCTTTGCCGGCGGCGTTCGCAGCGGCGACTGGGCGTTTCCACTGGGAGATCCTCGTGCGCGCGCGGGCGATCGAGAACCATGCTTACGTGATTGCGGCGGCGGAGTGGGGTGTGTGCGGGGGCTTCCCGACGCACGGGCACAGCATGATTGTTGACCCTTGGGGCACGGTACTCTGCGAGGCCGCCGATGGCGATACGGTGCTCACGGCTGAGGTCTCTGGCGGTGAAGCGCAGCGGCGCCGTGGACAGATTCCGGTTTTGTCGCAACGGCGTCGCGACGTGTACGAGCGCCCGGTCCACGCGTATCGAGCGGGCGATGGAGCATGAGGCGAGGGCGGTGAGCCAACGAGCTGTTGCCGAGCATCCTCTGCGAGACAAGTAGCGGGCCGCGGCGTGGTGGCGGCCCTCTCCTCCGGAAGGTCCGCCCCCGGCAGCCGACGTTGGCGGTATGGTGGTGTTCTCGAACCTTGACGTGCTTGTGAGTCAATGTTCAAGTTATTAGCTGATGCACGACCAACAAGAGGTGTGACGATCGAGAAGATTCGAGCAGCCAGCACTGCATGGCTTGCAAGCGACCGCCTGCGGCGGGAGATCCACCTGGGCAAGTACGTGCCCGGGGACAAGTTGCCGCCACAGCGGCAGCTGGCGTGCAAGCTGGGTGTGTCTTTGATGACCCTGCGCGAAGCTCTGCGCATCCTCGAGGCGGAGGGTTACTTGACCATGCGCCGCGGAGCGACCGGGGGGGCCATCATCACGGCAAGTCGCGAGTCGGTCGAGGTGCTGCAGGAGAGGCTGCGCAGCCGCATCGATGAGTTCGCCGAATGGATGGAGTTTCGCGAGGCGGTCGAGGCGGCGGCGGCCAGGCTGGCTGCCGAGCGCATCTCGGCGCAAGAGATCGCTGGGCTGCGGACTACGCTTGCTCAAATTGGTGGAGAAGCCGATGTGCAGTCGTTCAGATCGGCGGACTCGGCCTTCCATCTAGGACTTGCTCAGGCGAGCCGCAACCAGCTCATCCGCCAAGCCGTAGAAGATGCCCGGGCGGCAATGTTCCTCGCTTTTGACGCCGTCCCCCACCTCGTTGTGCTCGAGAGCACCGTGAGCGCCCACGAGCGCATCTTGGCGGCGGTGGTCGCTCATGACCGGTCGCAAGCAGAGCGATCTATGGCGGAGCACATCCGCACATCTTGGGAAGAGATCCGGTCAATCATCGAGGGGCGACTAGCATGAGGGTCGTCTCTGGTTGTGCGCGGCACGAAACGACGGGTTTGTCGGCGACGCCTCGTTCCGGTCTGTGCGGTGCGATTGATCAACTGCAAACCCGAACACGCCAGCGCTGGGCGTGGGCAGCGATAGCAACGACGCGAGGCACGCTGAGGGCGTGCTGAATGAGCACAAGGAGGTCTGCCATGGCTGAGGACACCAACAGGATGGCCGGGCGTCTGGAGGGCAAGGTCGCCCTAATCACCGGCGCGGGCATGGGGCAAGGGCGTGAGGCGAGCCAGCTCTTTGCTCAACATGGGGCTCGTATCATCGGTCTCGACATCGACCAGGGCGCGCTCGATGAGACGGTCGCCCTCGTTCGCGATGCTGGTGGGCAGATGGTCGGCTTTCGTGCCGATGTGAGTGACGAAGCGCAAGTCAAGGAGGCTGTCGAGGGCGGCTACGCCCACTTTGGCGCCTTGCACATCGTCTACAACAACGCGGGCGTCCTGTGGCGTGACAAGGATTTTTCCGTTGTCGATACGCCGCGCGAGATGTGGGACCGCGTGCTGGCGATCAATCTGACGAGCGTATTCTTGGTCTCGAAGTACTGCGTGCCCAAGCTCATTGCCGGTGGCGGCGGCTCGATCATCAACGTGGGCTCGATCTCCGCCTTGGTGGGCTTTGAACGGCCCCAGGACGCCTACACAAGTGCCAAGGGCGCCATCATCTCGCTCACCAAGTCGATGGCCGTGCAGTACGGCAAACACGGGATCCGTGTCAACGTCATCCATCCCGGCATCATCGACACGCCGATGCAGGCCAAGGAAATGGCCAAACCGGAATGGGTGGAAGCCGTCAAGAAGTCCATCCCGCTGGGGCGTATTGGCCAGCCGCGCGACATCGCCTACGCCGCTCTGTATCTGGCCAGCGACGAATCCTCGTGGGTGACGGGTGCGGAGCTGCTGGTTGACGGCGGCTTCATCGCCACGTGAGTGGCCCCCGAAGGGTTTCAGGCAGAGTTAGGGACTAACGAGCGGAGGAATGGTATGACTCCTGTAAGCGGCGGTAAGGGCGCCGCCACCTTCACGACGCCAGCCGAGCTGCGCGCCTTCGTCGAGAGCGAGCAGGTCGAGATCGTCAACTTGCGCGTGACCGACCTGAACGGCATCACGCGCCAATTGAGTCTGCCGGCGGCCGACCTGACCGATGAATTGCTCACGAGCGGCCTGGGGGCCGGCATGTCGAACTACCCCGGGTACCGCACTATTGAGGCGTCGGACATGCGTATGGTCCCCGACGTGAGCACGGCTTTCCTTGACCCGACGACGACCACGCGCAGCCTGAACATCCTCTGCAACATCGCGAACGCTGATGGCAGTCCCTTCGCACGTTGCCCACGCGGGATCTTGCGGCGGGCGGTGGAGCGTCTGCACGCAGCCGCAGGGCACGGAGAGCTCATGGCCTTGCCCGAGCTGGAGTTCTACCTGTTTGACGACGTACGTTTCGCGACCGAGATGAATCGGTCTACCTACGTTGTCGATGCGATTGAGGGACGCTGGAACACCGACCGCGACGAGGGTCCCAACTTGGGCTACAAGTTCCAACGTGCGGTGAGCCAGCACGCGGCGCCGCCCCGCGATCATCTCTACGAGGTGCGCAGCGACATCGTGCGCGCCCTGCTCGCCTGCGGGGTGCCGGTCAAGTACCACCACCACGAGCTCGGTGGACCAGGGCAGGTGGAGATCGAACTCGCTTTCCAGCCGGCGCTGGCGGCTGGCGATCACCTGCAGATGGCGAAAGACATCGTGAAGACCGTTGCGCTTAAGCATGGCAAGACGGCCACGTTCATGCCCAAGCCACTTTTCGACGAGGCGGGCAACGGCTTGCACTTCCACCTGTACCTGACGGAGGGTGAGCGTTCGCTCTTCTTCCAGGAGGGGACGTACGGGAACTTGAGCGATCTGGCTCGCTACGCTATCGGCGGCCTGCTCGCTCACACGCCGGCACTGATGGCGCTGACCAACCCGAGCACGAACTCCTACCGGCGCTTCGGCCCTGGTCTGGCGGCACCCATGAAGCTCTTCTTCTCGGTGGCCAATCGCAGCGCTGCGATCCGCATCCCCGGCTACAGCATGACTCCCACGGCGCACCGGATTGAGTTTCGCATGGCCGATGCGATTGGCAATCCGTACGTTACCCTGGCGGCTATCGTGGTCGCCATGGCCGACGGCATCGAGCGGCGGATGGCTCCCGAGGAGCTCGGCTTCGGCCCCTTCGATACGAACGTCTACGACCTGCCCGAGGCCCAGCTTGCGGCCATGAAACAAGCCCCCCAGAGTCTCGAGGAGGCCTTGCATAACTTGCAGGAAGACAGCGGTTTCCTGACCGCTGGTGGTGTGTTCGACGAGGGTTTCGTCGGGACGTGGGTCGACCTGAAGATGAAGAACGAGGTTGGTCCGCTGGCCTTGCGGCCGCACCCGTATGAGTTCGCCCTCTATTACGACCGCTGAAGGGTTCAAAGACGCGGGCGCTGCCCGGCCACGCCGGAGGCGATGGCCGGGCAGCGCCCCTTAAGACCAGCGAGGTGAGCAGATGCCGAATGGCTACAACGACTGTGTGGGGCACGTCGATCTGACGTCGGGGACGGTCTCGCTGGAGCATCCCGGGGAGGAGTTCTTCCGCACTTATTTGGGCGGCAGCGCCTTGGCCAGTTACTACCTTCTAAGGGACGTGCCGCCAGGGGCTGACCCGCTGGGGCCGGACAACGTCTTGGTAATCGCGCCCAGTGTTCTCACCGGGGCGACGATCTCGGGTCTGTCGCGCTTCAACGTGAGCGCGAAGTCGCCTGAGACGGGCCTGATCGGCGATTCTCAGTGCGGCGGACATTTCGGCCCGCAGCTTAAGTACGCGGGTTTCGACGCGCTGGTCGTTCACGGCAGGGCGAGCGAGCCCGTCTACTTGTGGGTGAGTGAGGGCCGTGTGGAGATTCGCCCGGCCGCCCATCTCGCGGCGCTGAAGACGAAGGAGTTACAGGAGACGCTTCGTCGAGAGCTGGGCGATGCGCGCGTGCAGGTGCTGCAGAACGGTCCTGCCGGCCGCCGGCTCGTCCGTTGCGCCAACATCACCAATAACCTGCACCACTTCGCTGGGCGAACCGGCATGGGGGCCGTCATGGGCGCTAAGAATCTCGTCGCCGTGGCTGCCCGAGGCAAGCGTCCGTATCCGTTTGCCGACGAGGAGAAGGTCAAGGCGCTGGCGCGCAAGGGAGCGGAGACGTTCAAGAGCTCGCCTGGCTGGCAGGACTTTGGCGCTAACGGTACGCCGGGCCTGGTGAGCACGAATGCGGCGATCAACAACTTGCCCACGCACAACATGCGTGACGGCTTCTTCGCTGGGGCTGAGAACCTCTCTAGTGAGGCCCTCCATAGGCAGATCGGCGTGGGGCGGGATGCCTGTTCTAGCTGCGTCATGCGCTGCAAGCAGATCGTCGCTGCCGAAGAACCCTGGCCGATTGATCGCGCTTATGGCGGTCCGGAGTACGAAACGATCGGTATCCTCGGTTCGAACTTAGAGATAGACGACATTCGCGCCGTCGCCAAGGCCAACGAGCTGTGCAATAGCTATGGCCTCGACACTATCTCGACCGGTGGCCTCATCGCGTTCGCGATCGAGTGTTACGAGAACGGGCTGCTCGGGCCGCAGGACACGGACGGTCTCGAGCTGCGCTTTGGCGATCCAGAAGTGCTCATCGAGATGGTCCGTCGGATCGGCGAGCGCGAGGGCATCGGCGACGTGCTGGCCGACGGCTACGCGGCCGCCATCGCGGCGATCGGGCCCGAGTCGGCGCGGTTCGCCGTTCAGGTCAAAGGGGCGGGTCTTCCGGCGCACATGCCGCAGACGAAGAAGACGCAGGCGCTCATGTACGCCGTGAACAGCTTCGGTCCGGACCACATGAGCTGCGAGCACGACGGCATGCTCAACAACTTCGGCCCGGACATCGTGGCGCTCGGCATCACGCACGCGGTCCCCTTCGACCAGTGGGACGAGGAGAAGGTGCGCTACGTGCTCTACACCGAGTACTTCTACTCGCTTCTGGACACCCTCGAACTGTGCGACTTCTGCTTCTCGCCAGGAGGGCTCTACGGCTATCGCGACATCGAGGAGATCGTCACCGCCGTCACGGGCTGGCCGATGAACCTGTGGTCACTCATGAAGGTGGGCGAACGGCGCATCGCCTTGATGCACGCGTTTAACTACCGGGAGGGCGCCTCGCCGCGCCTCGATGCACTGCCAGAAAGGGTCTTTGAACCATTTACGCTGGGCCCGCGCGCCGGCCAGCGCTTGAGCCGCGCCGCCGTGCGCACGGCCGTGCGCGAGTACTACCGCATGATCGGCTGGGATGTCCGTACCGGGCGGCCCGACGGAGGCAGGCTGCGCGAACTCGACCTGGCGTGGGTGGACGAGGCGCTGCCGGCCGGTGGGCGGCGGGGCGATACGTAAGTCGCTTTCCGTGCTGGTCAACCTCCCTGTAAGCTCTTAGGCGAGCCCGTCTTGCGAGTCCGTCCTGTGTGAGCGGGCTTCTACGTCCGGATGAGACTGCCCTCGGCAGTGCGAGCAGCGAGAGGCGCACGAAGCGCTCTATGAGGAGGAGCTTTGCTATGGCGATGACGTTTGGGCCCAGACGCGCGACCTTCATCGACATTGCCGCGGCCGTGAGGGCCGACGGCGGGCCGCTGACCGGGGAAGAGGTCGGCGAGTTCGAGAAGTTTGACCTTCTCTATCGCTCGCTGTGCGCCATGCTGTACAACTACGTGCCTATGTCCGGACACCCAGGGGGCTCGATCTCCTCTGGCCGCTTCGTCGCCGGTCTCATCTTCGATAGCCTGGATTACGATCTTGGCGATCCCGATCGGGACGACGCCGACATCCTCTCGTATGCGGCTGGCCACAAGGCGATGGGCCTCTATGCCATGTGGGCCCTGCGCGATGAGGTGGCGCGCGTGGCCGCCGTGCACTTGTTGCCAGCTGACGCGGCGCGGCGTCTGCGTCTCGAGGACCTGCTTGGCTTTCGCCGCAACCCAATCAACGACACTCCCCTGTTCCGTCAGTTCCACTCCAAGGCGCTCGACGGGCATCCCACTCCGGCGACGCCGTTCGTCAAGCTGTCCACGGGCGCCTCGGGGGTCGGTGTGGCGAGCTCCATCGGCCTTGCGGTGGCTGCTCGCGACTACTTTGGCGAAGACGCTCCCCGGGTGCACATCGTCGAGGGCGAGGGCGGACTGACGCCGGGGCGCGTAGTCGAGGCGCTGGCGGCAGCCGGTACGGCCTCGCTCGATAACGTGATCCTGCACCTCGACTGGAATCAAGCGTCGATCGATAGCGATCGCGTGTGTCGCCAAGACGGGCAGCCAGGCGACTACGTGCAGTGGGATCCGCGCGAGCTGTTCTACCTGCACGACTGGAACGTGATCGACGTCGTGGAAGGCCACGACTTCCAGCACATCATCGCGGCGCAGAGGCGTGCTCTGGCGCTGGAAAACGGTCAACCCACCGCTGTCATCTACCACACTCACAAGGGCTGGAAATACGGTGTCGAGGGGAAGGCCTCGCATGGAGCGGGACACAAGCTCTGTTCCCAGGGCTTCTACGACGCACTCGCCGACCTCCTCGCTCCGGGCGACGTTACCCTGCCTCGCTGCGATGAGAACGATCACCGTTGCGCTGCGCCCGGTTTGGCGGGACGGACGATCTTGGAGGGGTGTTTCTGGGAGGCACTGCAGATCGTGCGCCGGCGCGTCGAGGACGGTGGTCCGGCGGTTGCCGCGCTGGCGACGCGCCTCGAGGGGGCGCGCGAACGCTTACAGCGTCGCGCCCGCAAGGCGCGTCGCGGGGCGCCGAATGTGGCGGCCGTGTACAGCACAGCTGAGGCCGAAGGGCACAGCACGCCCGACGAGTTGCGCCTCGCCGTCGGCTCCAGCACGACACTGCGACAGAGCCTGGCGAGTGCCTTGCACTACCTCAACCGTGTTTCGGACGGCGCCTTGCTGACGGCGGCGGCAGACCTGTTAGGCTCCACGAGCGTGAGCGCCATCGCGGCCGGCTTCCCGGATGGCTACTGGAACGCGCGGACGAATCCCGCGGCCCGCCTACTCTCGACTGGCGGTATTTGCGAAGACGGCATGTCGGGGATCCTCTCCGGGGTGTCAGCCTTCGGGCACGCCATCGGTGTGGGCGCTTCGTACGGCGCCTTCCTCGCACCCCTGGGTCACATCGCGAGCCGTCTGCACGCGATTGGTGCGCAGGCGCGGCGTGCCTACTCCGGTGAGGCGTATCGGCCAATGATCCTGGTGTGCGGACACGCGGGTCTAAAGACCGGCGAAGATGGCCCCACGCACGCTGATCCGCAAGCCTTGCAGCTGCTGCAAGAGAACTTCCCTCTGGGCACGGCGATCTCGCTGACTCCTTGGGAACCGCAAGAGATTTGGCCGCTCGTAGCGACCGCACTCGCACGGCGGCCGGCGGTCATCTCCGCCTTCGTCACGCGCCCGAACGAGGTGGTGCTTGACCGCGAGAGCCTTGGCCTCGCGTCCGCTCAGGAGGCCAGGAGCGGCGTCTACGTGCTGCGGCGCGCGCAGGGCGATGGCGATGTCACGCTCGTGCTGCAGGAGAGCGCCGTCACCTACGCGTTCGTGCAGGAGGCGTTGCCCCTCCTGGAAGAGGCCGGCATCGACCCGTTGGTCTACTACGTGGCCAGCGCCGAGCTGTTCGACCTCTTGCCAGAGGACGAGCAGCGCCGCTTGTTCCCCGCGGCGCGGGCTCAGGAGGCGATGGGCATTACCGGGTTCACGCTGCCCACGCTCTACCGATGGATACGTTCGGAGACCGGTTTGGCCGCCTCGCTGCACCCTTATCGTAAGGGTCACTACTTGGGCAGTGGACCGGGCGAGGTGGTCCTGGCAGAGGCCGGCCTCGATGGCGAAAGCCAGTTCCGCGCCATTAAGGCCTACCTCGACCAACGCGTGCGGCAAGGCACTGACTGAGCCCTGCCCGGACCGACGATTCGGCGGCCGACTCAGGTGAGTGGGCCGTTCCCGGCGGCTTCGCGTGCACGGCAAACCTTAGGAGTAGCTACCGAGGTGTCTTCCGCAAGGCGTCAGCGCGCTGCGCGCAAGCTGATACACTAAACATATCTATTGATTGTTCGCGCGCTGCGCACGCTGGGCATTCTTCGCACGCCGGGCCGCCGGTCGCTGATGCTTGGTTTCCGGCTCCCAGCTTGAAGCCCTGCGCACGCGTCAAGGAGAAAGGAATCGTCGCCGTGTTTAAGGTTGTGAGCAACGAGGAGATTGCCCCCCAGCTCTACCGCATGGTGGTAGAGGCGCCGCGGGTCGCGCGGGCCCGCAAGCCGGGGCAATTCGTGATCGTGCATCTGAAGGAGGGCTCCGAGCGCATTCCCCTGACCATTGCTGACGACGACCCTGATGCCGGCACGATCACGCTGATCATCCAGGCGGTCGGGCGTAGCACACGTGAGATCGTTGCTGTGCCACCGGGAGGCGAGATCCGTGATGTCGCCGGACCGCTGGGCAAGCCGACTGAGATCGAGAACTGGGGTAACGTCGTGTGCGTTGGCGGTGGCGTGGGCACGGCCGTGCTCTTCCCGCTCGTGAAGGCGCTAGCGAAGGCCGGCAACCGCGTGACGACGATCATCGGTGGCCGGAGCGAGCCGTACGTTGTGCTGCGCGACGAACTGGCTGAGTTTTCGGCCGAGATGATCTTCACCACCGAGGATGGCTCCCTGGGCGAAAAGGGGTTCGTCACGGCTCCCCTGAAGCGCCTCCTGGAGCAAGGTAACGGTGCCACGCCGAAGGCGATCTACGCCGTGGGGCCGGTGCCGATGATGAAGGCGATCGCGGCGCTAACGAAAGACTACGACGTGAAGCTCGTTGTGTCGCTCAACCCGATCATGATCGATGGGACGGGCATGTGCGGTGGCTGCCGCGTCTCGGTCGGGGGTGAGGTCAAGTTCGCCTGCGTCGATGGGCCGGAGTTCGACGGACACCTGGTCGACTTCGACGAGCTCATGCGTCGGCAGAACACCTACGATGTGTCCGACGATCACGTTTGTCGTGTGACTGGCGAGCGGGTGCGACCGGCTGCGGCGGGCGCCGCTGCGGCGGCGCCCGCCGCAGCCGGTCGCACCGCCGAGCCCTCCGCTAAGGAGCGCCTGGCGATTCCCCGCGTGCGCATGCCCGAGCAGGACCCGCAGGAGCGCAGCCACAACTTCTTCGAGGTCAACCTCGGGCTGACGCCCGAGCTCGCTATGCTCGAGGCCGAGCGGTGTCTGCAGTGCA
>Ga0207433_10016927_pt1 | contig 10164 bp, 9 predicted proteins | sample YelNatPaOPGAMG01_FD_187559 | JGI IMG/M metagenome (GOLD analysis project Ga0207433, IMG submission 187559) | Hot spring thermophilic microbial communities from Obsidian Pool, Yellowstone National Park, USA - OP-RAMG-01 (SPAdes) (version 3) | ecosystem: Environmental > Aquatic > Thermal springs >... | reverse complement strand
GTTTACTGCATCAACAGGGTCGTTTCATCCAAAAATATTTTTTAAGTTCTGAATTCCAGTTAACTTTTTGCTCTGATAAAAACTCGTATATTATTGTATTCAGGCCAGTTTTCATAAAATACACTTCCTTTGGATTCACCATTGACTTAAATTATCCATCGATCGTTTGGAACCTACAGGTTCATTTCTTTCGTTTGTTGCGTTAATGCTTACATGATTGTTTTATCTTTTCTTTAAATAAAAATCGCATAAATGTATTTTGTACACTTTAAAAAAATATTTTTTACTTTTACAGCCGAAAAATATATTTATTTCGGATAAAAACAAAATTGAAAGTTATGAATTTAAGCGGAAAATGGGAACGAAGGTGGCATCCATTGTTGCAGGAGTGGGTTATTTTGGCGGCAGTTACCAGCCATCGTCCATGGTCGGGAGAGACAATAAAGCCAATAGCAGTCGAAGAACCGGTATTTGATCCGGGTTGTTATTTATGTCCGGGCGTGGTTCGGGCATCGGGTGTTAAAAATCCCGATTACAAGGGACCGTGGGCTTTTACCAATGATTTTGCCTCTTTTTCTTTCGATGCGCCGGATGTAAGCAACGACAGCAAATTTCAGAAAGTTCGTCCTGTGCACGGTACCTGCAGGGTTATTTGTTATACTCCCCGTCATAATGTTACCTTGGCTCAGCTTCCTATTGAGGAGGTCGAAGCAGTGGTTCGTTTATGGAAAAATGAGTACGAAACCCTTTCCCAACACGAAAAAATTAAAAATGTGCTGATTTTTGAGAATAAGGGCAAAGTTATCGGGGTTTCCAATCCTCATCCCCATGGGCAGATTTATGCAACCAACTTTGTGCCCCGAATAGTTGAGCGTCAACGTAGTTCTTTTGCTGAATACTATCGTGAAAATGGCACCCATTTATTGGAAGACCTGTTGCAGGAAGAGTTGCAATATGGCAAACGTATTGTATATGAGAATGATCATTTTGTAGCGTTTGTGCCCTTTTTTGCTCGTTTTGTTTATGAAACCTACATTGTACCCCGTAAGCAGGTTCCCAGTATTGCTGCGTTGTCCGAAATTCAATTAAAGGCTCTGGCCGAAATTCATAAGGTTATTTTAAGTAAGTTCGATAGGCTTTACCAGATGTCGTTTCCCAATATTACCATGCTGCAAAATGCTCCCTGCGATGATAGTCCCGAAAATGCACTCTTTCATTTTCATATCGAATTTTATCCCCCCTTGCGCGATCCAGACAAAATGAAGTATCTCGCAGGGTTTGAATCGGGTGGGGGAAATATTATCAATCCCGTGATGCCCGATGACGCCGCACAGCGCTTAAGGGAAGCGTAAAATTTTTTGTTACAAAAAAAACTTTGGCACAATATTTGAAAAAATACTATTCAGTAGTGAGTAGTTTTGTTTTCATAGTTTAGTGGTTAGTTGTAGTTAGTGAGTAGTTTGTAAAAATGATGGGAATCGCAAGATTTTCCATCTTTTTTTACAAACTTTTTTTATTTCTGATCTTTTCCCTCTGTTTTATTCGAAAATAACTTTATAAGTTACTGACTACCTTTTGGTTATACGTACTTCTTTATTCGCCACTCGGCCAGATGGAACTCGCATGTTGCTTATAATTTTAATTCGTTTGTTGTGTTTACAGCGTCAACAGGGTCGTTTCTCAATTATTAGCAGCACGTATTTCCGCCTTCCTGACGAGAGGGACAAGGAACACTTCCGTACGAACAAAACACGCAACAGTCGCCTGCCCGGGGCCGAAGTACCTGTTTACAGTGGGTGCATTCGTAGAAAAATACACAAGTATCGACAGGCATAGTTTCTTCCTTGCTAAATCCGCAATGGGGGCAGGTAATGGTTGATTGTAACTGTTTCATTTTATGTGTATTGTGTGTGCAAAGCTAAGCATAAAATTGAAATTGTGCTACTTCACAGTTAGGTATTCTATCGAAAATTTTGGCAGGTGTAACTTTCGCTCGTTTGATATTTTACATTGAAATATTAGGGAAGGTTTCATTTTTGAAAATAAAAAATGGCGAAGCGGGAGATTATTTTATATTTTTGTTGCAAGCAAAAAAATCATGGCGAAATCAGCTAAAAGCAAGACTGACAGGACATCAGGCACTACGGTACTACCGATCGATCTGGGTAAAATGCCCCCCCAGAATGTTGAGTTGGAAGAGGTAGTATTGGGCGCTATCATGTTGGAGAAGGATGCTATCGTATCGGTGATTGACATACTTTCCCCTGCCAGTTTTTATGTCGAAGCCCATCAGAAGATTTACAAGGCTATTGTTGACCTTTTTACGACTGACAGGCCTATAGATATTCTCACGGTAACCGAAGAACTTAAGCGTCAGGGGACATTGGATGAGGTAGGGGGAGCCTATTATGTTGCCCAGTTAACTTCCAGGGTAGCTACCGCTGCCAATATCGAGACTCATGCCCGGTTAATTCAGCAGAAATATATCCAGCGGGAACTTATCCGCGTTTCGTCTGAGATTCAAACCCGGGCTTACGATGACTCTGTGGATGTTAATGATTTGCTTGATTTTTCCGAGGCTCAGCTGTTTGAAATAGTTCAGGGCAACATAAAAAAAGAATCGGTGCCCATTAACCTGCTTATTTCGGAGGCCATAAAACAGATCGAAGAAGCGGGTAAACGTGAGGATCATCTTAGCGGTGTGCCATCGGGGTTTACCAAGCTCGACAATATGACGCTGGGCTGGCAAAATTCCGACCTAATTATTGTAGCTGCCCGTCCCTCTATGGGTAAAACAGCTTTTGTGCTTTCCATGGCACGGAATATGGCCGTAGAATATAAACGGTCGGTGGCCATATTTTCGCTCGAAATGTCGTCGATGCAGTTAGTTAACCGCCTTATTTCCATTGAGAGCGAAATACCTTCGACAGCTATTCGTAAGGGTAAGCTTAGGCTCGACGAATGGCGGCAGTTGAATGCCAAGATAAAGTCATTGGAAAGTGCATCGATATACATCGACGATACGCCCGGTATCAGTATTTTTGAGCTGAGGGCCAAATGCCGTCGATTGAAAAAGAAGTACAATATTGACATAGTTATCATTGACTACCTGCAGCTGATGACTGGCCCTCCTGACCTCAAGGGCAACCGCGAACAGGAGGTCAGTATCATTTCACGTTCGTTGAAAGGACTGGCCAAGGAGCTAAATGTCCCTATAATTGCCCTATCGCAGTTGAACCGTGCTGTGGAAAGTCGTACGGGTAACAAACGACCGCAACTATCGGACCTTCGTGAATCGGGGGCTATTGAGCAGGATGCCGACGTGGTATGCTTCATTCACCGACCCGAAAAATACGGTATGATGGTTGATGATGATGGTAACTCTACCGTTGGCATTGCCGAAATCATTGTGGCCAAGCACCGAAATGGTGCCGTAGGAGATGTTAGGCTACGATTCCGCGATGAAATTGCCCGTTTTGTCGAACTTGATGAAATTGAACCTATTGACGAAAGTATTTCTATTCGACCTGTTATTACTAAAGGTTCGCGCATGAATGAGGAAATAATCTCGCCTATTGACGATTTTAAGCCTAATACCTCATTCGACGACGAACCCCCATTTTAGTTTATAGAATATTCTGCAGCTCTTCGAAATGGTAAATTTCATAAGTGGCTTTTTCGGGATGATCAATGCGATGAGGGTTAAAGTAAACCTGATCTATGCCAAATTCCTTTGCTCCCAGTATGTCAATATCCCAATTGTCGCCAATCATCAACGATTCTGACTTGCGGGCATTTGCCGATGTCAGGGCATATTCGAAAATTTTTGTGTGCGGCTTACGATATCCTACACTATCGGAGGTAATGATCCGCTCGAAATAATGCCGAATACCGCTGTTTTCTAACTTCTGAAACTGTACTTCATTAAACCCGTTGGTGATAATATGCAAATGATACTTGTTTTTTAACCAAGCAAGCGTTTCGGTGACTTTAGGGAAAAGTTTTGTTTTGGTGGGACTTATTTCGATATAATCGGCCGAAAGGGTTAATGCCAGTTCGGGATTTTTTATGCCAAAAGCATCCAGGGTCTTAAAAAAACGGTCGTCGCGGAGCGTTTCTTTGCTTACTTCACCGGCCATAAATCGTTCCCAGTAAAAATCGTTCCAGTAGTAGAATTCATCGAGATAGCCCTGTAATGATATACCATAGCTGTCGAGCTTACGCTTGTAATACATTTCAGTAAGTGTATCTACGGCATTGGTCTCGTAATCCCAAAGCGTTCGGTCAATATCGAAAAACAGATGTTTGTATTTTTTTTGGCTCATTGGCATTATTTTGTTTATTACTCTCCCGCAAATTTCGTTTATTTTTGGGATGTCATTTTAAATTTACGTTAAGATGTTGGTCACTGCTTATATTTTGCTTGCCTTTTTGGCTGGAAGTCTGATGACTTTTGTCCTGCTTCGTTACAAATATCGTACAGAAGTTAATGTAGCTGCAGAAAAATTACAAAAACTTGAAGAAGATGCTGCAGGATTGAGAAAGCAACTGGAGGATAAACAGCAACAAATCACTGAATTAGTGCGACAGAACAGCATCCTGGAGACACAGCATAATTTTTTAAAGCAAAAACTGGAAGACCAGAAGGCAGAACTGGAAAATATGCAGGAGAAGCTCACGATAACTTTTCGTAATCTTGCTAACGATATTTTGGAGGAGAAAGCCAAACGATTTACCGAACAAAACAAAGTTAATCTCGATGAAATTTTAAAGCCATTAGGTGAAAAGATTAAAGAATTTGAGAAGAAAGTTGAAGAAACCTATGATAAAGAAGCCCAGCAGCGTTTTTCGCTGAAAGAGGAAGTAAAAAGGTTGGCCGAAATGAACCAGTTGCTGAGTGAAGAAGCCAGGAATCTGGCACGTGCGCTTAAGGGTGATACCAAGACGCAGGGCAACTGGGGGGAAATGATACTTGAGAGTATTCTCGAGAAATCGGGGCTTGTACGTGACCAGCAATACTGGATTCAACCAACCTTTACCTCGGCCGAGGGAAACCGGCTGCGTCCCGATGTGGTTATTCTTTATCCGGGTAAGCGTAGCATTGTAGTTGACTCAAAAGTTTCGCTTACTGCCTACGAACGTTATGTATCGGCCGAAACTGAAGAGGAAAGGCAGGCCGCCCTACGTGAACACATCATTTCGGTGCGCAAGCATATTGACGAACTATCCAAAAAACAGTATCAAAATATTCCTGAGCTTCATACGCTCGATTTTGTTATGCTCTTTATTCCGGTGGAACCGGCTTATCTGTTGCTTATGCAACACGAAGCAGGCATATGGAATGAAGCCTACGATAAGCGTATCCTTTTGATCAGCCCTACGAACTTGATTGCTGCGTTGAAAATGATTGAAAGTATCTGGCGGCAGGAAAAGCAAAACCAGAATGCTGAGGAAATAGCCCGGGTAGGGGGTGAACTTTACGACCAGCTAAACCGGTTTGTGGATGAACTGATTGAACTTGGAAAAAAACTCAAAGCTGCACAGGAACATTACCAGAATTCGATGCAACGCCTCTCGGAAGGGCGGGGTAATCTTATCAGAAGGGCCGAAAAGCTAAAAATGCTCGGGGCCAGAACCAGTAAAAGTTTTCCCGAAAACTTGTTAAACAGGGCTTTAAATGATGATGGCGAAAACGGATAAAATTTTTTCCCAAAATATTTGTAATTAAAAAATACTCCTCTATCTTTGCAACGCTTTTAAAGATCAAGGGCGATTAGCTCAGTTGGTTCAGAGCACCTGCCTTACAAGCAGGGGGTCGTAGGTTCGACTCCTACATCGCCCACACAAAAGGAATAGAACCTAAAGTCATTTGTTTTTTGTAAAATCGTATAACCGCTGTTGCGGTTTTTTTGTTTATTATCGTCGTTGTAAATCTTTGCATCCATTTACTTGGCCACTTCCCCCCCCTTATCGAAGCCTGTCACTTCGCCGCAGATAACCGCAAGCAAAAGTGTATCGATATTTCCCCAAAATTTACTATCTTGCACTTGCTATTTGTGTTCTTTGAAAATATAGCCACCAGTCGCTTTTTGGGCGTAGGTGAGGGGAGTGGGCACATGGCTGCATCTAAGATCTTCGTCTGGGATGCTTCCTCAGCCCCGATAATTATGTGCAGGCAACCGGCTTCTCGCAGAACTTCAACCGCTATGCCTACTGCGTAAATAATCCGCTGGGATATGTGGATCCGGGTGGGGAGGTATTTGGCATTGATGATGCAATAATAATACTCGCTATGGCCTACTTTGGTGGTATGCAGGCAAACTTTTTCACTGCCGACAATCCCATGAACCCTGGCGATTGGAACTGGAAAAGTGCAAATACCTATACTGGAATTGTTTCCGGAGCAGTGGCGGGTGCAAGTATGGTTGGTGTTATGCCTGTCTGGCTTCCAAAATTGGATGGAATGATACCGAGGGGATTATTCCAGGCGGGAGTGAATGTAGGAATAAATGGGCTTGTCAACATAATCAATGGTGACAAATTTATGGATAACTGGGAAAGTGCAGCCATCTCTGGTTTTATCAATGGGGCTATAACAGGTTACGAATTGGCTAAAGCAAATGGGACAAATTACTGGTGGGGCAATGAGGTAGCTTATAATAGAAACCAGTGGTCTTTATACAATGTAGACAAGCCTGATTATGTTATCGATTTTAATATACCTAATGTAGGTTCAAATTTGGATAATGATTGTATGCCAACCACTTTTCTTGAGATTGAGTCTAAAAGAGGAGGAATAAGGACTTATGATAATTTTATAAAGATTACTGGTTATCAAGAGAATGTTGGTGTAAAAATAGAAATAGGGGAGTATGAAGAATTAATAAAAAGCACTTTTAATAATGTCCAAACACTTTCAAGAAATGAATATTACAAACTTTTTGATCCGAAGTTTATGCAAGCTGCTGCAGACAATGGTCAGGTATTTTCAGTTTATTTTAAAGGACATGTGGATAACGTAAGAAGTTTACAAGTGTATACACGTGCATTATATAAAAATAAACTTACCTTCAGACAAAGTAAGTATAATTTTACATTATCAGGTAAAGGAGTTACAGTTTTGAATGTTTTCTGGTTTTATTAATATTGGGCATCATGGAAATAAGATACCTACTAGTTGCTTTTGCATTTACCTCATTATCTTGTGCAATTAGCTATTCACAAAATATTGTTGAGCAATTAAAACAATTTTATGAAAATGCTGATATGGATTGTTATATAGCTAAGATTCAGGACAATATAAATTATTGTTTTGTAATAGACAATCAAAATTGGGGGAGGGATAAGCATGGTATTCTTCCACAAAAAGTCGAGTTAAAAAAAAATGAAATTGTTCCAATGGTAACAATTCAATTTATTAATACAGATTCATTTTCTTTTAATGATGATATTTATAATTACATAACTATTGATAGTGTTATAGTGTTTACCCTTGCGATAATTGACAAAAAGATGAAAGTAAAAGCATTTGCCAATTTTTTTGATGATATCTGTTATTATGAATTGGATAAGGAACCTTTTGAAAATATTATCGTAAAAATAAGACTTAAACAAATAATAAAAAACATCTATAAGAAAAAACCTGAATTGATTCTTTATTGCGATGCTTTACGAGGATGCAAAGGGTTCTGTGGACCATGTGATTATAATGGATTTATGTTTGTCAAAAATGGGAAATTATATGTATATCGAGTAGTCGAAAAAGATATTTACGAATTGAATGAATATATAAAGAGATTTTTTAGTTTAAAAAGAATCCGTAGTTTAAATTATACCTCTATACCCATAATTTTTCAAAAAGATGAATCAATAAGACGTACAGGGCATACTCCTGAAAATGAAAAGATTATATGTCCGTAGGCTGTAATGTTGTTTATCAGAATCTACATCATGCCCTTGCCCCATTCCCCAAAATTTATTATCTTGCCTTTAATTTCGTTGCGTTCTTTGAAAACGTATAGCGCACCATCAGCTTTCAGTCAATAGCTTAAAGAAGCACGTCTAGCTGGCCGCCATTACGACCCTGTGCTGGGCCTGTTCCTCAGCCCTGATAATTATATGCAGGCGCCCGGCTTCTCGCAGAGCTTCAACCGGTATGCCTACTGCGTAAACAATCCGCTGCGGTATGTGGATCCGAGTGGGGAGTTTATTACATGGAGCATAGGTAAGAATGGATTGAGCATAGGGTTTAATCTTATGCCGATTGGGATCCCCATTGGGGCAGGTATTAACATGGGATGGAGTAATGGAGCAAGTGCGGGGATGTATGTAGAATTTGGACCCCGAATTGGAGGCACGGGATTAGGTACTGGTTTCACCCAGCAGTATAGCTTGGATTATAATTTTAAGCATGGATCATGGAGTACTACTACCAGCGTAGGGGCGTATGCATCTGTTGGACCTTTCACAGCAGGAGGTAATTTTTCGATCACGCATAATCTTTCCAACAATGATTTTCCGACAGCTGGTTGGGGTGTGTATGCGGGAATTGGGATCGGGGGAGAAAAAGGGAGCTTGGGTTTCACGGTGGGTTATGGTTTAGCAGGCTGGTCGTATGGTATAGGTGGTTCCTACTATACTGCGTATGAAAGAGCGTACATGAGGGCTGAGGCGAGGTTAGAGGATTATCAGCGCAGTTAATAGGGGGTTAGGGTATGGTTTAGGTGCTTTGGGACCTAGCATAGGAACTGGTGAATTTGGTTATGGAGGAACTTTTAAAGTGGGAGTTACAATTGATCCAGCCTTTCCTGGTGTAATAATAGTTAGAGGAGAATATTGGGCTGATTTAACAGGACATGGAAGATATAGTCATGGGGGTAATATTCATTCCCAAGAATACTCCTGCTGGCATACAGTTAGGTTATGTTCAACATGAATATGGACATTACTTACAAGAACAATCTTTATCTCGTTCTGTGTATAATAAAATGGCAATTGCTAGTTTTCTAGATGCAATTTTTAGTAATGATCATAGTCATTTTTGGGTAGAAACAGATGCTAATGTTAGAGCTGCGGCATTTTTCCCTCCAACTCTTAATAAGGCAGATATACATAATGAAGCATTATGGCCAAAAGTACCAAATCATTAATAAAATTAAAATATGAAAACAAAACTTATTATTTTAGGAGTTGTTTTTCTCAATGTATTAAGTTGCATGACCGATAAAATTTATCATAACTTAACCATTAAAAACAACTCCGGTAGTTATTTAGCACCGGCTTTTTTAAATGATACATCAGAAGGAGAAAAATGGGTTTATGATTTAATAAGATTGGGCAAAATAAGTGAGGTTAAAAAGAATTGTCCTATAATTGAACCAAAGGGTGAATATATAATATGTTCTATGGTGGATTGGAATAAATTAGTTAAAACAGATACGTCTGAATACTATCTTTATTTAGTTGACTTAAATGTGATTGAGTTATTAAAAAAGGAATATTCAGATTCTGTTATGATTAAGAATAAGTCATTAAAAGTTATTAAAGCAACCTATGGTGATTTCAAAAAAATGAATTGGATAATCGTATTTCCATAGGATGGTGGCTATTTCGGTGATATTGATTCCCCTATACTTTTTTCACTATCGATATCCCCTTGTTGCTCCATTCCCAAAAATTTTCTAACTTTACTTTAATTTTGTTGCGTTCTTTGAAAACGTATAGCGCTCCATCAGCTTTCAGTCAATAGCTTAAAGAAGCACGTCTGGCGGGCCGTATCTACGACCCTGTGCTGGGCCTGTTCCTCAGCCCCGATAATTACGTGCAGGCCCCGGCTTCTCGCAGAACTTCAATCGCTATGCCTACTGCGTAAACAATCCGCTGCGGTATGTGGATCCGAGTGGGGAGTTTTTCTATACACTTGCTGTCTTAATAGCTGCGCCGTTTACAGGAGGGGCGTCATTAAGTTATTTGCCAATAGCAATTGGTACCGATATTGGTATGTGGCAAGGAGGTACTTCACTCTTTTTTTTAAAAATTAAAAAATGACTTTTTAACGGTCGAATATGTAGGGTTTATTTATTTCTATAATGACCTTTTGCAGAAATAATTTCTACTATTCCGATTTCATCATCAATGGTATATATAAGCCGATTCTTTTTATCA
>Ga0207433_10016921_pt1 | contig 10166 bp, 8 predicted proteins | sample YelNatPaOPGAMG01_FD_187559 | JGI IMG/M metagenome (GOLD analysis project Ga0207433, IMG submission 187559) | Hot spring thermophilic microbial communities from Obsidian Pool, Yellowstone National Park, USA - OP-RAMG-01 (SPAdes) (version 3) | ecosystem: Environmental > Aquatic > Thermal springs >... | reverse complement strand
TTGGCATCTTGGCCAGACAAATGGTTAAGGGGAAGCTCAGAGATGTCATTGTTGAGTTTGATCCAAAAGGTTCTCTGGCAACGACGTATCATGGTCATGGTTCAGATATAGGTTTGGTTGGCGGACTTTTGGGCTTAAGTCCCACCGATGACCGTCTACCTGAGTCACTCGATTTGGCTGTAAAACAGGGGATTAAGGTTAGTTTCAAGATTGTGGACTATCCAGCGAAACACCCCAATACGTATAAGATGACAGTCATTAGTGATGAAAATGAGATAATGCACCTTACTGCCATTTCAGTTGGCGGTGGCATGATTGAGATTCAAGAAATTGACGGATTCGAAGTCAGTATTGCTGGTGATTTTTATGAAATGCTAGTTTTTGTGGATGATGTAGACGAGGTAGAATTAAAGCAAAAAAGGGATGCAATCAAAACATTTATTAGGGATTTTGATTTCTGTGATTACTCGGTAAATAACCGCCGTGGTTTAATCGATGTTAAGACTACTTACAAATTGCCAGTTGAGGTGGTTAAGCAAACGGAAAATATTGACCAGGTCAAGAATGTTGTTCAGCTTGCTCCTATTCTGCCTATCATGTCCAGAAAAAATTGTATCGTGCCTTTTAGGAGCGCAAGAGAGATGTTGGAGGTAGCGTCAGAAAAAAATTTACAACTATGGGAACTGGCTGCAATGTACGAAAGTGCCAGAGGCAATATTTCCCAGCAAGATGTCTTTGATAAAATGAGGGATATTGTAGTCTTAATGAAATCGTCCATTGAAGCAGGGCTCAAAGGTACTTCGTACGAAGATAGGATCCTCGGACCACAGGCTTATTTGATCGAAAAGAACAAGAGCAAATTAATTCCGAGTGATGTTGTAAACAAAGCAATATCTTATATTACCTCCATAATGGAGGTTAAAAGCTCTATGGGTGTGATTGTAGCAGCACCAACCGCAGGAGCGTGTGGTAGCTTACCGGGCACAATCATTGGTGCGGCTACAGTGATGGGATTAAATATTGATGATATGGTAAAGGCGATGCTTGCCGCAGGGATAATTGGTGTTTTTATTGCTGAAAAAAGCGGTTTTGCCGCGGAAGTGGGTGGCTGCCAGCTTGAATGTGGTGCTGCGTCGGGTATGGCCGCAGCTGGTCTGGTACAATTAGCCGGCGGGAGTGTAGAGCAAGGTGTTGATGCAGCGTCTATTGCCTTACAAAATATACTAGGTTTAGTTTGCGATCCTGTGGCGGATAGGGTGGAGTGGCCCTGCTTAGGCAGGAATATAATGGCAGGCGTTAACGCTATAGCCTCTGCTAATATGGCCTTAGCGGGTTATGACAAGGTTATTCCTCTTGATGAAACACTAACAGCCATGGATGAAGTTGGAAAGATGTTACCTTCAGAGTTGCGCTGCACTGGCCTTGGTGGTTTGTCAGTAACACCAACTTCAAAGAAAATATACAACGAGCTAAAATTGCATGCAAAAAAGTATTAGAAAAAGTTGAGAAGTAGACACCTATAAAATTCAAAAGTAGACATCTGGAGACTCCCTTAATGGATAGACGACCGATTGCACTAGTTGATTTTTCCACCATATTCGAACCTCTAGCGCCTCTCTTGCCAGATCAGGGACCAAATGAAGTTCGACCTCCTCTCTCAGAGGTACAAGAGGCGCTGCTATCTCGTGGTTAAAGATAGATATCTTTCGATACCCGTTCACCATTCGTTTCCCCCATAGGCAGAAGACGTCCTTAGCTGAGGCATATGGCTTTGGTAAAATAAAAGATCTGAACAGGGTGTTTCCTCTTTTCTCGCCCTGTCAAAGCGGATGCTGGGAACCTCCCCGGTAGTGGAGTGAACCTGGTGGCTATTGTAACGGACCAATTCTTCTTTTAAGACAGCACGGATATCTCTGATGGCAGTTAGTTTCTCTATGGCATGGTTTCTAACAATCCTATCTTGTAGCCACCGATATGGTCTCTTGATCTTACCTTTTCTTAGGTGAAAGAGCATTGCTAACATCTACTTCCAGTATCTTCCTTACCTGCCTCCATTGAGGGTCAGCCTCATAAGTTTGTAGGATGTGGTTTCTTAAAAAGCTATCCCTTCCCTGAATAAAGCGGAATTCCCACAACGAGTCAATATAATAGCGCAGAGGAATTCCATAAGTACACATTAGAGTTTCAGCTGCCCTGATATGAGCCCAGGTGGTTTCCTATTCAAAGAACTCAGCGTAGAGAATCTTGCGGCTAAAGTCATCCAGGGAAGTAATCAAGAACCATCTTTTTTCAGCATAAGGTGACCATCTGTGTGGGAAGCATCATGTTGAATTAAAGCGCCAATGGCGGTGGTGACTACCTCGCGGTCATGACCTTCTTTCAGGGTGAGGCTGATAACAGCTCAAGCTTTGAGTTCGGTCGATAATGGTAGGTAGCGATACAATTACACCGCGTTTAGCCAAGCGATCCCAAATAGCGGAATAATTATAGGCAGTGGTGAGCAAAGAGGAATCAGCGATTAAACGCTTTTCCAACCTTAACTCTTTTTCAATTTCCTCTTTTACCCGGGAAGGTAATCTGGTTGGAGCGGTTCTTTTATAGATAAGACAAAATACTTCTGGGTCGTGACGATATAATTTTAGAAAGGGGAAGAATCTGGCTTAACTGATATCTAAAGTTTCCTGGAATGCTGGTCTATCTAATATCCTATGACAGTATGCCTTGAAGAATAACGTTACCTATTAAGGGTGAACCGTTTGTGTATCTGCTCAATACATTCCTCTATGAAAGAAGGAATGTATCATAAATTTACTTTTATTAATTTACTTTTCAGGCTAAAACTGTCGCTTTTAAATTTTATTTAACACTTTTGTAAAAACTATTGACAAAATTTGATAAATTTTTTTTAATTGATTACTGGTGATGCTTATGTGAAAAGCAAAAATTAAATTAGAACTAGAAAGACTGATTTATTAAGCCACGAAACAACAAGAAGGAGGTTCTTAAAACATGTCTGAATTTTTGTATGAATATGAACTTGGGAAGGCAGCAAAAATCCTCTGCGAGGATTGTTTCAAGTTAAAACCCGGGGAAACTTTCATAATTACTGCTGACACGGAAAGTGACAGAAGAGTTGTGGAAGCTACAGCCAGAGCAGCTTTTGCTTGTGATGCTAAACCCATGGTTATTTATACAGCTTCTCCCTTAGGCGTGGGAAAGGCAGCCGACCCTATGCTTCCTATGCAAGCTCTCACAGCTGCCCTTATAGAGACCGATGCATGGATTGAATACAATAATCAATGGCTATTATATTCTACTCCTTATGATGTAGCCACGGCTAAGAACCCAAAGCTCCGATATGTAAATGCTGTTGGTATGAACGCGGACATGATGGTTAGGTTAATTGGCAGAGTGAATTTCTCTACATTAGAGAAATTCATGATTCGTCTTGTAGAACTCACCAAGAACGCTAAACATGTGCGAGTTACCACTCCGGCCGGGACCGATGTTGAATTTGATAATGATCCCGGGCACCCAGTGAATTTAGAATGTGGAAGATACGATACTCCCGGTTCCCATATGCAACCTGGACAGATTGCATGGGCTCCAGAACTAGAAACAATCAATGGTACAATTGTTTTCGATGGATCGTTAGTACCCCCCATTATTGGCGTTTTACAGCAACCAATTGCCCTCCATATCAAAAATGGCACAATTGTTAAAGTTGAAGGCGGCAATGAAGCTGTGGAATTTGAAAAGTGGCTTAAAAGCTTTAACCATCCTCAAATGTTTAAGCTTGCTCATATCTCCTATGGCGTTCATCCCAACGCCCGCTTGACCGGTGACATTGTAGAAGACGAGCGAATATGGGGAGCGACAGAATGGGGTATTGGTAATGTTGGACCGATACTGATCCCCGGTGGAATTTCAGGTCCTTCTCACTCCGATGGTATTTGCTTGAACAGTTCGGTTTGGCTTGATGGAGTCCAAATCTTAGATAAGGGTGTTTTCATTGAACCCGAACTGAAAGAGCTGGCGAAGAAGTTAGGCAAGTAATCTAGAAGGAGTTATAATGAGGCGTATTAAAACAATTGTTCCTGTTGCAACGACGATATGGAATGAGCCTAACCTTGCAGCACTAAATCAATACAAGGAGGATTCTACAATAATTGATATTATTAACATCGAGAGAGGCTCCGAATCTATAGAGAACAAATTTGATGAAGCTTGGTGTGCTTTGCCCACACTTCAGGAGGCTATGAAAGCGGAGCAAGAGGGCTACGATGGGGTGATCATTTATTGTTTTGACGATCCAGCCCTAACTGCGGCAAAAGAAGCATTAAAAATTCCAGTCGTTGGGATCGGTGAGGCAAGCGTTTACATAGCTTCTTTAATCGGGAGGAAATTTGGTATTATTACAGCGGGTCCTCCGGAAGCAGGTTCTGCCATCCTTGATAACCTGAAAGTCTATGAGTTAGATCATAAGTGCGTTGGGGTTCGGTCTGTGGGAATTCCAGTCCTTAGTTTAGTTGAATCCCAAGAGGAAGAATTGAAGAATCTGGTTAAATTGGGTTCGGAAATGATTTCAAGGGGTGCGGATGTTATTGTCTTGGGTTGCGGGAGTATGCATGGGATTGCAGAAAAAGCCTCTCATGAATTGGGTATACCAATTGTAGTTCCTGCTGCTGCCGCAATAAAGATGTGCGAAAGTCTAATCTCGATGGGTTTGGCTCAGAGCAAGAAAGCCTATCCATTCCCACCGCAAAATAAACGTTTCATTTGATTAGTTTAGAAGATCAAAAGGGAATAAATAAAAGGAGGGATTTAAAATGATCAAAGAGAAGAAGCGTTTGGTATTAACACTCAGAATTAAAGGAGGGATTTAAATGATTAAATGGAAGAGGCGTTTGGTATTAACACTCAGTTTTATCCTCGCCTTGGCATTTCTCACTTCCTGTGGTGCGCCAAGTCCAACTTCCACATCGGTCTCACTAACACCAACTGTTACAACAGCACCAACGCCTGCCACAACTGCTCCACCGAGAGAGAAGATCGTGCGCGTTGTGCAATCTTGGCCGGTGTATATTGACCCAGCCGTAGGTGCCGATAACGTTGCGAGTCTTACCACTCACAACGTATATGACACACTGGTAACTCTCGATGATGAAGGTGCTGTTCAACCACAGGTGGCCGAAAGCTGGCAATATGACCCAGGTACATTGACCTATACCTTCAAGATTAGGAAGGGGATCAAGTTCCACAATGGAGATGAACTGAAAGCCAGCGATGTTGTGTTTAGCTTAAAGCGAATGATTGATATTGGCGAAGGCTGGGGTTATTTATTCCGAGGATTGGTGAAAGATGTCTCTGCTCCTGATGCAGAAACAGTAAAGATCACTCTTGAGCACCAGGTGGCTCCTTTCATGTTATATCTTGTGCACCTAGCCGTGGTAAACGAAAAGCAGGTTATGGAACATGCCAAAAAAGACGGTCCATATGGAGAGTTTGGTGATTATGGCAAGGATTGGTTATTGACACATGATGCTGGTTCTGGGCCATACATGATTAAAGAAGTTAAGCTCGAGGAATATGTGATTGGCGTTCGCAATCCCAATTACTGGCAGGAGATAGATAAGGATGCGCCCGATTCCTTCAAGCTTATTGGTACCACAGAGCCTGTCACCGTGCGCACGCTAATGGCGCAGAAGGAACTGGAGATAACCGATTCAGATCAGCCAAAGGAAAACTATGACGCTATGAGCAAGTTGCCTGGAGTAAAGGTGGCCAGTTTTCAGGGGGTGGGAGGAACTCTCTTACTCATGTTCAACACCTCTAAGCCGCCCTTGGACGACGTGCACTTCCGCCGGGCCATGGTGTATATTTTCGATTACGCCACTTGCCATGATCAAGTCATGCCTTATGCTGGGCGTGCGAGGGGGCCGGTAAGTACCGCTATGCTAGGTAGCGACCCATCGCTACCCCTGTTGGAAAGAGACCCCGAAAAAGCAAAAGCGGAGTTAGCACAATCTAAATATGCCGGGAAACTTGATCAATATCCGGTTGATCTCTGGTGGAATTCTGTAGTTCCTGATCAAGAAAAGATTGCTCTCCTATTACAAAGTAACTGCGCGGAGATTGGCATCAAGGTGAATGTTGTGAAAAGCAGCTGGACCCAGTTCGTAGATGCCGCTGCCCGCCCAGATACTACTCCCCACATCTTCCCCGTAATTTTTTCCACTCCTGCATATGCTGAGGCCGGATCAATGTTAAGCCAGGCTTATTATTCCAGCACCCGGGGGACCTTCTACAATATGCACTGGTTCGATGAAACCACCCAAGCCGAAATTGACTCAATGATCGATGATGCTATTTCTACCCTTGATTCAAATGAACGCTATGAGAAGTACAAAGCGATACAAAAGAAAATACTTGACCTGGCTCCAGATATAATTCCTGCGGAGATGCCTATGCGGCATGCTTACCAAGCGGAATACCTTAAGTGGCCAGCCGCGGATAAAGCAGAAGCCGGTGGAAAGGCCAACCTTATATACGGTTTGCGAATGCAGTTCAAAGACATGAGGTTCATAGGGGGAGAATGAAGGGTTAAGTCAGGAATGCTTTTGCAAGGGGAGGGGCTTTGGCCTCTCCCCTTGCAAAATTAGAACGAAAGGGGTTTAATGTATGATCCAAATTGAACGAATGGTTCGCAACTTGTGTGAAATGGTTCAGATTCCAAGTGAATCTGGCGAAGAACAGGAGTTTATCAAGTACCTTTACAGCAAGTTTGCTGATGACTTAGGGGCCAAATGTAATATCGATAGCTACGGGAACCTTATTGCAAAAATTTCTGCTCGCTCCTGTAATAATTCAGCCCCTTTGTTCTTCGCTATGCACGCAGATACTGTAAAACCTGGGAAAGGGATTCGCCCAAAAGTCGTCAATGGTTTTGTGTGCTCCAGTGGAGACACGATCTTGGGGGCAGACTGCAAGGCCGGAATTGCCGAGTTCATTGAGGCGGTTCTATCTGCTGATCGTTATCCTCCTTTAGAGGTTGTAATTACCAGAGAAGAAGAAATTGGTTTTGGGGGAGCCAAACATTTGGATTTTAACCAGATCACGGCCAAACAAGGTTTCCTATTAGACATGGATGCCATTGATGCGATTGTTGTTGGTGGCCCTTCTCACATGCTCATCGATATCGAGATCACGGGCAGAGCTGCTCATGCCGGAATGGAACCAGAAAAGGGGATATCCGCAATAAAAGCGGCTGCTAACGCAATAGCTATTATCAAAGATGGGCGCATCGATGCCGAAACCACATCCAACATTGGCATTATTCAGGGAGGTCTAATTAGGAATGGAGTTCCAGAAAAGGTAACTATCAAGGCAGAGGCGCGTAGCTTAAACCACGAGAAGTGCCTTGCAGTGAGCCAGATCATAAAAGATGCTTTTGAGGTCTGCGCCAGAGCAATGGGCGCGAAGGCTGAGGTAATTTTAAATTTAGCTTATAAGGCTACTCGCATTCCTGAGGACAGTCCAATGGTGAAAATTGCCTGTGAAGCTTTGGAAAGCGTGGGCATTCATCCACGGACAATAGTAATTACCGGAGGATTAGAGTCGGCAATTTACAACGAAAAAGGCATTCACACTGTACCACTGGGCAACGGGGTTAAGGACGAGCACTCCACGTCTGAAAGAGTTGCCATGTCTGATATGCAGACGGTGGTCCGGATTTTACATTATATTTTCAATCATTTTTGCAAAAGCTGAAACATAAAAATGGAAATTTTAAATATTATTCAGGGTCGACGTAGCATAAGAAGATACCGACCCGATTCCGTAAATTTGGAGCAGCTACAAGCTCTTGTTTTAGAGGCTGGGATTTGGGCCCCTTCTGCTGGTAATTCGCAATCATGGCGATTTGCTGTAGTTACGGACCCATTATTGTTGCATAAAATAGAATTGGTTAGCCCAGGACTTTTAGGGTCCCCTCCTGCATTAATTGTAATTTGCCAAAACTTGGAAGAGGCCAAACTGAAAGGCGGATCGTTAGGGCCTCAATTTTTAGCAATCGCAGATGCTGCTATGGCTGCACAGAATATTATGCTCTATGCCCATGCTCTTGGCCTTGGAACCTGCGTAATTGCATCCTTTCACCGAGGAGCATTGCAAGCAATCCTTGGTTTACCCCACTCAATTACTCCATTTTTTGTAGTATCGGTTGGTTATCCAGAATTTACACCAAAGACTCCAATTCGAAAAAAGGACGTGATTTGGTTCAATGAATATAAATAAGGATCAGCGGACAAAGCAGATTTTTCAGCAGCTCATTGAGTTAATTTGTTACATAATTGTAAGTGCCCGCAATTTGTTGCAGGAGTCAAAACTGTACGGGCCTTTACGGATGATTGAGGTTGCAGGAAAACTGACCGACATATTAAGTTGTGAAGGCTTGGATTTTCCTCTTCTACCAGTTTTTCGCGAACACATTGAAACCGCAATAGATAGTGTTGTCGAAGGAGAAGCTTCTTTCGTTGCAAATTTAGATTCTTTGGTATCTGATGTGATATCCATTTTGGCTAACATTCAAAAGGAGGGTACCCTATGAAATTTGGACCATTTATTCTCCGTCGCCTTTTATTAAGCATTTTCGTTCTTCTTGGCTTATCGATAGTTATCTTTATTATAGCTCGTGTAGTTCCTGGCGATCCAGCCCGGTTGGCTTTAGGGCCAAGGGCACCAGAAGAAGTGGTTGAACAACTCCGCAAGGAATTACACATGGACAAGTCTTTACCGGAACAATACTGGATTTGGTTGACAAATGCCCTTCTTCACGGGGACTTGGGTAAATCGCTGGTGTCTAAGCGCCCAGTGATGGAGGATGTAAAAGAATACCTTCCTGCAACCCTGGAATTAGTCTTCTTTACTGCTATTTTCATAATTTTCTTTGGTATTTTCTTCGGTACCCTTGCGGCCAGATACAAAGACAGGTGGGTAGATAGCCTGATTCGCATTTTCGCTTACATTGGCGTTTCTGTTCCGTCATTTGTTTTAGCTGTGTTCTTTATCCTGATTTTCGCTTATGCTTGGCCCATTTTGCCGGTACTTGGTCGTTTAAGCCCTCAATTTACTGTGCCCAGAGTAACAGGATTTATGATTCTGGACTCACTCCTTGCGGGAAATTTGAAGGCAGCTTGGGATGCGTTTTTACATTTGATTTTGCCCAGTTTTGCCTTAGCGTTAGCCCCCGCCTTTCAGGAAGCCAGAATTACTCGTTCTAGTATGGTAGATAATTTGTCCAAAGATTATATTTCCGCTGCGAGAGGGTATGGTATTCCGGAAAGGAAAATTATGTTCAAATTTTTACTTAAACCTTCACTAATTCCAACAGTTTCTGTAATGGGAATGGATATTGCAGCAATGATCGGCCAGGCCTTCTTAGTCGAACTGATCTTTAACTGGCCCGGGCTTTCCCGTTACGGAATCAACGCTATGTTATATAAGGACCTGAATGCGATTTCCGGATCAGTTCTGATTATTGGGTTAGTATTTACTTTTATGAATATCCTTGTTGATATCATTGTTGCTTCTCTGGATCCTCGTGTCCGTTTGGGCGGAATAAGGGGGCAATAATATGATAAATAAAAATTCTCTGAAATCGACTGTTGAAAAGCCTCATGAAGCGGGAAGGTGGTACAGGTTTTGGGATAGAATATCTAGATACTGGTACTCTTTTTCTCGCAATAAACTTTCCGTCATGGGATTGGCGATTGTCGTTTTGGTGATTATGCTGGCTATTTTTGCTCCTTTTGTTACGCCTTACCCTGAACATGCAGGCCCATTTGTCGACTATAAAAATGCTAGCCAGCCTCCCAGTGTTAAGCATTGGCTTGGAACTGATCCCATCGGCAGAGATATCTTTTCTCGGATAATCTTTGCCTTCCGCGGTGCCCTGGTTATGGCAATCGTGGTTTTAGCAATCACTGTACCAGTTGGTACTATTTTGGGCCTTCTGGCTGGGTATTATCGGGGGACGATTATAGATACCATCATTATGCGCATTTCAGACATATTCCTATCCGTTCCTTCTCTTGTTCTGGCTCTGGCCATCGCTGCAGTGCTTAAGCCAAACCTAATGAATTCCATGATTGCGGTTACAGCAATGT
>Ga0207433_10016920_pt1 | contig 10166 bp, 9 predicted proteins | sample YelNatPaOPGAMG01_FD_187559 | JGI IMG/M metagenome (GOLD analysis project Ga0207433, IMG submission 187559) | Hot spring thermophilic microbial communities from Obsidian Pool, Yellowstone National Park, USA - OP-RAMG-01 (SPAdes) (version 3) | ecosystem: Environmental > Aquatic > Thermal springs >... | reverse complement strand
GTAGCAGCGGGTCGTGGTGAAAGGCGTGATGGTGTAGATGATGGGGCGAAGCCCGGAAAGCGCCATGCCTGCGGCCACCCCCATCATGTTCGCCTCTGCGATGCCGCAGTTGAAAAAACGCCCTTCGTTCGCGTCCTTGAATTTGTCGAACAGCTTGTTCCCGATGTCTCCGGAAAGCAGCACGATGCGGGAATCCGCGGCCGCCAGTTTGGTCGCCTCGTCGGCGAACGCGTTTCTCATGCTTTGCCTCCGAGTTCGTCGTGTGCGGCAGCCGTTTCTTCCGCCGAGGGGATGCGATAATGCCAGTTGTTGTCGTCTTCCATGAAAGAGACCCCCTTGCCTTTGACCGTATGCGCAATTACGGCAACCGGTTTGCCGTCGCACTTTCTGGAAAAGGCATCGACTACCTGCCCCATGTCGTGGCCGTCGATTTCACAGGCATCCCAGCCGAACGCCCGCCATTTGTCCGCAAGCGGGGTCAGCGCCAGCACTTCCTCGCTTCGCCCGGTCGCCTGCCATTTGTTGAAGTCCACGAATACCTTGAGGTTGTCGACCTGCATGGCCGAAGCCATCATGGCCGCTTCCCATACCGAGCCTTCGTTGCATTCGCCGTCTCCCAGGAGCGCAACCACCTTGTAGGGCCGCCTGTTTATCCGTCCGGACAATGCCATTCCCAGCGCAATCGGCAGCCCGTGGCCGAGCGAACCGGTTGCGGCTTCTATCCCCGGAAGATGGTCCGGGGTGGGGGGGTGCTCGGCAAAAACTCCGCCGTCCTGCCCGTAGGAATCGAGCGCGGATTCGGGGTAGAAACCTTTCAGGGCCAGAACCTGAAACAGCGATGGCGCGCCGTGCCCCTTGCTCAATACGAACCGGTCCCTGCCCGGGTCTTTCGGATGTGCAGGGTCGATCTGCAGGCTGTGGAAATAGGCCGCCACAAGCATGTCCACGCAAGAAAGGCAGGAACCCAGGTGCGGCGTTTGCGTTTTGTGGGAGTTGGAGATGATGCGCCGGCGGATGTCGCGCGCAATCTCCTGCAATTCTGTCAGTTCCATCGAGGTCTCCGCACTTAAGGTTTGTGGATGTAATCCCAGGGTTCGTGTCTCAGGACTTCAAGATTCGACTTTACCCAGGCAATGCAGTCGTCCAGTCCCTCATCCAGGGAAATCCGGTCCTGCCACCCGAGGCTGGCCCGGAGCTTGGAACTGTCCAGCATGTATGCGGCGTCCTTGCCCAGGCGCTCGCCGACCACTTCGACGCAGGCGTCGAAGTCGGCGCCGAGTTTCCGGCAGATTTTCTCGACCAGTTCCCGCACGGTAACGATTTCGTCGGTGGAGATATGGTATGTTTCACCGGATTTTCCCTGCGTGGCGATCAGGTGCGTGGCATTCGAAACATCCTTCATGTGGATGAAGGATCTTCTGGAATGCCCCCCTCCGTGAAGCTGGAGCTTCTTTCCCGTCAATATCGACAATATCGTCCGCGGGATGATGCGATAGAGCTGCTGCCCGGGCCCGTAGACATTCGCCGCGCGGGTGAAGACGACGGGAAAATTGTAGGCTTCGAAGAAAGTCTTCAGGCTCATGTCTCCTGCGGCGCGGGACACGGCGTAAGGCGTGCTGGGATTGAAAGGCGTATCTTCCCTGATGAAGCCGTTCGTGCTGCCATAGACTTCCGGCGTGGTCACATGCACATATTTCTCGAGAAAATCGCAATGCCTCAGACGGTCATGCAGCCGCACCGTGGAAACCACGTTCGTCATGAACCAGTGGTCGGGATTTTCCCAGCTCTGGGCAACCATGCTTTGCGCCGCAAAGTTGACGACATGGCCGGGCTTTTCCCGGTTGACCAAATCCATCAGTTCGTCCAGGTTCGAGTTCAGGTCGTAATTGTAAAACCTGAATCCGGCATCCTTGCCGTGCCATCTGTAGGGAAGAAATGCCTTGTGCGGCTCGACCGAGCGGCTTGTTCCGATGACCTCGTGTCCGAGGTCGAGCATGAAATCGACGAAGCTTGCGCCGGAGAACGAGTTGCTGCCGATAACGAGATATTTGTCCTTCATCATTCTTTCGCCAGGGAATTGTTTCGATAAAGCCATTGCATCACCATGTGGCCGACGATCAGCTGCATGTCCTCGGCGATCTGCATATCGTCTATCGCGAAATGAATCGGCACGTCAGCCATATGCTTCGCCTTGCCCCCGGTGAAGCCGAGCACTGCAAAGCTCTTCATCCCCATCTGGCGCGCCTGCTCGAGCGCCTTGACGATGTTGGGGGAGTTGCCGCTTCCGGAAAGCACGATGAGCACATCCTTTTCCTTCGCCAGAACGGCCAGCTGGTGCGAGAAGATATCCTCGTAGCCCTGGTCGTTTGCAAGGCAGGTGACGACCGAACTGTTTGCCGGGAGCGCCGCAACGCGCAATGCATGTCCCTTCTGCTTGGAAACTCCGTAAAGAAGGTCGTTTGCGAGGTGAATGGCATTGCCCGCGCTTCCGCCGTTGCCGCAAAGAAAGACTTGCCGTCCGGCCTTCCAGCAATCGAGAAGCGCTTTCGCCAGGACCTCCACGGAAGTCCAGTCGGCTTCCGACAGAATGGCCTGCAGGCGGCGCGAGTAATCCAGGAAGCCGTTCATGGGAGAGGTCATTTTGCCGATTGCTGCTGCATGGATCTGAGATTGTAATAGCGATCTTCGTCTTTCAGAACGCCTTCACGGTACTTTTCAATGATTTCGCAAATGGCATCTTCCACCTTTTTCTTGGGCTTGAATCCTGCAGCGAGCAGTTTGTCCGAGTTTACCCGATACGAACGCGGATCGTTCGACGGCGTGACGACGATCTCCGCCGGAATATGGCGGGTGACCATGTTGGCGATATCCAGGATCGAAATGTTCTCGAACCCTGCATTGTAAATTCCGGTCACTTCAGGATGCTCCAGCAGGAACAGGTAGCAGTCGGTAATGTCGTCGATGTGGATGTTCGGTCGAATCTGGGTTCCGCCGAACACCGTGATTTTTCCCTTGGTCAGCGCCTGCATCGTCAGCATGTTGACGGAAACATCGAGGCGCATCCGGGGCGAATAGCCGCAGACGGTCGCAGGGCGGATGATCTGCACGACCATTTGATCCGAGTAGCTCAAAAGAACGCGCTCGCCGACCATCTTCGTCTTGTTGTACTCGGAGATGGGCTTGAGTTCGAGGTCTTCCGTGACCTGGGCCTCTTCCTTGACCCCGTACACGCTGCCCGAGGAAGCGTAGATGAAGCGCTTGACGCCTTTTCTCGCCGCCTTGTCGGCGAGCTGCATGGTCGCCAGCGCGCTGATTTCCCATGTCAGTTTCGGGTCCAGATCGCCGCAGGGGTCGTTTGCCACCGACGACAGGTGGATGATGGCGTCCACTCCGGAAAGATCGATGGCGTCGATGTCGCGCACGTCTCCCCGGACAACATTCAGCTTCGGATGCGGGGAAAGGAAGTTTCCGAACCACATGATATCCAGAGCGACGACTTCATGCCCAAGATTCAGCAGCTTGGGCACCAGCACGGTTCCCTTGTATCCACATGCACCCGTAACTAATATTTTCACGATGGTCCTCTTCTAAAAATGGCAATCAATGGAAACTACAAGTTTTCAATCTCGACCAGGCTGCCGTGCTCCAGACGGAAAATCCGGTTGCAGTTGTTCTCCAGGAGCGCCCTGCTATGGGAAGCCAGAACGAGTATCTTGGCCGAGTCCAGCATTTCTTTGAGCCTGGCTTGCGCCTTCTTCGAGAACGCCTCGTCTCCCACGCTCAGCCATTCGTCCATCAGCACGATGTCCGCTTTGACGGCCGTAGCCACGGCAAAGGGAACGCGCATGTGCATCCCGCTCGAATACGTGCGCAGCGGCATCGACAGGTATTCTCCCAGCTCGGTGAATTCGGCGATCTTCGGCATCAGCTCGGCGATTTCCCTGGATCCAAGTCCCATGAGGGTGCAGATCATGGCGATGTTTTCATAGCCGGTAGCTTCGCTTTCCATGCCAAGCGTGATGCTCAGCATCGAAGCCACCGATCCCGCCATGTCGAGCGTCCCGGAAACGGGTTCGTATCCCCCCGCCAGTACGCGGAGCAGCGTGCTTTTCCCTGATCCGTTATGCCCCAGCAGGCCAACCCGGTCGCCTTCCCTGATCTCGAAGCTCAAATCGTTCAGCGCTCGTACCACGACCCTGTTTGCGGCATCCTTTGCAAGGCTGCCCCCGGTTGCGGAATGCAGCACGGCGTTTTTCAATGAGCGGCTTGCCGGTCCATAGATGGGAAAATCGACGATCAGGTTTTTTGCGTTGATATGGGCCATAGCGGGTTAGAGCCAGTATGCAACTCTCGGGCGATAACGAGAGAATAGCCGGAGCGAGACAAGCGATCCGATGACAGTGATGCCGATCACGACAGTCCAGGAGAACAGCGGCGCGCTTTTTCCCAGCAAGGGGTTCCTGATGATTTCCACCATATGAAACAGCGGATTGATTTGCGCAACCCATTGATGCTTTCCCAGCATTTCCGGTTTCCAGAAAACGGGCGTCAGGAAGAAGGCGATCTGGAGGAAGCTGGTAATGATTTGCGGGATGTCCCTGAAGCGCGCGCATAATATGCCGAACATCAATCCCATCCAGACGGAATTGACGAGCAGGAGCAGCAATCCTGCCAGCGCCAGAAGCATCGAAATATCGATCGCGAACGGCATCAGGATGAACACCGGGATCATGATCGTCAGATTATGTCCAAAAATGATCAGGTTCCGCCAGACCACCCTGTAGACATAAATCGACAGGGGCAGTCTGGTCTGCTTGATATGACCTTCCGCGGCAATGAATACCTGGCAGGAATCGGTGATGATCGAGGAAATCAGCTGCCAGGTGATCAGGCTGGCGGCAACGAACGACACATAACCGGCTGTCGGCTGCCCGAACAGTCGCCCGTAAAGCGGCCCCATGCCGGCAACCATCACGCCCGTGCTGATCGTCAGCCACCAGGGGCCGATGACGGAGCGGCGGTAGCGCTGCTTGACATCCTGCCAGCCCAGCATGGTCCAGATCTTGTGCAGCCTGAAACCCGAAGCGATGTCGTTCAGCGCCTTGAACAGGGGGGAGGTGGCTTGCGTGCTCATTTCTTCGGCGTCTTCAGGGCGGCAAGGGATGGGGCAATCGCATTGCGCATCTTGCAGGGGGCCGATTCCACGCGGTTTCGAAGTTTCGGTCGGTTCATCGTCGGGAAATTCTGCATCAGAATATTGCGTCTCTTCGGGTGACCGGCGCGTTCATGCGAGTCTGTCGGGTTCCATGGGGCAATTTGCCGCTGCAAGAGTTGAAGCGTCTGCCAAGATTGTAGGCATTTTAAGCGCTTGCGCTCGATCTGTCGAAAAAATTTGACGACCTCTGCGGATCGCTTTGCGCTTTGGCGCAGCTTGGGGCGAAGGCCGGCTAGCGCCATAAGGGCATGACTTTCTCGGCCAGGGTCTGTCCGATGGAAAGGGACGCTGTGGCTGCCGGCGAAGGTGCATTGCACACATGGACTACCTTGCCGCTGATGCGGATATCGAAATCGTCGAGCAGGCTGCCATCCCGGCTGCATGCCTGAGCCCTGATGCCCGCCCCTCCAGGTTCGAGATGATCCGCGCGCAACTCCGGGACGAGTTTTTGCAGCGCGCGCACAAATGCGGTTTTGCTGATCGACCGGTAGAATTCGTCCAGTTCGGTTCGCCAATATTTTCCGGCGACTTTGTAGAAACCGGGCCAGGTGAGGGCCGCCCAGGTGTCCCGCAGGTTGAAATCGGTCTTTCGATAGGCTTCCCGTCCAAAGGCGAACACGGCATTGGGGCCGCACTCCACGCCGCCGCCGATCATTCTGGTAAAGTGGACGCCCAGAAATGGAAAAGCAGGATCGGGTACCGGGTAAATCAGGTGGTTCACCAGCTGAGGCGCCGACGCCTTGAGTTTGTAATATTCGCCGCGAAATGGCAGGATGCGCAGCGGCAAATCCGGTTCGGTCGAGCGAGCCAGATAATCCGATTGCAGTCCAGCGCAGACGACTGCAGCTTTCGCGCGGTATGTTTTTGCCTCTCCGATGACCTCGACATGCGTGTCATCTTGGCGGATGTCCAGAACGCGTTCGCCAAGCGTGATTTCGACTCCCCGGCTGGCCAGTTTTTCCGCGTATTTCAGAGCCACGCAGCGATAATCCACGATGCCTGTCTGGGGAACGAACAGGCCCCGAACACCCCTGCAGTGGGGTTCGACTTCGCGAATTTCCTCGGGCGACAAGAACCTGAGTCCTTCGAGTCCGTTGGCTGCGCCCCGCCGATGCAGCTCATCCAATTTGGGCAGTTCTGCGGCGCAGGTCGCAACCACGATTTTTCCGCATATTTCATGAGGAATGGACTCCTCGCTGCAAAACCTGACGAGTTGCTCGTATCCCTTCCGGCAATTCAACGCCTTCAGGGACCCTGGGCGGTAGTACAGTCCCGAGTGGATCACTCCGCTGTTGTGCCCTGTCTGGTGGCGGGCAAGATCGGCTTCCTTGTCGATCAGCATCAGGCGTGTGCCTGGGCTGATTTCGAGTATGCGCAGCGCGGTGGCGAGACCCACGATGCCGCCGCCGACGATGATGACATCAAAACGGCTTGCCATGCGCAATCCCGTATTGACGGACGTGGTTTCCACGGCTCATGTCCTGCTCGTTCCTCGTTCAGACATCGCTTCGTGTCGAAGATAATCGGCGTAGGCCATTTCGATTCCTTCCGCCAGGCTCATTTCGGCTTTCCATCCCATTGCGTTGAGTCTCGAAACGTCGAGCAGTTTTCTGGGCGTGCCGTCAGGCTTCGAAGCGTCCTGGACGATTTTTCCTTCGAAGCCGACGATTTTCTTTACCAGTTCCGCGAGATCGCGAATGGATATGTCTTCTCCGCAGCCGATGTTGATCAGGGGAAAAGAGAGCGGCGGATCGGGTTTCAGCAAGGAGTCGAACCGGTCGTCAGGCAGGCGCATGAGGTGCACGCAGGCATCCGCCATGTCTTCGCTGTAGAGGAATTCGCGGCGAGGCGTTCCGGTGCCCCAAACGACCACTTCCGATTCGCCCCCGGTCTTCGCTTCGTGGAATTTCCTGATCAGTGCGGGCAGGACGTGGGAGTTCTGCAGATCGTAATGATCCCCCGGGCCGTACAGATTGGTCGGCATCGCGGCGAGATATTTCGTGCCGTACTGCCTGTTGTAGGCGTCGCACATCTCGACCCCCGCGATCTTGGCGACCGCATAGGGGCGATTGGTCTTCTCCAGCGGACCTGTCAGAAGGTATTCTTCCTTGATCGGCTGAGGGCAGTCGCGAGGATAGATGCAGGAAGAGCCGAGGAAAAGCAGGCGCTTCACATCGCTTTTCCATGACGCATGAATCACGTTGGCCTGAATCGACAGGTTGGAAAGGATGAATTCGGCAGGATAAGTGTTGTTGGCATGGATTCCGCCGACCTTTGCCGCAGCCAGGAAGACATATTCAGGCTTTTCGGATTCGAAGAGATCCGCCACGGCATGCTGGTCCGTCAAATCGAGCTCGGCGTGGGTCCTGGAGACGAGATTTCCGAAACCATGGCGCTGCAGAGAACGAACGATCGCCGAACCCACCAGCCCCCGGTGTCCTGCCACGTAGATTCTGGATTCTGGATTCATGGTCATTCGTTGTGGTCCATGATCTGGAAACCGTGCTGCCTGACGAGCTGATCGCGCTTCGCGGATTTGAGGTCTTCCCGCATCATCTCGGCAACCAGCTCATCGAATCCGATCTTCGGCACCCAGCCGAGCTTCTCCTTCGCCTTCGAAGGATCGCCGAGCAGGGTCTCCACCTCGCTGGGCCTGAAATAGCGGGGGTCGACGGCAACGATGGGCGATGTGCGCGAGGCGGGGCCGTTCTTCCAGCAGCCTTGCTCGTCGATGCCGCTTCCCCGCCATTCGATCTCCATCCCGATCTCGCTTGCCGCAGCATTCACGAAATCCCGAACCGAATATTGAACGCCAGTCGCGATCACGAAATCCTCGGGCGCCTCCTGCTGCAGCATCAGCCACTGCATCTCCACGTAATCCTTCGCATGCCCCCAGTCCCGCTTCGAATCCAGATTGCCCAGATAAAGGCAGTCCTGCAGCCCGAGGCTGATCCGCGCCAAGGCCCGCGTGATCTTCCGGGTGACGAAGGTCTCTCCCCTGATCGGGGACTCGTGGTTGAACAAAATGCCGTTGCAGGCATACATGCCGTAGGCTTCCCGGTAGTTCACCGTGATCCAGTAGGCATAAAGCTTCGCCACCGCATAGGGGCTCCTCGGATAGAACGGCGTCGTCTCCTTCTGCGGAATTTCCTGAACAAGACCGTACAATTCGGAAGTGGAAGCCTGGTAGAAGCGGGTTTTCTTCTCCAGCCCCAGGATCCTGATCGCCTCCAGTATTCTCAGCGCGCCAAGCGCATCCGAATTGGCGGTGTATTCGGGCTCTTCGAAGGAAACCGCGACATGGCTTTGTGCCGCGAGATTGTAGATCTCGTCAGGCTGAACCTTCTGGATGATCCGCACCAGGCTGGAAGAATCGGTCATGTCGCCGTAATGGAGAAAAAAGCGGACATCCTTTTCATGAACATCCTTGTGCAGATGGTCGATCCGTGCAGTATTGAAAAGCGAAGAACGACGCCTGATCCCGTGGACCTCGTATCCTTTTTTCAGAAGAAGCTCGGCAAGATAGGCGCCATCCTGCCCGGTCACGCCAGTGATGAGCGCTTTTTTCATAACTTACCTCAGGCAATCACAATTATTTGCGCCCATACACATCGTCGAACCGCACAATGTCGTCCTCACCAAGGTATTCCCCGCTCTGAACCTCGATCATTACAAGATCGGTGATTCCGGGATTGGCAAGCCGGTGCCGGTGCCCAGACGGGATGTAGGTGGATTCGTTGGTCCTGACGAGCATGGTGTTTTCATTATTGACGATACTGGCGGTGCCGCTGACCACGATCCAGTGCTCGCTCCTGTGGTAATGCATCTGCAGAGAAAGCGATGCTCCCGGCTTCACCACGATGCGCTTGATCTTGAAATTCTGACCTGTCTCGAGCACCGTATAGCTCCCCCAGGGGCGAAACACCGTACGATGCAGCCTGTGGCTCTCATGCCCCATGCTCTTCAATTGCCCGACCACCTTCTTCACGTCCTGGGCACGATCCCGGGCTGCCACCAGAAGCGCATCTGGGGTATCTACGATCAGCAGGTTGTCGACCCCTATCGCCGCAACCATCTTTCCCTCGCTCTGAATGTAAGTTTCCGAAACATCCAGAAGAAGCGCCTCGCCAAGCACCCTATTCCCCGCATCGTCAGGAGAAACCAACCCGCTCACCGCATTCCAGGATCCGATGTCGCTCCAGCCGAAGCTTGACGGCACGACGGCCACGCTTTCTGATTTCTCGAGAACGGCATAGTCGAAGGAGTCTTCTGGAACGTTGCCGAAAGTCTCCTGATCGAGTTCGGCCATCGCGCCTTCCTTGCCTGTCGCCTCCCAACATCTCAGCGTGGCGCGATGGATCTCGGGGGCATGCCTTTCGAATGCCTCGATCACCCTGCCCGCAGAAAAACAGAACATGCCCGAGTTCCACAGAAAATTTCCCGACTCGACATATTCAGCCGCCTTCTCCGGGCTGGGCTTTTCAACAAATCGACTCACCCTTTTCGAACCCAATTCGTCGCATGCTTCACCGCATTGGATGTAGCCAAAACCGGTTTCCGGAAAATCCGGAACAATCCCGAAAGTGACAAGCATTCCCTTCTTCGCAAGATCCACCGCCTGCTCGACAGCATGCTTGAATGACTCTTGATCCTCGATCAGATGGTCGGCAGGCAAGGCCAGAATCAGCGCATCCTGACCATGCCTTGAAGCGACATCGAATGCACCCAGCAGAATGGCTGCGGCAGTATTCCTGCCAAAAGGCTCGAGAAGGAATGATTCCGATAATCCCGGGTGTGCCTTTCTGACTTCCTGATATTCGTCACGGCTCTTGAAATAATACTCGCGATTCGTGACCGTCAGTATCTCGAAAACCCCGTCAAGCGATGCGGCCCTCGAAAATGTTTTCTGCAACAGACTTTTTCCATCCGGAAGCTTCATGAAGGGCTTGGG
>Ga0207433_10016916_pt1 | contig 10168 bp, 8 predicted proteins | sample YelNatPaOPGAMG01_FD_187559 | JGI IMG/M metagenome (GOLD analysis project Ga0207433, IMG submission 187559) | Hot spring thermophilic microbial communities from Obsidian Pool, Yellowstone National Park, USA - OP-RAMG-01 (SPAdes) (version 3) | ecosystem: Environmental > Aquatic > Thermal springs >... | reverse complement strand
AGTTCTTCCTCTATACCAATGGTGTTAACCTCAATACTTTATTGCCACCTTCCTTCTCTGCTGTATGGCTTTTTCATCATCACATCCTGTGCTGATTCAAAAGCCCCGCCGTAGTCCTTTACGGCGTGGTAAACTTCTCCTTTGTGTAATAGCGGTTAACACGCTTTGTCTATAATCAATGCTTCCTCTAAACACAAATTACTATAACCATGTCGCGGTGTCGGGGTTATTCTTTTTTATTTTTTTATCTCCTCTATCCAACAATCCCCGCTGTGGTTTATACTTCTGGTCATTGTCATCATCTTTCCGTCGAATGTCTTGCAATTTGCACCCACAGGAAAATCTTACCCGCCATTACGCCAAGAAATGCAGGAGGCATTTCGCCCCGAGCACATGAGGCAGGAGGCCGAATGTGCGAGGGTAGATTTTCCGTGCTCTTACTTCTGAGCAAGACCTGAAGGACGGAAAGATGATGACAATGATCCTCTACCCTCCACAGCGGGGTTTTTTGTATTGTAGCACTGGCTGGCAAGCCAGTGCTACTTTTACATTTTGCCTTGTAATGACGATGGAGTTGTAAAATTCAAAAAATAGGGAATTGCTGATAATATATTTTTTCATTTGTCTTTTTTTACCCATGCAATTATAATTATATTGTTTAAACATATAATTCTTTAGAGGAAAACAATGAAAAGATTTTATTTAACAACCATATTGCTATTGACAATGCTTTCGCTTTATTCCGCAAGTGCTGATGCAGAACGTTACTTTAATTCTGGAAAGGCCGCCTTTAATGATGGGGCATATTCAATGGCTATAAATTTCTTCCAGAGGGCAAAGCAAAGTGACCCTGAAGGAGATCTTGCAGATGATGCATCTTACTACATTGCCCTTTGCTATTATCAGGATGGTAAATATGAACTGTCCATTCAGGCTTTTTTAAATTTTTCAAATGATTATCCAGAATCCCTTTATAAAGAGCGGGCAAATTTCCTCATCGGTAATGCATACTACAAACTAAAAAACTACGAAAAAGCCATTCAAAAACTAAGGCAATTTGTAAAGTCTTTTTCTGGAAGTAATCTAATTCCAACCGCACACTATCTTATAGCTCATAGCCTTCTTATGTTAAGCAAATTCGATGAAGCTGTTGACGAATACCAGTACATAACTGTAAAGTTTCCCAATTCTCCATTTTCAGAAGAAAGTCAGATGCGCCTCGGACAGGTTTATTTTTATGATAAGGATTACAAAAACTCCATAAGTACATTGAAATCCTTCATTCAAAAATATCCATCATCAGCCTTTAAAAATGAAGGGGAATTTTTCCTCGCGAGAAGTTACTTCCAGGTTAATGATATTGAAAATGCCTATCCAGTATTTGCACGCCTTGCAGAAATTTCAAATTTTATTTATAAATCTGACTCTCTTTATTATGCCGCTTTGATTTCCATACAAAGGGACGATTTTTCCAATTCTATAAAATATTTATCCATGCTCTCGCAAGAGGATAGCGAATACCGTGAAGAAGCTATTTATAAACTCGGGCTTATTTATAAACTAAAAGAGGATATTCCGTCCGCTATTAAGTACTTCAATATGATAGTTTCCTCAAAAACATCTTCCGAATATACAGGCAAAGCCTATGTTGAGTTAGCTTCCTGCTATATAATCCAGGAAGATTATGATAATGCTCTTAAGGCATATGAAAAGATAGCTTCTCTGGGTGGAGAAAATATTGCGGTTTCAATGCAAAAGATAGCAGAATTAAAGTATCTTAAAAAAGACTATGAAAGTGCATTAGCTGATTTTGGCAAAATTATCAAAAAATTTCCTGATACCGAATATGCAAAAAATGCCCTCTACTGGACAGGACGTTCATACATGGAGCTTGAAAAATACCAGGAAGCCATCTCTACTTTTGAAAGCTACATAAAATCAGATCCTCTAAACAACCGCAGTGATGAAATAAACATGTTTATAGGAAACAGCTACACAGGACTTGGAGATTATAATGCTGCTCTTGTGGCATACGAAAAGGTTCTTGAGAAACCTTCTTCAGAATTTGCCGACGATGCTCTAAATGCAGAGGCATGGATATATATAAAAAAAGAAGAATATGTTCGTGCGGCAGAGCTTTATAGGAAACTTATAGACACATACCCAAAAAGTCCTCTCGTCCCTCTTGCATACTACAGCATAGGCATTATTAAATATAATCTTAAGGATTATCCTTCTGCTTTTGAATACTTCCAGAAAGTTACATCTCTGTACAAAAGCTCTCCATACTCCGGAGATGCTGCAATAAAAATAAGCTGGATTTACTACAAGCAGGAAAGATTTGAAGAACTTGACAAATATCTTAATAGCATCGACAAAAAGAACTTTTCATCTGATCAGAAAGCCGAAGCCTTCAATCTGCTCGGCTGGGCAAAATATCGTCTTAAATATTATAAAGAGGCAATCAACTATTACAAAAATTCTATGGAATTTGCGCAGGATAAAACAAAAATACTTGAAAACCAGCTTTATATAGCAAAGTCATACTATAATCTTGAGGATTATCAGAACTCTATAGAGAGTTATAAAAAATACATTGAAAAAGCCTCTTCCTATGGAATAATGGATGATGTCCCTGCTGCCCTTTCTGATATGGCATGGTGTTACATAAAAATGGGAGAGATGCAAAAGGCATCAGAGGTCTTTCAGAATCTTTCTAAAAAGTATCCCGAAAGTCCATACACATCCGAAGCCCTCTTTAAACTTGCCGAGTATTACTATAACCTTTCTGACTTTAAAAAAGCGATAGAATCCTATGAAAAGATTCTCTCTTTTGAAAAAGAAAATGAATTTTCTTCAGCCTCCCTGTACTGGCTTGGATGGTCATATTACAATATGAATGACAAGATAAATGCGGTAAAGTATTTTGAAAGATACATAGAGAAATACCCGAAGGGGGATTACACATCCGATTGTATTTTAAGAACTGCTGATATCTACTATGAACTGAACAACTTTTCAAAAGCAAAAACCTATTATCAAAAAATTATTTCACTCTATCCAAAATCCCCAGAAGCAGAAAAGGCTAAAATTCAGCTTTCGGAAATAAAGCTTAAAGAAGAAAGTGGTGGGAATGAAGAAAAGCTCTATCAGACTTTAATAGATTCAAGCAAAACACCGGAGGCAAAGGCTTCTGCTATGTATAAATTAGCAAAGGTTCACCAGAGGAATGGAAAAACAGAAGAGGCTATTAAGCTTTTTGAGGAAATCACAAAACTTACAACTGGAGAAGAGGCTGCACTTGCAACATATGAACTTGCAGAGTATAACAAAGAAAAGGAAAACTATGTTGATGCCATAAAGCTTTATGGATCAATCTTCTATGTTTATAAATATGCCGATATTTATCCCCAGAGTCTCTATGGTATTTCATACTGCTATTATAAGACTGGAGATAAGCAAACCGCTTTAAAATATCTTGATAGAATAAAGACAAAATACCCGAAGAGCGAATGGGCTACAAAGGCAAAGGAACTAATAAAAGAGATGAAATAAGCCTTATGGAGCTAATATCCAATGGGAAAGGAATATCCTCACGGAAGAGTAAAGCTTGTTATCCCTGCACTCTATTCTTCAAAAGTTCATATGGAAAAAGCTGAAAAAGAGTTAATAAAAAAGTATGGGGACATTGATTATAAAAGTAAAGATATTCTTTTCACATTTACGGATTACTACAACGAAGAAATGGGGAACCCTATTTATAGGTGTTTCCTCTCATTCAAAAAACTCATATTACCAGAAGAGCTTGTCAAAATAAAGCTATTCACAAACCGCATTGAGCTTAAGTATGCCGAGGAAGGGAAAAGAAAAATAAACCTTGACCCCGGATATATGGAATTGGGAAAGTTTATACTTGCAACCACAAAGGATCAGCAACATCGAATATATATTGGCGGAGGAATTTACGAAGAGATAACCCTTTTCTATAGCAAAAAAATTTGGCAACATTGGGAATGGACATACCCCGATTACAGAAGCGAAGAATACAAATCCATTCTTGGAAAAATCAGAGAAATCTATAGAAAGCAGATTAATTAGAGTTAGAATCGGAATGGCGGAAAAACAAAAATTGCTATTTGTAAACAAGAAAATTATTATTAATAGCAGGATGAGGTAAAAATGAATATAAATCCACTCTTCGATAAATGGCAGGGTAAGCGATATCATAGTCTAAATGCCTTTTTAAGAAACAAATTTGGAGAGCCAGTATATAGGATTTCCCTGGACGCAGGATTTAGCTGTCCCAATCGTGATGGCACAAAAGGATGGGGGGGATGCACATATTGTAATGAAAGCGGCTCCCGTGCTGCCTATGTGGAGCCAGATTTATCTATTACAGAGCAATTAAAAAAAGGCAAGGCCTTTATTCAAAAAAAGTATGGGGCAAAAAAATTCATAGCCTATTTTCAGGCATATACAAACACCTATGCAGATATAAATACCCTTGAAAAAATCTATAAAGAAGCCTTAAATTTTCCAGATATTGTGGCAATTGCTATAGGAACCCGTCCTGATTGTATAGATAATCAGAAGCTGGATTTGCTTGAAGAAATCTCTAGAGATGTGCTGGTTATTCTTGAAATGGGCGCACAATCAATGAAGGAAGAAACCCTTTTAAAAATAAACAGGCAACACACTGCAAAAGAAACCCTTAATGCATTCACAGAAGCAAGAAAAAGAAAATCACTTCATCTCCTGTCACACTTGATTTTTGGACTGCCGGATGAAACTGCTGATGATATGATTTCAAGCGTAAAAATCCTTCTGGAAACTGGTATTGATGCCTTTAAGTTTCATCATCTCTACATAGAAAAAGGAAGCACAATGGAAAACGATTGGAAGAAAGGAAAAATTAAATTACTTTCAAGAGATGAATATATAAATATTCTCTTAAGTATTATTCCCATCCTTCCTGAAAGGATAGTTATTCATCGACTATTCGGGGATTGCAATCCCCAAAAACTTATTGCACCAGAATGGACAATAGAAAAGGCAAATAATCTGCATCTCTTTGAAAGAAGACTTGAGGAGATGGATGTTTACCAGGGGAAAATTCCCTACAAAATATAAATTCATTGGCATACAATAAATTACTCTAAAATCTTCTCAACGCTTCTGCCGGCATAAGTTTACCTGCACGACGGGCGGGAAATATTGTTGAAATAGCGGTAAGTAATGTTGACATTATTATTGTAACAATTAAGACATAAATGTCTGCGGTCGGGCGGATTATATATTCCATTGGCATAGAAATGCCCTGAAAGGCAAAATCAAAGTTAACCCCCGTCTTATTAAGAATAAGATTGGCTAAAAATCCAACAACTCCTCCTGCGGTAGCACCGGATGCCCCGAGTATTGCGCCCTCATAAATAAAATTAATAAACACCTCTCTATCTGTTAGCCCCATTGCCTTCAATGTGCCTATTTCCCGTGTTCGCTCAAAAACCGCCATCATCATGGTGTTTATTACAACAAAGGTGGCAAGAAAAACAATTATGGCATAGAAAAAGTAATAAACATATTTCCCAATTTCGACAAAATCATAAAGGCTGCCAAGTTGTTCTTTAACATCCATTACCTTTTCACCTTCCGATAGAAGCGATTTAATAGTGCCTAACACCTTACCGGCAGTTTTGTAGTCTTTAGTATATACCAGTAATTCTGTTGTTCCCTCTGGAATTTTAAGAAGCCTTTTTGCATCCTTAAGGCTAACAAAAAAGAACTGGTCGTCAAAAGTAATAACATTAAATTGAAAAATGCCTTTAACGGGAAGCTTTATTCCGTTTAATCCTCCTTCGGATGTCCTGGAGGCAATCAGGATATCTTCTCCAATCTTTATATTTAGCTTCTTTGCAAGGTTTTTGCCTATGTAAATACCTTCATCTTCTATTTTTCCATCTATTATTTTTTCCTTTATATTTAAAATGCTTTTAAATAAATCAATGCCAACCCCAAATGCAAATACAGTTTTATCTCCATTACCAAGGATAATTCCAAACCTTATCCTTTCCTCTACAGAGCTTACACCGGGAATTGTTTTTATCTTTTCAGAAAGACTCTCCGAATTATAAAGGATTTCATCAACAGGGCTAAATTTCTCCCGCTTTACAAAATTCTCGGTTGTAATACGGATATTACCCGTTTGATATTTTATATGACTCTCAAATATCACTTGAAACAAACCATCAACCCATCCCATAGCAATTGCAACAACCATTGCTGCGACAAAGATAGCTATAGCTGTAAGACGACTTCTCTTTTTATTCCTTAAAACATTTCTGAAGGCAAATTTTAATAACCACATAAGACTCTCCTACTATTGTATAGTACGCAGGCATTCCGCAGCCTGTAGTTTTGTTGTCTTCTTTGCCGGATAATAAGCAGCAAGCGTACTGGAAATTACTGAAATAATGAATGCATAAAAAAATGAAGGAATATCCCATGTTGGATAAATAACCCTTACAAAATGAGATATATTCATACCACCACTCCCGTTTTTATTCATCATGGCAGCGACATCATACCCCGTAATGCTGAAGTACCAGATAAATAGGCTTCCAAGTAGTATTCCCATTATTCCTCCAGCCACTCCGAATATAAGTCCCTCTACCAGAAATATACATTGAGTTTCACCATCGGTCATACCGAGAGCTTTCATTGTGCCGATCTCCCGTACCTTTTCGTAAATCGACATAAGCATTGTATTGATAATGCCAACAATTGCTATTACTGCAATAAATATTACAAAAATATAAGTTGTAACCTCGTCCTGTTTTGCGGCTATTTCTATGCTTTCAGACAATTCCTTCCAGCTTTTTATCTGATTATCAGGAAGTTCCTTTTGTAATTCCTTTATATACTTTTTATCCTTCTTTAAATTATCAGTAAGAATGGCAATCTCTGTAACCTTCTTTGTATTGAGATGCCTTTTTGCGTCTTCAAGTGTAATAAATACAGTCGAGCTATTTACCATAGGATCCCCGGAGCGAATTATTCCGCTAACCTCAAGCTCTATTGAGTCTATAACCCCCTGTTCATTTCTGAATGTGATGTAAATATAATCCCCGATAGAAAGCGATAGATCTTTAGCAAGGGATTCTCCCAATAGTGCTCCACCTGAAAAAATATTTCCCTCTGTTATATAATTTGTTAGTGTAAAAACCTTCGGGTCATTTTCTATGTCAATACCAACAACAACACATGGAGAAGAATCCCTTCCATTATCCACCTCTGCAAGAAACTGAATTCTTTCTGTAAAACTCTTTACAAATGATTTCTTCTTAAGAATAGCCTTGACTTCTTCTGCATTATTTATGTAATTGGAAATTGAGTATGGGTCATCTTTATCATAGGAAGCACTTCTAATCTTAATGTGTCCCGTCTCAAACTGGATGAAATTGTCTATGGATTGCTTTTTATATCCCTGCACAATTCCAAACATCAGCAAATAAAAAGCTATGCCAAACGAAAGAATCAAGAATGTAAGTACTGTTCTTCGTTTATATCTTAATATGTTCTTCAGTGCAAGGAGAAAAATATATTTCATAAACCTTCCCCCTCTTTATCACCTTCAATCTTTCCGTCCCGGATACTTATAAGCCTTCTGGCATGCTTCATTATCATCTGGTCATGTGTCGAAAAAATAAAGGTAACCCCTTCCCTCTTATTCATTTCCATCATAAGATGCACGATTGATTCGCCTGTTGTAGTGTCAAGATTTGCCGTTGGTTCATCGGCAAGAATCATCTTAGGCTTTTTTACAAGTGCCCTCGCAATTGAGACCCGTTGTTGCTGTCCTCCAGAAAGTTCAAGAGGCTTTCTGTTTTCAAGCCCATTTAACCCAACCTCTTCCAGAACCTCCATAACTCTCTTGCGAATTTCAGTATCACTATACTTCTTCAGGAGTTTTAATGGAAGCTCAACATTCTCATAAACTGTAAGCACTGGTATAAGATTATAGGTCTGGAATATAAAGCCAAAATATTTCCTTCGTAAATATGCGAGCTCTCTTGATGTTCTTCCCTTAAGGTTTGTCCCATCAAGAATTATCTCTCCACTATCCGCCCTGTCAATACACCCAATGATGTTAAGCAGTGTGGTTTTTCCAGAACCCGATGGTCCGCAAATAGCGGTAAACTCCCCTTTCTCTATTGCAATACTAATGTTATGCAATGCCTGAAAGTCTATCTTACCTGTATGATAGATTTTGTTAAGATTCTTAACCTCAAGAAGCATATTAATCCTCCTAAAATTATAATTTTGCCTCCAGCCTTAATAAAACGCCAAATTCTCCCAGAGCATCTCTTGAAAATTCTTCTCCATCTTTTCCTGTAACAAAAGAGAATAACAGAGTTAAATCCAATCCGTCTGACAATGTATATTTAACCGAAGGCATTATTACGCTGCTAAAATCAATAAGATTATAAAAAGCGTTTAATTGAAAGCTTAAAAACTCATCGTATGTGTATAGTATATTCCCATAAAGATAATGCTTTGCAGTAAAATAAACATCCTCAAAGCCATATGCTTTATAATCGTTTGTTTTTTCTGCGCCTTTTTCATCATAATAGTAAGTAAGAGCTGTAAAGAGTTTCCCTTCAAAAAAACTATAGTCAATTCCAGCACATCCTTCGCTAAAGCGATTTTCAAAATAATCATCAAAGTGATAGGCATAGGATATATTTATGCCAATTTCAATATCGCCTTTGATATATACTCCGACAAGATTGGTACTAAAGCCTTTTCTATTATATACAATACCACCATCAAAATTCTGCCAGTTGCCATAAAGGCTTCCACCAATTGCACTGTTTGTGATTCCTCCTTCGGGACCTGTATAGAGCTTGAATCCTGAGAGATCACTTAAATTGTATTCATATATAAACGCAAGAATTCCCTCTTTATCATAAGAAAGATCGTTTAAGTTTAAATTCTTAAAAAATTCAAAGGGATTAAAAATTCCAGGATTACCAAAATTAACATAGGTTTTACCGACAGTCCATACACCTATTTTTGAATCATATCTTATAAAAGCCCTTAAGAGATTCAGACTATAATCAACAGGCATCATTTCTCCATAATAGGCATATATACGAAGGTCTGCATAAAATCTCCACTCTTCAGTCTTTCTTGAAAAAACAAGCTTATTTTCAAGCACATCGTAGAATGAATAGCCGTTTGTGGTTTTGAGAACAATACCGTCGTTCCTTATCCCACCTGAAAGCTCAATAGTAGCAAAGGATAGAGAGATAGAAAAAATGAGAATAGACAGACTTAAAATAAACCTCATAAAAGACTCCCTTCGTTTAATGTTATCATTTCAATTCCAGCTTACCCTTATGCTTTTTATTTTTCCCTACTTTTTCAAGTTCTTTCTTGTAAATATACTTTCTGATAAAGGTATATCAAATTCAACATCGCTTAAAACCACTGTTGTTAAAGAATTTTCCCTTTTCATATCCCTTATTGTCAACCTGGTGGGATAGTATCGTCCATTAAAAATTTGAATATCTGTTTGAGTCATCTTTTTTAAGAGTCTTCCGCTCTTTGCGTATAAATCAAGTTCTATCGCCACCATTTTTTCTTTGTCTATTAAAAGCCTTTCTTTGTAATAGGTTACATCCGTAACCTTTGCTGTTAGTTCAATATCATAGCAGGCAATCCCGCTTACATTAGTTTCACCAATAAGCCTTGAGCTATACTTGCTATGATAATCATCATCGCTTAGCATATCCTCATAGGAAATATCGCTTCCCATCATTCCCTGGCGAAGCATATGCCCCGAAATTTTCATAATATCATCTGCGTCAGGAAAATATATCCAGAGTTCTTTATTGATCTTAAGATATTTTACTCCTTTGTCTTCCGGGTTTGTAAACTCAACAAAAAACTTGTCCCCCTCTTTCATCCCATACATAATCATTTTTTTCGTTAATTTCTTTCCATCCCTGTCAATTATCATAGTAGCACTCGCCTTCTGAGTCTCAAAGACCTGATTTTTATCGACCTTCTTGATTATCTCATCTGCAGTTAATGGAAAAGCAATCGCAGGTAAAAGTAATAAGCTAAATATCCATCTATTCATAAAATCCTCCCGATTCTTTAAGGG
>Ga0207433_10016915_pt1 | contig 10168 bp, 6 predicted proteins | sample YelNatPaOPGAMG01_FD_187559 | JGI IMG/M metagenome (GOLD analysis project Ga0207433, IMG submission 187559) | Hot spring thermophilic microbial communities from Obsidian Pool, Yellowstone National Park, USA - OP-RAMG-01 (SPAdes) (version 3) | ecosystem: Environmental > Aquatic > Thermal springs >... | reverse complement strand
CCTATCTACACGAAGCAGCCCATCTACACGAAGCAGCCGCAATATGAAAAGTCGTACCAGCCGCAGTACAAGCAGAAAGAAGTGAAGACGTACATTCCTCTGAAAGAACAGAAGCAACAGCAAGTATACCAAAAGCAAAACAACTACCAAGCAGAGAAAGAGTACTATGCGCTGAAGAAGCAGTACAAGGGCGAGCAACAGAAAAAATATCAGAATGAGAAGAAAAAGCCGTACCTTTCGAAGAAAAAGTTCTACGGCGAGGAGAATAACAATCAGTACTACTGGTAAGCTAGCTAGCTAGCTGCTGACGGGACGCCGATGGAATCGCGTGCGGGCGGGTGTTCGGCTTCCTGCACAACCGAAGCACCGCATCGTTCCAGACTACAGCGGGCGCAGGTCCACTACTGGCGAAGGGTTCACAGCTGGAAATCCGATGGCATTGTGGTCCGCGGGCGCGACTAGGCAGCATTCTCTGAGGAGGCTCGTTGTAAAATGGACAGGAACCTGTTACGAATCCACTCACATACCAGGCAACACTGAGTTCAGCATTCAGTGGAACAGGTCGTCGAATTCGGGCGGGAACGCTCGAGCTCCGGTCGCTTTTCTGTGGCATCATCAGCGCCAGCCTCTGCGGGACTGCTCAGTGACTGCTTCCGTTTCCCCTCTCTGATGTCCGGCTTGCAATACGCCAGTCTCTCTTGTCTCCAAAGCTCCGATATTAGTAGTCGTTGAGGAATGTTGATGGCAGCGTTCCAGTCCCGATTTCACCGCTTGTGGATGTTTTCAACGCATTTCATTCACAGGCGGAAGATGCGATCTGCGATTCGCAACCCATTGTCATCGTCTTTGAACGCAGCGTCGGTGCACCGTTCGCGGTGGTTATACACGCGCATGGTTAGTTGTTCCCATATGCTCACCACAGAGACTCGAGCACTTTCGAGCGCCGCCCTGTGGTCCGTGAACACCTGCTTCACCGCTCGGCAGCTACCCGAGATGGGCACGGAAGGCTGCACCCGATGCCAAACCTTCGGTTCGGGGGCTTCTCTGGTCGATGCCCTCGGCGAGTACGCCGTCCGCTGCAAACGCTAGCGCACGCAGTTCCTTTCGATGGAAGATTTCTGGAACGCTGTGTTGCATATGATAAAACACGTACCGAAAGCACAACCCAGGGCGGAGAACACGTCGAGAAACTTCGGTCCGTCTGCGCTGCCTTGGTGCGCAGCTGTGACGGACACTCCACTGGGAGCGATCGCTGCGATGATTCGGGTTCAATTCCAAGACCCTTAGCCAGGAGTCCAGAGCACACAGGACCGTGTTTTACGCATATCCGGTGAGACGTTTCGTGCTGGTGTAGAATACCAGGACGTCGATGGCCACAGAAAGATGAGGATTTGTCTGTTGAACGGATTCGATCATTGGCCGTGATCAGTTCAGTGGGCGTGCAGCCTGGTCTAATGAGCAAGTCGTCGAGTATGTTTCGTCATCAATCCAGTGCAGCGAATCGTTGCGCCCATGATTCGCTTTGGAGCAGAGAGATCGAAGCATTGGAAGATGTATGATTTTAGCATGCCGTGCGTATGGAAAGGAGAACAGTGGTGGCTTCTTCGTACGCATTGAAAGATGATATTGGTTATTCAACGAACTCATTTCCAAGAGTGTCGCGAATCATCTTCATTCCGGTAATGTCATGAGTTTCGGTGGCAACGCGTCAACGGAGCTACCTCTGATGCACGATCAAGCATCCCAAAGCGACGTATGGATCTGTATGCCCTTATTGCTGCTCTTGGAATGATGACGCTGTACATCTAGGTAAAAGCCCCGAGAAAGATTCGAAAGGCAGGAATAGAGCAATCCGTTCAGTATTCCATTTACATCTGACACGAGCGGAGCCATCAGCACCGATTACCTGCCAGCAGGCTCGAACATGCTGCGCAGATCGGCGAGCGTCAGAGCATGTGTATCGAGCATGTCGGCTGGGGGACGTGCTCGACACTGCCCTGTAGATTGGTGCTGCTGCTGCTGCTGCTGCTGCTGCCAGACATGACTCGCGCTGATCGCCTGTACCTGCTCCTCGACGGTACCCTGCACCACATAGCGATGAACATACGTGCAACACGTCTGACCGATACGATGAACACGACCTATTGCTTGCAGCTCGGCCGCAGGGTCCAACAGCGGCTCCAGTAAAAACACATGCCGTGCTTCGACGAGGTTCAAACCATTGGCTCCGATGCGAATCGGCAAGAGCAGCGCGCACATTGGCTCACGACGCCCGCGAAAAGCCTCAACATCGCCGATGACGTGCGGGATATTGTTGCGCTCGAGCGCCGCACTCAAGATCTGTAACAGCTCTGACCACAGCGAAAACACGACGCATCGATGGGTTGCATCGGGAACAGGCCCTCGCTCCGCAACCTGTCTTGTCGCGTATTCTTGGATGAACAGCAGATCGCGCACGACTGCTTCGATTTTGGCGCCAAAGCTTCCTTTAATGGGTGCCATCGCGCTCTGCGAACTCGCTGCTCCCGTCTGAATGAACGAGACCTCTCGTGTGTTGCAGACCTCACGGCAAAGTGGACACGGCAGCGAGCGGCTGTGTTGTCGATAGACGCGCGCCTCGAGGTAGCTCGACGTGCATTCGATACAGAAACAGTGGCCACACGGCAGGAGGACAAGCTCGGAACCCAGCTGTCGATAGCAAATCGGACAGGGCTCCTGACGCTTCGCTGCGAGATCCTCTACACAGGAGCTTTTCAGGCGTTGCAAGTAGACCAGCTGGCCTTTCTTGCGATCTGACTGTTCTTCAGCGAGGCGGCGATCTAACTCTAGCGCAAGCGCTGTAGACTCGATTTCCGCCTCTAGGATTCGATAGCGGCGCTCTGACTCGCTGACTTGCTCGCCAGGTGCTCGGAGCGTGATGCGTGTTGCCGCCATAATGAGTTCATCCAGGGCGCCCAGATAGTCTTTCTGAGCGCGGAAATAGACATGTGCATGCGTAAATTCCTTTTTCAGCAGGGCGAAGCGCTCCCACTCTTTCGCCGCTGATTCTCCGAGAACCCCAGTATCTGCATCTGCGTCCAAGCGTCTTAGTGCAGCTGCAATGAAGCGCAGGGCACGTTCCAGCTCGCTGGCCAGACGAACACCACCGTCGCCCTCGGTGATCACCGCCGCTGCACGACGCAGACGATCCCCAGTGGTTGCGTCGGGGGCTTTGCTCGCGTTCACCAGCCTGGTGCGCACGGCAAAGAGGCATCGCTCGTAGGCATCAAAGAGGTCCTCTGATTCGCAGTGTCGACAGGGCTCTCCCAGCATGTCCTCCCGGCACTGTCTACAGGTCCCGGAAGCACGCACCTCGGCTTCGCTCGGTTCTGCATCGCCATTGCCTGGCAGTGACAGGAGCCGATCCAGCAGGGTGCGTCGACTCTGCTCAAGGGCATCGAAGCTTCGTACCAGAGCGTAACGGAGCGCCTTCAGCGAGAGCGTCTGCGTTCCGCCGAGCAGCTGTCGAACGATGCCGTCCTCCTCGAGTCGATCCAGAAGCCACTGTCCACAATCGGCTCGTTCGATGGCGTCCAGCGCCGTCATCCACCAGAGACGCACGGGCGCTGCATGCGCACAGCGTTCCAGTTCGGAACTGAGACGCTGCAACTGCCGTCTCGCGTTTTGCACCTGCTCGCGTCGCTCCCGTAAATACGCCTCGCGTAAAGCGTCGGCATCCGAGCGCAGACAATCGTCTCGGAGCGTTACCCCAAAATCTAAGCGTTCAGCGGGGTGCTTCTCCAGCACTTGTGCCAAATTAACCAGTACATGGTATCGCTGTAGCGGATCGATTTCGACAAAATTGGCTTGTTTCGGCTCCTGTGCACGCTGCAGCACTGCGCGGTACAGGCGAACTGCATCGGCTGGTTGACCACGCAACCACGCGATGGCAGCGAGTCCATTCAAAGATGCCACCAGCGAGCGTTGTGCCTCCTCGCATTCGAGTCGTGCTCGTTGAATGAGGACATCCAGTACCTGATCCATGGTCATCATGTTCGCCTCGAGCCCAGTCCCTGTGGAGCTACCACCGAAACCTCCCGGGGCCAGACGTGGATGACAACACGCCTGCCTTAGCACTTTCAGATGATGCAGCACCGAGCGAACCAGGCCGTATCCGCGTCGAGACGCAGACTTGAGCAGCGAACCCGGTTCCTCCAGGTATTTCGCAACCCGTGCGTTTAATAGATGCTGCACAAAACTGACACAGGTCTCGTGCTGGCGGTTGTAATAGTGTCGCTCGACGGGGCCGAGGCTGAGGTTCTGCATGATTTCAAACTGCGGCGGAAGGTTGAGCTCCATCCAGACGTCGGCTTTCTGGGAGCGCCAGGCAAGCGCTCGTATCAGCTGCGCTAGTCGCAAGCTCGCACCGCTGCCGTTCCGCTCGCAGGGTCGTATCAACCATTTGCGCCAGATTTCCGGTTCGCAGAAGGGTTCAAACCTCAGGAAACGCACAAGGCTTTCCAGGTCGTCCACAGATCGGCGTACTGGGGTACCGGTGATGCACCAACGCTTGTGCGCGTGCAGCTGCAGCGCCATCGCTGCTGCCGCGGCAACACCACCACGGATCATTTGCGCTTCATCGAGACATACCCGCTCCCACTCTATGCGAGTCAAAGGGGTTGGTGCAACTCGATAGCGCTTCTCGTATCGAAGACTTCTCGGCCGAAGAATGTTCTCGTGTGCCCGGTTGACGTCTGCGCGCAGGGCATCGTACGTGGTGAGCACCACATCCGCTCGCCTCAGGCGTCTCAGACGCTGATAGGTCTCGCGGTGCAGGCCCTGGTACACGACAACATCCAGGGAGGCATCCTCGACGTGCTTTCGTATCTCGCTTTCCCATTGACGAAGGATAATGCTCGGACAAACGATGAGCGTCGACTTGCTTGGTAGGGGCGTATCAGAATGAAGCAGCTCGGCGCAATCCTCGCAGAAATAGCGTTTGCGAGCGCGGCCCACGATGAGCGCGTGAACAAGTGGCTTGTTTTGAAACCGACCGCACTCGCAGCATACTCTCTTGCTTTGACGAATGCACCCATCTTCCGGAATATGATCATCGGATTGTCCAGAGGCATTTCCGGCGACTGGTCGCTGCGCACGCTCCAGAAGGATGCAAGCCAGCAGCTCGACGGTCTTGCCGAGGCCCATCTCGTCACAAAGCATGCCACCGTATACGAGGTGCTCGGGTATGGTATCGATTCCCGATGTCGAGGCCGCGGTTGCAACCGACTCGAGCGCATGGAAAAGCAGCGGCGCGTACTCGCCACCACCTCGCGTATCCGGGATGCAAACCGGTGCCAGTGACTCCCAAGCAATCCCGTGACGTTCCCTTTCGAGCATCCAGGTGACGGCGCGGCACTGATAGGGGCGCAGCCGCGGCCGCAAACCAGGAACCTCCGGCGACACCAGAGGCCTGCTCGCGGCACCATGGGGTGCTCCGGGCGACGCTTCAGGTACAGCGTCGACATCCGACGGCAAGCGGCGCATGGCCTCATAGACCCAGGGCGCTTCGCCCCATACCGATCGCTCATCGGCAGCTCGAGGGGCGACTTGTACGTTCACCACGCCGCGAGCCGAGCGGAAGCGCCAGCCCACATTCGCTGGTGCGTAAGCTGCAGTTGGCTGCAGCCGGGCTTCAGCTAGCGCCACCTGGGGATGCCACCAGCTGAGTACCTGGTGCAGGTCCCGCCGCAGCATCTCCTGTCGTAAAGACGCCGCGAGGCATCGCTCCCGATGCACAAGGACAAGGAAGCTCGGGATCGGCTCCGGAATAGGTGCAAGCGTCAGGATCTTCCTCTGGCACAGCCGCGTAACGCTTTCAACCAGCGCCGCTGGCACTGGGCCCAGGCTCACTGCTTCCGGTTGTTCGGCGTCGTCGGGCGCTTTCCGCTTCCTTGCCCTCATTGGTGGCTTGCAGTCCGCGCCCGCACACCCCGTTGAGACGAAGCGGAGTGACCAGCACGTTTGTGATCCGGACAATGCAGGAACGTTTTCCGAGGCATGCAAGTGCAGCACGGCGCTGTCCGTAAACGTTTCCACCTGGTGTTGCCCGAGCCCGTCCAGCATACCCACAGCGAACCAGTTCGAGTCTGCGGCTGCTGCAGGCTCGATGTCCAACCAGGTTTCAGTGCAGGCTTGAGCGGGTGCCAAGGAGCGTGGGCGCTTCGCTTCAAGCCTTCTTGGAGCTACCTGCGTTGTCTCAGTTTGCACGACGCCTTCATTTGTGTATGGTCGGCGACGAGGTCGTGCTTGTTTAGTGCGCATTCGCTTCCGCGAGCGTCACGCGGTGTCCAGGCAGGAGCACGAGGCGCTCTGTGAGTGGCAAAACACCCCGCGCTTTCTTCGAAAGCCGTGAAACTCGAACACCGCACCTCTATCGGTGCTTGTTTCTCAAAGAAATTTAGGTTTAAGCCAAACACGGAGTTTTTCAGCGTGTGGTCAGGTTAGCGCGCCACCCACCGGCAAGCCAAGGCAACCAGTAACGAGTACAGTTCGTCTCGTTGCTCCGGGTAACACACGAGGGCTACTCTGGGCAGGGCACCTCGCGCTATACACTTGGACTTGATACTGCCTTCGTTTACTGGAATTTTCAACGAAATATCTCGAGCATACCCAGGAGACCATACATACTTCTTTCGGAACTCGCTGGCTATGTGGAGCGCAGACTCCTGCGGCAGACCAGCTAACCGTCCAACAAACGCGCTAGAGAGAGGCGCCTCGGTAGCTGCTGAGGCGTGCTCGAGTCCTCATGGACGTTTCTCGAGACACCGTCGCGCCTTGTATGGGGTCTTCTCTTCGACTTCATCCCGTCGCACGCTTCCTTGACGTCTCTGTGAAGCGTATAAACCGCTGCTGGTTGTATGCAGGGACATGTACGCTAAACAGCGCGACGAAGCGACCGGTAGCGGCTCGGAAAGCTCGCCCTCGAGTTGCAAGCAAGAATGCTGCACTCCGGCTCTTCAGGCTTCAAGCATTCGCTGCCGAGAACCATCCGACATTGTTTTCCATACGCCTCCGTGACTCACTACACCAGTACGTGTTCGAATCGAACGCTGAACTAGTTGCTTCGTTTCAGCCTTGATTTTTTTCCCCGGACTTTTCTTTTTTCCAAATGTGCAGCCCGGACATTCGAAATGCGTCATCGAAGGCCTACGGATTCATGGATGGCGATAGGATTCTGGGTCGAATGTTCGGAGCGGCTCCTTCGACGCTCTTCCGATGGAACTCGTAACGTCACCGGAAACGTTATGATTCACCAAGTCATGGAACAGTGGTTCGTTCAATATCTGATATTGTCATCCAATTCATACGGACAAGCCTCTGTTTTTCTCCGTTCCTTACGTGTCGCATGCGCAAATCACGCAGTCCTCAAGTTTTCGATCTTGCTGTTTCAAGGCAACTCGTGGGCGCTGGAATTTGTCCCGCTGGATTGGCGATGTAAACAAATAACGACGACAACGTTGTAGGACTCGCTCAAAGAGCTCATGTCGAAACGTCACAGAACCGCACATGACAAATCATCGATTCCGTTCGAATGTGGAATCCTGCTCCCTTTGTGTCTATCGAAGAAACGCCATTCCACAGCAGGACGAGAGTGCTCCTGGGCCATGATCCCAGAGACTCCCGTGGCATCTGTTTGCATGGGAACAGGTCTTGGACTGGGACCTCGGTCCTGGCAACCGTCGCTTCCGGTGGAGCGTGCACCACCGCTTTGCACGAAGAGAGCGTTGATGTCTCCAAGTTACTCGACTTGTTTTATCACGAACAACGCCGCGCACAACAAATCCTCTACCGAAATGAACAGCATGCGCTTGCATATGTCTCGGACAGAGCAATCGCCAATGGGATCTTCAAGAGGAAGCTCCTGATCGTAGGATATTTCGTCGGGCGCGGAAACGAAGCAGGGCATCGAGGAACGCCCTCTGTACCCGTCAAGGGCATCCGTCGAGCGACGTGGTCAGCAGTCGTGTGGTACAGGGCCGGCCCCCGAAGCACGATACGATGCGATAGACGTATGAGCAAACCTGCCAACATTCAAGCGTCACCGTTGTGAATGACGCATCGAAGCTGCATACAATCATGAGGAAATCGGCAAGCGATGCGTAGATCGCGACTTGAACGCTACCATCAACATTCTTCGACGACAGACCAGTGAGCTGGGCGGAAACGGAGTGACCAGCGTATTCGAAGCTACAGATAAGCGAGAAGAAAAGGAAGCAGTCACAGAAATACTTGCAAAGGCTGGTGTTGACAATCGTGTGACGAGTCCCCATTTTAGTTTGCGCACCCCGAGTTCAGGAACCTGTTTCATGTTATGCTGACACGGGTCCAGACACCGCTACGCTCTGCTGATCCCGGACTAGCATTCCTATCAGAGACAGAGACTTGGTCCAGTCAGGGATCTTCAGGTAATCACGGCCTCTCTCGGACGCATACTGCGATACCGGATGTGTACCGAGGTTGCCGCAGACGCGGAACTCGCCCTGTGCAGTCGCCGAAAAACGTGCGGCACGTCTTCTGCAGGCGACGCTTCATTCCGCTACACAAGGCGTATTCCCGCCGCCCGGCGACGAGTCGACAACTGCCAGAGCTGCAGAACATGCGAAGCTTCTCCTGAACTCTGTGCAGAATGTTGGGCTTTCAAGTTGGATTCGGGAGCGGGATCAGTCTTTTTGAACGCCGCAGAGTACTGGCTGGGCAAGTGCACCGACTCTGGCGCGGTTCCCGGTCGCTTGCGGTTACCGCATCTCGAAGGCCTTCGGTGTCGGTTAGCTGCAGGCTACGCAATCCTGGCGGGTTTCATTTGCCTCCACGAGTACCGAACGAAGAGCATGAGCTCCGTAGAGCGATCGAGCTTCTGGGTAATCGAACGCAGCGGCGACTGCGACCGGAGATGAGGGAAGCGCTCGCCGCACTTTTGGGCGAGTACCCGCCTACCAAGGAGATCGCCCAACAGTGGAAGTACCGGCTTACGCGAATAGCCCAGGAGGAACAAGTGAGACGAAAGCAAAGCACAAGTGCTCCGCAAGGTGCAGATCCTGGCCCAGTTACGCGACGACAGGCACTTCTTCGGGAGATCGAGCAGAACCTTCTCATACCCGAGAGCGACGAGCAGGTGCAGCGGGCGTTTTCGATCCTAGGCCGAATTATCGAACGTAAGGACACACCTACTGAAAGCGAAGAAGCAGAACTCCAGCGCCTATTGGGTGTGGTGCCTGGCGGGGTGCTGACCGCCAAGCGCGCGGTACGGGTGTTGCGGGAGCAGGTTGCGAGTCGTCGGCGTTTTGAACGCTGGCCACCGTTTGTACCGCTGGCCTTGGAGCGCGTTCGTGAAGCCCGCGTCATCCTTCGCCAGATCGCTATCCAACGCTCGGCTGGTGCGAAAGCTGCTGCTCGCTTGAAAGAACTGCTGGCTGGTGGCTATCCGCGTAATCAACGGGTCGCCCGCTCGTGGTGGAAACGCTTTTGCCTCGTGGAGCGCTTGTATGAGAAAAAGGCTTACAAAGCGATGCGTAAGGAACTTGTGGAACGTACACGGGCGGAGCGACGAGCACGTGCTGAAAAGCGCCGTCTCCAAGGCGATGCACCACCCACATGAGCGATTGCTGCAGTAGCGCATTTTGTGCTCAGAAGCCAAAAAGCGCTTTTTCTCCAGCGATGGAATGCAAGCTGCCTGTTTTTGCGGTATGCGAGCATGGGTGTTTTCGCTGCACAAGGCGTTGGAGAATAGATCTATGACCCTAGTCGTTCTTTTCATCACGAGCAGGGAGTCGTGGATCGACTGTATCTGGTTCATCAGCGCTTCTGCTTCGGTGTTTGATAGGGCATGACGCATGACGCAGCAATGTGCGTGCCCTATGCTGCACTGTTTTTACAGCTCGTGGTTGGTGAATTCGCATCAAGCGAAAACGCACAACCTCGCTGCCTACATGCGAAGCTGAACTAGCAACCGGGAATCGCAAGGCCGTATGTACGGGCATCGCACTGCGGCACCAGAAGCATCAGCTTCGAGTTGCCGCTACGGGGTTGGATTCTTCAAAAAACGCCGCCGTCTGTGGCGACTTGGTAAGCGCTGCGCGCTACACCGAGCGCTGCTGCTCGCAGATACGTTACCGACATGCGGCAAGCGCCG
>Ga0207433_10016914_pt1 | contig 10168 bp, 9 predicted proteins | sample YelNatPaOPGAMG01_FD_187559 | JGI IMG/M metagenome (GOLD analysis project Ga0207433, IMG submission 187559) | Hot spring thermophilic microbial communities from Obsidian Pool, Yellowstone National Park, USA - OP-RAMG-01 (SPAdes) (version 3) | ecosystem: Environmental > Aquatic > Thermal springs >... | reverse complement strand
ATCCTATAATTCGCCCGTGCTCCGCTGAGGCGTTGAGGCCGAAGTGTCTCCCTGTGCGGGAAGGAATCGATGGAGGCGAGGGGCCTTTGAGCCTATCCACAGAGTTGCCGCCCTTTGTGACGCCCCCGAAAGATTACGAGCAGATGATTGACGAGGATGTCGTTGAATATGCCCGCGAGGGCGTTGTGCTGGCTGAGGAGTATCTGATCAACAAATATAAGAACTTCGTGCGGGCCAAGGCCCGTTCTTATTTTCTCATTGGAGCGGACAGAGAGGATATCATTCAAGAGGGCATGATCGGGCTCTTCAAGGCGATTCGGGACTTTAGAAATGACAAGCTCTCGTCTTTCCGGGCCTTCGCCGAACTGTGCATCACCCGACAGATCATCACAGCCATCAAGACCGCGACGCGGCAGAAGCACATCCCCCTGAATTCGTATGTGTCGCTCAATAAGCCCATCTACGACGAGGACTCGGACCGGACGCTTCTCGATGTGATCTCCGGGACGAAGGTGTCGGACCCGGAAGAACTCGTGATCAACCGGGAAGAATTCGGAGACATCGAGGGCAAGATGGGAGAGATCCTTTCAGAGCTCGAGTGGCGGGTGCTCATGGCCTATCTTGACGGAAAGTCCTATCAGGAGATCGCCATCGACCTGGACCGACATGTGAAATCGATCGACAATGCGCTTCAGCGGGTGAAGAGAAAGCTTGAGAAGTATCTGAACTCTCGCCAAGCCGAGAGGGATGACGAGGATCTGTGAAGGTCGGGGAGCCGGGATGGCCCGGCTCCTTCAACTTTCAACGGCTGTCCGTGGACAGCGAAGCGGGAGGCCAGAACTCGAGCGGGAACCCCGCCGCCATCCAGCCTGCGATCCCGCCTGAGAGGTTTTTCACTTTCTTGAACCCCAGGCGGTGCATATACGCTTGGGCGGCAAGCGAGCGCGCCCCGGTCGTGCACACGAGGATGTGGTCGTCGCCCTTGTCCATCTGACCCAGCTCGGAGGGAAGCGCACCGAGCGGGATGTGACGGCTGCCGGGAATCACACCCTGCCGCACCTCGTGCGGCTCCCGAACGTCGATCACTCTCAGGTGTGACGCATTGCCCTTCTGGAGGTTGAAGAGGCCGCGGGCGTCCACCTCGTCGAGGCGCTCCAGAGGGCGGCCGGATTCCTGCCACGCCCGCGTGCCACCCAAAAGGATCCCCGCCACGTCAAAGCCGTTCACTTCCAGATCTTCTCGGGCCATGTCGGAGAGTGCCGGGATGTCTCCGATGAGCGCCACCCGCCCCGGTTCCATGAGTTCCATCGCGAAGTCCACAAAGGTCGTTCGCACGTATGGGAGGTTCACGGCTCCGGGGATGTGGCCCCGAGCAAAGAGCGGCAGAGGGCGGAGGTCCAGGGCGACCACGCCCGCCTGCAGGAGCGATTCAAGCGAGACCGGGTCGAGTTCCGGTGCGGCGTCAGGCATGATCGCGGGCCCTCCGAGGTTCTGTCGCTTGATCTCCTGGTCTGGGACAGGCCTCAGCGTCCTCATGACATAGTCCGTGAAGCACGCCGCTTTCCCTCCTTGAGGGAAACGTTTTATCGCCTCTCGAAGCAGATTGTGGAGGAATTCTTCCCACTCATATGATACCCCCGCATGCGGAGGTGCCGTGGCGCGCGGGGTGGATCTCCACGGTGTTCGGCAGGCTCATGGGGGTTTCGAAGAGGGTGGCATGGAGGATTCGGACCCGCCCCTCGATGGTCTCGTCGGAGTCGGGCAGGATGAGGTCGGGGCGGGCCACGTCCCCCATGAAGAGCGAATCCCGGGGCAGGAGGACCCAGGGGTCGTTCGCGCACCGAGAAGGGCGATGTTGTCCGGAGCATATCCGGGTGCCCGCACCACCCGAAGGGAGAGGCTCCCGACCATGAACTCGTCGCCCGGGCCCAGAGGCTCCAAGGGGGAACTCACCTCGGCCTCCCGGGAGAGCTGGTAGGGGGCGCCGGACGCCTCGGTCAAAGAGCGGCCGATTGAGACGTGGTCGGTGTGGAGGTGGGAGTCGACGACGCTCTCAAGGAGGACGCCACGCTCGACGGCTTTATAGAAGTCCGCGCCGAGTCTCTCCAGCGAGTCCACGACGGCCGACCCTTCTTTCTCGTCACCTGCGAGTAGGAGAGACAGCCAAATCCGGGGTCCCGGAACTGCCAGAAGATCAACGGACAGCCTCCTTTGAGAATAGAGCGCCGCGCCCCGATGCGGCATCCGAGGCTTGATCCCTGTATCGTTCCGTGGATCGCTCGGAACAGGCAAAAGGGACGGACACCTTGGCAGGGATAGCGTATGTCCACCGGGGATGGAGAACGCGCGGGCACCCTGAAACTGTTGACGGCGCGTTGTAGCTCAGAGAAGTCTTTGGTGCACGCGGCGCCGGCCTTTCCGGACATCCGACTCCTTGGGAACCACCGAGATGGTGCCGTCCATCTCAAGCACGACCAGACTGGCGTCCTCGATCTTGGCGACCCCGTGCTCCCGGAGAGCCATGTTACACTCCTCGACTCTGAGTCCCTCCCGGGCAAGCGCCTGGTTCAGCCAGGCGCCATCCTGTCCGATGACGGTGGGCTCCCCTTCGCTCAAGCGGCGAAAGAGAGGACTTTTGAGCCGAAGAAGAGCGACGAGTAAATTCAGGAAAAAGAGCGTGCCCATGATGATCAGGCCGCCCGTGATCGAGGCATCCGGGCCGGTCATGGCAGGCTGGACGGCATTGGCCACAAGCAGGACGAGGATCAGATCGAAAAGCGTGAACTGCCCGATCTCCCGCTTCCCGAAGGCGCGAAGGCCCAGAAGAAGACCCATGTAAATGATGGCAGAGCGGATGATGAGGTCGATGACCGGAACCTCAAGATGCCACACGACAGGACACCTTCCTGCCTGAAGGACGGAAGCACGTTACATAGCATGCACCATTTGCCACACTCCCCCCATTTCACCTTCCAATCGGAGAAGAACGGCTTTTCGAGGCAGCGGCCGTGGCCTTGACGACGGAGACTGTCTTCCCTACGCTTGGCCGTGAGGCGTTGCCGCCCATCGCGGCTAGAGCCCAGGGAGTTTGGCTGTTGTAGCTCAATTTGGCAGAGCGGCTGATTTGTAATCAGCAGGTTGTGGGTTCGAGTCCCACCGACAGCTCCAGTTGAAACCCGCACCCCGCAAGGGTTTGCGGGTTTTATGCTTGGACCGGAGGAGACGGCGCAGCGGCACAGAAAAGGGCGCCGACCGCCGCGAAGGCCTCCAAGATGTGGCCGGCCATCCAGTCGATCTCTCGACCCTCATCCTCGCCACGAACGACTTCTTCACCTACGCCCGTGAGGGACTCCTGAAGGCGGGCCGCAATGACTCTGGCCGCGCAAGAGGCGCCAGATCGGCCTGGCCTTGGAGGTGACCCGGCCCCTGGCGCTGCCTATCCTTCCGATCCGGCACCGATCGACCGATCGATTGAGACTCGCTTCCACGTGGCTGGCCGGGCCTTCGTAGGCGGGCACTTCACCCGCTCGAAACGCTCGGCCTTTCCCGGCGCACCAAAGTCGAATTCGAAGCGCTTCTTCCCCGCCGAGTAGCCCTCTGCAACTTATCCACAGCGGCGTTCCTGCCGTTATGCCCCTACACTTCTCTCGACGCGACACCACAAAGGACACCCCCGTCCTGCGAAGGTGCCCTTCCTCAGGGCAAATCACCCGACCCCTATTTCCGTGGAAATCTTAATATAATCAATAATCTGACTATATGTCCAGTCACCACCGTCCGCCGGTGACTCAGGTTGTTCGGTGGAGCGGTTTCGTGCCGATGAGGAATGGGATCAAGGAGGCCAGCATCACCAGAGCCATGAGGAGCCACGAGGTACGGTACCCGAGGGTGGTGAGGAGCAGGCCGAAGATCACCGGCCCTGCCGCATGCCCCGTGTCCCAGAGGCTTCCGAACACACCCATCGCCGAACCGTAGTTCCCTTTTCGCACCAAGTCCGCAATCATGGCCATGGACGAAGGTGTGACGAGCCCGGTGCCCAACCCAAAGACCGCTGCGAGAATAAGGAGCGGCGCAAACGCCGTGAAATGCGGCACAAGGGCCACGGAAGCCCCAGCCAGAAGTGAGCCGGCAACCATCAGGGGGCGCCTCCCGACCCGGTCGGACCAGCGCCCCATGAGAGGGCGGCTCACGACGGACGCCACGCCCTGGGCACCGGCAAGAAGGCCGATCTCAAAGACAGGTATGCGGACAGCGAGGGCATAGATCGGGAGATAGGCCTGCAGGGAGCCGATGCCGAGCCAGAGTGCCCCTTCGACAAGACTTACAAGGCGAATCTGGGGATCCGAGGCGATCTCCCGGACCCCCGTCCAAAGCCGGGAAAATGCCTGCCCGAGCCCGTCCTTCCTCCCCTCCGCCGGAGGGCCCGTGTAGGCGTCCTTCGGCACGCCGGTTAAGGCCGCGAGCGCCCCGATCCCGATCGCGCCCGACGCGGCGAAAGCGAGGGGGAATGACGTCGCGCTCAGGACCGCTCCACCCACCACGGGGCCAAGGACGACCCCGGCATTTTCCGCAGCACTGTAGGCGCCGAGCCGGCTGGCCCGCTCCTTGGGGTAGACGCGGGCGACGAGGGCGGACGCAGGAGGAGCGTAGAGAGCCGTGGCCAAGCCGTGGTAGAGCCGGATCACGAGAAGGAAGGGCCAGCTTCCGGCCACCAGATAGATGAAAGGAGCCGTCGCTTTGACGATGGCTCCCCCTTTCATCAAGGGGCGAAATCCGAAAAGATCGGAGAGAGCGCCCGAAGGCAGCTTCACGACGATGCCCGTGATCGTCACGGCGGCGACGATGAGGCCGATAAGATACTTAGGGGCGCCCAGATGGAGGGCATAAAGCGGCGTGAGGGGGCTTCTCGCCATCTCGTAGGAGAGACGCCCCAAAAAGCCCACCAGCGAGAGTGAGAAGAAGGGCGATCCCCATCGCCACCCGGGTATATCCCAGGCATCCTTTCCCATGGGAGTTCCGTTACCGACCACGAGACGTAACCTTCATCGAAAAATTCCCAGCCCCCAAAGGACTCATCGTTTCGATCTGGTCAACCCGGCACCCAGGGCGGGGAGGGTCTCTCTATGCCAAGAAGCCACCCCGCAGGTGGTTGTCCCGCCCGGGGACTTCACCCTCTCTCCCCGGAGAACGGCATCACAGGAGCGCCATCGCAGGGTCGATCCCATGTTAATAAGTTTCCAGGTGAGAACGCAGATTACCTTTTCTCCCCTCCAGGGGTACGTGGAGCAATGGCCGACGGATCAACGAGTTGTAGCCAGTCCATTGCGTGCGTCTCTAGGGCTTGAGTCTTTAGGACCTTGGCCAGACGACCGTGGTCCCAGATGGGCGCGATCCTCCCCTCGACGGCAAGCGTGATCGGGAGGTGTTCTTTCGTATGGCTCGAGACGAAATCGAACGGGGCGTTCTGGCCCTGACGGGAGCCTCGGCGGGTCTCGGCCGGGCCCTGACCCTGGCATGGGCCCGACCGGGCGCCCGCATGGCGATCGCTGCACGGCATGCCGCTGCGCTCCACGAGGTGGCGAGTCTCGCCGAGCAGAAAGGGGCCGAGGTGGTGGCCTTCCCGGGAGATGTGAGGGTTGCGGGCTTCGCCAAGTTGTTCATCGAAGCTGCAACAACGCTGGGACCCGTCACCCACCTTGTCACAAACGCCTCATCACTCGGCCCCGTCCCTCTGGTTCCGGTGGCGGACACGCCCGATGAGGCTTGGCTCGAGGCAGTGGACGTGAATCTTCTCGGCACCGTCCGCCTTTGGCGGGAGGTTCTCCCCGCCATGGAGTCCGGGCGCGGCGGGAGACTTCTCGCCATCTCGTCCGATGCCGCGGTCGAGGCCTACCCCCACTGGGGCGCCTACGGTGCCACCAAGGCGGCGGTGGACCACTTGGTGCGCATCCTCGCGCAAGAGCTCGCCACCCGTGCTCACGCGGGTGTGTTTGTCTATGGGGTCGACCCAGGGGACATGGCGACGGCGATGCACCACGCCGCAATTCCCGATGATGATCCAGCGGGTCTGCCCGACCCGAGAGACGTCGCCCCTCACCTCGTGCGCCTGCTCTCGAGAACACCCGCCCTGGCTTCGGGTCGCTACACCGTGAGTGACATCCGAAGCCTGATCGGTGAAGCGCCATGACGGGGACCACGGTCGATCTGGATCTCGGCATTCGGGATGCCGAGCTTCTTGCCGCCACGCTCCCTCCCGAGAGGCGGGGCGTGGGGCGGGACGGCGTGAAGCTTCTTCTGACGAATTCCCTCACGGGTGCCGTGCGCCACGAGGCCTTTCGAAACCTCCCCGATCACCTGAAACCTGGAGACCTCCTCGTCCTGAACGACTCCGGGACCCTGCCCGCGTCCGTACCAGTCCGGCGCGAGAGAACCGGTGAGCTCATCCGGCTCCACCTCGCGCCGAAATCGAGGCGTGGGACATACCTGGCGGAGCCGAGGACGTCCGATGGGCGCCACCCTCTGCCGGACGTTCTCCGACAGGGGGAGATCCTCTCCGTGGACGCCGGACGGATCTGCGTCGGCCGCCGCTACGATGTCCGCACACGTCTATGGTCTCTCAAACCCGAGACAGGGCTGGACCTGGGCCGCGTCATGACCTGCTCCGGCGACCCGATCCAGTACCCCTACGTGGCCGAGGATCTGCCGCTGGAGGACTACCAGACCGTCTACGCCGGCCCGAGGGGGTCTTCCGAGATGCCGTCGGCGGGCCGGGCATTCACGAGAGAACTGCTGGATGATCTGGCCAGGGGGGGCGTCGAGGTGGTGACCGTCACGCTTCACACCTCTCTTTCGAGCCACGAGGTCGAGGGAGATCTCAAGGATCACGTGCTTCTCCCGGAGCCCTACTGGCTTCCCGACGAAACGGCTCGGGCCATCAGAGGAGCCATGAAGGGGGGACGGCGCGTCATCGCATGCGGCACCACCGTGGTACGGGCGCTGGCGAGCGCCGAAGGGCCGGACGGACGTCCCAGGCCGGGACATGCCACCGCCCGGGCGATGGTGGCTCCGGGAAACAGGCCGTCCTGCCTCGCGGGCCTTCTCACAGGTCTCCATACGCCGAGATCCTCCCACCTGGCGCTACTCGAGGCCTTCATCAGTCCCGAACACCTCCGCTCCGCCTACCGCGCGGCCATCGAGGCCCGCTACCTCTGGCACGAGTTCGGGGATCTCCAACTGATCCTCCCCGGGATCGCGTGAAGGTGACGTAAGATGGACCAAAGGAGTGAGGCCATGCGGGCGACCGAGCGCACCGACGCCCTCAGAAGGGTGGCCGAAGCCCTCAACGCCACGATCGATCCGGAGGCGGCCATGGCGGCTCTTCTCCCGGAGCTCGAGCACGTCCTCGGGCTCAAGACAGCCTGGGCCTTCCGCTTCGAGCCGCGGAGGAGGACGTTCACGCGGGTCGGAGCGACCGGCCTCCCCCCGGCGCTCGCCGCGGACAATCAGGCGGAGCTCCGGTGGCCGGGATGCGAATGTCAGAACCTCTACCTGCAGGGAAAGCTCAGGCGAGCCGTCAACATGGTCCGCTGCTCCCGCTTGGCGGGCGCCGAGGGCGATACGGGCGGTCTCGTCTTCCACGCCTCGGTTCCTCTTCGCTCCAAGGGAGAGATCCTGGGCATCATGAACGTGGCCGCACCGGGACGGTCCTCCTTTGACGGCGAGGCACTTTCCCTGCTTTTGGCGGTGGGGAACCAAGTCGCCGTGGCGCTCGATCGGAGCGCACTCTACGCCGAGGAGCAGCGTCGCTCCAGGCAGCTCGGCGCCTTGGCCGACGTCGCCAGGGAACTCGCCAGCATCACGGATCCGGCTACCCTTCTCGGTACGGCCTGCCGTCTCGGCTGCGAGAGGTTTGGGGTCGATCGGATGGCACTGCTCGACAGCGCCGGGAATCTTCTGGCTGGCTGGAGCGACACGGGCGAGACACGACCTTCGGCGCGCGGCGATGGGTCCCAGCCCATCTTTCCTGGATCAAAGTGTTCGGAAGCCTTCCCTGCCGGGAAACGGATGACACTGGTGGCGGAGTTCTTGGAAGAGGACGCCCTGGGGGAGACGGACAAGGCGCTTCTCAGCGCCTACGCAGCCCATGTGGGTACTGGGCACGAGAACGCCATGCGGCAGGTCTCCTCGAGGCAGGCCGCCGTGCTTGCGGAGCGGCAGCGCATTGCCGCCGATCTCCACGACGCCGTGAGCCAGCGTCTCTTCTCGGCCCTCTTTGCGGCGCGTGCGGCGGCCCTCACGCTCCCCTCAGACCCGGAGAAGAGCCAGCGTGCCCTCCGTCAGGCCCAGGCCGAGATCCAGACGGCCCAGGGGGAGATGACCCAGTTGGTCAGGACCCTCCGCCCCCCGGCCGTGACCCACCTCGCCACCGCCCTTGACGCCCTTCTCCGGCCCATCCGTTTATCCGGCGAAACACGCCTCGTTTCCCGCATTGACCGAGTACCCGTCCCGCTTCCCCCGGAAGCCCAGACCACCGTTTTTCGAATCGCCGAGGAGGCCCTCCACAATGCCCTCAAGCACGGGAAGGGGAGAGAGGTGAAACTGTCACTCTCGGTCGGGAAGAGACGGCTCTGCCTACGGGTCTCTGATGACGGCCGCGGTTTCGAGGCCGCCTCGGTCCAGATGGGAAACGGCTTGAGGGGAATGGAGGAGAGGGCGAGAGGACTGGGCGGCTGGGTGCGGATCGAGACGCAGAGGGGCCGAGGTACGCGCATCACCCTCATGGTGCCGATGAAGGAGGGTTCGGATCGTGCTTGAAAACGACCGGATACCCCTCCGGATTCTCATCGTCGACGACCACCCGATGGTCCGGGAGGGACTCCGGACTTACCTGGAGGTGGCGAGCGATGTGGAGGTCATCGGAGATGCGGGATCCGCCGAGGAGGCGCTCGGACTCCTCCCAACTGGTCGCCCGGATGTCGTCCTCCTCGATCTCGTGCTGCCGGGGCTTGAGGGGGCGGCCGCCGTTCGGGCGATCCACGCGGCTTCGCCCAGCTCACGGATCCTTGTCCTGACGTCCTTCGGAGAACCCGAGCGAGCGGGTCAGGCACTGCTGGCCGGGGCGACAGGGTATCTCCTCAAGACCATCTCTCCGGAGGACCTCCTGGACGCGGTTCGCAAGGCGGCCGCGGGCCGCGTGGTCCTGGACGTCTCGACCTCCGATGCCGCCAAGGTGCGGCGGGTCTCGACCGGCGAGGCCCTCACGGAAAGAGAGCTCGAGATCCTGAGGCTTCTTGGCCGCGGCCTGACCAACCGGGATATCGCGGAGATGCTTCACATCACCGTGAAGACCGTGAAGACCCACACCGGGAGAATCTACGAAAAACTGGGCGCCCGGGACCGCACACAGGCGGTCATTGTGGGGGCCAAACTGGGGATCATAACCATAGCGGCGGACCGGACCTAAACCGCGCCACTTTCACCGATAGAGGGTAGACTGTAGGGTACCAAGAGAGTATAATAATCTTTGCCACATCGTGGCGTCCGGCCTCGGGGCTTCGATCCCCCCGAGGCCGGGTTTTGTGTCGTCCCCCTGGGAAAGCGATGCGACGTTCGACCCGCAAGCAGGCTCGAATGGGAAGAGCGTTCCCTGAAAACACGGATCCCGTCCTTGACCGGCCAAGGCGGCCCCTGATATGCTTTTTAAGCGTCTTGGGCTTGCGAGGAGTTCGGGATGCGTCGATATCCGGAGGGGTACCGAAGTGGCTAAACGGGGCAGTCTGTAAAATTGCTGGCTAACGCCTACGTTGGTTCGAATCCAACCCCCTCCACCATGTTTCGCTGACGTAGCTCAGTCGGTAGAGCACCTGCATGGTAAGCAGGAGGTCGGCGGTTCAAGCCCGCCCGTCAGCTCCACTTGAAATCAAGGCCCAGAACGGGCTTCGGGGATCGGCGCTGAGATGAACTCGGTGCCGATCCTCCATTTTGGTGTCCGTTTGGTGTCCGGCTCACATGTGTCTAGGCCAATCAGGGATTCCATCCAGTTGTATAGCCGAAGGAGAAGCCTTGGCGTGAAGGGTTTCAAACAGTTCACTTGATTCCAATTTATTTCTAATCTATCCTAATTGATATGGACAGATTAGTCGGGGTTGGCGAAGCGGCCAGGATCCTC
>Ga0207433_10016899_pt1 | contig 10173 bp, 2 predicted proteins | sample YelNatPaOPGAMG01_FD_187559 | JGI IMG/M metagenome (GOLD analysis project Ga0207433, IMG submission 187559) | Hot spring thermophilic microbial communities from Obsidian Pool, Yellowstone National Park, USA - OP-RAMG-01 (SPAdes) (version 3) | ecosystem: Environmental > Aquatic > Thermal springs >... | reverse complement strand
TTGCTTCAGCTTCTTGACGAGGTACACGATTGGCTGAGGCAGCACGGTAAAGAAGAGCCCGATCGCAATCAGGGCCACCACCGCGAGAAAGACGCGTTCCTTCTCGACAACAATGCTGGCCGGCACGCTCTGTGGCGCAAACCACACAAAGAACAGCATTGCGACGCTTACCATGAAGATCCACACAAAGTGATTCTGTTCGCCGACGCTGAGGAAGAAGCCAAGCAAATCCGCGAGTGCTTTGCTAACAACCAGCATCACCAGTGTTGAGGAGCGCATAAAATGCGCAAGTTTCGTTGCGTTCTCTGCTGCAAAGGTGGTCAGCCATTGTATTGTCTCGGGGTCCACCGACGTGACTATGGCCATGTTGACTCGATGGAAAAGAAATGTACAATGACCACTTTAACGCGTCAGTAAACGCCTATCTACGATTGTGTATTGATTGAGGTTTGTATTTCAACTTTCTATATGATACATCTATCACGTCTTAGTCAGACAGTGGCTCCTCGAGTTCGGCCAACGTGTCGGCGGCCGCCAATTGCCTCGGACTCGGGCTTCTGGCGAGCACACTTGGCTCTCCGCCTTCTTCGTCGCTGTCGCCGTCATCGATGAAAAGCTCGTCTTCGGATTCGCTATCCGAGTAGACCAACTCAAAAGTCTTGCCTAGGTATTCCGTTGATGGAGGTAGAGAAGAGGCGCTCTTGTCGCTCTGTGGCGACTCGTTTGATGACAACGACGTTTGAGACTCGCTCACCATGAGCATCTTACCAAAGCCTTCCGGCAATCGGTAGTTATCTTCCGGCGAGCTGAATGGAGTGCGCGGTTTCGCAAACATGACTTCTTCGGGAGAAGCCGCGGGGGTGCGCAGCTCCGGTGCAGCTGACGGTAACTCCACAACGGGACTCAACGCCTGTGCAATGATACTCTCGCCGCCGGGTGTCAATGGTATCTGTGCCAGTAGCTCTCCGGTGTCCTCCTCGGGTTCATCATTCGCTTCGCGAATATCAGCATTGAGTTCAGGTACGGGCTCAATTTGCGTGAGTTCGTTGCCGTGTCCATAGTCGTCGGACTTCTGGACCGCAATCACGGTAACTTCGGAGTCTTGTATCGGATCAGCCATCAACTCATTGATCAGCATTTGAATGGTCGCGGTAACAGGTGACGGTTTTTCCGATATGGCTGGCGGTTGTTGTGGCGTGCTCGGAGCCACAGGTGGCTGCATGTCTTCTTGCTCCGGCTCGGCGTCCGTAACCATTGTCTCGGGAGAATCCATGCGCGTCGGTGCCGGTGCAACCAACGCTTCGATGTTTGCGCGGCGGCGCTTTGGAAATCGCGCGTGATACTCTGCACGGTAGTGTTCGCGCAGCGCATCGTTTGAGCGGTATTCTCCATCGAGATGCCAAAAGTAAGGCAGCGCTCGTGCGCGAACATGAAACTCGAGCTGTCTCATGTATGCTTCCGGTGAAATGGCGTCAAGGTACCGGTCGATGTTCCTTATGAACCAGCCTTGAGGCACCCCCCTGTATGTCCCTTTTGGCATCAAAATATTGGTTTTACCTGCAATAAACTCCGAGTCGTAGATTGATCGCGGGGTTATGCGTGTCTTCTCGAGCGTCTCCTTTGTGTATTCGTCCCAGAGCATCCACTCTGCTTGGTAAATGTCGGTCGGAAGAGACATGTACAAAGCAAGCGGATCGGGTTCGATGTTTGACAGACCGAACTGCATCAAATTCGCGAGTTTAGGGGACATTGTAAAATGCTTTGGTTTGACCCTTCGCTTCTTAACCAATTCAGAAAAGGCCAACGCATAATTGCGCAACTTGTTCACTGCCGTTAAGTCGATCGCTCGTGTTGCGCTGAGAAGTGGCGTCATAGCATCAAGAACCCCGTAAAGGTGGTTCGCAAGTATCACGTTAAAATCGATCCACGACTCGTACAGTGCTCTTACGTCAGGAAACACCCTTTCAAGGAGCAGCTTGAACTGTTGCTGCGAACATACTGCGCCGGCATCAACGTAGGACATGATGCTGCCAATCAAATGTCTGAGCATCTTTTTAACCTCTTGCAGAGTATCTGATTCATCGACTTGATGTACCAGTGTATCAAACCTTGCGTACGCTTGCTTGGCTTTGTCAATGAGTCCCTCAAACGTCGCAGGCTTTTCGGTGATATCTTTGAGATATTGCGTGTACAGATTCTCCCCAACAAACATTGCAATCGTTGTGGTTATGCCGTGCTTTTCTAGAAGTTCAAGTGCTGATTCATCAGCAGCCACCACCATTCGGGTTTCGGCGCCCGCATGCGTGTCCATTTCAAAGCCGCGTGCGTTTGCGCCACTGGCACGCGCCGCCTCGACGTCCGACGCGCCCTGTTGCGCCAGGTAAATGAGGTTTTTCTTGGTAATCAGTGGTCTGTGTGCTTTCCTCTTCCTCAGTCGCTTGAGTATCAAATCAGTGTTCCAGTACTGTTCGGACGATTCCATCTTCTTGACGGCTCCGGCTGTCCAGACCATCGACATGGGAACCTCCACCCTGAGAGGATCGGTGTTCGGTTGAGAAAACACATCGTTGATTTTCTGCGCAAATTGCACCATGTACTTTTGAAAGTGATCGTGCTGCGAAACGAGGTCGTGGTATACGGCACGCGTGGCGACAAACTGACGGACAAGCTGCAGGTGCCTTGCTACAATCTCCTGACAAACGGCATCGGGCGCATACGCCGGCTGTGATGCCGCTTGGTTATGGATGATTTTGATAGCAACAATCAACAAAGACCGGATGCTTGTGTAAAGTCCACGCAGTGTAGCAGCTACGTCGTACGTGGCAAGCATACGCGCCGGCAGATCCGCCACAAGATCCTGTATGATTTGCAACTGATTTCGATAGATGCGCTCGACACTGCTGTTGACCTTGAATAAATCAACGTAGTGGGTTTGCACCATGCTGAACCACTCGCGATACTTTTTCATGGTGCTCGTGCGGCGGTTTTCGTCCATGTACTCAAACTCGAGGGTCCGCACGTAGTTGATGCGATGTTCGGCGTAGTCAAACACAAAATCGTAGTCCTTTTCCGACACAAACCCATTGTTTTCCGTCCAAAATGGCGCCAGGTGCGCCAACCACTTGTCAATCAAAAAATAGGTGCTCGTTACGGTTTCGAGCTCGTCTTGACTGCGGAACGGGACGCTTGGCGCAGTGTACAACGCCAGAGAATCCGGTCTGTAGACCTGTACTTCCGAGACTTCAAAGGCAGGCTCATAGTTGACATGGATTCTCCACCACATGGGTATGTTCTCGGGATGCGGAAGCGTCACCGACGACACGACGAGCGGAATCAACTCCTTGAACTGCGCCAACCACGATGTATCCTGGTGGTTTTTCTTTGTCAGTTGAAATGTCTCTGCAAACGGGTTGACCTGTATCATGTCTCCGAGTGCTTGCAACCCCGCCGAAAAATCAACGGCAACCGTTTCAAACTCTCTCGGTTGGCCAAACATAATTGCGCGAGTGAACTCGGTTGATCCGCTATATGCCTCTCGCTCGATACCCGCGTCCGGATCGAATCGGTTTTGCATCGGTTTACCCAGATCACCGAGATCAGCGTCAACTTTGCTAATCAAAGACGCCAACGTGTTGCGTAGAAGCATCTGTCGCCGATTGAGATCGTGGTCACTGGAGTCGTCGTTCAGTTTTGCGTAACCGCTGATATCTTCTTGCTGAATCAGCTCGAGCAAACTCACTTGCTGTTCGGCAATGTTGACTTCCGGCCGTTTTGACCGTCGCCTTTTCAACTTGGCGGCTTGCTGTTCTGTGGTTGGTCTCTCGGGCGGAATCAGCATTTGCAAGGCTGCGACTTGTGATGTGCGCGCCATGGTCGTTTCGCCCCGAATATCTTGTACCGGGACCGCAAGCAGGCTTGACTCCAGTGCATCCGTTGTGATGATTCGGCTTGCATTTGGCTGGTATTCATAGATCTCGATAAGAATATCGCCAGTCGGTGAAGGAACTCGACGCACGTTAATTCGATTAAACGATGGATGTGGAGTTGGTGCAGGAAGTCTGTCCGAGACGACTTGTTCGTCGTACGCATAAAAGACCATTGTATTCTTGCGAATGAAGTCATTTCGGTCGTTCATCAACAGCAAGGCGTGGTTTGAATTCATGACACTGGCTTTGGTATCCGCATCGGAAATGGCATCAAGACGCACAAACGTAACAAAATCCGATGATTCCGTACTAAACACACGGCCGAGAAGGTGTGCCAGAGTATCAAAGATTCTGATGTTGCCCAGCGATCGACAGACTGCGGCATTTGCAACTTGTTTGATAAGGGCATTGTCGTAAGCCGCCAACTTTGTGTTGTTGTTCAGTCTACCAGTGTATACCGGAACCATGTACGTCGGGCGCGCATCGGTGACAACTTGCAGAAGCTCAAAGACCTCGTGAACACCAACGAACGACACCATTGCCGTATCAAAAAGCCCTTTGATGTCCATAATCAGCGTATCATCACTGCTATGCAAAGCCCCCTTCATGACTGAACGAATTGCCGTACACGGCACGGTGTCGTTTGTGCAGTAGGCCGGAAACTTGATCAAGGCCGCGGTCCTTTGGTAGTCCATAGTGGATCCGTCAGGAGCTTCCGTAATGTGTAAAATGGATTCGGTTCGGCAGTAGGTCATGCGGTAGAGACTGTATTCGAGTGTGTCGCTGCTAAATGAAGTCGCCGTCATAGTACTGCTGGTCGTTGAAGTCGAGGTGGCGTCACCACTTGACATGTCGATCGTAGTCGCCAAGAGCACGGCAGTCACCGACGCTGTGCGCTTTCTGAAACTCTTGACATTGAATGCATTGCCTTGCATTTGTCGCACGCGATCGTTGGGATTCAAACGTCTCGAAACATCGTCTTCGACAACAAGAAGGTAGAGGAAAGGCGACTCATACGATGCCGTGTCTGTCTTGACGACTTGCATAAACATGTTGTAGCCACCGAACGTTTCAGGCGATGCAAAGAACATGTTCATGTAGCGCGCCGTGCAAATGCGCACGAACGTGTTGTTCGTTGTGCGAAGCGTGTAGAGATCGTTTTCTTCAGTACGCAAATCATGTTCTGGCTGTGGTCGACGAACAAAGTACGTCAGGTACCGGACAAACCAATGATCGAGGTCTTGCGTCGAATACGCCCACTTGACTTTGTGATAGTTGACCGAAGCGTAGAATTGATTGACAAGGAACTCGGCTGCTTGATATCGAGGCAGATGTATCTTCAATGCTTCGTTGTCTTCCGCCAATGTGGCGTTCTCAGGGTTGTTCAAAAGACGTTTTGCGACCACGTTTTGAAGTGTCTCGGCAACAGAATTCCGTGTGTATGGTGGCATCAAAAAACCGCCGATCACGTCAAGATAGTAGATGACCTGATTCAGAGCTCCTTTCGGAATCTTCCGAACGGAAGTCATGGTTGATGTAGAAAAAACAGCGTAGTTATCTACGCTAAAGCACACCAAGTCAACGACAGACGTAGCTATATTGACAGCATCATGAGATGCATTTTCTTGGCGCAAACGGTATACGTGCAGTTATTTTTTCATTGGTCCATTCGGTGCAGCATTGCAATAAACAGGAAATCCAAATAACAACGAGCAATGATTATCGTTTGTTAATCTACATTATGTTGTTGACTACACGGCGCTTGCAACACCCTATGACAATGTCAAACCACTTGTTTGACGCGTACCAGCGCAGGAACGACATTGCTTCGATCAAGGATGTCGACCCACAGAAGCAGACGGCGAAGCCGACAGTCGACTACCAGAGCCGAGCAATCAAGTTTCAGAGATATCCTGACACTTTACCGCCACTGCTGTACGACCAAAAGCTGCTCAATTCGCGCCCAGAGTTCGAAAAGTACACAATGCGCAAGAACGACGTTGCACTCCCGACTCCAAGCACCGATCTTGTGGCGTACATACACAGCAGCTACACGGAAAGCACGCCGACACATGAACCCGAGATTTGTATGTACGGCGTAACGCCCGAAGGTCATACGGTTAACATACGTGTGCGGGATTTCTTGCCGTACTGCTTTGTTGCAATACCGACCGAGTATCTCGATGCATTTGCGTCGGACGCGGAGCGCCTGCGCTTGGCTCGCACGCTCTACGAGCACATTGGCAGTGCTCTCAGGACTGTGGTACGCAACAGTCCTGCGCTACTACAAAAGTACGGCAAACGCTACGAAAACAAGGAGCTTTTGGTACCTCTGCCAAAGGACGCCGAGCTCGACCGCATCCTGTACGACGCCCGTGATCTCAAAATGTACAACACCGAAACGCGTAAGTTATTAAAGATCACGGTTCGCGAGCCGGCTCTGATCCCGGTGGTCAAGGAGTTGCTGTGGCTGCCGCTAGGCTGGAACTACAATCGCTGTAGTGTTTGTCAATTCAAAAACGGCGACCGTAGCGACCTCGACAAGCGAGAGCAAACTCTGTTACACCACAAATCCTGTCCTGCAAAGGTGCATCGCAGTTGTGCGGCAGAGTTTGGGCGCGAACGCCGTGAACAGCGATACCTCGATGAAAAGTGGTTCAGCATGTGCCAAATGTGCACCGGATACTATTGCGAGGAGAGACTACAGCCACCGGGGTCGGAGCTGCTTAACTTTTCGACGCTGCGTGACACAATGTATGGTGGCAGCAGCATGTTCGGCTACGAATATCACAATTGGATCAGAGGATTCTTGAAGGAGTGCCGAGACTACGGAAAGCCTCTTTCGCTGCCAATGCCAGTCGCCATGGACGACTGGGTTATGCGCCAGCGTATTGAACGGCTTGGCCACACGCCGCAGCATCCGAGTTTCACCGTGTACAATGCCGACATACCGTTCACGGCGCGCGCCATGGCTGATCAGCAAATCACATATTCGTGGGTCCGTCTTCCGGCGGGCCGCTGGACCTCCGTGAACAGCAAGTACTCGCGCACCATCTCTCATGTCGAGGCACTGTGCACCTGGAGGAACGTACTGCCACACGAACGTTCTGAAATGCCCGCACTCATTCAGATGTCGCTCGACATGGAAATGTACACCGACGGCGCGTTTTGCAGGTTTGATCGTGACCCGATTCTCCAAGTCCCAATGTCGATCAAAAACTCAAAGACCGGCGAATCGTGCGCTGTTCTCTTTGCTCTCGGTGAGCTGCCACCGAGACTGAACGACCAAGATGTCTTTTGTTATCCGTACTCATCAAAGAGCGAAATGCGCGAAGCCGAGCGACGCATGATTGCGGACGTGTGCTTGTTCGCAGCGGTCGTCCAGCCGACGGTCGTTTTGACATGGAATGGTACGAGTTTCGACATTCCGTATTTTGTAAGGCGAGGGCTCGAGCTCGAGGTACCCGCTGCGCGTTCGTTCCTCAGCTTGCGTCGCGGCTACGAGGGAGACATCAAGTGGCGACCCGACATCTTGCGCGAGCGCGAAATCACACGTATCACCATGAAAGGAGTCTTCTTTTTTGACGTCATGTACTGGATCATGAAGACGATGAACGGCGGCGAGTGGTCTGCCGGCTACGATCTGAACACGGCATCGTGGTTGATTCTCAAACAAAGAAAGAACGACATTGATGCATCGAGAATGGGCGAGTACCAGCAAACCCTAACCGGCCGCGAGATGATGGGACTGTACGCAGGCAAGGACGTCGACCTCGTGCAACGGATCAGCGACGCCAAGAAGTTGATTCCATCGATCATGACGCTCGCTTCGATGCTTGGCGTGCCGGTACAGGACGTCACCGAGTGCGGCAACAACCACCTCATGAGCATTGCGCTCTTCCGGTATGCGACACTCGTGTTCAGCAAGGAACTCGACGGGTTGATGTGTGTATTTCCGACGCCGCGCAAGATGTTGACCCATCCAAAGGACAAAGTCGACAAGTACAAGGGCGCTGTCGTCATCGAGCCATTGGTTGGATTTTACGAACAGCCTGTCGCGACGCTGGATTACTCGAGTTTGTATCCGAGCATCATGCGCGAGCGCAACTTGTGTCAGTCGACGTACGTCGAGCCGGAGGTGATCGAGCTCTATAAGCTTGACGCCAAGGACGTGTGGCAACGGCCGACACACGAGTTCACGGACACTGAGATCATCGAAACGATGGAAGAGCACAATCCGCGCTTCCTTTCTCTTGAAAAGTATCACGGGTTCATTCCGCGCTTCCAAAAGTTCATGACCGACGAACGCAAGCGTGTGCGATCAAAAGAGGGTGTGCTGAAGCCTCAAGCGCAAGACCTGGAGACCGAGATTGCACGCAGCACCGACGCTGCAAAGATTGCCGAGTGCAAGGAGCAGCTTGCGCGAATCGAGAGCGAAATGCAGATTGTCGACATTATGCAAAACGTATACAAGACGCTCTCCAACTCTGTGTACGGACTGATGGGTCTCGAACGCTCGGCCTACTATCGCCGTGCGATCGCCGAGACCATCACTTTGACGGGACGGTATGCTCTCATGTCTGGTAAAGTCATTGCAGAGACCACGTACACGAAGGCAAACGGCTACGCCGGAGACCTGGTTGTCATTGCCGGAGACACGGACTCGATCATGTGTATCCTCAAGAACTGTGATTACAAGGACCACGAAGGCTACTTGTTCTCGCTGATGTTTGAGTTATCGGCCAAGATCAAGAAGCTCTTTTCGATTCTCGACATGCAGCCCGAGAAGCTCTATCTCATCTACAAGATCTCTGGCAAGAAGAACTACATGGCGCTGAAGATGGACCTCACCGGCAGCGTCACCGTCGACATCAAGGGCTTCAAGTTCAAGAAGAAGATCAGCAGCATCATGCATCGCGAGACATGCAAGCAGATCTTCAACGATGGGTTCGTGGGTGGAGACGTCATGGGAGCGGTCAAGTACGTGCGTGACCAACTGGTGCGAATCCACACTCGCCAAGCATCGATTCACGATCTTGCGAGCTCGGGTTGCTTTTCAAAGTCGTTTCTTGACACGTCGGCGCACAACGCGCCGATGGCAGCTGCAATGCGAGTTTATCAGCGCACGGGGCGCGAAATCCGGACGACAGAGCGCATTCGCTACATCATTCTTGAGGATCACAAAGCAATACGCGGTGTCAAGAGCAAGAAATCCGAGCGTGCCGAGCTGGCGCTCTACGCAGAGAATCAAGGGCTACAGTACGATGCAGACTACTACATTGAGGATTTGATCAAGACGGTCACGCCGCTGCTGCTGCATCTCGTCCCCAAGAAGCTCGGCGGACATGACAAGGACAAGTTGCGGAAGCTACTGCTTGACCATCCGGTCTTGCGTGCTCGCGCACAGACAATGGTCACGGCCGAGAGTGCGCTGTTCAAAGCATGGAACACCCACGGAGGTTCTACTGTCACCAAGAGCAAGTGCGTCGGTTGTCGCGGAGCGATAGTAGAAATTGCTGACGGCAGCAAGCGACGACCGTACGTTCGTGTCGAATACGAACCGGATCAGCCGGTTGGCTTGAAACGAAAAGCACCAGAGGGCGGATTCGATGTCGAACCCCCTACAAAACGCCGTGATATTCAATTGTCACATGCAATGGAGATCGACTGCGCAGACTACAAAACCGACGTTGTTGCTCACTCGGTGTGCGGAAAATGCCAAAGTGCATCTGCAGTTGACGTGCAGCAGAAGCTCGACGGCGAGTACGTCAAGGCCTTGACGGCCTTGACCGATGCATGGCACGACTGTGCCGGATGCACCTTTAGTACAATGAAGGGAGCATCGCTCGCCGAATGCATCAACGACAGCTGTCCGAGCTGGAACAAGCGCAACAAGGCATTGCGCAAATTCGTTGCTTCGGCGCAGGTGCTTGAACAACTGCATGCATAACAAAAACAACACATGACAAAATAAATCAGTACAAGACCGTGTGTGTTGGATTATCGCCGTGCAGTTAGTAGTGCGTACATTCGCGGCCTCTCGTACCCTTGAACCATGATGTCAAAAAAGAACGGGAACCATCGCCACACAGGCAAGTCCGCTGCGAACGGAGTGGATGTCGAGATGGGCACTTTGTTGATCGACTACTCGAAGCTCACGCTCAAGGAAGCGACGCCGGGCGCAGACGGCAAGTTCCACACTGTCATTCTGACCGACGGATTACACGACTACAACATCTACGAGGAT
>Ga0207433_10016898_pt1 | contig 10174 bp, 9 predicted proteins | sample YelNatPaOPGAMG01_FD_187559 | JGI IMG/M metagenome (GOLD analysis project Ga0207433, IMG submission 187559) | Hot spring thermophilic microbial communities from Obsidian Pool, Yellowstone National Park, USA - OP-RAMG-01 (SPAdes) (version 3) | ecosystem: Environmental > Aquatic > Thermal springs >... | reverse complement strand
ATGCTGCGGAACAGATGTCGGAACCTGAGAAATTCGTCCAGCGCATCTTTTAAGTCCTGTGAAATGACGGGTTTGCGGTTTTCGGTGGGTTGGGACATTTTTTCCAGCAACTGCTTGTGCCATTCCTTGCCCGAAGGCAGTGGCTCGTTGAGAGCGGCGGTAATGTGTTTGAAAATGCGTTCCACGCCGTCATAAAAGTCTTTCAAAACAGCCCCAACCCCGACTCTGACAAGGTCGTCTTGGCTTGGGTCGCCCCTCCTCAACCATTCTTCAAACTTCCCTTCAACGACGCTTCTCAATTGCTCCAACTCCTCCCGAATTTTCTCCTGCCAGTCCCTCATTGAGACATTGCCTCCTTCCAAACTTTCCCTGATTGGCTCCGGCAGGCTTGACCGGTCAATCAACTGAACGGGGATGATGAAAGGTGATAAAGTGGCAATTTCCGTTTCCGCATCCACCAACTGCTTCCAATCCAGACCGTCCACAACGATGTCAATGTCGGAGCGACGATGCCAGAAAACGGCGTCCCTGAAAGAACCCCAAAACTTCAGGGTTTGAACACCCCACTTTTCCCTCAAGTGCTGAACCAGCCTAAAAGCCAGCCACTCAGCCATCTCCCAGCGCTCCGCTGCGTCGCACGGGAAAGTTTGCAACCGCAAGGCTTCGTGTAACTTAACAGCAACTTCCAAAGGGATGCGGCGAAACGCCTTTGGGTTCGGGAAAATGAAGCCACTCCAGTAAATGGTTTGTGGATTGTCAAGCGGAGTGGGTTGGTAATTGACCCAAGCAACACCGCTGATTAACTGCCAATCAGGCAGGGCGAACAGCCCGTCGCTGCCTAACTCCTCTGACAACGGCACAACAAATTCAGAAAGGTCAGGCGGCGTTGGCAGCATATACTCGCGACCGTAAAGCAGTGGAACTAAGATGTGCAGTTGAGCAGCCAAGTAACTGATGAAGACCAAATTCACCCGCCATTTGAAGGCAGCAAACTTTTCTGGCAACTCTTTCGCACCAATTGCTTCCTGCAGGCGCTTAGAAATCGTCTCCCAAGAAGCACTCTCAGTTGCCTCATCGCAACTAATTCCCGGAAAGGGCACACACTCAATAACGCACTCGCGGCACGCTATGCGGGCTTTCGCTTTTGGAACAGGCTGTCCCTTGGAGGCAAACGGCTCAAGCAGGTGTATGTCTTCAGCGACTGATGCCAATTTGCCGAGACAAAGAACCTCAAACAGCAGCGATTCCAGTTCGTTTCGGTTCTTAGCAGAAACCGCTTGCTCAACTGCGCTTTTGAGGCGTTCTGAGTATGGTTTGACGCTGTTCTCGCCGCAAGTTTTCATCAGGACCGCAAAAGCGCTTTCTAACTCCGAAAGCCAAAGGGGCGAGTTAGGCAGGGAAGTTGCCTTTTCCAACCAACTCCCGAACTCTTCGCCAAGCAACGACTCAATGGTCGAAAGAGCCGAGACAATTGCCTTCATCTTGTCGTTCACCTGCCGCCATTACAGCAACTCACTCATTTCAGCCAGTTTCGGCTTTAAGGTGCCGACATCGGAGATGATGGCACTTTCAGTCTTCCAACTCCTTCAAAATCTCTGCGGCGCTTGATGTTCCGAGCCTGTCGGCGCCTGCCAAAAGGAGCGCATGGGCTTGTTGCCATGTTCTGATTCCACCTGCAGCCTTGACTTTAACTCGCTCCGAAACGCTTTGCTTGAGCAACTTGACATCCTCAACGGTTGCGCCTTTAGGTCCAAAGCCTGTGCTCGTCTTGACGAAATCGGCACCCGCCGCTTCAACGACTTGCGCTGCCACCTGTTTTTCTTCGTCGGTCAAGTAGCCGGTCTCAATGATGACCTTGACGATGACATCGCTTCGGATGCCTTTTGCCGCTTCAACAACCGCTTCAATGTCCCTTCGGACATAATCGTGGTTGCCCGATTTGAACTGTCCTATCGCCATCACCATGTCCAATTCCCCAGCGCCAATTTGGACCGCCCATTTTGCTGTCGCCGCTTTGACCTCGGTTGTTTCCGCTCCGAACGGGAAAGCGATGACAGTGCTGGGCACGACTTCACTTCCCTCAAGTTCTCGCACAATCAACTCAAGCCAGCAGGGCAAGACCACAAGGGACTTAACGCCCCAAAACTTTGCTTGCTCACAGCCTTTCAAAACATCACTTTCGGTTGCATCGGGTCTCAGCACTGCCAAGTCAATTTTCTGAGCCACTTCCCGTCTCCTCATTCCCGCTCACGCTCCCGTCCGTCTTTTAGTCGCTTCTTTTAGGGCGTTGATGAACTTCACCACTTTCTCCCAACTTCCGCTGCTGCTTTCGCCAAACTCTTCGTGAAGCAGTCGAACCAACGCGCTACCCACGACGACGCCATCTGTTCCTTCCATTTCCGCGACGGCAGCGACATGCTCGGGTTTGCTGATTCCAAAGCCGACAGCGATGGGCTTATCGGTGTGACGCCTGATTCTGGCAATCAGGTCGGGCAAATCTTCGGGTAGTTTTTCCCGCTCGCCAGTCACGCCGGTGCGGGAAACGCAGTAAATGAACCCCGTTCCGATTTCAGCGACCAACTTGATTCGCTGGTCAGTGCTTGTCGGCGCGAGCAAAAAGATTGTCGCCAAACCGTTTCGCCTCGCAATCTCAATCCACTCATCCGCTTCTTCTGGCGGGACATCGGTTAACAGCACCCCATCAGCACCCGCATTCTTCGCATCGCGAGCAAATCGCTCCAGACTGTATTGAAGCACCGGGTTGAAATAGGTCATCAGGATGATGGGCACATCGGACTTTTGACGAATTGCCTTCACCATCTCCAAAACCGTCGCCACTTTAACCCCTCGCTTAAGGGCTCTGTCAATAGCAGCCTGAATTGTTGGACCGTCAGCAATCGGGTCAGAGAAAGGGATGCCTATCTCAAACATATCAGCGCCCGCTTGCGCCCCCTTGACAACGACTTCAATCGTGTGCTCGGGAGACGGGTCGCCGGCGGTAACATAGAGCACCAAAGCCAGTTCGCCCTTTTCGCGGGCTTGCACAAACTTTCGCTCAATCCGTTCCATCTTCCCTTGCCTCCTGTCCCTTCTCTTTTCGCCCCCCATCCCTCGTCCCGCGTCCCACTTTGAGTCGTTGGCATAAGTAGACGACAAAAGTGCCCACCGACAGTCCCAACAAAGCGCCGCCGACAACATCGGAAGGGAAATGCGCCCCCAAGTAAACTCGTGAGAACGCAACCATCGTTGCCAAAAACCACCATAACATCTTCGGGGGCGCAATTTCGTGTAAGACCCTCGCAACGGCGAAAGCATTTGCTGCGTGAGACGACGGGAAACCTTTCGCTTTCCCGCCGCCATCAATCAACCTGACACTTTTCACGAGTTTTGCCGGTCGCTCCCGCCCGACCAACGGCTTGATAATTCGCCCGCTAACTCCGTCGGCAATTCCAAGAGCGATTGCCACAACCAAAACCCAACCAACCCACATTGCCACTGCTTTCCCAATTTGCCGATAAGTTCGGCTTCTGCACCATGACAAGTATCCAAGCCAGAAGGCAAGGAGCAACCAAGTTAAAGGCAAGTTTCCCAAACGGGAAAAAAGCAGCATCGTTCCGTCAAGCCAATCGGTCGCCAATCCATTGTTGATAGTGCGGAGCAAGGATATGTCCAACGCCACCAAAGGCTGCCACCTGACTGCGACTAAAGCAGCGAGCACAAGGAACAACGAGAACCAAAGAATCGCTTGTGCAAGCAACGCGCAACTCTCCGCGTCTCCGTTTCTCCGTCTCACCGTTTCATCTACCTTTTGTCCCTTGTCCCCTGTCTCTTGTCCCATGTCTCACATCACCAACGGATGCTGTAATTGGTGAACTCGCCTGTCGGGTTTTCCCAGAAGACATCCACGCCTGTCACATGTGCACCTGTTGGTCCTTTCCGGAGTTGAGCGAGCAACTGCTCAAGTTTTTCCCTCTCACCTTCGGCTACTACTTCAACATTGCCGTCCCTCAAGTTCCGCACATAGCCAGTGATGCCGCCAATTCGCTGAGCCTGATAAACGGTGAAGTATCGGAAGCCGACGCCTTGGACTATGCCCTTGACAATCGCCCTCATCCTAACCTTCTGCTCAGCCATTCACTCATCCCTCCTTCGTTCTTGCTGGGAGCGAGTTGCCAGATAGAAATGAGCGCCTCGAGCAGCGATGAGCGAAGCGATGTATCCGAGTGCGAAAAGCAGCAGTATGCGGATGAGCCAACGGATTCCCCATTCAGCCAAAGGCGCTCGGTCGGACGGGTTAGTTTGCAGCGCCAATTCTTTGCCTACACCAAGTTCATTGAACAATTTTGCCGCCCAGACGAATACGAGCAGCATCAGACCGATGCCGAGGACGAAAGTCAAGAGAGCCAAAAGTTTTGCCAAAAAGTCGTGGTCTCGTCCGCCAGCCATCTTACCGTCAACCCCTGTGAACTATCTTTGCACCGTCTGGGTCTAAACCGACTATGCGCCAAAATCCGTTCACGCCAACCGCTTTCAAAGATTGCCACATTGCCTGAGCCACTGTTTCCGCAGATTTTTCATCACAGCACCAAGCGGCAACGGTCGGACCAGCACCGCTAAGGTGAACTCCCAACGCTCCAGCATCCATCGCAGCCTCAAAAACTCGTGGTAGCCAAGGCATCAGCGACTGGCGGTAAGGCTGATGGAGTTTGTCTTGCATCGCAACTTTCAGCCGGTCAAATTGACCTGTAGCCAAAGCACCCACTAAAAGGGCAGCGCGACCGAGATTGAAAACTGCATCGGCGCGCGAAACCGAAGAAGGCAAAACCGAACGGGCTTTTTCGGTCTCAAGGGCGAATTCGGGGACAAGCAACGCTATGCGAACTTCTGACGGCGGCATGAACTTAACCCAAACGACTTCGCCTTCCGTCGGCACAGCAACCGTAACGCCACCGAGCAGTGCTGGGACAACATTGTCGGCATGACCTTCTAAATCAGCGGCGAGTTTTAACAACTGCTGGACCGAGAGCGGTTCGCCGAGCAAGTGATTGGCAGCCACAAGCGCGCCAACCCTTGCCGCAGCCGAACTCCCCAACCCTCGGGTGAGCGGGAAGCGGTTGTCAAGGACTAAACGAAACCCGCGATGCAAAGGTTCGGCAACGCCTTCAGGCAACTCCTTCAAAAGCGCTTTAACTGCACAGACGGCAATATTGCTTTCGCCGAGCAAAATTTCATCTGCCCCTTCGCCAACAACTTCAACCACGAGACCATCGGCAGGTTCTAAAATCACGAAACTGTGCCACGAAAGTGCGGCACCAAGGGCGTCAAAGCCACTGCCCAAATTCGCCGTCGTCGCTGGAACCTGAACTGTGACGGTCACGAACTCACCACCTCATTCCATCAATTTCGGGTTGAGCACCTTTGGCGCGCAACCCGCAACTCTCAACCTGCAACGCAAATTCAAGCACCCATCATTGTGCCACAGCGCTACATTTTCAAACTTTTTCGCCGCGTGTTACACCCGACTTGTTGAAGGAAGGCAGGAGACGAGAGCGAAACAAGGGGCAAGGCTTTCGTCCAACCAAACTTACCGAAGACTGCCGCCGATTTTTGCCTTCACCTTTCAATCGCTTGCGGCAGCGTCATTTCACGGGCATGAAGGATTTCAGAAGGTTTGAGGGGGCGGATATCGGCATCGGTTAAGGTCAAAACTGTAATCGTCTGACCGTCAACCGTTGAGAACTCCACCTCAAAGGTTCGGCTATCGCTATAGCAGTGGACGATTGTGCCAATATCGCCCCGTTTCAACCCATATTCGTCGATGTCCCGCTCCAAAACCACCAAATCCAACTCCTTCACGGTAAGTCACCTGCCTTCTTTGCCAGAAATGCGCGAAATTGGATACGCCGTCACAAAGCGCGGTCTATCATCGTTCCACTCAACTATCCAGACTGTTCGAACTCTCACCCGCTCGGCGCTTGGAATAGTGATCTGAGCGTCCACAATGTATTTTACGCCATAAGGAGAACTCACGACCTCTGTCACCGATTCGTTGAGAGCGATTGATCTCAGCCACTCCTCAAATTTCTCCACATCGGCTTGTTCGAACCCAAGTTTTTTGAAAAACCGCGCCTTGAACCTACCAGTGGGATGAGTTTCAGACAGCAAATACTCGGTCAGTTTGCGCCGCTCAATTATCGCCTTTTCAGCATTAGGAAGTCTCATGGGTCCTCTTCCCGTGAGTGTAATTTGTGTTCCTGCTACCATTCCGTTTTAGACGAACACCCATCATTGTGCCACAGCGCTACATTTTCAATTGGTGTGTTTGCCATGCGTTACGCCCAAGTTTGTGTTGACATCAAGTTGGCAGCGGTCGGAAACCTGCTCACATATGCAATCCCTGAAGCGCTGGATGGCAAAGTGCAAATTGGTTCATGCGTTGCTGTGCCGCTCAGGGGGCGGAAAGTTGTGGGCTATGTCGTCTCTGTCACGGACCAGCCCCCGCCTTTGCCGGAAGGCGTGAAAATCAAGCCCGTGTTGGAAGTCCTTTCGCCCGAACCGCTCTTTGACGAGCACCTGTGGCAACTGGCTCAATGGATTGCCAAATACTACCACTGCAGCCTCGACGAAGCCTTGCAGTTGGTCATCCCCTCAGGCTGGCAACGAGCCGTTGAGCGAGTTTTCAAACTCATAAACCCCGACCCAAGTTTGTTCAAGGGTTCGGAATGGCAAAAGCGTATCGTTGAAGCATTGCAATCCCTCGGTGGTGAAGCGAGCGACGACGAACTTTCGGAAGCCCTCAACGAACCTCCGCCCCGCCAACTCGCCAATGCCCTTTCCGCCTTGAAGCGCAAAGGTGTCATTGAAGAAGTTCAAACTGTTCGCGCCAAGCCAACTCAACCGCGCCCCCTTAAAGCTGTCCGCATCTCCGAGAAGGGCTTGCAAGTCCTCAACGAGTTGGAGACTGACCCGACCGCCAAGCAAAGACATCGCTTGACTGAAAAGCAACTCGCCGTTTTGTATCGGCTGGAAGAAGGCGTGGCTGAATTGCTCGCCGACCTCGCCGATGAAGGCTACGAACGCAGTGTTGTCCAATCCCTCGTGCAAAAAGGCTTTCTGGACGAACTCAAATTTGTGCCAGACCGAAGTTGGGAAACCGATGCCCTCGCTTTCGCCGCCCCCATCGTTGAACTCACGGACGAGCAGCAAAAAGCCGTTGACGCAATTGTGCGAGCGTTAGAGCGTGCAAGCGTGCAAGCGTTTGAAAATGCAAGCGAACAAGATGAAACCAGCCCCCAGCCCTCAGCCCCTAATCACTCAATTTCCCGTCCCTCGTCCCCCGTCCCTTGTCCCGTTTTCCTCCTTCACGGCGTTACCGCTTCGGGCAAGACGGAAGTTTACCTGCGCGTGGTTGAACGGGCTTTGCAACTTGGTCTGGGTGCGATTGTCCTTGTGCCGGAAATTGCTTTGACGGCTCAAACCGTCGGAATCTTCCGCCATCGCTTTGGTGAGAAAGTTGCTGTTTGGCACAGCGCTTTGTTGCCCAGCACCCGATTTGAGCAGTGGCGGAAAGTCAAAAGCGGCGAGTGTCCCATCGTTGTCGGTCCGCGCTCCGCATTATTCGCTCCCGTTCGCAACTTAGGCGTTATCGTTGTGGACGAAGAGCACGACCACTCTTACAAGCAGGAACAAGGCGTTCGCTATCACGCCCGCGAAGTCGCATTGATGCGGGCAAGGCTTTGCGGTGCGGTTGTCGTTTTCGGGACAGCCACTCCGTCCCTTGACAGTTATTACCGGGCGTTGAAAGGGCAATGGACGCTCCTGCGGCTAACTCAACGGGTTGAAGGCAAGCCCTTGCCTGAGGTCAGGCTCATTGACGAACGAATTGCCTCACACCGCCGTTCCGAATTGCTGAGTGACCCGCTGGTTGATGCGATGGGAAAGGCTTTAAGTGAAGGCGAGCAAGTCATTTTGTTCCTGAACCGAAGGGGCTACGCTCGCATCGCCATGTGCCAGAAATGCAACTTCATCGCTCAATGCCCCAACTGTGCAGTGTCGCTTGTTTACCACGCAACCGACAACACGATGAGATGCCACCACTGCGGTCACCGGCAGAGATTTGAGCAGCGCTGCCCACAATGTGGCGGGACGATGGTCGCATTGAAAGGTGCTGGCACGGAACGGGTTGAAGCGGAAGTCAGGCGACTGTTCCCTCAGGTGCAAGTTTTGAGGCTTGACAGGGACGCAGTTGTGAGCAGGGGCGAACATTCCCGCATCCTGAACGCCTTCCGCAACGGCGAGGCTCAAGTGCTTGTCGGAACTCAAATGGTCACGAAAGGGCTTGACTTTCCCAAAGTCACTGTCGTTGGCGTTTTGAATGCCGACCAAGCCCTTTTGTTCCCGCATTACCGTGCAGCCGAAGAATGCTTCCAACTGCTCACCCAAGTTGCAGGTCGTGCGGGGCGAGGCGACAAGCCCGGGGTTGTGTTCATTCAGACCCGCTTCCCCGACCATTACGCCATTCAGTTGGCAATTGCGCAAGATTATCACCGTTTCTTCGTCACTGAGTTGCAGCAACGCCGCCACCCACCATATCCGCCTTACGCTCACTTGATTGAAGTGCAGACGAGCGACCCTGACTTGAATGTAGCGAAGGCTCGCATCAAGGCTGCCGAAGTGGCATTCAAACGAGCCATCGCCATGCTCAACGCTGTGGGCGTTGAAATCCTCGGTCCAAGCGAATGCCTCATCCCTCGTTTGCAAGGACGCTGGCGCTACCACCTGCTCCTTCGCAGCCGCAACCGCAAATTGCTTCACCAAGTTGTTGACAAAGCCCTTTCACTCCTTGACCCTGAAACCCGTTCAACCCTCACCATTGATGTTGACCCGCTTCAATTGGCTTGAAGCAAGTGGAATAAACGCCTTCGGGTGAGCGTTATGAAGCGTCCCATTTCAGTCACATTGGCTGTTCTCGCTCTCGTCATTGCAGGCTACTACTTGTGGCGGGCTTTTCGTGCGCCTTTTGACGCTTTGGAACGAGAATTGCAGGCGCTCAAGGAAGCGGGTGAACCGTTGCGCTACGAAGACATCGTGCCACCTATCCCAGCCAATTTGAACGCTGCCCCAATTTACCGAAAGGCTTTCGGTTTGTTGCCCAATTTGTCGTTCAACGAATTGCAAATCTTGGATGAATTCAGGGACGGTCGCCCGGTGGAAGTTGCCAGAGTTCGTCAAATTTTGAAGCGATGCCAACCAGCCCTTGCTTTGGCAAAGAAAGCCAGCAAGTTGCCTCACGCCCGATGGATAAAATGGCAGCCTGACCTGTTTTCAATTCAGTTTCTGCATCTCCTCAAATTGCGAGAGATTGCCCGCTTACTTGTTGCTGATGCCTTGCTGAGGCTACATGATGGCGATGTGGAAGGCAGCATGGAAAACCTCATTGCCCTGTTGCGGATGGCTCACCAAATGAGCGAAGAACCTTTCGCAGGGAATCTGGCGCTTACCGGACTCATCTTCCGCCTTGCCAACCAAATCCTTCAAGCCGCTCTAAGCCGGCAGGTGAAAATTTCTCCAGCCCAGATAAGACAATTGCAGCACCTTTCCAGCCAATGGGACGGAGACCAATTGCTTGTTCGCCACCATCAGTTGATGTTAGTCGCTTTCATAGACCTCTTTGACTGGCTACGAGCGAACCCAAGGTTGGCGAGGGAAGTCCTGCTAATTCGGTCTGAGTTTGACCTAACCCTTTTTGACAATTTTGCTGCGTGGGTGCTACCACTTTACTCCCAACTAGCATCAAACGAGGTCATCCTGTTGCGCTACCATCGTCGTCTTCTGTCCATCGCTCGCAAAGGCGAGCCCTACGATTGGAAGCAATTTGAGTTGATAGACCGATGGGCGCAACGGACAACTTCCTACGGCTTTAAGTTTCGTAGATTTGCTTTCCTCCCGTTAGGTCTGGCACGCGAGTTTGTTTACCCCTACCATTTCGGATTTTTCCATCCCGCCATCTTTCACGACGAATATAGCCTCTTTTGCGGGATTGCAGCAGGAAAGGCTTGCCAGCGAATTTTCCAAGTCAGTCTGGCTCTGCACATGTTCTGGCAAGAGCGTGATCGCTACCCTGAAAGCCTTTCGGTTTTGGTTCCCCAATACTTGCCTGCCGTCACTAAAGACC
>Ga0207433_10016894_pt1 | contig 10175 bp, 10 predicted proteins | sample YelNatPaOPGAMG01_FD_187559 | JGI IMG/M metagenome (GOLD analysis project Ga0207433, IMG submission 187559) | Hot spring thermophilic microbial communities from Obsidian Pool, Yellowstone National Park, USA - OP-RAMG-01 (SPAdes) (version 3) | ecosystem: Environmental > Aquatic > Thermal springs... | reverse complement strand
AGTATAATCATCAACGGAGAACTTGCCTGTTTTGGCATCGGTGCGGGTTGCAGAGATACTGAGTTTCTGTGAGGAGATAAGCGTCTTTATTGAGTACATCGCTTCCTGCATTCCGCCTTCTTCTTCAATAGCAAGCACCTTATTTTTAAGAGCATTCGGATCACGATAGAAAAGGCTTTGTCCCGTTAAACGTGTGTACTGTATAAGCGATTCAGGAGGAACGAATTTGCAAATGGTATTCTGCAGGTTTGTTTTACCCGCACCTGGACGTGACAAAAACAGCAGAGAAAGCGGATCGGGCTGTAATCGTGACACAACCGCAACAAGTCCGATAAGCTTATTTTTCCTCTCACCGATATAACCAAGCGACTCGAACGCGGAAAGAAATGTGTTCAGCAGGTCTTTACTTTTAAGTACTTCGAGAGCTTCTTTCTTTTCCTCTTCGCTTATCGGCGCTATGGCAGTGCCGGTGTGGTTATTTTCACGCATCGAGATTCGTTCAGATTCAAGCGATGCTATAAGCTGTGAAAGCTCTGTCATTATTGCTGTTTGTTGAACTTTAAGATATTTGGCACAGCTTTCGGCGAAGCTCTCACGGCTTCGTGACTGATAGAGGTCTAATGTGTCGATATGAAAAAGGCTTTGGTTGCCGAGCACAGTCGAGGTATCGCCTGGTTGTTGAACAGATGCTTTTAATGTTACTCTAAGGCGTTCGAGATTGTAAGGAGTAAGGCCGGTTATCCGGTATGATAATTGTTCGCCTGTGTAAATCAGGCTTTCAGCAGTGCGGTTGAGTCGTGAGATTTCGGGCATGGGATAAGCTCCTTTGTTCGTTCTCGCCATCCATCAGACGGCGGATAAAGGAAAGGCTTTCCCGAAAGGAACGCATGTCCACATGCACCGGCCCGGTGCGATACGCTTCCCGCAACTCACGACACCGTTCGCCAATGAACACAAACGACACCCGCCGCCGTTCATTCTTTTCGATTCGATCGAGAGTACAACCTGCCGAACGAAGGAACGCGGCTAGAAAAAGATCGTTTGTTATTATGGCCGGAGATGTTGCTGAAAGGTATTTTTTAGACATACTAACCCTTTCGGGGTTTTTATACTTGAGCCGTTTCAGTTCAAACTTTGGTCGGGGAGAACTGAACGGCTTTTTTATTGTAAAAAAATCCTGTCAATAGTTTTTTTACAACAATAAAATACAACGTTTTGTTGTACTATGCAATAGTGATGTTATATTTCATTCATGGTTAATGTCGGTATGCAAATAAAAAAGATTAGAAAACAAAGAGGTTTATCCCAGATTGAGCTTGGGAAGAAGATCGGTATTTCACAACAGGTGATTACTAATTATGAACGCGGGATTCGTGAACCAGCCATTGATGTATTACTGAAAATTGCTGGCGCTCTCGATGTCTCTTTAGAAACTCTTATCGGCCAGAAGCCTTTAAAACCTGATGAACAAATCAGCAGATCACTTCAAAAGAGATTTGAACTTATAAAAACACTTCCACCGGAAAAACAAAAAGCATTCATAGCTTTTGTAGACGCACTGAACTCATAAATCTTCATGAATTTCCTGAAACCCTTTCCCTGGCAAATCCCTCTAATGTAGCCGCGCTGATTCCGAGCGCGAAATGTTATTGGTAGCTCGCTCCGTAGCCGCTCCGGCATACAAGGTAGTCACACAGACGCACAACCGGGCAAGGGCGAACGCTATCGCACATGCGCCAAAGCTCGCACTTCGCCCGTTGCGGCGGTTGTGCGCAATGCGCATTGAATCCAAAGCAGATCACCCTTCCATGCTCGACAATCGCTCAGCACAGGCGCCTTCCCTTAAGGGCAGGATGTCATGCCTCGACAAGCTCGGCACAAGCCGCAACCGGTCACGCCAGCCGCTAAAATTCTTATATGGCTTTCTCGCCTGGCATGCCGGTTGACTGCGGCAGGTTTCACATCTGGATTTATAGTCTTTAGGAAAAAAACACGGAAAGCCCCCCTCTAAAAGGGGAAAAGGTGCACGAGGGGAAAAGAAGGAAATGAATATTCACCAGCAGCAGATTGAAAGTGATAGCATACCTTTTGAGTATGATAATAGCGACAATCTGAAATATAAACTTTACTTGTATCTTTTCTAATCACGGTAGAAAACAACCTTTATTTATGTTTATCTTCTCTCTGCATTAAAATTCCATTTTTCGTGAGTTAAAATGATTTCAGAAATATCCTCAGTCTTAAAAGGAATTTCAACATAAGTGCGAATTTGTGTAATATATCCTTCTTGTACAACTGCTTGTTTAAAAATATCACCACTTTTTAAAACCACTGAAACAACTTGATAACCCATTCCTGTTTCAGGTTTACTAATTAAGAAATCGATCCATTCTTCAGGTAATTTTATCATTTTAGAATCCAAAGGGGAAAATAACTTCGTTTCCTGATCCACCACTTACAGGTCTAGGTCCAATAATTGGAACTTCAGGTCTCGGATTTATATTTATAACATCAGGGCGTGGTATTTGTGGGTCAGGTAAATTATAAACTGAACTTCTATCTAACTCAGGAATAATGCCGTCCCATTCAGGAGCAGCATACGTTCCTGGTGAAACGCCACCATTTGGAGTTATTTTTGTATAACGTGGGTCACCCGATTCATATCGAATATACTTTTCACCTGGTTGAGTTAAACGATATATACTTGGCAAATTTGAAGTAGGAGTTTTGTACAAAAATGGGTTTTGCCCTGATTTATATGCTTGATATCCCCTTGTTACTCCTCCTGAAACAGCACCAAAAGCTGCACCTGATTTTGCGCCACTTATTCCATATTGCAAAGCAGTATTAAAATTACCGCCACTTGCTACAAGACCACCGGTAAAACCTCCAGCGAATCCTCCCGCAGCACCACCAATAGCACCTTTCACGGCACCTTCAATTATTGGGCTACTATAACCACCTATACTTACAGCAAATTTTGAAAGCAATGGTGCAGTAGCAGAACTTGCAAAACTTCCTGCATAAGAAGAAACTCCACCAACTAAGCCACCCATCAATATGTCTCGACCTGAACCGCCTCCCAATGCAGCATTACCTGCACCTGAAATAGCTCCTCCTGCGATTAACCCCGCTGGCCCAAGAAGTGAACCCGCACCCTGAACAGCACCAAGTCCAAGATACCCAAAAAATTGCCCTGCATTATGAATACTTCCCCAATGCGTTCCGACATTGATCGCGCCACCAATAGCTGCAGCAATTAAAAATGGAATAAAGAAAAAATTGCCGTCTTCGTCAACATAAATAACTGGATTATTGGAATAGCCGTAAGGATTATAAAACTGTCCTGCCCTATCTCTACCTATCCACACCCCCAACTCCGGATCATAATACCTAGCCCCAAAGAGGTATTATGGCGACTGTCAAGAAGTGTCGGTTTCCTTCGCGTGAACCCACGCCCGTATTTTCAAAGAGCATTAAAACACTTAACTTTTGTAATATATTTAATTCTCATCCGGAAATTAAATACATTTCCTGTTTATTTTTTGTCAGCGCCTGATGCTTCTAGGGTGCCGGAGTGTAAGAACTTCCCGAAGTGATTTTTTATTAACTTCCGTATAAATGCGCGTGGTATCAAGCCTCTGGTGACCAAGAAGCTCCTGTATTACCCGCAGATTACAGCCGTTTCGCAGAAGATGTGTCGCGCATGCATGGCGCAGTAAGTGCGGCCGGATACCTGCACGATAACGCAGTGTTAACCAAACGCCATTCGCTGACATCCGTTTTCCGAAAATCGAAAGGAGAAGGGGGCCGCGGGTTGCCCGGCGTTTGAGAAGATAGTTACTTGCTGTTTCTTTAGCTTTTGCAGTGAGCGGGACAAACCGCTGTTTATCTCCTTTACCGTTTACATGGACTAACGATTCCTCCATGTCTATATCTTCGATATTGAGCCGGACAAGCTCTATTCTCCGAAGCCCAGAACCATATGCAAGCTCAGCCATAAGGCGGTTTCTCAGAGATAATTCGTCGTCATGTCCTTCGAACTTTGCAAATAGCTCATCCATATCCGCTTGACTTGGCACCTTTGGCAGTGTTGCGGGCTTATTCGGGTTGAAGCGGATCGCAGCAGTCGGATTCTTTTCTGGCGCAAGTTCAGGATTTCGTATTTGTAAGTAGTTATAAAACTCACTGATCACACCGCATAGTGTCTGCCGGTACTGTCCTGTACAGTCCGGTAATGCAAGGAATGCTTCAACATCGGATTGTTTCACCGAAGCATGAGCGATTTTCTTTTCGTCAAGGTATCTGACAAAAGAACGTATCTGCCAGCATTTTCGATGATATGTCGTTGCGGCAGCACGACTCCTGATATATTGGAGATAATCAAGAAGCTCCGCTTTCATCGGTAAGCCTTTCGCGCGGGTGGTATCGTTTGTGAGCCTGTTTAAGAAACGTAATATCCAGCTTGGTATAAATCTGTGTGCTTGACAAATCGGCATGACCGAGAAGCTCTTGAACATATCTGATATCAGCGCCTGATTTTAAAAGATGTGTTGCACAGGCATGCCGGAACAGATGCGGTGTCATTTTTATTTCAAGACCTGCTTTCTCCGTATATTTCTTTATGATCACACCGAGATTGGAGTTGTTTATCATCCGTCCGTTCTTGGTCATGAACAGAAGATCAGGCCGTTCCCGCTTGTTAATAAGCTTTGGCCGTGCGGTTTCCAGATATTCCAGCATGTAAGGAATAACCCAGTCACCGATCGGTACAAGCCTGTCTTTAGCACCTTTCCCGTGAACAAAAAGTGTGCGTTCTGTTATGTCTACACTATCAAGCGGCAGCGTCCGCAGTTCCTCATTACGGATACCGGTTGCATAAAGAAGTTCAAGCATACACCTGTCACGTATCGTGAGCGGATCACTTCGACCAGGCTCAGTGCAGGCAGACGGCGTTATACATTCGAGAAGCGTACAAAGGTCTTTCTCCGTAGGCACGTTCTTGGGTAAAGACCGCCGTCTTAAAGGCCTTCCGATTAACGATGCATAGTCATGTTCCGTTAGTCCCTCCTGATACATTATCCGGTAATACTGTTTCACTGCTTCGAGTCTTTTTACTACAGATGCTGTTGCAAGGTGCTTCCCCTGCCGGAACCGTGTATACTGTAAATAGGTGTGATAAGCCGCGAAGTGTTCTGGTTTGACATCTGCAAGAGACTTGACAGACTCTTTTTCTTCAAGGTATCTGCAAAACAGCCGCATAAAATAAGGGTTATCCTTAATCGTCCTTTTCGAGTAGCCGAGCAGTTCCAGCTTTTCGGCGAACTGCTGTATTTTAATTTCGTTGTTCATTGCCGTTTATCTCCTTGTGGTTTTGTTCCGGCTGGGGAATTCGATAAAGCCTATGTTTTCGGCATAATCACGGGGAATGTATCCTGCGGTAAACATTTGTAAACAGAACATTTTCACGGCACAAAGTCTGTTATTCGCATCGAGTACAGTCATAAAGGTTGTGGTGGCCGTGCAGGAATGCTTTATCCTGTCGGTATAGTTTCTTACATGATGCAGTTTGACTCCACGGATAGTCTTTACGCATGGATCATTGCTCAAGTAATCAAAGAACGGCTTTATATCACGGCAGAAGCGACGTATTTCTTTTCTCTCGTATCGGCGTTTCAGAAGCTCTTTAATAAACCGTAAATAAAACCTTTTCATTTACATTTTCCTCTTATCACATGTAAAAAAACGCGGGGGTTATTAATATTGCGCTCCTGACGAAGTGACGAAGTTATATGTAAGTGCATACAATGATATGCAATTACACTGCTGACGAAGTTCTGACGAACCGCTGACGAAGTGACGAGGTTTCATAACTAACTCATTGATTCTTTATTTTACGCTTGCTTTAATAACGCCATCAGACCCGAACACTAATTCCGGATCACAACTGCCGTCATCGAGTAACACATATCTGAACGTGGAGCCTTGACGTCCGGCAAGCCTGCCGATATATCCAAGCTCAACGAGATGATCGAGATTTCGGCGTACCTGCGCTTCACTCCATCCGATCCGCTCCCGAAGTTCTTTGCGGGTAAACGGTATTTCACTTAGAAGGATTTGCTCCTTATTGTCAGATGCTTTCATGCTGTCGTATTTCTCTTTTGCAAGCGCCACAGTTTCGACAAGCAGTGTGCGGCCTGTGGGACTTACATCATCAACGTTACGCGCGAACACATCACGGGACAGTTCAAGAGCAAGATCGATGTCCTTCTGTGTGGCCTGTACATATTCCATCTTCGAACCATCAGCACGCCTGATCGTTCCGGTTTTACGCTGGAACTGATGCAATAACACTATTGCTTTCACAAGCGATATGAACTTTCCCTGTTCCCTTCTCATTTGTAACCGTCCGAAAGGCCAGTGCAGTTTAAGTTCATGGGTAAACGTGACCGTAAGCGGTTTTATTAACCGCATCATATTGTGATGCAGTTTCAGGATAGACTCTTCATCGGAAGTGGTCTGATACCATTCATTGGTGTTCTTTGTAAATTGAGCCTGTAGGATTTTCTTTGTCTGGTCAGGTGATTCATCGATGGTGAGTGTAAGAAAGCGGCCTTTCGTTTCATCGTCAAGACCTTCGGGATCGGTGGTCGATACCATCACTACGACCGGGCCGTTTACAGTATAATCATCAACGGAGAACTTGCCTGTTTTGGCATCGGTGCGGGTTGCGGAGATACTGAGTTTCTGTGAGGAGATAAGCGTCTTTATTGAGTACATTGCTTCCTGCATTCCGCCTTCTTCTTCAATGGCAAGCACCTTATTTTTAAGAGCATTCGGATCACGGTAGAAAAGGCTTTGACCCGTTAAACGTGTGTACTGTATAAGCGATTCAGCAGGAACGAATTTGCAGATGGTATTCTGTAAGTTTGTTTTACCTGCTCCTGGGCGTGATAAAAACAGCAGTGAAAGAGGATCGGGCTGTAATCGTGATACAACCGCGACAAGACCGATAAGTTTATTATTCCTTTCACCGATATAGCCAAGCGACTCGAACGCGGAAAGAAACGTATTCAGCAGGTCTTTACTTTTAAGTACTTCGAGAGCTTCCTTTTTTTCCTCTTCACTTATCGGTGCTATGACAATGCCGGTGTGATTATTCTCACGCATTGCGATCCGCTCAGCTTCAAGCGATGCTATAAGCTGTGAAAGCTCTGTCATTATTGATGTTTGTTGAACTTTAAGATATTTGGTGCAGCTTTCCGCAAAGCTCTCACGGCTTCGTGACTGGTAGAGGTCTAATGTGTCGATGTGAAACAGGCTTTCGCCTGGTTGCTGAACGGATGCTTTTAATGTTACCCTGAGGCGTTCGAGGTTGTAAGGAGTAAGGCCGGTTATCCGGTATGATAATTGTTCGCCTGTGTAAATCAGGCCTTCAGCAGTGCGGTTGAGTCGTGAGATTTCGGGCATGGGATAAGCTCCTTTGTTCGTTCTCGCCATCCATCAGACGGCGGATAAGGGAAAGACTTTCCCGAAAGGAACGCATGTCCACATGCACCGGCCCGGTGCGATACGCTTCCCGCAACTCCCGACACCGTTCGCCAATGAACACAAACGACACCCGCCGCCGTTCATTCCTTTCGATCCGGTCGAGAGTACAGCCTACAGAACGAAGGAATGCGGCCAGAAAAAGATCGTTTGTTATTATAGCGGGAGATGTTGCTGAAAGGTATTTTTTAGACATACTAACCCTTTCGGGGTTTTTATACTTAAAGCCGCTTGGTTCCAACTTTCCACGGGAAGAACCTGGCGGCTTTTTTTTCGTGTTCAAAAACCTGTCAAGCCATTTTTAAATGTTTTTTATTGCAACAATAAAATACTACCATTTGGTGTATTTTGCAAGGATGTTCTAAAAGGTGGTTGTATTTTTATATTATGAGCATAGGAACCAACATACGCGAACTGAGAAAAAGCAAAGGCTGGACGCAGGTTGAGCTGGCCCAAAAGCTGAACATGACGCAGCAGGCTATCACTGCATATGAACGGGGCAAGAAGCGGCCACCAGTTGACAAGCTGCCGGATATTGCTGGATTATTTGGCGTGACGATTGAAGATATAATCGGGAAAAAACCACTCAAGATTAAATCGAACGATCACCACTTGCACAAGAACAGCCGGACGGCAAAGATTCAGGAACTTTTTGACAAGCTCCCACCTCTCGAACAAAGAGCGATCTTGAAACAAGTTACCGCTCTCGTCGAAAGAGAAACGCGGTAGTCGCGCTGATTCCGAGCGCGAAATTTTATTGATAGCTCGCTCCATAGCCGCTCAGGCATACAAGGTAGTCGCACAGACGCACCAAGTGACCAAAGGGCGTTCGCTATCGCACATGCGCAAGGCCGCACGTCGCCCGTTTGGGCACTTGTGCGCAATGCGCAACCAGTCCAAAGCCGATTCACCCTTCCATGCTTCGGCAACCGCTCAGCACAGGCGCCTTCCCTCAAGGGCAGGATGTCATGCCTCGACAAGCTCGGCACAAGCCGCAACCGGTCACGCCAGCCGCTAAAATCCTTATATATCATTTCTCGCCTGGCATGCCGGTTGTCTGCGGTAGGCTTCGCATCTGGATTGATAGTCTTTAGGAGAAAAAAAGAAAAGCCCCCCTCTAAAAGGGGAAAAGGTGCACGGGGGAAAAGAAGGAAATAATTAAGGTTAACTTGATCACTTTATTTTATGTAAATATCTCTTAAATATTTTTTTTCAACTTTCCAATGTTTTGCATTCGTATGGATAAAGATTTGTTCTTTTAATTGATCGTAATTTGAAATCCGTGAAGAAAATTTGACTTTATTATTTGTACTTTTAAGAATCAAATAATAATCTCCAAAATAATTAAAAGGGAATTCAATTTTTTGTTCCTTAATCATTTCAATTTCGTTCCAGTTTATCATTTTTGCCCATTGAAAAAGCCTTTCAACTCTTATAGAACTGTCTGAAATCTTAACTGTTGCAAAGGGTGTTATTACGTATACACTGTATAATATAAGAACTGCAAAACAATCAAAAATAAGGAATCCCCAAATGCGTCCTAAAAAGCCAAAAATAACTGTCAGTATAAACAACGGAATCAAAATCAATCCCAATGTTCCAAATACCTCTACTTTAAAACTGTTTGTCGGTTCAAAGCATTGCATATTTATCGCCTTTTTTTACCAAGGTATAGTTCCATCTGCAGGCATTACCTGATAAGGTGAAACCCCAGAAGGAAGTGGAACATTAATCATATCTGGTGTTATTGTCACTGCTGGGAAATCATAGATTGTCGTTGGTGTCGGAGGCAGATTAGGAACGGTAATTGTGGGTGCAACATCAGCACGTGGTAATTGAACCCATTGGCCTGTAGTTGCATTTGCAGGTTGACTTTGTTGCATTCCTGTTTCTAATTGAATCGCACTTCGAGTTCCTCTATTTACCATTGTGCCAACACTGTTTTGACCCGAAGTTCTTGTACCCTGAATTTGTTTTGAAACAAAATTTCCTTGGTTTGCAACAGAAGTATTCTTTAGTGCATTTAAACCGTAATTAGCAGAATACCCGGCAGCACTTCCTAATGCGCCCATCCAAGCTCCTTTTCCCATCCCACTCAAGGCAGAACTTCCACCTGCAGCAAATGATTCACCTAAACTTTTTCCACTTGCTATATTCGTCAGAAATCCTCCACTAAAACCGCCTACACCACCACCGATACTTCCTGATACTGCACCTGAAATACTGGAAGTAATTAGTCCACTTGTAAAATTTCCAACTGCTGTACTTGTAAATGTTGTTCCTAATGTCGCGCCAACTGCACTGCTTATTAATGGAGTAATTAATGCTCCTACACCTGCGCCTGCTGCTGCCCCTAATCCTCCTGCGACAAATCCGATTCCAAATGCAGCCCACGCTTGTCCTGCAGAACCACCTGCTGAAGAAACTTTGTATGCAGAAATCGAACCTGAAACAAGTGCTGCCACTCCAATAGCTGCAAGAATGAATAGGAAGTGCCCGTCCTTGTCAACCATTATGACAGGGTTTGTACCATTTCCTGCATAAGCATAAGGATTATAAAATTGTCCTGCCTTATCCCTACCTAACCACACCCCCACTTCCGGGTCATAGTATCTAGCCCCAAAGAG
>Ga0207433_10016891_pt1 | contig 10176 bp, 8 predicted proteins | sample YelNatPaOPGAMG01_FD_187559 | JGI IMG/M metagenome (GOLD analysis project Ga0207433, IMG submission 187559) | Hot spring thermophilic microbial communities from Obsidian Pool, Yellowstone National Park, USA - OP-RAMG-01 (SPAdes) (version 3) | ecosystem: Environmental > Aquatic > Thermal springs >... | reverse complement strand
GGAGAAGATGGGATTTGGATAGTAAGGCCTTATGTGGTGTAGCCAAAGCACCCTCCACCTCTCATGCTTCAGGTATCCCCTCTTTCTCTGGACTCTCTTATGCACGTATTCCCTAAGGGCCGCAAAGAACCTCACCCCTTCATCGCTCCCCATGGCATAGAAGTTCATACCAGCCACGTAACTTAGGCCTTCAGAGCCTGGGAAGGGAGCCGGTCTTGTGCGGCGGAGCACATTTATCTCCCTAATGAGGCGCCACGCAATCCTCGCCTTTTCGAGGACGGCAGAGAGCATCTTCTCTTGAAAGGTAAGTCCAAGGGACTCTGCAACCTCAAAGGTAAGATCCCTAAGCTGCCGAGCGAACCTCTCCTTCACCCCCCTCACCCTTACAATGGGGACGCCCAAGAAGGCGTGTCTGACACCAACAAGCTTCGCGATCTCGGAGAAGAATTTTGCCGCCCCGTCGCAAAGGTGGGAGGAGGAAAGAACAATATCCGGCTTGGGAAGGATGCCATCTTCGAGGAGGCCCATGGCGCAGCGGAAGAAGGAGCAGATATCCGTAGAGAGGCTCACCCCCCCAAGTTCGATGGGCCTCCTGCTTAGATTGAAATATGCCACCAGGGAGGCATGTATCTCCGGTATGAACGGACAGGCGCCCATGGCGTAGACTATCTCCACGGGGAAGAAGGCGTTGACCCAGATAGTACGCCCTTCCTTTCCGTAGGCACGCCCCAGTAAACGGCAGAGAAAGTCGACCCAGAGCCTGAAAGGGGGGTTACGGTCCTTTCTAACATACAGACAGACCAGAGGCCTAACCAAACGATAGAAGGCACCGTGTCTAAGAATGGGGAAGAGACCCCTCAGATCCATCTCTCGACGAAGGCCTCCACTCTAGTCCTCATTCCCCCTGTCAGTCTTCCCGAATAATCCCCCTCGAGCACGAGCAGGGGAACGCCCTCTTTTTTACAGAGCCTCCGTAATGAGAGAAGACTGTACAGGTAGGGGTCGCAAAACTTTGGTGCGTAATAGATGACCCCTTGAACGGAAGCCACCGATCTTTCGAGGTAACTCTCCCTTAGGTCGCACACCATCCTTGCACAGGCAGGTTTCGTAAGATATGCCCTGCTCAGAGACAAGAGTGGGTCATCCCCGACCTCCACCCTTTCTGCGAAACGCGGTCCAGTGCAAAGATCGAGGGCTTCCACATGTACTCCCAAGTCCTCGATGAGCTCGACGAGGCAGCCCTTCTCCAAGAGGGAGCCTGTAAGGAGGATACTTATCTTACCTTTCTCCCTCCGTTCCTCGAAGGGCAGGCGCCTCAGCCTCTCGTTAAAGGCCTCCCTCCCCATGGCAAAGCTATCTCTCATGAGCCGAAAGATAAAAGAAGGCCTCGCACCCGTCTCCATATGGACCTTGAGGAGGGCCCTTGTTTCGTTCGCCTCCGCAATGGCAGTGAGAAGTGCCTCCTCTTCGAGTCTTCTCCCAGATATCCCTTCCAGCCATAAAACCAACTGCTCCAGGCACTCCCTGAAGTAAATGATCTCAGCAGGACCCTGTCCACGTGGCACATCAAGCAGGAAACAGGGAACACGAAGGAAAAGGGATATAAGATCGAAGAGCCTCCTCATACCATCGCAAGAGTTTAGGAGGACTATCCCTTTTAGATCCCTTCTGCGCTCTATGTAACCCACAAGGGACCTGACGTATGGACATAAGTTGGGGTCAAGCAAGCTTGCGCCCTCCGGGGACTCCTCTTCTGGCAGGAGTCGATAAGGGACGAGCCCGAACGCCTCGATGAGCTCTAGGGGCAGGTAGGTACAGCACCATCCCACATACTCAACCTCCTCAAGCTTCCGTAAGTCGGCCATGAGCTAGGTTAAATGATTCCTATCGAAAAAGTCAAGTTACAAGGCATCTCTTGAGAAACTGATGAGTCTAGGATAGGAGAGTTTAGGGGGGTGAGGCGCACGATAGTCTGTCTCGCAACACTCGATACCAAAGGCGAAGAGATTGGGTTCATTAAGGAGGCCGCTGGCCACATAAAAGGTAGGCCTATAGAGGTCACAAAGGGACCCATAACCGGTCTACCCATACCTGCAACGGCGGAGGTAGCGATTGAGGGTTTTTCACCACCCCCATGGGCGGACAGTAGGCCAGAAGGTCCATTCGGTGAGTGGACGGGTTATTACGCATCGGGCACAAGGAACGAACCTGTAGTGCACGTGAAGGCCATCTACCACAGGGATGACCCCATAATCCATGGGCAGCCTCCTCTTAAGCCTCCTGGCTACACCTGGTATCCTATCCCTGTGCACACGGCAGTGACTCTTTGGAGCAGGCTCGATGTTTCGGGAATACCCGGCATAAGAGGCGTCTACGTGCATGGACCGGGAAATAGAATTGCGGCCGTCATATCCATAAAGCAGTCTTACCCTGGCCATGCAAAACAAGTAGGGACGCTGGCCTCCACGATGCTTTCCGGAGGGGCCTGCACTGGCAGATACATCATCGTCGTCGATGAGGACATAGACCCAGCCGACTGGCAGAGCGTCCTTTGGGCTTTGACCACGAGGTGCAACCCCGAACATTCCATCGAGACGGTGAGAGGGTTCCTAACAAGTCCCCTAGATCCGATGCTTCCACCTGAAAAGAGAGAGGCTAAAGATTTCACGACCGCTAAGGTGATCATAGACACCTGCAGGCCCTACCACTGGGTCAAAGAGTTCCCCCTTGTGAACAGGGCAAGAGACGAACTTAGAAGGAAGGTGCTAGAGAAGTGGAACACCCTTTTTGCCTGACAAAACAGAAGGGGCAGGTATTCAGGGTGGAGAGGGGCAAAGAGAGGATGTAATTCAATCATGGGCACCTCCTTACTTGGGATTTGGTTGCTCAAAAGTCGATAACCAAATTCTAAGCGAAGTAGTCCTGCATTTTGAAGTACCTTCTTTATTATCCCTTTAGCCTCGGTCCTGCTCTTCCGAATAATGGGCCTGGTCTTTGTCCCAGGTTTTATTGCTCTTGCCCTGTCCTAACCTGAAAGAGAGGAACTCTTGACAGGCTCTCCCAATTTGTATATCATTGACTATGATGGTTGCGGCTCTTGGGCAGAAAGAGGCAAAGAGGGCAGGCTGGTGGTGGTTCTTTTTTGCATACGCGCGCTCTGGCCCCCCTTGAGTGAGGGAAGGGTAACGAGGGGCCATGGGGCGCGCAAGCCTCATGGCCCTTTTTTATTTGCCCGATCGAGGTGACCATGGAGGGACGGACCGTAAGACTCGCCATTAGGACGGAAGAGAGGGAAAGGAAGGTGGTAAACGTGGAATCTGTCCGGATAGGGCGAGGATTCTGCGTGATTGCTGGACCATGCTCAGTGGAGAGCGAGAGGCAGACGGTTGAGACGGCAAAGGCTGTGAAGGAGGCCGGTGCGGATATGCTACGGGGTGGAGCCTTCAAGCCAAGGACCTCCCCTTACACGTTTCAGGGACTGGGCCTCAAGGGGCTCAAGATCTTGAAGAAGGCAAAGGAAGAGACGGGTCTTCCCATCGTGACGGAGGTGATGGACCCAAGGGACGTGGCCTGGATCGTAGAGTATGCCGATCTCCTGCAGATAGGAGCAAGGAACATGCAAAACTTTTCCCTACTCAAGGAGGTGGGAAAGGCAAGAAAGCCCGTCCTACTCAAGAGGGGCATGCATTCGACCATCGAGGAGCTTCTGAACTGTGCAGAGTACATTCTGGCAGAGGGCAACGAAGACGTAATCCTCTGTGAGAGGGGCATAAGAACCTTCGAGACGATGACGAGAAATACCCTAGACATAAGCGCTGTACCCGTGCTCAAGGAGATCAGCCATCTTCCCATAATTGTAGATCCCTCCCACGCCTCCGGGAAGGCAAGCCTCGTTCCGTCCTTGAGCCTTGCTGCCCTCGCGGCCGGTGCAGATGGGATCATGGTAGAAGTGCACATAAACCCCGAAGAGGCCCTTTCCGACAGGGAACAGTCCCTGTCTCCTGCCCAGTTTGCCGCACTTATGGCAAAGATAAGGAGGCTTGAGGGATCACTGAGGCAGCTCTATGAGGGAGCTTAGACTCTTCGACTCGCACATCGTATTGGCTCCTCCCTTTGAGGAACTCAGAAAGTATATCAGCGAGGAGAAGGTCTTTGTCATCACCGATAGGAATCTCTCTAGGCTTTATGGCCACCTGCTCTCTTCCTTCAACGTACTCGAGATCGACGCTGGTGAGAACAGAAAGAACCTGAAGACCGTCTACAGGCTGTACATCAAGCTCCTCAAGAAGGGATGTGACAGATCCTCTTTCCTTCTTGGCTTCGGTGGAGGTGTCGTCCTAGACATAACGGGCTTTGTAGGCTCCACATTCTTAAGGGGTCTTCCTTTTGGATTCGCGCCGACTACGCTTCTCGCGCAGGCAGACGCGGCAATAGGAGGCAAGAACGGCGTCAACCTCCTAGGCTACAAGAACCTTATAGGAACGATCACCCAACCCAGATTCGTCTTCATAGACCCCAGCTTCCTGAAGTCCCTTCCGGAAAGGGAGATAAGAAGCGGCCTCGCAGAGATCTTAAAACACGCCATCCTGGGCGATGCCCACCTCTTTTCCCTCCTTGAGAGGGAGGAGAGGGGCAGACTCGTCGAACCGCCTCTGCTCGAAAGGCTCATATTCGATGCCGTAAAGGTGAAGGTAGGGATAGTGGAGAGGGACGAAAGGGAAAGGGGGGAGAGAAGGAAGCTGAACTTTGGCCACACTTTTGGCCACGCCATAGAGAAACTCCTAGCAATACCTCACGGTGAGGCCGTAAGCGTAGGCATGGCCATAGAGGCGAAATTGTCCGTCCGAAAGGGGCTCCTTGGAAGGGAAGACCTACAAAGGATCCTCGACGTTCTAAAGAGGTTTGATCTGCCCACAAGGGTAGAAAAAGGTGTGGACTGGATGGATCCGATAAGGAAGGACAAGAAAAGGGAGGGCTCGGTGATCCACGCGGTCCTCCTCGAAGGGATTGGGAAGGCAAGGGTGGAGCGCATCGAGCTCTCGGAAATAGAGAGGATGATCGATGATCTGTGTTAGTGTCGGCGGCGTAGATTATGGAGAGTGCCTGGCGATGGTTCAAGGGTTCCCTTTCGCCGAGATTAGAATGGATAGAATTAGAATGGAGATGGAAGATGTGAGAAGACTCTTTTCCAGTCACAGGAATCTCATCGCCACATTTAGGGAGACCGGTCATAATAAAGAAAAAAGGAAAGAGTACTTGCTCGAAGCCATAAGAAGCGGTGCAAGGTACGTAGATATCGAGATAGATGCAGAGGAAGGGCTCAAGAAGGAGATAATGAGGGAGGCAAAAGAGAGGGGGGCAGGCCTAATACTCTCCTTTCACGACTTCCAGTCTACTCCCAAGGAGGAGGAGCTGAGAGATATAGCCATACGCTGCTTAAGAGAGGGTGCAGACTACGCAAAGATCGCCTGCAAGGTGGAGAGGGATAGAGATGCCCTTTCCCTTCTCCGCCTAGTCCTCACCGAAGGGCTCCGAGAAAGGACTATCGTCGTAGGCATGGGAGAGAAAGGCAAGATCGTAAGGATCTTGGCCCCTCTCTTTGGAAGTCCATTCACGTACGCCTGCCCGAAGGATGGGTTAGAGACTGCCGACGGACAGATAGAATTCGAAGTGCTTGGAGAGCTCCTCAGACTCTTAAGAGGGGGGATATGAAGCTCTTCGGAGTTGCGGGAGACCCCATCCTCCACAGTCGCAGTCCCGACCTTTTCAACGGTGGGTTCAGTGCGATCTCCTTCGATGGAAGATACCTCCTCTTGGCCTCTTCTTCCGCCAAGGAAGCCATAGCGGTAGCGAAAGAGATAGGCTTCTCAGGGCTAAACATCACCTCTCCCTTTAAGGAGGAGGCATTCCGCCTTGTAGACGAGGTCGAGGATGTGGCAAAGGAAGTGGAGGCTGTGAATACGGTGGTATTTTCTGAAGGAAGGGCAAGGGGGCTCAATACTGATGTGGAAGGTGTAAGGGGTGCCCTCCTCGAAAACGGCGTTCCACTGAGTGGAAAGAGGATCGCCGTCTTAGGCGCAGGGGGATCTGCAAGGGCGGCATGCTACGCCCTCTCCTCTTATGGTCGAGTGAGCATCCTAAACAGGACGCTGGACAGGGCAGTAAGCATTGCGGAGAAGTTCGGTGGAGACGCCTATGGCCCTGGAGGATGGGAACTCTTGAGGGAGATGGACATAATCGTCCTTTGTCTGCCCATTGAGCCGCCGATTCCAGCCTCCGTCCTGAGACCGGGCCAGACCATCTTGAACGCAAACTACTCGAAGGCCTGGACCTTCGAAGACCGGGCAAGAATCCAGGGAGTGAAACTGATCGACGGGAGGGAATGGCTCTTCTTCCAGGCCCTCAGACCCTTCGAGCTCTTCACTTCCTCGGAAGCGCCAAAGGGGGCCCTAAGGGAGGCCCTGTGTAGGCCGAGACGCATTAGTGGGCTCATCTGTCTCTGTGGGTTCATGGGTTCTGGAAAGACAACGGTAGGGAAGGTGCTCGCAGAAAGACTCAATATGCCCTTTGTGGACATAGACGAAAGGATTGAGAGGAAGACGGGCAGAACGGTGGAGGAGATATTTGAAAGGGATGGCGAGCACACATTTAGGAGGCTGGAGGAGGAAGAGATACGCCGCATGAAGGATATGGAAAAGGCCGTCGTCGCTGTTGGCGGAGGGGCCGTCCTGAACGAAAACACGAGGCACTTTCTGAGAGAGAACTCTCTCGTTGTGTGGCTCTGGGCCAACAGAGAGACAACACTCCAGAGGCTCCACCATGATATGAGAAGGCCCCTTTTAAGAGGCGATAAGGCAAGAATCGTGGAAGAGCTCCTCAGAACGAGAATTCCCCTATACGCAAACTGCTCCCATCTCGTGGTCCCAACAGAGGGAAAGTCTCCCGAGGCCATCGCCGAACGTATAAGGAAGGAGATAGATCATGGAGGATAGGGTGATAAAGGCAAGGGCCGTAAAGGGCAGGGTGGATGTACCACCATCGAAGAGCATGACCATAAGGGCTCTAACTGCGGCTCTTCTCGCTTGTGGCGAGTCGGTCATAAGAAATCCTTCGTACTCGGATGATGCACTCGCCTGCCTATCCATCCTCGAGACCCTTGGGGCGGACTCGAAGCCAGCCGAAGGTGAGGTAAGGGTAGTGGGAACCTCCGGGCTCAAACGGCAGATCAGAGGGACCACTATCAATGCGGGGGAGTCAGGGCTCTGTGCAAGGATGTTCGTCCCGGTCGTGGCCGTACGTGAAGAGGAGTTCTGGGTGACGGGCTCTGGCTCGCTTCTGAAAAGACCATTTGCTATGGTTGAGGAGTTGAGAAAGTTCGGAGCAAAGTCTTCCACCCCCTCCGGCCTTCTGCCTGTAAGAGTGAAAGGCCCACTTCTCGGAGGAAAGGGCAGTATAAGGGGGGAGATCACATCCCAATTCCTGACTGGCCTACTCTTCTCCCTTCCACTTGCACCTTCTGACTCCTCCATCTCGGTCACGGACCTGAAAAGCAGGCCATACGTCAGAATGACACTCGAGACCCTTAGGATGTCAGGGGTCGAGGTAACCTGCGATGAGAGCCTTTCCCAATTTGAGATAAAGGGGGAACAGCGCTTCAAGCCAATCTCCTACACCTGCGAAGGTGACTGGTCTTCTGCTTCTTTCTTCCTCGTAGCCGCCGCCATCTCGGGCTCCCTCGAGTTAAAGGGATTAAGCCTCGATTCGAGACAGGCGGACAAGGTGATACTTGAGGTCCTCAGGGCCCACGGCACGAACGTTGCGACAGGGGACGGATCGATCCTTGTCGAGCAGGGCGAAGCTCGGGGGTTCGACTTCGATGCACAGGAGGCACCAGACCTCGTCCCCCCTCTCTTTGTGCTAGCAGCGTTCTCGAAGGGTAGAAGCAGGATCTTCGGCATAGAGAGGCTCAAGTACAAGGAGAGTAGCAGGGTCGATCTACTTGCCAAGATCTTCTCCAAGCTGGGTGTGAGGGTGGAAGTACTGCCAGGTATGGCCATTATAGAGGGTGGAAGTATAGGTGGAGGGATAGTGGATCCAGAAGGTGACCATAGGATCGCCATGGCCCTTGCCATAGCGGCTTTAAGGAGCAAGGAGGGTATAAGGATATTGAATGCGCAGTGTGTGAGAAAGTCTTATCCCTCCTTCTTTCAAGATCTTGAGAGGATCTGCGGTGAATAGCTTCGGTAGGCTATTCAGGATAACCTTATTCGGAGAGTCCCATGGTCCGTGCGTGGGTGTACTCATCGATGGTTGCCCTGCCGGCCTACCCCTCTCGGAGCCAGATTTCTACGAGGACCTTCAGAGAAGAAGGGCCGGCGGAAAGGGCACCACGCAGAGGGTCGAGCAGGACCTGCCCATCATAAAGAGTGGCCTCTTCCAGGGCAGGACAACGGGTGCGCCCATCCTTGTCATCTTCGAAAACAGGGATGTGGCCCCCGAGCAGTATGAGGAGTTGAGGTACCTGCCGAGGCCAGGCCATGCAGATCTCGTCGTTTCCAGGAAGTATGGGGGCTTCAACGACTTCAGGGGAGGGGGGCAGTTTTCCGGCAGACTCACCGTAGGCCTTGTGGCAGCAGGCGTTGTGGCAAAGAAGATCATAAGGCCTCTCAGAGTTATGGCTGAGCTCAAAGAGGTGTACGGATCGAAGGACACGGAGGCGGCCATAGAGGAGGCCGAGAGAAAGGGGGACTCCGTCGGAGGCATCGTGGAATGCAAGGTCATAGAGGTGCCACCCTGCCTAGGTGAACCATTCTTCGATACCTGCGAGTCTCTCCTGAGCCACATTGTATTCGCCATTCCTGGCATAAAGGGTATCGAGTTTGGAAGAGGGTTTGAGGCGGCGAGGATGAAAGGTTCAGAGTTCAATGACGAGCCACAAGACCTTTCGGGCAGGACGAGGACGAACAACTGCGGGGGCATACTCGGCGGTATGACAACGGGCAACGAGGTGGTCTTTAGGGTTGCCGTCCGCCCAACGCCGAGTATAAAGAGGGTGCAACTGACCGTCGATACAAGGACAGGGCAAAAGAGCGAGCTCCTCATCAAAGGGAGGCATGACGTATGCTTTGCCGTCCGCATACCTCCTATAGTCGAGGCAGCCACCGCGATCGTATTTGCGGATCTTTTACTACTCGAACAGAGAAGGGGGAGGGTGTACGGTGAGAGAGACTGAGATTGAAAAACTGAGGAGGAGGATCGACCTGATCGATTGGAGGATCTTGCAACTGCTCAACGAAAGGATGGAGATAGCGTTAAAGGTGAGAAAGCACAAGCAAGGCGTCTTTGACCCTGAACGGGAAAGGACGGTCCTCGAGAACGTGAGGCAGGCCTCTCGAAACCTCATAACAGAGCATTTCTCCCAGGCGATCTTTGGCACGATCATGGAGGAGAGCAAGAGGTTGCAAGAGGCCCCCATCACACTTATAGGTTTTCAAGGAGAACATGGCGCATTCAGCGAAGTGGCAGCCCTCTCGTACCATAGAAATCTCGTACCCATACCATGCAGAGAGTTCAAGGACGTCTTCGAGGAGGTAGAGAACGGTGCGCTCGACTACGGGATCGTGCCCGTGGAGAATTCGCTGGAGGGCCAGATAGCGGAGGTGAATGACCTTCTCATTGAGACGCCCCTCAACGTAGTGGGAGAGGTCGTGATTCCTATCCATCACTGCCTGCTAACGCTCCCAGAGACAAACTACAGGGAGTTGAAGGTGGTCTATTCTCACCCTCAGGCCCTCGCCCAGTGCAGACAGTTCATCAAAAGGCACCGCTTGGAGCCTAGACCATTCTACGATACTGCGGGGGCGGCAAAGATGCTTTCGCAGGAAAGACCCGAGGCCTCAGCTGTCATCGCAAGCAGGCTCTGCGCTGAACTGTATAGATTGGAGATCATAAAGGAGAACATAGAAGACCATCCCTCGAACGTGACAAGGTTCGTAGTCCTCTCTAGGACCGGAAGGGGGGAGGGCAACAAATGCTCTATCGTCTTTTCCGTTGCCCACAGGCCAGGCGCGCTTTTCGAGGTGCTCAGGGTATTCTATGAAAGGCATCTGAATCTGACGCGTATAGAGTCGAGACCGGAAAAGGGCAACCCAGGTAGATACGTGTTCTTTGCGGACT
>Ga0207433_10016888_pt1 | contig 10177 bp, 6 predicted proteins | sample YelNatPaOPGAMG01_FD_187559 | JGI IMG/M metagenome (GOLD analysis project Ga0207433, IMG submission 187559) | Hot spring thermophilic microbial communities from Obsidian Pool, Yellowstone National Park, USA - OP-RAMG-01 (SPAdes) (version 3) | ecosystem: Environmental > Aquatic > Thermal springs >... | reverse complement strand
ACATCGCCTTATAGAAACAACCCAGAAACCTAAACGACCTTTTTTCTCACCAGCGGCTCTGGGAAAACCTAACCATTACTACATGCCAAGGTTTTCCCGGTTCGTTCGCAGAGCTAATTATACATTATTACCATCTTTAGGAGTGCTTGCCATGAAAATTGACCCGAGGTATTTAGCTGTAGGACGCCTTTTTAGCGAACAAAATGTGTTCACTATTCCCAAATACCAAAGGAATTATTCCTGGGATACCCCACAAATTGAGGACTTCCTTAACGACATACAAATGTGCTATGAGGCCAGGAGGAAGGACAAGCAATTAAATCACTTCTTTGGCGGGATTATCACAATTATCAATAAGGTACAAGGATCTTCTCGCCGCAATTGCGAGCTTGTAGATGGACAACAACGACTAACCACATTTATAATCTTTGTACATTCCATTATAGCTTTCTACGAGGCCCTATCCAATCTTGCAAAAAAACAGAACGATTCTAATAATCAAGAGCTAGCAACTCGCAGAGCAAACAGACTGCGCTATGTGTATATAACATGCGAGGATGAGGTTAATCGTGAGCTAGTAAAGATTAATAGAATCGAACTCTCTGCAGCAGATAAACTTTTCTTCAATGCAAAGCTTTCTGATATTTCTGTACAACCAACAAGGGAATCCCATAAACGACTCGAAAATGCCTTTGATTTAATCAAGAGGAAAATTGAACTTCTTATAGATTCAGAAAATACAATGGACAAGAAAATAGACGTACTTTGGACGTTGGAGCTGATATTAAACGACGACTGCACACTAATCGCGCTAGAGACAGACTCAAAAGAGGAAGCATATCGTATTTTCCAAGTTATTAACGACAGGGGAGAAACCTTAACTGTAGGCGATCTATTGCGAGCCAAAACCTTGGAGCTTCTAGATGACCCAACGGTTGCCCACCATCAAGAGACAATAGAGGGGATATGGGATCACATCTTAGAAGACCATCCAGATAAGACCGATAGCTTTTTGAAGTGGATATATTCCTCATATAAAGGTAAACGACCTGGCAGCGCATCTCTTTTTGACGATTTCCGCAAGGCATTTTTCGATTTTAACAGCCCTCTGGATACAGCCCAAGCGCACCAACTGGTTGAAAACGTTACTGCACTGAGTAACGATATTATCACTTGTAGAAAACTTAAAGAAGGCGATTGGCCATACCAACCATCCTCGGAGATCAAAAACTGGGACCGAAACAGGTTGAGGCTTCTTGTTGTCGAACTAGGACATACTCACTGTTTGCCGTTACTATTGGCAGCCTCCTCTAGACTTTCAGAGAAGTATTTTTCCCAAATAGTTCAAATATTAGAGCGTTTTTTCTTTCGTTATAAAATTATTTGCAATCTCCATATTAATCCATTATCGAAAATATATCTTGATGAAGCCCTTAAGATTCGCACCCAATCAGATTCATATAAGCCTGCATCATTGATTGCATCACTGCAACCTCTCCAGCAAAAAGCTAGCGATATCCTCTTTACCAGCAATTTGGATTTAATGGTGTACAAGCCAAGCGAAGGAAACAAAACCCTCAGATATTTTCTTCTCACTACAGAGCATTATCTCGATTGGTTCAACCAAGGGGCACACGGTAGCCCGCAATGCAAGGATAAGTCGACCGTCCACGATTTTTTAAATACAACGATTGAACATATATATCCAAGAAGTTCCACAAACCCGGACCCTTCCATCGTTCCAATTGTTGATACAATAGGCAACCTATCCATATTAGACAGCAAGATTAACGAAACCTTAGATAACAGGGATTTTACCTTAAAGATGAAGACTTATGCAGAATCGTCGTTCGCATTAAATAGGGAGATAGCAACCCATTCAACCTGGGGCAGGGATGATATCTTAAAAAGAGCGGAAAGGTTAAAGGCAATTGCACAGAAGGTCTTTCTAATTTAGTTTGGTTAGCTTGACCTACTACGAATGGAGACTTTTGGATAGCATGCTAAGAGACCTTACCCTCAGGCAATCCTATAGAAGCGATAAACACGACCTCATCAAGGAGTTTTACTTGCCATGCTTTTTAAACAGCCTTTCCTACCATAGAGCAGTAGGGTACTTTTCCAGCAGCTCTCTTTCCCTTGCCGCTAAGGGAATACATGCATTTATAAAGTCCGGCGGTAAAATGCAGCTTATTGCTTCGCCTTATTTATCTCAACAGGATATACACGACATAAGCAAGGGATATCTTTTGAGGCGCGAAGCAGAAGAAAGAGCGCTACTAAGTGTCTTAGAATCAGAATATGACGAAATAACAGCCCATAGGTTAGCTCTCCTAGCCTGGTTAATCGAACACGAAAGACTTGACATCAAGATTGCCGTCGTAAAAGGCCGATCCAGATACGGAATATATCATGAAAAACTTGGCATTTTTGCCGATGGACGTGATTGTCTTGCCTTTACTGGCTCACCAAATGAATCCCAATCTGGACTAGTAAGTAATTTTGAAAATATTGATGTGTTCGCTTCATGGCTTCCAAAAGACGAAGATAGAGTTGCGGAAAAGCTTACCAATTTTAAGAATCTATGGGATGATAATACACGTTTTTTGGATGTATATCCCTTTCCAGAAGCAGCTCGCCGCTCATTACTAAAGAGGACAATTGCTATAGTACCTAACAGGGATCCCGAAGAAGGTCCCCCAAGTGTACCTGTTTATGTTGATATACCTAAAGGGTGCCCGACTTTGCCTCCCAACCTTAAGCTCCGCCCTTACCAACGTAAAGCAATTGACGCATGGCTCGCTGCAAAAAAGCAAGGAACTATGATGATGGCGACGGGCAGTGGCAAAACCATAACCGCACTTTCCCTTATTGAACATGAGTATTTTAATAGTGATCTACAAGCAGCCTTAATCATTGCACCATACAAACACTTGATATCACAGTGGGCAGCGGAGGCAACACTCTTTGGTCTAGAGCCACTTTGTTGCCTAGAAGCGCAGGCTAAATGGAGCAATCTACTTGAGGCAAACCTATCGGTGCTAAAGGCCGGCGGGATTGGTTTTTTGACAGTTATTTCTACAAACAATACTTTTATGTCACCACGTTTTCAGTCCATACTTTCATATTTCCCCACCAACACGTTGATTATTGCCGATGAGTCTCACAATCTTGGTTCACCCAAGATGTTATCCCTGCTACCACACAGATTTCCTTTTCGCCTGGCTCTATCTGCCACTCCGGAAAAATGGTTTGACGTTGACGCAACAAAACACCTTTGTGACTATTTTGGTAAAGTCGTATTCGAATTTACCCTAAGACAAGGCATCCAACACGGGGCTTTAGTTCCATATCGCTATTATCCTCACTTCGTGAATCTAACACATGATGAGTCAGAACGCTTTCTCGCATTATCTAAGAGACTAGCAACTGCAATGCAATCTAAACCCTCCCAACAAGATGCAGATTACCCTAGCATGTTACTCTACGAACGCGCAAGGTTGGTTGCAAGTGCTCACAATAAGCTAGGAATACTAAGGAAACTTATGCAGAGTAGATTAGATACAACGCATACTCTTTTTTACTGCGGGGATGGTTCCGTAGAGACAGAATCGACTAGCGACATACAAAGACAGGTTGATATGGTGGCCAGAATCCTAGGCTCAGAGTTACATTTCCGAATTGCTAAGTATACGGCTGAAGTCCCTCTAACTGACCGCGATGAATTAAAAATAAAGATTGATAATGGTGATCTTCAGGGACTTGTTGCCATTAGATGTCTAGATGAAGGCATCGATATCCCATCAATTCGCACAGCTTTTATCCTGGCAAGTAGTAGTAATCCAAGGCAATTTATCCAGAGGCGAGGTAGAGTATTAAGGCCTTTCCCAGGTAAGACAGAAGCCGAGATTTTTGATATGATAGTCCTTCCGCCAAAAGAATCCTTGGCATCCTACGAATCTGAACGTACACTTATTAAAAAAGAACTCAACCGATGCCTTCAATTCGGCGATGCAGCGATTAATGCTGGAGTTGTAAGGGGTATCATAGCCGACGTCGAAGCCAAGTTTAGACTAACCTAAACTAAGGAGGAAGCTCTATGTCAGATGACAGTACTAAAATCCAGGATGTTTTATCACAAGCGGCAATTACCATTATTGACAAAGTTTTGGCACTTGAAGGTTTACACCTCCATTTAGATAAGCCCCATATAGTCAACGATGTATTGGCAATCATAAAGGAGGTTATAACAGATGAAGCTTCTCAAATTCAGACTAAATAACTTTCGCTCTTTTTATCACCAGACACCTTGGTTCCATTTGGCCGGGGAAGATAAAAGAAACGTTACTGTCATTCACTGCGAAAACGGCGTCGGAAAGACAACCATATTAAATTCTTTAATATGGTTACTTTATGGTAAACTAACTGACGATATTTTGGAACCTGAAGACATCGTAAATAAACAAGCAATTAGCGAGGCCAATATCGGAACTGTTATTGAGTGTTCGGTTGAGCTTTTTTTCGAACACCTTTATAAAACCTACAGAATTAAAAGAGTTAAGAAAGTTACAAAAGTTGCTCAGGACACCTACCGACCGATCGACAAAATATCAGTAATAATGCAGTGCCCTGACGAAAATGGCCAATGGCTGAATATTGCCAACTACAACGACGAAATTGGCCGCATTCTTCCTGAGTCCCTCCATAGTTATTTTTTCTTTAATGGTGAAAGAATCGAGTGGATCCAACGGCCAATCAACCGTAAGGAATTTGCCCAAGCTATTACCCTGCTCGTCGGGGATGAGACTTACGCCCGGGCACATAGGCATCTCTTGAGCGCACAAAGAAAGATCGAGGAAGAACTGGAGAATATAGGGGACCCCGAGACAAAGGATTTGTACAGTGACAAAGCGCAACTTAAGACTCAATTAGAGGCGTGCGAAAATACCATTCACGACGAGGAGAAAAACCTTGAAGGATATAGTAACGAACGAAAGCAACTCTCTGACCAACTATTATCCCTCGGCGGAGACGCTAAAGGACTTGAAGAACAGCGAAAATCCTTAGCCAACGATTTAGACAACACTAAAAAGTCTCTTCAAGAAAATCGTAAAACGCTGGTCAACCTTACTTCGGATACTGGCTACAAAGTGTTTACATCCAAGGCTGTAGACCTCTTTCTCTCAAAGGTTTCGACCTTACGCCAGAGTGGCATGATTCCCCAACCATACAAAGCCACTTTCGTTAGGCAATTACTCGAAAATGAACAGTGCATCTGCGGGACCCCCTTACTCAAGGGCGGGGAACCATATACCCTTGTTCAATCGTGGCTACACAAAGCTTCCCTGTCAGAATATGAAGACACAATCCTCAAAATGGAGGGGATATTTGAAGATCTCCAAAGAGAACTTCCAAATATAGTCAGTCGTTTTAACAACACTCAAAGTCTTCGTATGGGCTATTTAAAAAAAGCCCACGATATCGAAGACGAACTGAATCACATCAGTGTTAAGTTGAAGGACAGTGACAGTGAAAAGGTTAGAAAGCTAGAATCCCGGCTTCAGGAAGTTACTGAACTAATCCAGGATACTAGTTTCAAGTTAGGTGAGTTATCAAGCAGAGCCAAAACCCTCACCCAGCAGATCGCATTGAAAGATCAGGAAATACTCAAGCGTACCGCCAATAGCGCGCAAGAGAGGCTAGTCAAAAGGCGTATTGCTGCTTGTATGTTAGCCATTGAGGAGTTGGGCGCTCGAAGAAACAAATTGCGCAATGCTAATCGTTTAGATTTAGAACAAAGGATTGATAGGATTTTTCGTGAAATTGCTTTTAAGGACTACTCAGTTAAACTCGCCGAAGATTATTCTTTATCTCTCGAAAGCAGTTATGGATCGGTCGGCCAATCGACCTCCGAAAGCCAAATTATGAGCCTCTCTTTTATCTTCGCCATTATGGAACAGGCCAGAGAATTCGCGGCAAAGCACGAGCTAATGGGTGTTGATAGCAGCTTTTATCCGCTAGTGATTGATTCCGTTTTTGGCAACATGGGCGAGGCTTATCAGAAGGCAGTGGCTAAATATATCCCTCAACTATCCAGTCAGTCTTTAGTTCTCGTGAGCTCTACGCAGTGGAATAACCACATCGAAGAGCAACTTAGGCCCTTCATTGGAAAAGAGTATGTCATATCGTTTTTCACCCGAAAGATAGATAGTGTTGAGGTCTCTATTACTATAGGTGGAACCTCATACGATTTGTTAAAGAAATCAAACTCGAATCAGGAATACATTAAGATTTGCGAGGTGCCATCCCATGTCTGATAGAAGAATTAGGATACCCAAGGATAAGGCCGAAATAGTAAAAAGACTAAAATTAGATTTGACCGAAAACCGTAACGGCGTATTCAATCAATACTCCGATATATTAGTTTTTGCCGCAATGCTAGGATACAACCGGGGTACCTTTATCCCCTTCGAAGGAAGCCTCATGGATCCTATTAGATGGAACGTGTTTCTGAGAAGCGGAACTGATAAAATCTTTTATTTGCTTGCCTTGGTTCATGATGGTAAGCCTGATAACCTTGGTACTTCCGATGAATGTGAAGACCTTAGAATCACTATCTTTGAAGGTTACGCTAACGGCGGTCTAAGCGTGCTAGAAAGCGAACTGCATGGCAAAAGTGATCCTTTAGATCACTTACTTCTAATGATAATTAATGAGGGGCAGCAGGCACTTACAGGGCAATAACCATTCCCGTGTCTCATTCCGATGAGGGCTACGGACTTGTAGCCTCCATTATCCCTGAATGACGCCTACGCCGCCATCCAAGGTGTCCAAGGACACTTATTGCAGTGCCTTAACTGCTTGAATAAGTGGACTTAAATCGACTTCGCCTACGCCATACCCCCACGACATCCTTATAGCGCCTTTAGCTATTGAATCCTCCAGACCCATGGCTGTTAGCACGTGACTTGGCCGGTACTCGGCAGATGTACATGCCGACCCGTTGGACACGCAAACGTGATCTTTAATCAAAATCATAAGCGCCTCAGAATTCACCTTTGGAAAACTTATATTAATACAATTTGGGAGGCTATGCTCTAAGGAACCATTAATTATGCATCCTGTCCCTTCAAGTTGCTTCAGAATACTTTCCTTAACCTTCATGCATCTAGCATGGTTTCCGGCGTATTCCTTCTCAGAGATTTCCGTAGCTTTCCCAAATCCCGCTATCAAAGCCACGGGAAGGGTACCTGGTCGAATACCATGCTCCTGCCCTCCACCAAAGAGGACAGGCTCCACAGGGGGTTTCTTGTAATTCCTCCTTCGCATAACCAGAGTTCCGATTCCCTGCGGGCCACCCATCTTGTGGCCGCTGATACTTAAGAGGTCATACCGAAGGCCTCTTACTTCGGGAACAAGCTTACCAAACGTCTGAGCTGCGTCGCAGTGCAGGTAGGCACCTGAACCCTCTAACAACTTGGCAACCTTATCGACTGGCTGGATTACCCCGGTCTCATTGTTCGCGTGCATAATGCTAACCAGTAAAGTGTCCTGCCTAACCCTTTTCTTAAGATCATCGAGATCAACGGCGCCGTCCTTATTGACGCCAACCAACTCGACCTCAAACCCGTGTCTGCTTAAATATCGCATTGGCTCCATTACAGACTTATGCTCGATCATGCTAGAAATAATGTGCCGGCGACCCACCGAACTTCCCCATTGGGCAAGGCCCAGAATTGCTATGTTATTGCTTTCCGTCGCCCCGCTCGTAAACACAACCTCATCTTTCTCACAACCTAAGACAGAAGCAATTTGCCCCCTGGCCTTTTCTACTGCAGCAAGTGCCGCTTGCCCAAAGGAATGGGTTCTGCTGCCGGCGTTTCCGAAGTTTTGCCGGTAGACAAATATCATATCATCCAGAACCTCTGGGCGTACTGGAGTCGTTGCGTTATAATCAAGGTATATAGGCATATTACACCATCCTAAATAATAATCATAAAACTAGGCGCAGAAGGTCCTCGGTTGAGTTGACAAAATCCTTCGATACAAGATATGATATGCCCCTGTGAAGATGAAGCTTAAAATATTTTGCAAGAGTTTCGTCGTCATCACCTAAGCCATCGTCTATGCAACGCTGCCGTATAAGAGCGTCGTATATATCAGCATATTCGCCGCCAAACGTACTCCAGCTCATTTCAACATTACTATCTGTTGGGATATCGATGTCAGCCGGGATACTCTCCTCTCTTAGCGACAAGCACAGAGCCCACCGACAGAGAATGTTCCAATTCATGATGCCAGTTTTAAATTTCATCCGAGCCAAATGGGCCTTTGCCTGACTAGACAACCTAACTTGCCTTACTATCATTAGTGCTGTTACCCCCTCCGAAATAACCATCGGTAGCCCGCAAGGAAGCACGATTATCGCCATTTTCTAAAACATAGCTTTTCCCTATATAAGGCTTTACTTCTTCCCAATAATTATCAATAATTTCCTCATCAGTCGATAGCAAGATCACCTGTTCTCCAGCATTTGGCAAATACTTGCGAACGAAGTTACGCCGATGAGTTGAATCTAGCCTAGCCATAGGAGTATCGACCATAATTGGAAGTGAGTGTCCTGATGCCTTTCCCAAGCCCCATAACAACGCTAAGGCTAACATCTGTTTTTCCCCTTCTGAGAGCTGAGATTTTGAAAACTCTTGCCCATCATCATCCAAAAGGGAAAGAGTTAAATCCGTCTGGTTAATCCGTATAAGGGACACTAATGCTTCTTTGCCAATCAGCTGAGAAAACGCGCTATTAACGTTATCCTGCAAGGATGAGACCCTGCTACGCAGCAGGGTTGCCTTGAAAACATTCAACGATCTTATCGATTTTTCGGCAAATGCAACCATCCTCCTTGCATCATCGGAAACCTTGGTAGCATCCAATACGCGGTTCAAAAGCACTTTAGCCTTTTGCTCAATGAATGTCCGTTTCCTTTTTATTTCAGCGGCCACATCGAAAAGAGAAGACCGGGCCAATTCTACTTGTGCTAGCCTTTCAGCATGCTCAGAAATTTGAGCCAGGATCAAGGAGACCTCTTCCTTATCGATATCAATGTTTAATTGTGCATCAATCTGTTGAAGTCTCAGGGACACCTCATCACATTCCTCCATTAGCTGAGATATCTGTTCTCTTAGGGACACAGCCTCACTGAGTACACTTTTTATTCGCTCCGCCACTTCGGGGTTCGGAAATATAGTAGGAGCTGACGACAAAGTTTCAAAACCCCTTCGGGCAATTTCCATTTGTTGTCGCACTATGTCAAGTTGAGAGGAAGTCAGATTCAGTTTATTCAAAAGCTCGAGCAGTTGCGAGTGATAAATATCGAGAAATGGAAGGATATGCTTTGCTCGATGCGCATCTTCCTCAGTGAGGCACCTCTTTTCTATTTGTCCTAAAACCCCTTCGAGCATTAGTAAAGGTAGTGGGCCTGCGGCCGCAGCAACTAAGGCGCTTTTAATATTCCTTTGCCCTGCCTCTAACTGCGCTCTAGACTCGGATAGTCTTCGTCTTTCTTCTACAGCCTGACCGCCGGCCTTAACATAAGCATCTTTCGCTTTTTCCATTTTACTCCGAATATAGTCTATATTCGCATTGCAGCTCGAAATCTCCTGCTGAATTCTATCCCCCTCAAGGTCTAGATTCTCTAATTCGCAGCGCAGCACTTCAAGTTGCTCCCTTTCTCCTTGCTGAGCAATTTTCCAATTGTAATTCGAAATAATCCGCCTTAAATTGGTAATCAACCTATCTATTAAGTCTATTCCAAGCAAGGAGTAAATTGCAATACGTAAAAGCCGTCCCCCCTCATCTTCTTCTGCCAGCTTAACAATTTTCTCAGCATCGAAGAAAAAAAGTCCTGAGATACCTAGAGGTACGATTTCTTCGACATATAGCTCCCAATTGGCTGAAAGATAACTATCTTCTTTCCCGTTCTTCCAAATATCCGTCTTCTCATTAACTTTTCCATCGACCAAAGACCATGTCCGACGGACATCTATGTGAGTATCGGTTACATTACCCGGTATACACATGGATAACTGAACCCAAGTACTCTCGTCTTCAGACATCTTCCTATTCATAGAGTTAATTAAGTATTCAGTATACGAAGAATAACGTCTCCATACTTCAC
>Ga0207433_10016886_pt1 | contig 10179 bp, 14 predicted proteins | sample YelNatPaOPGAMG01_FD_187559 | JGI IMG/M metagenome (GOLD analysis project Ga0207433, IMG submission 187559) | Hot spring thermophilic microbial communities from Obsidian Pool, Yellowstone National Park, USA - OP-RAMG-01 (SPAdes) (version 3) | ecosystem: Environmental > Aquatic > Thermal springs... | reverse complement strand
TTGTCTTTTGAAGTTTTAGCATTGGGTTGTTGTTGTGTCAAGCTTTTGGGGGGTTTGGGGGGGCTTTATCCCCCCATGTTGGTGAAAATGGAACGGGCTGGCGCCCCACCCACGGCTAGACCGGCTCGGCAGATGCCGGTTGAGCCGTTTTCACCCCCGCGAGGGCGGGCGGCTCGGTCGCATGCCCAGGGGCCCCATTGCTGGTTGTCTTAGCAATGGGGGGCATGCGATACGTCCCGGCGATAGCGTAGCTGAGCCGTGGACGTACCCGAGCCGCCCGCCCTCGCGGGGGTGAAAACGCGACGTGGAAGGGGCAAAAATTTTGGCCTTCCTTTTTCTCTTTTTTGCCTTTCTCCTCCGCCCCTTAGCCCTCTGGTGGCCGTGGGCTATGTCTGGGGTCCCCTTCCACGTCGCGTGGGTGGGGCGCCAGCCCCGTTCCTCCTGTGGTTTTTCATAAGGGGGGTCTGGGGTCTCCCCAGGAAGTTTCAGCTTGGCGCTGGGGTTCTGTCCTTCTTTGCCTGGTCCTCTAGCCAGGCTATTTGGTCTTTGGTGAGTGCTGTGGCTGCTGGGTATGTGGCGTCTGGGAGATTCGTTAGGGCGTCGCGGGGTATCCATGCCTGGGTTGGGATATCCTTCGTGTGGGGCGGGTTCATTCTTGTCTTTGCCTTGTCCATTGCGGCCAAGAGGGTGCGGTTGAAGTCGTTCTCGGAGATGTTTGGGCTTGGCCTCCATCCTGCATCGAGCATTCGCATGAGTAGTGAGATGTCTGGGCGGATGCGGAGCTCGATTGATCCTGGTCGTGAGATGGCTGCTAGTGTTGAGAGTGTGGCGTGGTATGTGAAGACTGCGTTGAGGTAGCCCAGGTCGGGGTTTTGGAAGTTGAGCATGTGGAGGTCGTTGGCTGATGTGATTCGTGCTGATACTTCGAGTGCCCATTCGTCGTAGAGTGCTTCCTTGACGTCGACTAATGGGAGCCTTGCTGTTTCCTCTGGGTCTAGTCCGGCCTCGCGGATGATGTCGATTGTGTCCGGCTTGCGGGGCTTTGGGGCTGTGATGATTAGGTGCTTGGTGTTTGGGATTCTGGTCTCTTTCCAGGCTCCCTGTAAATAGGGTCTGAGGACGTTTGCTGATAGTGCTACTGACAGGGTTAGCATTAATCTGTCCTCGTCCTCGAGGATTGGGTTCGTGATTGCTGCTGCGTGCGCGGATTTTAGGTTCTTTGATGCGTTTAGGACCAAGGCTGGCTTGTCCTGGCCTGGGAGGTATATGGAGACGGGTTCTCCTGATAGTGCGCGGATTCCTCCGAAGAGGAGGTCGGCTGCTGTGCCGAATATCGGTCCGATGCATAGTCCGACGCCGAATAGGGAGTCTACGACTTGGCCCAATTCGATTAGCTTTGGTATCCAGTTTATCTGTCCGGCTAGTGCTCCGGGGTCTTTGATGTCTGCTATCTTTGCGAATGGGTTTTCCCTGACCATGTCGTGAAGCCGCCTCTTGGCGCGTTTTGGCGTCCAAGGTGCGCGCATTGTCTTGTTTGCCAAATTGAGTAGCTCCGATGCTGTCATTGTCCAGGCTAATGGTCCGACTAGTCGGCTTAGTGCTCGGGGTGCTGCTCGGATTGCAAGCTGGCCTATAAGTGTGGCGGCGCTGAGGGCGTCCTGGGCGTCGTCGAGGGCTGTAAGGATTGAGGTGTAAGATCGATACCACTTGGGCTGTGGTGTTCCTAGATAGCGTTTGTACCGTTCTCTTCTCTTGTCAAAGTACTCTACGACTTCTGGTGGTAGTCGTGGTGGCCTGCCTTCCTTGCGTGCTGCCTTGTATTCCTGATAATCCTGGTCTGTCGTTTTGGGTGGGAGTTTGAGGTGAAAGATGTCATCCCAATTCGGGATTTGGATTTCGTATCCGTGCTTCTTGATGTAGTCCTCGTGCTTCTTCTCCCATTCTTCGTCGGTGAAGCGTGGTAGGTGGAAGGGGCTTTGTGTCTTTATTGCTCTTTCGCGGGGCTTGAGCTCCTCTGGCGTGTCGGGGTCGTCGGGATCGATGGCGTAATGGCTCGGTCTTGTCTCTGCTCTGATGATGGGTGGGGGCTCTGGCTCTTTTGGTCGCGGGTAGTGTAGTAGGGTCCTGTATGCTTCCTCTAGTGCTCTTGGTGTCGTTGGGTCCCCTGGCCTTCCGGATACGTACCATAAGCCTCCTGGTGTTGGTCTGGTCCAGCTGTGCTTGTCTGCTGTCTTGAAGATCCACTGCCAACGTTCTGGGTCTGCCCATGCGAACCAGATTGGCTGGTAGTCGTACTTTCGAATTAGGTCTGCCACTCTGAAGTACCAGTCTGCTGTTACTACCTTATCCCTTAAGCTCCTGTATCTGGGCGCGATTGCCCTGTAGCCTATGCCTTTATGGTAGTGGATCTTGATTTTCAGGTTTGGTGTGTATTTCGTGCCCTCCCAGTCGTGGTCCTCCATTATCTCGAGTATGTATTGAAATTCGAGGAGCAGGTCTTCTGGGAAGTGCAGGTATATCCATGCTGGATAGAAGTTTCCCGTTAGAGTTGGTGGCTTGTGCTCTTTTGTGTAGGCGACTGCTATGTCTTCGCGCGGCTTCTGTAATAGCTGTGGGATCTCGTTTACCGATATGTTCGGGTAGTGTGTCAATAGTGCGTATGTGGTTGTTGCTTGTGTTGGGGCTGCTGGGTGGTTCTTGATGATTAGTGTTCTCTTCTCGAAATTGCGTTCGCTATATCGTCTTATTCTGTCGTCGATGATTGTTCCCAGTATGTTGGAGGTTATTGCTGCCGTCTCGTCGTGGGCGAGTGGCATTGGTGGTATGGGTAGGTCGAATGTTTTCCACCGGACAAATGTCATCAGTCGTATATCTCAATCTTTAGTTGCTCTGCTGCGTATCGGATGTCTTCGTCTGCGTATATGCAGATGATGCCTGCGCGTGCTGGTTGTTTGAAGAGTGGTTGCTTGTTGTAGAGTATCAAGTAGAGAATTGCTTGGCCTAGTGCGCGTGGTCCTGCTGCTGTTGTTACTTCTGCGATGAGGACGTGGTCGTCGGCCACTAGTATTATGTCTGGTCTGTATTGTTTTAACTGTCTCCACATTGTGTCCATGAGTGGATCCTCGTGGTAGTGGCCTTGTTCTTGTCCTCCTAGTCTACATCCGAACCATGCCTCTTTGTATTGTCTGGCGTGTTTTATCATGAACTGATCTAGTGCTTCCCAGTCCTGCTGTAGTATGAAGGGGTAAGGCGCGAACGTTGGTAGTGTCGTTCTCGTTCCTAGTGCGTTCGGCATTGTTAGGTCTTGTTGTGGAATATCTGATGTTCTGTCTCTAGTTTTGTGACTCTGCGTTCAAGCTTGCTTATTAGTGCTATTAGTGGAAGTGTTACTGTTATGAAGTTTGATGTTGCTATTGCGATTATTGTTTCAAGTATGTTCATTGTTGTTCATCGTTCCTGGTAAAATTCGAAGTATCTGATGTAAAGCGTGACATAGCCTGCGTCTGGTTCTGATCCGTCTGACCATGCCTCGGCATAGAATATGGCGTTTGCCTCGGCGGCTCCGGTTGGGAGTCTGTCTGTCAAGTTGTATGCGGAGGTGTCGTCGATCCATAGCTCGTCGCGGGAGTTTGGGAAGTGCTTGATGTGTAGCCTGTGGATCCAGCTTGTTCCCTGTCGTTCGGGGAGTGTGTCTATTAGCTGTTGTGCGCGGCCTTGCTGGTTTGCTTGGTAGAAGTATACTTCTGTTCCCTGTACGTCTACTCCTACGCATGTGATGAATGCTGGGTGTATTATTCCAACCCTGAATCCTCCTAAGCCGGCGTTTGTGAATTCTGCCTGGAGGTCTATCTTGAGCTCGCGTCTCTTGTCCCAGCTGAAGTCGTAATACATCGAGACTGCCGGTAGGTAGAATTTGCCGCCTGCTGGTGGGGTCGCATATGTCGTGTCGATGTATGCGTGCTCTGGTGTGAAGTAGATGGACACGCCTGGGTCCTGCTCGACATAGTACTCGTACTGGTTGCTGGGAACCTTGTGGACGGATATTTGCTGCAGTGGGAGCTTCGGGGGTGGGTTTACGTAGAATAAGCTGTTTGCCATTTGCTGTCGTCCTCGTTCCTGGTGGTTTCAGTCTGAATAGTATCCCACTACCTGGAGCCTGGCTGGGGCTCCGGTCGTGGCGTTCTTGACGTTGAATGACTTTGTCAATACGTCAATCGATAGCATCGAGTCGGCAAATATCTCCCACTCGTCGTCCCAGGTCTGTCCATCATAGCTTCTCTTGAATATGACTCGGTTGTCGAAGACATAGATGTCCAGGCGTCCCACTGGCTGGCTGAAGGTGATGGGGGTTCCATAGTCGTCTGGTGCTGTGAGTGTCTTTACTTCGTTTCTCTTGTATCCTCCGCCTAGGCCTGCGACGTATAAGTATCCTTGCTCGTTTGCTCGGATCACGACTGGTCCGTACGGTCCCTGAGCCACTACCCTTGCCAATGTCCTGGTTACTACGTTGTCAACGTACATGTGGCGCACGTATTGGGGTTCGAGCGGTATGGGCTCAAAGAGGTTCTCTGCTTTGATGCGCTGGTAGATTCTCTCTACTGCGATCGGGATGAATTTGGGAAGTTGGAAAGCCATGTGGGCTCCTTCATTTCGAGATTATCTCGTACTCATACCAGCCTCTTACCTTTACGGCAGTGGAGCCGCACTTGACGGCGACTTTGAACACTTCCCCCACGGGGATATCGAGCTCTACTTCTTGCTTGTGGAATAGCGGGGGGGCTGTGCTCTGGCTCGTGGTTGCGTCTGCGACGGCAGGGATCGCCTTGGCTGGGATGTCGAAGACCTTGGCTCGTTCGTGGTAGCCCTGCACGTCGGCCTGGTCGTTTCCGTCCCATGCCGCGCACTGTAGATAGACTGCTAGGAGCCTCTTTGGCTCTGTGTCTGTGCTCTTCAATCCATCGTCATATGTGATGGCGTTTGTGGCGCCTGTCACTCTGAATAGCTGAGTGAATTTCATTGTCTGTCCCTCCCGTTTTGTGTTTATTCAGCCCTGCTTATCTCGATCCATAGTCCGATCTCCTGTAGGCTGGTTGTTAAGTCCGGGTTGCTCGAGCCGGCCTCTGTGGTGAGGTAGATGTTGAGCTCATCCCCCTGCGTGTACTCCAAGGCCGGGTTGAATATTAGCGGCTGCTCAAAGTCGATGTCGGAGTTGTTGTGTATGAGTGACTGTCCCTGGGCAACGTATGTCACGCTGGCGGTGCTGCCTACGGGTGCACTGAAGAATGGTATTCCGTTTCTGTCCTCGTCAAATAGGGTTTCTCTGTCCTTTACCATCTTCAGATATGCGGTCTTTACGTACTTTGTCGTCGCGTCTCCGATTATGGTCACGTCTGATCCGAAAAGGGCGTGGATCTTGGCATTGAGTTTGGCTGGGACTGTCTTTCCAAATGGGAAGGCTGGGAATTCATCGGGGCTTGAGCTGGTGTCGTATAGATATGTTCCAGCTGCAGCGATTGCGTCTCCGGTGTGGCCGTAATTCATGAAGCTGTAGCGTTGGGACTTTGTCCCGTTTGGGAGTTCCGGCTTGATGTCGTCGGCTGTGTGGATCTCGTATTCGACTGATATTATGGTGGAGGTGTTCTGGGTCGTGTCGACTATGAACGTCTCTCCCTCTGCCACTGGGTAGCCTGTGAAGATTCCCAGTCGGGTGAGTAGTCCTAATACTGTTTCCTCGGGTGATCCCAGGCTTTCCCCTGAGCTCCCGGAGATGGTTCCCTTCCTCTTGAGGAATGGGAGGTGGTTGCCCAACGGTCCTCCGGTCCTGAAGTATCCAACGGTGGTCTTGTCGATCTTGAGTGTGACATAGTTAGCTGCTGTGTTCTGGACGTGGATGTCTTTTACCAAGAGGCTTTCCCCCGGCTTCGCGGTGATCTTTAGCTGGGTGGTCCCTCGAACTGTCTTTATCGCGAGTGGCTGCTTGATCGGCATGTCTTAGTCCTCCTCGGGGTGGTTGGTCTTACTTTTGGACCTTCTGCTTTCTCAATGCATCGGCGATTGCTTTTACGCGTTCTATGTTTCGTGGATCGCCTTTGGGCATGCGCGGGGGTAAGCTTGTTTTCGCGATCGTATCCGCGTAAGGCTGGAATCTCTCTTCATACTTGTCTGCTGAGATCATCACGCCTTCTGCGAATCGTGACGGTCCCTTTTGCAGGGCCTGATTCTTCCATCCGTCGTCTCCGGTCCTGGAGATTCCCTTCTCATATAGTCCTGCCTGGGCGGCGGCGGTTATAGCTGCCTTCCATGTTTCCTTCTGCTTGAGTGCTGAATCTTGCCAACTTCTCTTCGGCGCCTGCACTCCGATCTTGTAGTCTTCGGTCCTTTGAGGTGTTACCCTCTGCCATTTCTCTCTTATCATCCTGATGTTCTTTATCTCGGCCATTGCTCCTCTCCTCCTTGTGGTCGTTCGGGCTGGTTGCCCTATATTTTGGGGTGGAGTTCCTTGCGATTTGTGGGGTGGGTTGGTCTTGACAAAGCCCTTGGGGCTTTGGTATGTTCGAGGGTGCCGGGCCCAGTGGCCCGGCTGATTCCCTCTAGGAGGTGTGAGGATGAGTAGACATCATCCCCAAGGTCAAGATAGACTATTGCAGATCTTGATTTCATTGTCAAGAGGAAAAAAGCGTGTCTGGTGTTACCCTAGTCAAGAAAAGCTTTGTGAGCTTCTGGCTCGTTACCATCGGGTTGTCGTTTCTCGTCGTACTCTTAACAGGTGGCTTCATGATCTTGAGTCGTCTGGTTTTATTCGCAGGATCAGGCGCCATCGGAGGGGGGACGATGGTCGTCCTCGGTTCTGCTCGACTGTTTATGTGACGTTGAAAAAGGCTCTTAGGTATGCTGCGTCGTGGGCTGTGTGCCTTGGGGTCAGGCTTTTTGGGACTCGGCAGTCGAGGGGTGGGGCTGCCTGGGGGGACAGGGGCGGGGAATTCCTGCCTCGCGAAGCTGTCTGTGAGAAGATCAGGCAGCTTCGCCTGGCACTAGCTAGGGGGTCAACATGAATTGGGCAGGTGGTCTTATTATCAGGATCTTATTGTCTCTCTTGCCTGCGGTTACTCCGGTGCTGAAGGATGGTCTTAGGGAGCTTGTTGCTGATTTGAGAGCTAAGGCTCAGCAGACAGAGAGTCCGATTGATGATGCGATCGTCTCGATCCTCGAGGAGCTTTTGTCTCTCTAGTGGTGTGACGTTTTTTGTCAATGCTGGTGACAAATCTTGTCGCCATGCCCTCCATGTGCGCGACAATCCTGGTGTTTTTTGTCGCGCGTCTATGAAAAGTCCTTCCTTTTCCCCATGCGCCTGGGGGAGACCTTGATCTCCCCCTCCCCTTCCAATGTCTTGAAAATTCTTGGGCTGTTGTGGCTTGTGTTTGTGGCATGGTTCTTGCAACCTTTATTTAATCATGTGAGGGCTTTTTGTCCCTCGAGACATGCTCTGGAGGTGCTGTCATGAACGTTTACGGTGATCGTCGTGATGGTGGTGGTGGTTCTTTCTTCGTTCTTTCGCTGGGTCGTGGTGTTCATTATTCCGTGCCTCTTCTCGTGTTTATCCCTGCTGATGTGGCTGGATGCGATGTTAAGTGTCTGGATGTTGACAGGTGTGAGGTTAAGTTCCCGATGGTTGGCTGGTCTCTTAAGCAAGTGCGTGATGGGCTGCTAGTTGCCAAGCGTGACGTCGTTTCTATGGTTTGCATTTATGAGTGCCGGGCTGGTTATCGTGGTTCCGGTAGTGTTGAGATTCTGTCTCCCGAGGGGTTGTTTCATGTGAAGTATCCTCTTTATGCTTCTGAGCGGGGTAGCCTTGGGGTTGGTGAGGGTGTGATTTTCTCTGCTCCTGTGGAGTGTGAGGTTGTGGTTAGATGGAAGAGGACTGGTCGTCTTTACGGTTCTCCTCCTTCGGGTCTTGTTGGTATACGTAAGTGTGGTGTATCCTGGGAGGTTGCTGGTATTAGCGATCTTGGTGAGCTCGAGGCGTTGCGTAAGCCTTGATTGCTCGAGGTGGGCCTGGGCTTTGGCCTGGGCCCGGGCCTTGGGTTTTGTCTTTCCTTTCCCCTCCTAATTACTCTGGTGGACATGTATAATATCGCCCCTTCCGTGTCCTGTCGTTGGGCCGTGGACTGCCGGGTTGGCAATGTCCGGGTTGAAATGGGTGTCGCGAGGGTGGAGCTGTGCGGAGCCCGAAGCTTTCCTCTGGTTGCTGAGGGGTTTAAGGGGAGCTTTGCTCCCCTTTCCTAGATCAATGGTCTTCTTCCTTTCTCGTAATGTCACACACAAGGTCTTTATACCGTGTGTGTGTCTGGCAAGCTAGGCCTGTCGCGCAACATCTGTAATAACCTTTCCCCGGAGGGGAGTTATATTGTGCCATTTATGTCACACACAAGATGTTGGGTGGGTGGTGGTGGTGGTTTTGGGGGGTTGGGATGGTGGGATGACAGGGGTTTTTTGGCAGGGGTTGTAGTGCGGGTGGGGGTGAGATCGTGGCTCCTGAGCTATTCTGGATGGCGTTTTTTCTCGTGGGGGTTGTCTAGGTGGCTTGTTCTGGCTCGGTCTCCTCGAGTGTGGGGTATTGTCCGGTCGGTGGTCCTGTTACTGAGTAGTCGAATTTGACGGTTGCTGTGTCCTCTGCTAGTTGGACGTTTGATAGGTGCCATCCGAGTGCCTCGAGGATGGACTCTAGGCGGTGGACCTGGGTTGTCATGAATGTGGGGCTTGCTCCTGTGATGCTCATGTATAGTGTGATGCTGACTCCGTCGTCTGTTCGTTCTGTTGACATCCATGTCCATTGGAGCTGTCTGGCGATTGTGAGTGCTCTCTCTGAGATTAGGTCCATTAGTGGCTCGGTGATCATTTTTGTCTTCCTCCTAGTCTCGTGTTTGGAGGTGGATGTGGTCTCCTTCTTCGAGTAGTAGGTACTTGTCTCCAAGCTTTATGATTGCGTCCTGGATCCAGTCCTTGGTCATGAATGTGGTCTTTCTGATGTCTATTGCCTCTCTGTAATAGTGCCTCGAGCCTGTCACGTGGTTCCCTTCAGTTGTTGATGTAATGACTAGTGGGGCGTTTTGGTCCCATATGGTGTCGAGTATCCTTATGGCCTGCCATATGCGTCGGTCCAGGTTCTCGATCGCGTGGGCGTTAATGCCCAGCTTGAGAAGTATTTCCACTGCTTGCCTCCTGGGTTGTGGTCTTGTCTATTTCAGCCTCTCCTGTGATGTATGCGTGGCATGTTGGGCAGAGGTGGATGTGCTTCATTGTCTCAATGTCGGTGGGGTTTTGGCAGGCCTCGCATGGGATGTATACGATTCTCTTTCTTTCCTGGGTGTTGATTATTACCGCTGGGCTCTCCTGTATCTTCTGGGCCTTTGCGGCCTTGTAGGTTGCGGCCCAGTTGCGGGTTACGGCTTGTGTGGCTCCGTTCTGGATTGCGTATCTCATGTAATAATCCCTCGTCTCCTCGTCGTCGATGGCCATAAGTGGAAGTAGTGCCGAGAATGTTATCTCCTTCTTGTGGAGTGCCTCCTTTGCGTACTCAGGGAGTTCGAGGGCTTTTAGTGTCCTCTGGATGTGCATTTCTGATCTTCCGAGCCTCTGGGCTATTTCGCGGGTGGTTAGTCCTTTTTCGTCGTGGAGTCTCCTGTAGACTTCTGCCTCTTCGAGTACTGATAGGTCCTCACGGATGAGGTTTTCGGCGGCGCGGGCTAGGTAGTTCGTGCTGTCGTCGGAGTCTGTGAAGATTGCCTTTATTGTCTTCCAGCCCAAGAGGCGTGCTGCTAGGTAACGGCGGTGTCCGTACTGAATCTCCCATGGTGGGTTGTCGGATCGCCTTAGGCAGATTGGTGAGAGCTGTCCGAGTGCTGCCATGGAGGCTGCTAATTCGTGTAGGGCGTCTGGGGTTATTGATTGCCTGACGTCTTCAGCTGGTGGTGATATCTGGTCTAAGGGTATTTGGTGTATCTGTTCTCGAGGTGGTGTCATGTGTGTGGCTCCTTGGTGTTTTGGTTTGTCTTTTGAAGTTTTAGCATTGGGTTGTTGTTGTGTCAAGCTTTTGGGGGGTTTGGGGGGGCTTTATCCCCCCATGTTGGTGAAAATGGAACGGGCTGGCGCCCCACCCACGGCTAGACCGGCTAGATCGGA
>Ga0207433_10016882_pt1 | contig 10179 bp, 8 predicted proteins | sample YelNatPaOPGAMG01_FD_187559 | JGI IMG/M metagenome (GOLD analysis project Ga0207433, IMG submission 187559) | Hot spring thermophilic microbial communities from Obsidian Pool, Yellowstone National Park, USA - OP-RAMG-01 (SPAdes) (version 3) | ecosystem: Environmental > Aquatic > Thermal springs >... | reverse complement strand
TGAGGATCTGCATGACGAGGCCGAGATCGAGCCCGTGCTCGATCGCCTGGGGGCGGCGCTGCGTGAACCGATGCGGGTCGACGGCGCCACGCTCGAGCTGGCCGCGAGCCTGGGCATCGCGCTGTTTCCGGACCATGCGTCCAGCGGCGGCCAGCAACTGCTGCGCCGCGCGGACCAGGCGATGTACCAGATCAAGGCGCGCAAGCGAGAACGGGAGCGCTGGTGGTCGATGCCACTCGCCGATGCCGGGCACCCGCTGGAGGCACCCGAATTCGAGGGTCATGCCTCACCGCCCTATGGCGAACACGCCGAAGCCCTGCTGCGGCCCTGGTCGGCGCTGGCCGAACCGCTGGTTAACGGAGTGACCGATGCATTCATCGACGAACTCCGCTCGCACGAGGGCATCGCCGGACTATTCGCTGCGCTGCCGACCCGCGACCGCGTGACGCTGGCCGAACGCTTCGCAAGGCATGTCCGGCTGCTGCTGCTGCCTGACCTCGAGAGCGACGCGCATCACTCGCACGCGGCCAGGACCGGTCGCTTCCATGCCTCGGCAGGACTGGAGGAGGTCTGGCTGCTGGAGGGTGTCGAGCGCCTGCGCGATCTCATCGTGCAACGCTTCGGCGGCCTGTCGGTGATCGACCGGCGCCCGCTCGACATCGTGTTGCAGCGCCTCGGGCTCGAGCGGCAATGGCAGCTGGAAAGCATGCGCGAGATGCAGCGCGAACGGGTCGCCCTGCTGGCGCGCCTCAACGCGCTGGCATGGTCGGCGGACGGCTATCTCGAACTGATCCAGGGCGTCGTGGACACGCTCGCCGAACACAGCGAGATCTGTTCCTGCGCGGTCGGCCGCCCCGCCGAAGACGGCCAGCTTACCTACGAGGCGGTCGGTGGCGAGGCGTTCGCCGAATACCTGCGGGTACTGGCCAGAGGCGAGACTGCGCCGATCCGGGTGAACGCCGACAGCCCGCTGGGCGGCGGTCCCAGCGGACGCGCATGGCGCACCCGGCGAATACAGCGTTGTCCGCACTACGCCACCGACCCGGCCATGGCCAGCTGGCGCGATAGCGCGCTTTCCATCGGCATCGTGTCGAGCGTGGCGATTCCGCTGTGCCCGATACCGCCGATGCCGTCGGCCGTACTGACGATCTACAGCTCGTACTCGGGTGGCTTCCAGAGCGAGGACCAGCAGGCCTTCGTCGATCAGCTGAAGAATCTGCTCGATCTGGCGCTGGCACGCCTGGCACCTCCGCGGCCGGGAACCGAGCTGCTGCCGTTCTTCGTCCGCGAACGTTGGCGTGCCCTGATCGCCACCGACGCCCTGCAAGCGCACTATCAGCCGGTGGTCCGCCTGACCAATGGACAGGTGTCCGAGCTGGAAGCACTGGCGCGCCTTCACGACGAGGACGGCACGCTGCTGGCACCCGCGCGCTTCCTGCCGGCACTGGGCGACGACGACCTAGTGGTGCTGTTCCGGCAGATGATGTCGGCGGCGACCCGCCAGCGCGAGAGATTGTTCGCGCTGGGCCATGTCGTCGACATTTCGGTGAATACGCCAGCCGCCGCGCTCGAGGATCGCCGCTATGCCGAAGCTGCGGCCGACGCGATCGCCGAGGGGCGCTGTCCGGTCGACTCGCTGCTGCTGGAGATCCTCGAGTCGCCAATGGGCACCGACCACAGTGCGGCTCCGGGGATGGCGGGCATGCAGGCGCTCAGGGCGCTCGGCGTGCGGCTGGTGGAAGACGACCTCGGTGCCGGTTACAGCTCGCTGATCCGGCTGCGTCACTGGCCGTTCGACCGCATCAAGATCGACCAGGCAATCGTGATGCAGGCAGCTGACGATCCGCTGCGCACCCTGCGCTTCATCCGCCAGCTCGTCCGGCTCGGACACGACCTCGGGCTGGAAGTGGTCGTCGAGGGTCTGGAAACGCCGGGCCTGGTCGAGGCGGCGCTGTGGCTGGGAGCGGACATGGGACAAGGCTATGCCTTTGCGCGTCCGATGCCGCCGGATGCGCTGCCGCGCTGGCTGAGCGATTTCCGCTGGACGCTGGACGCCGCGCGCCCTGCGACGGCATTGGGCGCCCTGGCCAGCGCGCTGCTGTGGGAAGAGCAACTACTCGCCCTGCCGTCCGATGTCGAGTTCTGGCGATACCACGCCGAGGGCGACAGCGCGACGGGCCGCTATCTCGAGGCCGCCCTCGCCGCCGGCGCGAGCCTGCAGGCCGCCCATGCCGCACGCATCGCCATGCATGCCGCCGCGCTGGCTGGCCCGCTCGATGCGAATTACCGGCAACGACGCGAGCACTTCCTGCAGCTGCTGATCGCGCAGGTACGGATCGAGGAGCGGACCCGGCCGGCAGCATGAGTCCGGCGTTGTGCAGCGACCAGAGACGTTCCTCCGCCTTGCGCCAAAGGAGCATCGAAGACGACGGCGGCCGACCGGCAGCTCCGGCGCCAGGCGAAAAGCTACACGCTACGATCCGCCGGTCAGACAGCCGGGGTCGCGTGTCATGTCACACAAGACGACCGAGTACCGCGGCATCGAGATCAGGTATGGCCGGAACCTCCTGAACCACCGCTTCCGGGCGCGTTTCGTGCTGCCGCCCGGGCACCCTGCCGAGCCGGATTTCGAGCGTGATGCGAGTTTCGCATTCACCCCGGCGATCGAGCCCGGCACCAGCCCCGTCGATGCGGATACCGAGGACGGCGTGCTGACCCGTGCCCTTGCGCAGATCGACAGCAACCTGGGCAGCGGGTGACCCGCAGGCATGGCGTCGATCCGGCGTGGGCACCACGCCCGGCGATCGCCGCCGCGCCGGTCACGGGCCGAAAACCTCATTCATGCGATCGGCGGGAACCATGCCCTGGAGCATGTGGATCGTGCCCTGCGCGTCCTTGTAGACCACCGCGGGCGTGCCCTGCACACCCAGGTCTTCCATCAGCTGCGAGTTGGCGAGGATCTTCCGCTGCGTCGCCGCGGGGGCGGCCGACTCGGGCGCAAGCCTGCTGTGCCCGAACGACTGCTCGTGGATGCGCAGCGCGTTGGCCGGGCTCTTCGCGTCCAGCACTGCGGCGCCGCGAGCGAGGCTCTGCGGTGCGATCACCGCAACGATGATGTAGCGCACCTGCACGTCGCCATGGGCGACATGCGGCTGGATCGCTTGCCACAGCCGGTTGCAATACGGACATTCAGTATCGGTGAACACGTAGACGACGCGCTTGGCCGTGGCGGGACCTTCCGCCACCCAGGTCGCATGATCCAGCTTGCGCCACAGCGCGTCGTCCATCGCCGGCCGGTTCGCCTGGGCGAACGCGGTCGAGGTGAGGTCGTGCCCGTGGGCGTCGAACAGCGTCCCGACCAGCACATGCCGGCCATCCGGCAGCAGGTAAAGCGGCAGCGACCGGCCTTGGTGTTCGCCCACGAACCCCTTGAATCCCGCCGGTGCGGACATCGGCCCCTTGACGACCAGACCCTGCGCCTCGAGCGCCTTGACCGGTGCCGGAATGGCCTGCGCGTGCGCGCAGGCGCTGCCGGCGATCAGGGCCAGTGCGGCGAAAAATATCTTCAGGCCAGGCTTCACGGTGTCGGATCCTTACGGGAAATGGAGAGTACGGACGGGCAGAACGCACTTCGTTTCAGGGGATGTCGGCGCGGCCCGGAGCGACCGCCTTCATGGCGTTGCATGCGGCACGGGGCCAGGGCGTCGAGGGTAGTCCAATGCGGGCAAGCTCCGGCAGACGGTCAGAACGGCCTGTCGAGCACCAGGAAAAGCACACCCAGCAGCAGCAGCACCGGCAGCTCGTTGAGCAGGCGCAGCGTACGCGCCGCAGGCAGTGATCCGCCTTTCGCATGGCGCTTGAGTGCACGCCCGGCCCACACGAAGTAGGCCAGCAGCAGCGCGACCAGGGTGAGCTTGGCATCGATCCAGTGCTGCCCGGCCACCACGTCCGGCAGGCCGGGAAACAACCGCCAGCCCTGCCACAGCATCAGACCGGCCAGGAAGGCGAAGCCGAAGGTGATGTGGCCGAAACGGTACAGCCGCTTTCCCATCAGCTGCAGCCGCGCCACCACGGCCGGCTCGTCGCCAGCTTCGACGATGTTCACCAGGATGCGCGGTAGGTAGAACACGGCGGCCATCCAGGCGATCACGAACAGCAGATGGAAGGTCTTGATCCACACGTAGAACATCGCCGGCACCCGCATTGGAGGATGCTGCGATTCTCGCAGCAATCGGCACGGGCTCAAACCCACCGGAAATACCTGCCGGCACCCGGATCGTCGGCGCGCAGAAAGACGAAGGCCATCGCAAGCGATGGCCTTCGTCTGGATGAAACTGGTGGGCGGTACAAGGATCGAACTTGTGACCCCTTCCATGTCAAGGAAGTGCTCTACCGCTGAGCTAACCGCCCGAGAGCTGCGCAGGATAGCAAAGCCCCGGGCCGCCGCACAAGCAGGAATGATGCCGCGTGCCTAGCCCGCACCCCCGAGCGCATTGCGCTCGCGGATCCGCCGCCAGTAACCGAGCAGGCGGGTGGACAGTCCACTGGTCTCCGTTACCGGCTCGGGAGCGGCATCTACCGCGTGCCGGCGCATCAAGACCGGCTGGCTGCGGAACTGGCGGTGCCGCTCCAGCGCGGCCTCTAGACTGCGTCGCAGCAGCTCTCGGCCGACCGGCTTGGGCAGGAAACGGAAGACCTGCCCCTGGTTGATCAGGCCGATCAGCAACTTCACGTCGGCAAAACGGGTGGCCACGATGGAAAGCGTCTGCGGACTGTAGCGCTTGAGCGTCTTGAGCATCCCGGCCATGTCGCCGCCCGCCGGCAGGTCGACCACGAGCACCGCGTACTCGCTTTCGGCAAGCTCGCCCAGCGCCGCCTCGAGCGAGCCGGCATGCGTCAGCATCGTGCCACGAGGCACCGCCTGGCGGGTCGCTTCAAGCACCTCGCCGTGGGCATCGAGCACCAGAATGCGCGGACCGTCCGTCTCCATGCGCACGGCATCCACGACGGCCGCCATCTGGTCCTGTGCGATCGCGGCAGCCTGCATCACCATCTCGATCAGCGGCTGCGGTTGCCATGGTTTCTCGACGAAACGGAAGATCTCGCCGTCGTTGACCGAGGCCACGATCGCGGCCAGGTCCGCATAGCCGGTCAGCAGCAGCCGCATGGTCTGCGGCGAACGTTCACGCACGCCGCGCAGCACCTCCACGCCGGTCATGCCGGGCATGCGCTGGTCGCTCACCACGACGTGCACCGTGTGCTTCTCCACCAGCGCCAGTGCGGCCTCGCCACCGGAAACGGTCAGTACGCGGGCATGCCGCCGGAACAGCAGGCCCAGCGAGCGCAGGATGCGCTCCTCGTCGTCGACGAACAGGACGGTGGGAAGTACCTCAGTCATCAGCCTGCTCCGCGGCGCGCACCGAAGCCACCGGCAATACGACCAGGAAACGGGTCCCGATGCCGGGCCTGGAGATCGCCCGGATCGAACCGCCGTGCTGTTGCACGATGCGGTAGCAGATCGACAAACCCAGGCCAGTGCCCTCGCCAACCGGCTTGGTGGTGAAGAACGGGTCGAAGATGCGCTCGAGGTGCTCCGCTGCAATCCCTTTGCCGTTGTCCTCCACCGAAATTGCCACCACTTCGCGCACCGCGCCGCCGGCCTGCGCCCGGGTATGGCGCGTACGCACCACGATGCGACCCGGCGCGCGCGTGCGGTCCATTGCCTGGGCCGCATTGGTCAGCAGGTTCAGCAGCACCTGGTTGATCTGCTGTGGCGCGCACTCGATCTCCGGTAATGCTGCGAAATCGCGCTCGACTTCGACCTCGTGCCGACGCAGCACGTGGCCGGCGATCTTCAGCGCACTCTCGATCAGCTTGTGCGGATCGACCCGCTCCGAACCGGAGCGATCCAGACGACTGAAGTCCTTCAGGTTGCCGACCAGTTCGCCGATCTGCCCGAGGCCATGCAAGGTGTCCTCGATCAACCCCGGCAGCTCGTCCAGCAGGGGATCGACGCCCTGCCCGCTGGCGGCCTCGAGCAGCGAGGCTAAGTGCGCCTGCGTGGCCTTGTCACCGGAGGCCGAGGCCGACGCCATCAGCAGCATGCCGGCCTGCGCATCCAGTTGCTGGCGCATGTCGTCGAGACCTTCGCGCAGCAGTTCCACATTGTTGCGCACGTAGCCCAGCGGCGTGTTGATCTCGTGCGCCAGCCCGGCCACCATCTGGCCCAACGACGCCATTTTCTCGGACTGGATCAGCTGCGACTGCGAACTCTTCAGCCGGCCGTACGCCTGCTCCAGCTCCTGCGAGCGGCCCGCCAGCTGGCGCTCGGTGGCGCGCAATACGTCCAGCACCATGCCGATGCCCTGATACATGCCCCGCGCGTCGACGAAGATGAAGTCCTCGGTGATCGGCGTGCCGATGCTCTCGGCGATGCGTCGTGCCGCCTGTTCCACCGGCAGCTCGATCGGAATCAGTACCGGGCGGGTGTTCATCAGCGAACCGATCGGCCGCCGTCCGTAGATTTCCCGCCCGAACCGCTGCAGGAAAACGCGGATGAGCTGGTAGCGGCTGATCGAGCCGACCGGCCGGCCGGCGTCGACGACCGGCAACGACAGCAGGGCGTCGTAGCGCGGATCCAGCATGCGTTCGCCGACTTCGTCCACGCTGAGCGTGGACGGAACCGGCTCGATCTCCACGCGCAACGCCGCCAGTGGATCGGAAGACGCCTCTGCCGGCGCGTCAGCGAGGACCTGCGCTGTCAATGCATTCATCGGGGTGCACGATCATGACCTGTTCCCGCACCCAGTGTGGCGTCCTCATGTAGCCGCGATATGACAACGGCACGACCGCTCGCCTGCCGCGCGACCTCAGCGCAGCGCCTGTTCGCGCAGCCGGTGGATCTGGTCGCGCAACCGGGCCGCGTCCTCGAACTCCAGGTTCTGCGCGTGCCGGTACATCTGCGCTTCCAGCTTCTTGATCGCGGCCGCGGCTTTCGCCGGGTCCATCGTGTCGTACTCGCCCGCCGGCTCGGCCACGGCCCGCGCGGCGGCGCCCCTGCCCTTGCTGCTGCGTCCGCGCGAGGGCGCTTCGCTGCGCGCACCTTCCATGATGTCGGCAATGCGTCGCACCACCGTCTTGGGCGTAATGCCATTCGCCTCGTTCCAGGCGATCTGCTTCTCGCGGCGGCGACTGGTCTCGTCCATCGCTGCCTGCATCGAGCGGGTGACCTCGTCCGCGTACAGGATCGCCTTGCCGCGCACGTTGCGGGCGGCGCGGCCGATCGTCTGGATCAGCGACCCCGTCGAACGCAGGAAACCCTCCTTGTCGGCGTCCAGGATCGCCACCAGCGATACCTCCGGCATGTCCAGGCCCTCGCGCAGCAGGTTGATGCCTACCAGCACGTCGAACTCGCCCAGGCGCAGGTCGCGGATGATCTCGCTGCGCTCCACGGTCTCGATGTCCGAGTGCAGGTAGCGCACCTTCACGCCGTGCTCGGACAGGTATTCAGTGAGGTTCTCGGCCATGCGTTTGGTCAGCGTGGTGACCAGCACGCGGTCGCCCATGGCGATGCGCTTGTTGGCCTCGCCCAGCAGATCGTCGACCTGGGTACGCACCGGCCGCACCTCGACCTCAGGGTCGACCAGGCCAGTGGGACGCACCACCAGTTCCACCACCGCGTCGCCGGATTTCTGCAGCTCGTAGTCGCGCGGGGTTGCGGAGACGTAGATCGCCCGCGGCACGCGCGCCTCCCACTCCTCGAACCGCAGTGGCCGGTTGTCCATCGCCGACGGCAGGCGAAAGCCGAATTCCACCAGGGTTTCCTTGCGCGAACGGTCGCCCTTGTACATGGCGCCCAGCTGCGGCACGGTGACGTGTGATTCGTCGACGACCAGCAGCGCGTCCGGCGGCAGGTAGTCGAACAACGTCGGCGGCGGCTCGCCCGGTGCGCGCCGGGTGAGATGGCGCGAGTAGTTCTCGATGCCCTGGCAGTAGCCCACCTCGGCCATCATCTCGATGTCGAAGCGGGTGCGCTGGTCCAGCCGCTGCGCTTCCACCAGTTTGTTGTCGCGATACAACTGCTCCAGCCGCTCGGCCAGTTCGACCTTGATCGTCTCGATCGCGTTCAGCACGCTCTCGCGCGTGCTGGCGTAGTGCGTGCGGGGATAGACCGTGTAGCGCGGCACCTTGCGAATTGTCTCGCCGGTCAGCGGATCGAACAGCGCCAGGTTCTCGATCTCGCCGTCGAACAGTTCGATGCGCAGCGCTTCGGTCTCGTTCTCCGCCGGGAACACGTCGATCACCTCGCCGCGCACGCGGTAGGTGCCGCGGTGCAGTTCCATCTCGTTGCGGGTGTACTGTAGTTCGGTGAGCTGGCGGATCAGCTTGCGCTGGTCGATATGCTCGCCGGTGGAAAGGATCAGGCGCAGGCTGAGGTAGTCCTCGGGATCGCCCAGGCCGTAGATCGCCGACACCGTGGCCACGATGATCGCATCGCGGCGCGACAGCAGCGCCTTGGTGGCGGCCAGCCGCATCTGCTCGATGTGGTCGTTGATCGAAGCGTCCTTCTCGATGAAGGTGTCCGACGCCACCACGTACGCCTCGGGCTGGTAGTAGTCGTAGTAGCTGACGAAATACTCCACCGCGTTGTGCGGGAAGAACTCCTTGAACTCGCCGTAAAGCTGGGCCGCCAGCGTCTTGTTCGGCGCCAGCACGATGGTCGGCCGTTGTACCTGCTCGATCACGTTGGCGATCGTGAAGGTCTTGCCCGAACCGGTCACGCCCAGCAGGGTCTGCGCGGCCAGGCCCGCCTCGAAGCCTTCGCTGAGACGGCGGATCGCCTCGGGCTGGTCGCCCGAGGGCTGGTAGGGTGCGGCGAGTTCGAAGCGTTCGGTCATGGACGACGATATGCGGGCAGGTACCCGCATATTAAATCGCCACTGCTGACAAGGGGTGTCAGCAGTACCCGACGCGATCCGGGCCATGCGGCGGCAGACCCGGCCGGCCGGCGCTGCCTAGCATGATCGGCAGCGATCACACGGGAGTCGTGTCGTGCATGTTCCGCAGGGATGCCGGCAGGCGGGCGTCACCCTGATCGAACAGATCATGGTGCTCGCGCTTGTTGCCGTACTGGTCGGCATCGCGTGTCCACCCATGGGCCGCTTCGTACGCCGGCAGGAACTGCGCAGCGCGCAGTTCGACTACATCGCTGCCCTGCGCTACGCGCGCAGTGCGGCAGTCGAACAGAACGTGCGTATCCTGTTCTGTCCCAGCGTCGACGGCCACCATTGCAGCGACTACACCGGCTGGAGCCACGGCTGGCTGATCGCACGTGACCGCAACCGTGACGGCAGGCCCGATGGCACACCGTTGCGCGTCGGCACCGTCGCGAAGCACGTCATCGTGCAGGGCAGCGCGGGCCGCAGGCGCGTGCACTTCCGACCCGACGGCATGGCGCTGGGCAGCAACCTGAGCCTGCTGTTCTGCACGCGCGGCGATCGCGACCAGGCTTTCATGGTGGTGGTGTCCAACTCGGGGCGCGTGCGCGGAACCGTGGCCCCGCCGGCCAAGGCCCGTTCGTGCAAGGCATCGGATCGCGGATGAGTCGACGTCATCGGCGGCGTCGATGTGCGTATCCGAACGCTTGCGCCTGGTCAGAGCAGCACAGGCCGGTCCGGCAACTCGTCGCGGTGGTTTTCGCCATCGGTGGGGAAATGCTGCTGCAGCAGGGCATGCACGTCGGCGATACCACTCAACGCGCCCTCGCGCCAGCGACCACGCGCAAAATGTTCCTGCATGCGGACACAGATCGCATCCCACTCTGCGGGTTCCACACATTGCGCGATACCGCGGTCGGCAACGATCTCGATCCGGCGTTCGGCCATCAGCACGTAGATCAGCACGCCATTGTTGTGCTCGGTGTCCCAGACGTGCAGGTCGACGAAGGCATGCCGTGCGCGCGCCCGCGCATCCCGCCCCTGCAACACGGACCAGGGACCCAGGCGCGATTCCAGCGCCAGGCGGACCTCGCCCTGGTGCGTGTGTTCGCCCGCAGCCACGGCCGCGGCGATATCGTCCAGCACGGCCGCCGGAAAGCGCCGGCGCAGCTGGAACCAGCCGTCGAACAGGTTGGCGAACAAACGCTGCACGGGGCCCATCTCACCAGCCTCCCGAGGCACC